>Ga0194131_10009455_pt1 | contig 12313 bp, 10 predicted proteins | sample TA2KigO120mmetaG_FD_148631 | JGI IMG/M metagenome (GOLD analysis project Ga0194131, IMG submission 148631) | Freshwater microbial communities from Lake Tanganyika, Tanzania - TA2015053 Kigoma Offshore 120m | ecosystem: Environmental > Aquatic > Freshwater > Lake | place: Tanzania: Lake... | reverse complement strand
GACGCCACCCGGCTGTGGGCGGCCCTACAAAACGTGGGCGGCGGCACCTGGGGCGGCTGCGTCTACGACGTGGACGCCATCATCGCAACCCTCCGGGCCGGACAGGCAGCCCTGGCTGCCCGATGAAAAAAGAACTCGTCGTCGCGGTCACCGGGGCCAGCGGCGCCCTGTACGCGGGCCGGCTGTTGCGGGCCTTGCTCGGCGGCGGCCACCGGGTACACGCGGTGCTGTCGCGCTACGGGCGGTACCTGCTGTGCGAGGAGTTGGGCTGGCAGCCGGAAAAAGAATCCCTGCTGGGATTTTTGGCGCGGCTCTACGGAGAGGAGGTGCGGCAGGGGGAATTAAAAGAGTACGGCGTGGGCGATCTGACCGGCCCCCTGGCCAGCGGCTCAGGGGGCCACGAGGGCATGGTGGTGGTGCCCTGCTCCACCAAGACCCTCTCGGGCATTGCCTGCGGGGCGTCGAGCAACCTCATCGAGCGGGCCGCGGACGTGACGCTCAAGGAGCGGCGGCCCCTGATCCTGGTGGTGCGCGAGACCCCGCTTAACCTGATCCAGTTGCGCAATCTGGTATCTGTGTCCGAGGCCGGGGCCATCGTGCTGCCGGCCATGCCGGCCTTCTATCAAAAGCCCCGGACCTTCGACGACCTGGGCGACTTCATCGCCGGCCGTGTCTGCAACCTCCTCCACATCCCCCACCAGCTCTTCTCCACCTGGACCGGCCCCACCACTCCGCAGGGCAATTAAAAAAGTTAAGGGATCCGGAAGCGCTGCCTGCACGAGGAGTGGCAGACAGTTTTGGAGGGGAGGTCCTACCTCCGGATCCCATTGACCCACCTGAGGTGCTGGTCTCGCTGCCATCTGCTAGAGGAGGGGCAGACGCGAGCAGGAGATTCAGCTCCCCGCATTTTTGCCTCGGGCGTGGAGGGCGGCGGGTGCACTCTCTCCTTTTGCAACTCGCGTGCCAGAATGTTCTTTCTGTTTCGCAAGACATTTTAAATTAATAACTTATCGTGTATAAAAAATCACAACGAACGATGTAGTCCTACGTCTTTTTTTGTGAAATTCATCGCTTGATCTTGTACCCGGACAGGGGCTGGCCACAAGATCTAGACCTGCATTTTTGGGTGAGAAAAAAGGGCGGGAAAAACTTGCGGGAAGAGGGTGAAAAATTTTCCGCTATGGGCTCGCGCTGAGGAAAAAGCGGCGGCGAGATGACCCCGTAGGCTGCTCTCAGGGGAGCGGCTGGGAAGGGAAGACCGCGTGGTAGGGCGGCCGGATAGCGGAGCGATAGCGAGCCAGGGGGCGCAACATTCCAACGTATGGGGTGTTGCGGCGGTGGAGGGGATGAGATGGGCGCGACACCATCTATACGGTGTCGCGCGACGCGCCTGGAGAGCTGCTGGAGCAGGTCGTCTTGCCGAAGCCCCCGCCGCGTCAGACCAAACTTTCCAGCTCCGGCTTGCGCGCCCACTTGGGCACCATGCCTTTGAGCCGGCGGCCCTGCTCTTCGATCAGTCCCCAGCACACCGTCCACTCCCCAAAGCTGCACAGCACCTCGCCCCGCTCCGCCACCGGCGGGTCCAGGACCACGGCCTCGCCCCGGAAGAGCGCCTGCACCTGCGGCCAATCTAAGTGGACGCGCCGGCCCCGCATCCGGTCCCCCCACAGGGCCACCATCCCCTGCGACAGGTAATAGTGTTCCTTCTGGCGGCGAGCCAGGTGCAGGCCGGCCCGCACGAAGGAGGGCAGGTGCGCCCGCATTCCCGCGGCGAGGCGGGGCTCCATTGTCAGATGCCGGCCCTCCAGCACCAGGGCCTGGTCCGCCGGCAGCCCCAGTTCAAAACCCCACCACCCCTCCAGCGCCGCCTGCACCGGCGCCGCCGCTGCCTCGTCCGGGGTCTCGTCCCATGCGGCCGCATCCCCCTCCACCACCTTCCAGGCCGTGGCCTCCCGCTTGCGCAGCACCGCCACAAAGGCCCCCTCGGTCCGGTGCAAATGCGGCCAGACCCGGCGCATACGGGCAAAGTCCGCCGGGTAGCGGGCGGCCAACTCTGGCGGCAGCGGCGCCCCCTCGATGCTCGGCGCCGACAGCACCTCGGCGGCCTGCCCTTGCCGCCGCATGAAGGCGGCCAGCACCTCCTCGTTCTCGATCAGACTCAGGGAGCAGGTCGAGTACACCAGCACCCCGCCGGGCCGCAGCATGTGGAAGGCCGCCCTCAGCAGGCCCTTCTGCTGCTCGGCCTTATGGCCGGCCTCCTCGGGCGACCAATAGCTCAACATTCGGGTGTCCTTGCACAATACCCCGTCGCCACTGCAGGGGGCGTCGAGCAGGACCCGGTCGAAATAATTATGGAAACAGCGGGCCAGCAGCACCCCTGGCGCCTTGGTCAGCACCGCGTTGCCCGCCCCGCAGCGCTCCAGATTGCCCACCAGCGCCGGCAGCCGGCTGGCGGCCGGCTCGTTGGCCACCAGGAGCCCGGTGTTGCCCAGGCGGGCGGCGATCTGGGTGGCCTTGCCCCCCGGCGCAGCGGCCAGGTCCAGCACCCGCTCGCCCGGCTGCGGGTCCAGCGCCTCCACCGCCAGCGAGGGGGCCTTGGCCTGGAGATAAAAAGCCCCCAGGGCGTGTTCGAGGGTGCATCCCAGGCGGCGCTCCGAATCGGCCAGCACAAAGCTCTGCCCACACCAGGGCACGGCCTCGGCCCGCGTCTCCAGCCACTGGCGCAGGGCCGCCGGCTGGGGCCGTAGCGGGTTGAGCCGCAGGGCCGGGGGCGGCTCTTGGAGGGCAACACGGCGGAATTCGGCCCGCTGCCCGGCCTCGGGCAGCAACTGCTCCAGATGGCCCAGCAGGGCCTCCAGGCGTATCCCTTCCGCAGGGGTGAGCGTTTCTTTGCGCATTCTGCCGCTTATGGTTTAATTCATCTGCGATGATCGTACAGCCCTCAAATTCTAGGCCCCGCGCGCAGCTCCAGCAAGAACATCCGGGATTCTCCTCGGCCTTCGTCGTCAGCGACCTGCACCTGGGCTCCCCCTACTGCCACCACCGCCCCTTTCTGGATTGGCTGGCCTCGCTGCCGCCGGCGGTGCCCCTGATCCTCAACGGCGACATCATCGACGATCCCCGCGATCCCCTCGGCCCCGAGCACCAGGGGGTGCTCCAGCGCCTGATCGACGAGTCCCTCCGGCGCCCCCTGATCTGGGTCCACGGCAACCACGACGAAACCCTGAACCTGGCCCACACCGGGCAGATCCGGTTCGCCCGCCACTGGGCCATTGGCCGTCGCCTGCTCATCGTCCACGGCGACGACCTCGACGAGGTCATGCCCCGGCACCGGCTCTTCAAGGTGGTCTTCAAGGCCCTGCACCGCCTGCGCATCAAGCTGGGATGTCCCGACGTCCACGTGGCCCAGTATGCCAAGCGGTGGGGGCTGCTCTACCGGGTCCTTAACCGGCACGTGGCCAACAAGGCCCTGCGGGCGGCCAGGATTCACGGCTTCCACGCCGTTACCTGCGGCCACACCCATGCGGCCATGGACCTGCGCGAAGGAGAGGCGCGGTATCTCAACACCGGAGCCTGGACCGAGGCCCCCCACCACTTTATCGCAGTTACCCCCGAAGAGATCCGGCTGTGCGTGTACCCGGACGGGGTTTCCTGAGCCGCTGGGCCCGGCTCCTGGTGTGCCTGCTACCGGCCAAGGCCGGGGCCCAGGCCGAACTCCCCTGGCCCCTCGAACTGGACCGCGCCCTCTCCTCCACCTTTGGCGAGACCCGCCCCGCCGCCTTCCACGCCGGCATCGACCTGAAAACCCAGGGCAAGACCGGCTTCCCCGTCCGCGCCCCGGCCCCCGGGTACGTCCTGCGGGCCCGCACCTCGCCCTGGGGCTTTGGCCGCTCCCTCTACCAGAAGCTGCCCGACGGCCGCATCCTGGTTTACGCCCATCTCCAGGGTTTCGCCGCCCCCATCGCCCAAAGGATCAGCCAGGCCCAGCGGGCCAGGCAGACCTACACCGTGGACCTCGAATTCCCGCCCGGCGAGATCCCCCTCGCCCAGGGCCAGGTGATCGCCTGGACCGGGGACAGCGGCATCGGCCCTCCCCACCTGCACCTGGAGGTGCGCGACGCCGACAACGTCCCCCTCAATCCCCTGCGCGAGGGCTTCCGCGTCGCCGATACCCGGCCACCGGTCTTCGAGCGCCTTGCCCTGACCCCGGTGGGCATAGAGAGCCGGGTCGATGGGGGCCACTTGCCCCTCTGCATCGCCCTTAAGGACGGGGAGGCGACCGCCGTCCCCCTGGTCAGCGGCCGTTTCGGGGTCAGCGCCCAGCTCTACGACCTGGCCGACGCAGCGGCCAACCAACTGGCCCCCTACCGCGTCGGCCTCGAAGTGGACGGCCGGCCCCTGGTGGCCGCCACTTACGGCCGGGTCGCCTACACCGAGGGCCACCAAGTCTTCCTCGACCGCGCCCGCCTCGAATTCCCCGGCGGCAGCGGGGTCTTCTTCAACCTCTTCCGCCTGGAGGGCAACCGCCTCGAATTCTACGACCTGCCCCCCGGCACCGACGGCCTGCTCCGTTGCGGCCCGGCCCAGGGCCAACTGGGCCCCGGCCTCCACACCCTGGTGCTGACCGCCGAGGATGTGGCCGGCAATCAGGCCCAGGCCCGGCTCCAAGTGAAGGTTGCCGAGCCGCCCCCGGTCCACTGCCGCCCCTGGTACGAGGGCGAAACCAGCGAGGCCGCCTTCACCCTCGACTACCTGGCCTTCCCCGACTTCGCCGAGGTGCGGGCAAGAGCCGACCGCCCCCTATCCCTTGCCCCGCCCCTGGTGCTGGCCGACGCCCAGCGCCTCGACACCCTCGATCTGGAGCAGATTGGCCCGCGGGAATTCCGCGCCAGCCTGCCCCTGACCGCCGCCGGCCCCCTGACCCTCCGCCTGGCCGGCCGGTCTTCCCCGGTCCTGGCACTGAGCCAGGCGCCGGTGACCCCCGCCGAGGAGACCCTGGTCGAGTGGGGCGGGGGCGAAGCCTGGCTGCGCGTCCCGGCCGGCGCCGCCTATGCCCCCTTATTCCCCCAGGCCCGTCGCTTTGACCCGCCCGCCGCCGAGGGACTGATCCCCGCCGGGATCGGCTACGAGTTCCTGCCCGCCGGGCAGAGCTTTGACCACCTGGTGGAGATCGGCCTGCGCTACGGTCCGGAGGTGAAAGATTCCGGGAAGCTGGGCCTGTACCAGGAGCAGAGCAAGGGGAAGTGGGCCTTTGTGGACCGCCAGCTCGATACGGAAAACCGCCTGGTCAGCGGCAAGGTGCGGCGGCTTTTGCGCTTTGCTCTCTTCAGCGATAGCCGTTCCCCTGTCCTCAGCGCCTTACAACCAGCAGCCGGCAGCACCATCGCGGAGCGGCAGCCCCTGCTGCGCGCCGGGGTGGACGATATCGGCTCGGGGATAGGCAGGGAGGAGGACCTGGACCTGCGCCTCGACGGACAGAGGCTCATCGCCGAGTACGACCCTGAGGCCGGCACCCTCAGCGCCAGGCCCGAAGCCCCGCTCAAACCAGGGGGGCACCTGCTGGAGGTAGAGGTCCGCGACCAGAGCGGCAACCAGGCCAGGGCCAGGGCCGAGTTTTCGGTCAGGTAGCCTTGGGGGGGGAGAAAAGCGGGGCGAGGCGGCCGCGCAGGAAGGCAAAGGCTTCCGCAGGGGTGTCGGCCCAGGACATCAATTCCAGGTCCTGAGGATCGATGGTGCCCCAGCGCTCCAGGGCAGAGAGATCGATCACCTCCTCCCAGAAGGACCGGCCGTAGATGAGCACGGGTATGCGCCGGCCGCGGCCGGTCTGGATGAGGGTCAGCACCTCGGCCAGCTCGTCGAGGGTGCCGAAGCCGCCGGGAAAGACCACCAGGGCGCAGGCCAGGTGCACGAACCAAAGCTTGCGCATGAAGAAGTAGTGGAACTCCAGGTTCAGGGCCTCGGTTATATATGAGTTGGGCCGCTGCTCGCGCGGCAGACTGATATTGAGCCCCACCGAGCGGCCCCCGGCCTCGGCCGCCCCCCGGTTGGCCGCCTCCATGATCCCCGGTCCACCGCCCGAGCACAGCACAAAGGGCTCCTGGCCCAGTTCGAGGGACCAGGCGGTCAGGAGCTGGGCCAGCCGGCGGGCGTCCTCGTAGTAGGCCGAGAGTTTGAGGCCGGCTTCCAGGCGTCCCAACTCCTCCGCCCCGGCCTGGCGCTGGCGGGCCTGCTCCAGGGCGCGCTCGGCGTCCTCGCGGGAGGAGGCGCGGGCCGAACCGAAGAAGACCACCACTCTTTTGACCTGTTCCCGCTGGAAGCGCTCCTCCGGCTCCAGGTACTCGGCCAGGATGCGCAAGGCGCGGGCCCGGGGGCTGGTGAGAAACTCGATATTGCGGTAAGCTTTGGTGGGCATCGCTCAATTGCCCACCCCGGCCAGGGTCTCTTGCAGCCGGCCTGCCAACTGCACCAGGGCCCGGCTGGCGGGGGCCTCGGGGTGGGCCTTCACCATGGGGGTGCCGGCGTCGGCGCAGGCCCGCAGGTGCGGGTCGAGGGGGATCTGCCCCAGGAGCGGGGTGCCAAAGCTCCGGGCCAGTTCCTCGCCGCCTTCCCCAAAAAGGGCGCTGGTGTGTTGGCAGTCGGGGCAGGTGAAGGCGCTCATGTTCTCGATGATGCCCAAGAGCGGCACCCCGGCCTGGCGGAACATCCCCACCCCGCGGCGCACGTCCTCGATGGCCAGGGCCGAAGGGGTGGTGACGATGGCCGCCCCGGTCAGCGGGGCGCTCTGGGTCAGGGTGATCTGCACGTCCCCGGTGCCCGGAGGCAGGTCCAGGACCAGCAGGTCGAGGCTGCCCCATTCGACCTGGAAGAGGAACTGGTTAATCATCTTGGCCAGCATCGGCCCCCGCCAGATGACAGGGGCGCCCCGGTCGATGAGCAGCCCCATCGAGATCACCTTGAGGCCGTGGGCTGCGCCGGGCCGCAGCATCCCCGCGGGCGAAACCGTGGGCTTCTCGCTCAGACCCAGGATGCCGGGGATGTTGGGACCGTAGATGTCGGCGTCCATCAGCCCCACCGACAGCCCCTGGCCGGCCAGGGCCACCGCCAGGTTGGCGCTGAGGGTGGACTTGCCCACGCCGCCTTTGCCGCTGGAGATGGCCAGCAGCCCGGCGACCCCGGGGATGGAGGTGCGTTCTTGGACCTGGTTACTGTTCATGCGGACCTCGGTTGGGGATGGGCTTTTCAATATCCGCTAGGAAGGATGGACGTGCAAGAAAATCGCGCGAGGGCCAAAACCATGTTGCTCTGCTCCCTGCTGACCGTCCTGCTCCTGGCCGGCTGCACCAACGTGTCCCAGATGCAGCAGAAGTACGTGGCCGGCGATCTGGGCCAACTAGACAACCTCATCGAGATCGTCGCCCGCCACGACTATCCGTACGCCACCCGCAGAAGCGCCGCCCGCGCCCTGGGCCAGCTCGGCAATCCCAAGGCCGTGCCGGCCCTGATCGGGGTGCTGGGCGAGTACGACCAGCGCACCACCCTCAAGGAGGAATCCCTGCGCGCCCTGGGCGCCCTCGGCGACCCGGCGGCGGTGGAGCCCATCGGCCGACTGCTGGACCGCTCCCTCGACCAGGCTGGGGCCGAGCTGCGCCTGGCGGCGCTGCCGGTCCTTGGGCAGTTGGGCGGCACCCCGGCCGCCGCCATCCTGTTGCGGGCCCTGCGCTACTACGACTTGCTCATGCTGCGCGCCGAGTACGCCCAGCGGCGCGGGGTCTTCTCCGGCGAGGAGCAGCGGCTCTTTTTCGCCGCCGATTCGCTGGCAGCCGGGCGGCGGGGCGCCCCGATGCTGGGGGTCTTCGGCGAGGAGCAGATGCCCGCCACCAGCATGTTCGGCACCGATATGAACATGGGCATGATGGAGTTGCCCGACCCCACCCCCGAGGAGCGTACCCAGGCCCGCGCCGCCCTGCTGCGGGTGGGGCCGGCCGCGGTCCCGGCCATCGTCGAATGCCTGGCTACCCAGGACTTGAGCCCAGGGCTGCGCCAGGAGCTGCAAGAATTGCTCGCCCAGTTGCAGCCAGCCGCCCCCGACCCGGCGCAAACTGAAGCGCCACCGCCCCCCTCCGAATAGTTGACAAGAACTAGCCGCACTGCCTATTATAAACGCTCTTATCAGGGGGGCTCGGCCGGATTCGCGATGAACACAGACCTCGGTCTAATCCTCCACGGGTGGTCCTACGCCCGGGGCGAACTGCGAGTGCGCAAGATCGCCGGCGGCGACGGTCGGCCGCGGATTCAGATCCGCATGGACATGGGCCTGATGCAGTTGGAGTGGTCCGGCCGCCCGGACGGGGCCCGGCCCCGCGACAGCGTCTCCCTCCTCGACTACTTCCAATCCGAATGCCATCGCCGCCAGCGCCAGGGCCAGGCCGCTCCCCTCCTGCTTTCGCGCGCCGACTGCTGGGAGCTGGGTCAGGAGGCCATGCAGTACTACTGGCGCCGGCTCAGCTTCTTTGAATTAAAAGAATACCTGCGGGCCGAGGAGGACGCCACCCACAACCTCGACATCCTGGACCTGTGCCAGGAGTACGCCGAACACCCCGAGGACCGCCAGATCGCCCACCAGTACCGCGCCTTTGTCACCGCCCACCGAATCCAGGCCGGCGTGCTCTCCCTGCTGGAGGAACACGATCACCAGGGGGCTCTGCAACACCTGCGGACCGGTATCGGTAACCTCGAGGAGATCCTCTCCCGCCAGGGCGACCTCGAACATCCCGACTCCTGCCAGGAGCTGAACTTCCTGCGCCAGTGGGAGCAGGAGCTGGAGCATAGCCGCCCGCTGAGCCCCGAGGAAAAACTCAATGTCGAGCTGGCCCAGGCCGTCAAGCAGGAGCGCTTCGAACTGGCCGCCTCCCTGCGCGACCGGCTGCGTCTGCTCCAGGCCCAGCGGCACGGCGACCTGGGCAGTCTCTGAGGGCCTCCTCCTTCATGCGCCGCCCCTGCAGGCCGAGCCGGACCCGGTATGCCGCCCGGCGCTGGTGTGCGGGGGCGCTTCTCCTGCTGGGCCGGCTGTGGGGCTGCAGCCCGGCCATCCAGCAAGCCCCTCCTCTGCCCGAGGCCGAACTGGTCCAGGAAGGCGAGGCCGTGGTCGGGTCCAACCAGCTCGGCCTGCGGCTGACCAACAAGGCCCGCCGCCGCGCGGGGGTGGTTGCCCGCCTGGAACTGAAAACCCCGGCGGGGCGTCCATTGGCCCATGCTCAGGATCTGCGCCTGGGACCAGGGGTGTCGCGCCGGGTGGGTCTGCCCTTCCAGGCGCCCGAGCCGGGGCTCTACACAGGATCTTTGAAAGTCTACGAGCAGGGCAGCAACCGCCTGATCCGCGCCTTCGACGGGCTGAGCATCCCGGTCTGGCCCCGGTGGGAGTTCACCCCGGACCGCTCCTATTACACCGGCGAGGCGCAACTGCGCTTCCGCGGCCGGCTGCGGCGGGGCAGGGGAGAGGACAAAAAGCTGCTGGTGGAATTGCGCCAGGGCGCCCAGGTGCGGGCCAGGGAGCAGCTCCCCTTTGGCAACCACGAGGCGGCCGGGGCCATGCCCATCGCCCAACTGCCGCCGGGCTGCTACACCCTGCGGGCCCGGCTCGAGGGGCCGGGGGGGATCGAGGACTCCCTCAGCTACCCGGTCTGCAAGTACCCGCCGGCCCCCCGCGAGGTCAAGATCGACCTCTTCACCCAGGGGCTGCTGGTCGAGGGCAAGCCCTTCTTTCCCATCGGCCTGTACTGGCTGCGCGCCGAGGACCTGGGGGAGGTGAAGCGCCTGGGCTTCAACTGCGGCGATTATTTTTACAAGTTGCGCGGCGAGGAGATTGCCGTGCTGATGGACGAGGCGGCCCAGAGCGGTCTCCGCATCCTGCTGGAGCTGACGCCCTTCATCCGCGGGCGGGCCGAGCCGGATCACCAGGCCATCGCCGCCGCGGTCGAGCGCTACCGCCACCACCCGGCCCTGCTGGCCTGGTACCTTGTCGATGAGCCGGCCGACGCCTCGGTGGACCCGGCGCAGTTGGCGGCGCTCTACCGGCAGGTGCGCCAGGCCGACCCCTACCATCCGGTGTATCTAGTGAACAACCGGCCCCGCACCTATGGCGCCTACGCCGGGGCCAGCGACATTCTGGCCATCGACGTGTACCCCGTGCCCGACCACCCCCTCACCAGGGTGCGGGAGTACCTGCAGCAGGCGCGGCTGGCCACGCAGGGGCGCCAGCCGGTGTGGCTGGTGGCCCAGGCCTTTGGCGGGGTCGAGCACTGGGGGCGGCCCCCGACGCCGGCCGAGTTGCGCAACATGGTCTTTCAGGGGTTGGTGCAGGGGGCCGGCGGCCTGCTCTTCTATCGCTACTGCCGGGAGGAGGAGCGGGGTATACAGCCGGCGGCGCTGTGGCGCGAGATGCGCGCCCTGGCCGCCGAACTGGCCCCGCTGGAGCCGGTGCTCACCGCCCCGGTGTCCGGGGTCCAGCCGGAAAACACCGACGGAGTCCCAGGGGTGGAGGCCCTGCTCCGGGTGTACCGCGGCCAGTACTATCTTTTTGTCGTCAACTGCCGGGCTGTGGCCCAGCGCACGCGCTTCCGCCTCCAGGGTCTGCCGGCCCTGGCCCGGGCGGAAGCCCTTTATCAATCACAGGCGCCTGCTCTGCAAGACGGCCTGCTGGTCATCGACCTGGCGGCCTGGGGAGCGGGAATCTACCGGCTCGAACCGGCTGGCACATGAGGTAAACAATGCAGAAGAAAGCCAAGACGCCCCCCAAGACCAAAACCCCCAAGGCCAAGAGCAGTCCCAAGGCAGGGCCGGCCAAGAAAGCCCCCGCCAAAAAGGCCGAGCCCCGCAAAGCGGCGGCTAAAAAGGCCGAGCCGCCCAAGCCGGCGGCCAAGAAACCCGAGCCCGCCCCCAAGGCCGCCCCCCCCCTGAACAAACGCGAGTTGGAAAAGCTGCGGAAGTTCCTGCTGGAGCGCCGCGCCCAGTTGCTCAACGACCTGGACGGCACGGTAGACGCCATCGACAACCTCCAGGACCCCAAGGCCGACGATTTCGACCGGGCAGTGGAGGCCGGCACCATGGAGTTATTGGTGACCCTGGGGGATACCGAGCGCCGGGAGTTGGAGGAGATCACCCTGGCCATCGAGAAGATCGACAACGGCGCCTACAGCCGTTGCGAAGCCTGCATGGAGAAGCCCCTCAAGCTCTGCGCGACCTGTCCCTTCATCCCCAAGATGCGGCTGGAGGCCCTGCCCACCGCCCGGCTCTGCGTGGCCTGTCAGGTGGCCGAGGAGCAGCACCAGATCCCCTCCTACACCCGGCTGCGGCCGCGGCGCATGATCTTCGGGGAGGAGATCGAGGAGTTCTCGCACCCGCTGATGGAGACCAACGACGACCACTAAGGGTCTGTTTGCAAAGTCGCTTTCCGGCCCAAGCCCGAGCGAAAGCGGCGCGGGCAAGACGCCCGAAGCAGGCGTATTGAACCGTGAATACGCTGAATAAGGGCAACGGAGAACGGGCCGCTTGCAGCCGGGCGACGCCAGAATGGAGTTTGCGGACAGGACCTATTCCACCAGGTCGGTCAGGTCGGCCATGGTGACCTGGCGCAGGCTCTCGATCTGGAGATAGTAGACGATGCGGGCCTCCAGGGCGCTGTTGCGGGCCCGGGTGAGCTGGCTCTGGGCGGTGAGCATGTCCTGGCTGCGGGAAAACCCCAGGTCGAAGCGCTGTTGCTCCCGGGCAAAAGTCTTCTCGGCCACCACCACGGCGGCCTGGCTCAACTCGATCTGGCGCTCGGCGGCCTTGAGGTCGTTTACTGCTTCGCGGATCTGCAGCCCGATGTTCTGGCGCAACACCTCCCGGTCGGTCTGCGCCTGCTCCAGGGCCAGTTCCTGCTGTCGCACCTGGCTGCGGCGTTCCCGCCCGTCGATGCGGGGAGCGCTCATCTGGATGCTCATGCTCCACTGGTTGCGCTCGAGGCGCTGATGCACGTCGCTGAACTGGTCGCCCTGCCCCCGCATCCCCACCGCGGCGTTGAGGGTGGCCTTGGGGCCGTTCTGGCTGCGGACGTTGCACAGGTTCAGCCGCTGGGCTTCCTCGCCGAGGGAGGCGGCCTGGAGGTAGAGGCGGTGGCTCAGCCCGACGGAGACTGCCCTAGCCAAGGAGACGGGGGACTTCTGGCGCTCTTCTTCGGTCAGGCCCTCGACCTCCAGCGGATGGTCCCAGTCCACGCCCAACACCTCGCGCAACTGGTCGCGGGCCCGCTCGATGTTGTTCTGGGTCCGGCTGA
>Ga0194131_10009448_pt1 | contig 12321 bp, 15 predicted proteins | sample TA2KigO120mmetaG_FD_148631 | JGI IMG/M metagenome (GOLD analysis project Ga0194131, IMG submission 148631) | Freshwater microbial communities from Lake Tanganyika, Tanzania - TA2015053 Kigoma Offshore 120m | ecosystem: Environmental > Aquatic > Freshwater > Lake | place: Tanzania: Lake... | reverse complement strand
CCCATCGCGTGCGCATCGCCTTCGCCGCCGTTTGCCCGGATGCCGCTCTCATCCGCTTGCTCGCCGGCGCGCTTCGACCCGCCGCTCCATGACCGACGGGGCCGATGCCCCGAAAACACCCGTTCCCGCAATCCCAAACCAATAACCCGACACCCGACAAACCAACCCGCGATGAAAAAGACGCAACGACCACGCATGCCGCGTGATCGCCTTGCCTCCCTGCCCATCACATCATGGCCTCTCGTGAATAAACCGGGCTAGAGCCATTGTTGGAACCGCTTGAAAGCGATCGGCCGAATCCCCTACTTATAGCAACCAGACGCAGCGAGCATGCCATGTTCATCCAGACCGAAGCGACGCCCAATCCGCAGACCATGAAATTCCTGCCGGGGGTCGTGGTGCTGGCGCGCGGCTCCGCCGACTACCCCGACTCCAGCGGCCCGGTCGACTCGCCGCTCGCCCGCCGCCTGTTCGCCATCGACGGAGTAGGCGCGGTGTTCCTGGGCGAGGACTTCATCACCATCACCAAGCGCGACGCCGAATGGCACCACCTGAAGCCAGAGGTCCTGGGCGCCATAATGCAGCATTTCACCAGCGGCGAGCCGATGCTGGATGGCGCGCGGACGACCGAGGACGCGCTGGAAGACGTGGCGGAAGGCGACCGGGAGACGGTCGCGCACATCGTCGAACTGATCGACACCCGGGTACGTCCCGCCGTGGCGCAGGACGGCGGCGACATCGTGTTCCGCGGCTTCAAGTCGGGGATCGTCTACCTGCAAATGCGCGGCTCCTGCTCTGGCTGCCCCAGTTCGGTGATGACACTGAAGAACGGGATTGAGAACATGCTGCGCCATTTCGTGCCCGAGGTGCAGGAAGTCCGCCAGATCTAGCGCGCGCCCCGCGCTATTCCGCTTGCGCGGACGGTCGCCGATCGCATAACCCAGCGCTAGCCGGCGATGGCGCCCTTTCCCGGGGGCGCGGCCAACGGCGGCGAGCAGCGAGGAGCGAACGGTGACGGACATCGTCAACGACAAGGATCTCGATCTCATCTTCCGCGACGCCCGCACGGCGAACGGCTGGCTCGACAAGCCGGTCAGCGACGTGACGCTGCAGGCGGTCTACGAGCTGGCGAAACTCGGCCCCACCAGTGCCAATTGCTCGCCGGCCCGGTTCCTCTTCGTGCGCAGCAAGACCGGCAAGGAGCGTCTGCGTCCGGCGCTGAGCGCCGGCAACATGGAGAAGACCCTGGCCGCGCCGGTGAGCGTCATCATCGGCTATGATCTCAAGTTCTACGATCTGCTGCCGCGCCTCTTCCCGCACAACCAGGAGGCCCGTTCGTGGTTCTCCGGCAATGCCGAAGTGGCACGGACCACGGCTTTCCGCAATGGCACCCTGCAGGGCGCCTATCTGCTGATCGCCGCGCGCGCGCTTGGCCTCGACTGCGGGCCGATGTCGGGCTTCGACAACGCCCATGTCGACCGGGAATTCTTCCCCGACGGCCAGGTCAAATCGAATTTCCTGTGCAACCTGGGCTACGGCGACCCGAAGTACCTGTTTCCACGCAGCCCGCGACTGGAATTCGCCGAAGCCTGTCAATTGCTTTAGCCGCGAATGGCGCCGGCGTGCGTGTGCTCGCCTTCGACACCTGCCTTGCGGCCTGCTCGGCTGCCCTGCTCGCGGACGGGGTGGTGCGCGCCCTGCGACAGGAGGTGCTGGGCCGCGGCCACGCCGAACGCCTGCTGCCGATGCTGGCTGCGGTACTGGGCGATGCCGGATTGCGGCCGGGCCAGATCGACCTTCTGGCGGTGACCGCTGGCCCCGGCAGTTTTGTTGGCGTGCGGGTCGGCGTGGCGGCGGCGCGCGGCCTGGCCTTGGCGCTCGACCGACCGGCGATCGGCGTGGGCACGTTGGCGGCGTTGGCGGGCGAGCCAAGCGAGCGAGCCGTGCTGGCGGCGATCGAGGCGGGCAGCGAGGCCGTCTATGCGCAAGCCTTTGCCGCCGATCGGCAAGCGCTGGGGCCGCCCAGGCTTTGCGCCGCGGAGGAGGCGGCCGGTCTCGCTCCGGTGGGCTGCGCGCTGGCCGGCAATGCCGGGTCGCTGGTCCTGCCGTGGCTCGCCAGGGCCGGCAAGCCAACGGCGGGACCGATCGGTGCGCCGCATCCCGATCCCTGTCTGGTGGCGCGCCTGGCCATGGCCGCGCTGGCCGCGGGCGCGCGCGGCCCGCCGGCCCCGCTTTACTTGCGCCCCTCCGATGCGCGGTTGCCGGCGGCATGAGCCGACGCCCCCCGCTCGCGTTGCGGCCCGCCGACGCGCTCTGCCTGCCGGTGTTGGCCCACCTGCACGCAAGGTGTTTCGCCGACGCTTGGCCGGAAGGCGTCATCGGGCGCCTGTTGGCCCTGCCGGGCGCCTTCGCCTGGTTGGCTGCCTGGGGTGCCGAGCCCGTGGGTTTCGCGCTGGCCCATGTGACGGTCGATGAAGCGGAAATATGGTCGATCGGCGTGGCGCCGGACTGGCGGGGTCGCGGCATCGCCGGCGCCTTGCTGCGGGCGACGCTCGAACGCGCGGGCAGCGCGGGCGCGGCATCGCTCGTGCTCGAGGTCGACGAGGCCAACGCCGCCGCACTGGCGCTCTATCGACGGCACGGCTTTCGCCCGGTCGGACGCCGCGAAGGCTACTACCGCCGCGCCGGTTCGACTGCGGCGGCGCTGGTGCTGCGGCACGACTGTTCGCCGCCGGCGGCGGCCGGGGGCTAGCGCATGCGCGATGCCGCGCTGCCCAACCTGCGCCTGCTGCCGCGCCTGCAACGACGCGCGCTCGGCGGCCATCCATGGATTTATGCCAACGAGCTGGCGATGGATGCCGCGAGCCGGGCGCTGCCGCCAGGCGGGCTCGCGCGCTTCGTGCTGGACGACGGGCGCACGCTCGGCGTCGGTTTCTTCAACCCGCGCAGCCTGATCGCCGGCCGGCTGCTGATCCGCGATGCCGCCATGGCGATCGATGCCGACTTCTTTTCCCATCGGCTTGCCGCGGCGCTGGCCCTGCGCCGGCGGTTGTTCGCCGAGCCCTATTACCGCCTGGCGCATGGCGAGGCCGACGGCCTGCCGGGCCTGGTGGTCGACCGCTATGACACGACGCTGGTCCTGCAAGCCAATGCCGCGGGCATGGATCGGCTGAGCGACCTGCTGGTCGATCTGCTCGCCCGGCTGACCGGCGCGGCCACCATCGTGCTGCGCAACGACACGCCGGCGCGCGCGCTGGAAGGCCTGCCCAGCGCCGTCACCGTGCCACGGGGCCAAGTGGCACCGTCCGTGCCGGTCGTGGAGGACGGCGCGCGGTTCGCGGTCGACGTGCTGGCCGGCCAGAAGACAGGCTGGTTCTTCGACCAGCGCGAGGCACGGGCGTTCCTCGCCCGGCTGGCCCGGGGCTGCACGGTGCTGGACCTCTATTGCTATGTCGGCGGCTTTGCCGTGCAGACGGCGCGGGCCGGCGCGCGCGAGGTGCTGGCGATCGACCGCTCCGAACCGGCGCTGGCGCTGGCGCGCCAAGCCGCGGCCGCGAACGGGGTCGGCGCGGCCTGTCGGTTCGAGCGGGCCGAGGCCTTCGACGTGCTGGCGCGGCTCGCGGCCGAGGGCCGTCGGTTCGAGTTGGTGATCGCCGACCCGCCGCCCTTCGCGCGCTCGCGCAAGGACGTGCCGACCGCGCTGGCGGCCTACCGCAAGCTGGCTCGGCTGGCGGCCGAGGTGGCCGCGCCTGGCGGCGTGCTGTTTCTCGCTTCCTGCTCGCACGCGGTCGAAGAGGCCGCCTTCCGCGAGGCGGTCGCCCGGGGCCTGGGCGCCGCCCGCCGCACCGCCCGGATATTGCGCGCCGCCGGCGCCGGAGCGGACCACCCGGTGCACATGAACCTGCCGGAATCGGTTTACCTGAAAACCTTGACCTTGCAGCTGGACTGACGCCTAGCGTTTGCGCAGCCGCAGGCGGTAGACGCCCGCCGTCTCGCCGCCGCTTTCCGGCTCGATCCCCAGAACCTCGTGGCCATGCTCGCGCAACGACCGCGGCACGTTGCGCAACGGCTCGCCGGCGTTCAGCCGCACCTCGGCAGTCTCGCCCACCCGCATCCGCTCGACCAGCAGCTTGGTGCGCACAAAGGTCATCGGACACACCAATTGCGTGATGTCGAGGTAATGATCTGCGGCCGGTTCCGCCGAGTTCAGCCGCGGCGCGCCAACTTCTGCGGTTGCCATTGCAAGACTCCGAGACTATACAGTTCGCGTCAACACCCGAACGGGAGACCTTGGGGAGGCTGAGCATCTAATGGACGAATATAAGAACGCGACAGCGGAACTGATGCAACTGACAGCTGATATCGTATCGTCGCACGTCTCGAACAATGCGGTTCCCATGGCGGAGCTGCCGCAACTGATCCGGCAGGTTTTCGAAAGCCTTTCTGCCCTTGGTCGGCAAACGACCGAAACTCCGGCATCGCGGCCTACGCCGGCGGTTCCCGTCCGTCGCTCGGTGACGCCGAACTACATCATCTGTCTGGAGGACGGCAAGAAGCTCAAGATGCTGAAGCGCCACATCAAGACCGCCTACAACATGTCGCCCGAACAGTACCGCGAACGCTGGGGGTTGTCGCCGGATTATCCCATGGTGGCGCCGAACTACTCCGAACAGCGGCGCGAGCTGGCGAAGAAGATCGGCCTGGGCACCACCCGCCGGCGCGGCCGCCGACTCTGACCGTCCGCGCCGCGGCAGACCGGGCCGATGAAGCGGGCTGAACGATCGCAGGGTGGCGTGTTCGGCGGCCGGCTGGAGCGGCTATGCGTCGACCGCGGCCTGCGCATGACCGGCCAGCGTCGGGTGGTGGCGCGCGTCTTGTCCGAGGCGCGCGATCACCCCGACGTCGAGGAGGTGCACCGCCGCGCCGCGGCGATCAACCGACGCATCTCCATCGCCACGGTCTATCGCACCCTCCGGCTGTTCGAAGAGGCCGGGATCATCGCCCGACTGGAGTTCGGCGAAGGCCGTGCCCGCTACGAACGCAAGTCCGATGAGCATCACGACCATCTGATCGACACGTCGACGGGGCAGGTGATCGAGTTTCACGACAGCGCGCTCGAAGCGTTGCAAGAGCGCATTGCCGCCCGATTGGGCTTCCGGCTGGTCGGGCATCGCTTGGAGCTGTTCGGCGAGCCGCTGGATCGCACCGAACCGCCGCCCGCGAAGCGGGAGCGGCGCTAGGGCGGACCCGCCATGGGCAGCACGCGGGCCATCAGCCGAATCGTCCTGTTGGCGCTGTGGACGTTGCCGCTCATGCCCCTGCAATGGCTGTTCGTTCGGCTTGGCCTGGCCGCCGCGCGCTGGCTGCCGGTCGTCTACCATCGCGGCCTCTGCCGCCTGATCGGCTTCCGTGTCTTGCGCTTCGGCCAGCCGACCGACGAGCGGCCGGTGCTGTTGGTGGCAAATCACACGTCGTGGCTGGACATCCCGGTGCTTTCGGCCCTGTCGCCGCTGTCCTTCGTGGCCAAACACGAAGTCGACAGCTGGCCGTTCTTCGGCACGCTGGCCCGGCTGCAGCGCACGGTGTTCGTCGAGCGCCGGGCGGTCCGCGCCGCCGAAGGCCGCGACGACCTGCAACGCCGACTGGATGCCGGCGACCGGCTGGTGCTGTTTCCCGAAGGCACCAGCAGCGACGGCAACCGGGTGCTGCCGTTCAAGACCGCCTTTTTCGCGGTCGCCAGCAATGGCGTCGGCGGCCGGGCGCTGACGGTGCAGCCGGTCAGCGTTGCCTATGTCCGCCTGGACGGCTTGCCGGTCGGCCGGCGCTTCCGCCCGCTCTTCGCCTGGTATGGCGGCATGGCGCTGTTGCCCCATCTCTGGCAGGTGCTGAAGCTCGGCCGTTCCGAGGTGGAGGTCGAGTTTCATCCGCCGGTCACCATCGCCGGCTTCCGCGACCGCAAGGCCCTGGCGGCGCATTGCCATGAGACGATCGCGCACGGGCTGGGCCGGGCGCTGAGCGGGCGCCGGCCGCAAGCCTAACGCGCAGGAGCGTTTTGCGGGCGCGGCGGTTTTGCGCTAGGCTGTTGTCATCGAAGGGAAACGCTTGACCGGCATTGTGCTTGGCAAGGGTTCCGGTGGGCGGGCGGCCGGTGGGCGTCCGGTAGGGTCGACGAACGCGTTGACGAAAAGCCTATTCATTCGCACCTACGGCTGCCAGATGAATGCCTACGACTCGGGCCGCATGGCCGACGTCATGACGCCGCATGGCTATCGTCTGGTGGCGGAACCGGCGGACGCCGACCTGATCCTGCTGAACACATGCCATATCCGCGAGAAGGCGGCGGAGAAGACCTTTTCTGAATTGGGTCGACTGCGCCAGCTGAAGGAGCTGAGGGCCAGCGCCGGCCGGCGCACCCTGGTCGCGGTCGCGGGTTGCGTGGCGCAGGCCGAGGGCGCCGAATTGCAGGCCCGGGCGCCTTTTGTCGACATCGTGCTCGGGCCGCAGACCTATCACCGCCTGCCGGAATTGGTGGCGCAAGTTGAACGGCGGGCCGGCGCGGTGCTGGATACCGAATTCCCGGCGGAATCGAAATTCGACCATTTGCCCGATGGGTCAAGCGCCAGTACGGCGTCGGCCTTCCTTGCCGTGCAAGAGGGCTGCGACAAGTTCTGCACGTTCTGCGTCGTGCCCTATACCCGGGGCGCGGAGTATTCGCGCCCGCCCGCCAGCATCCTGGCGGAGGCGCGCGCGCTGCTGTCGCGCGGCGCGGTGGAACTGGTCTTGCTTGGGCAGAATGTCAACGCCTACCACGGGGCGGCGGGCGGGGAGACCTGGTCGCTGGCACGACTGATCGACGCGCTGGCCGAGCTGCCGGGCCTCCAGCGGCTGCGCTACACCACCTCGCATCCCTTGGACATGGGCGATGACCTGATCGCCCGCCACCGCGACTGCGCCAAGCTGATGCCCTATTTGCACCTGCCCGTGCAGGCCGGTTCCGATCGGGTGCTGACGGCCATGAACCGCCGCTACCGACGCGCCGACTACGAACGCCTGGTCGAACGCCTGCGCCTGGCGCGGCCGGACCTGGCGCTGTCCGGCGACTTCATCGTCGGGTTCCCCGGCGAGAGCGACGCCGACTTCGCCGAGACCATGGACTTGGTCCGGCGCATCGGCTTCGCGCAGGCCTATTCATTCAAATACAGCCCGCGGCCCGGCACGCCAGCCGCCATTCTGCCGGGCCAGGTGCCGGCGCCGGTCAAGGCCGAACGCTTGGCCGCGCTGCAGTCGCTGCTGGCCGAACAGCAGCGCCGGTTCAACGCGGCAAGCGTCGGCCTGACCGTGCCGGTGCTGTTCGAGGGCGCCGGGCGGCGTGCCGGACAAAGCGTCGGCCGCAGTCCGCACAACCAGTCGGTGCATGTCGAGGCGAGTTGCCCGCCCGGCAGCATTCGTCCGGTGCGCCTGACCGCCAGCCTAGCCAACAGCCTGTCGGGGCGCCTGGCCGGATGACGCGAAACGCCACGGAGAGCCGCGCTTGACGGCCACGCTGGAGCCCGAAGACGGGGATCGCAACGTCATCGATTTCGACGACAACCGGTTGTTGGCGCAGTTGTTCGGCGAACACGACCGGCATCTCGCCCGGATCGAGCAGCAGCTTGGCGTGTCACTGCTGACGCGCGGCAACCGGGTGCTGATCGCCGGCGCGCCGGCCAACCGGCGCATGGCGCGGGCCGCGCTGGGCGAGCTCTACAAGCGGCTGAAGCGCGGCCATGTCATCGACGCCGGCGAGGTGGACGGAGCGATCCGGCTGGCGGAGCGCCCGGCGGATGCCGGCGCGCATGTGATCCGGACCGAGAAGCATCCGGTGGCCGCCCGCTCCGGCACGCAGCAGAGCTATTTCGAGGCGCTGCAGACCTGCGAGCTGGTGTTCGGGCTGGGCCCCGCCGGCACCGGCAAGACCTATCTCGCGGTGGCGGTCGCGGTCGGCATGTTGCTGGATGGCCGGGTCGACCGCATCATTTTGACCCGTCCGGCGGTGGAAGCCGGCGAGCGGCTGGGCTTCCTGCCGGGCACGCTCGACGAGAAGGTCGACCCCTACATGCGCCCCATGTATGACGCGCTTTACGACATGATGCCGGCGGAAAAAGTGATGCGCCGGCGGGCGTCGGGCGAGATCGAGGTGGCGCCGCTAGCCTACATGCGCGGCCGCACCCTGGCCAACGCATTCGTCATCCTGGACGAGGCGCAAAACACGACGCCCGTGCAGATGAAGATGTTTCTGACACGGCTCGGCGAGAATTCGCGAATGGCGGTGACGGGGGATCCCAGCCAGGTCGACCTGCCGCTCGGCTCGCGCTCGGGCCTGCTGGATGCGCTGCAGGTTCTGCGCGGACTGCCCGGCATCGGCATTGTTGAGTTCGGCCATGCCGACGTCGTGCGCCATCCGTTGGTGACCCGGGTGGTCCGCGCTTACGATGCGCGCGAGCATGGCCTGTTGGCCGAGCACGAGCGCCAGGAATGAGCGCGGACCGACAATCCCGCTCGCCAAGGGCGCGTTCGGGCGTGACGATCGTGGTAGCGGACCCGGCCTGGCGCCGCGCCTTGCCGCGCCCGGTCGGCTGGGTGCGCGAGGTCGCCCAGGCGACGCTGGCGGCGGCCGGCCGGATGCAGGATCGGCTGACCGTGGCGCTGGCGGACGACCAGGCGGTGCGCGTGCTGAACGCGCGCTATCGCGGGCAGGATAAGCCGACCAATGTGCTGTCCTTTCCGTCCACCGATTTGGCCGAAGGCCTGGGCGACATCATCCTGGCGCGGCAGACCGTGCTGGCCGAGGCAAGCCGGCAGGGCAAGCCAAACGCGCACCATCTGGCGCATCTGGTGGCGCACGGCGTGCTGCACTTGCTCGGCCACGACCATGCCCGTGCCGGCGCGGCGGCCCGCATGGAGCGTCTGGAACGACGGGTGCTGGCGGGCTTCGCCATTCCCGATCCCTATCGGTTGCCGGCGCGAACCGGCTGGCGGGCGGCATGAGCGAGGCCGGCAGTCGCGGCCGCGGCGAACGCCCGGCCAATTCGACGCTGGCGGAGACGCTGCGCGGCTGGTTTCGCCAGCTTACCGGTGGCGAGGGCGAGAGAAACGACCGCGAGAGCCTGGAAGAGCTGCTTGAGGAGCATGCCGCGGCCGATGCCGAACTGGAGCCGGGGCAGCGGGAGATGCTGCTCAACATCCTGGCCTTCGGCGAGAAACGCGCGGACGACCTGATGGTGCCGCGCGCCGACATCGTGGCGCTGCCGGTCGAGGCGGAACTCGACGAGGTGGTGCAACGTTTCCGCGAGGGGCGGCATTCCCGCCTGCCGGTCTACCGCGGCACGCTCGACGACATCAGCGGCTTCGTGCACATCAAGGATGTGATCGACCACTGGCAAGGCGAACGGCCGTTCCAGTTGGCGAGCGTGGTGCGCCAGCTTCTGGTGGTGCCGCCCTCGATGCCGGCGATCGACTTGCTGGACCGCATGCGCCAGAGCCGCATCCACATGGCGATCGTGGTCGACGAATACGGTGGGACCGATGGCCTGGTCACCATCGAGGACGTGGTCGAGGAGATCGTCGGCGACATCGAGGACGAGCATGACGAGGCCGAACCCAGCGACATTCAGGAACTGCCCGACGGCAATCTGGAGGTCAGCGGCCGCACCGAGCTTAACGAACTCGAGGAGCGTCTGGGCGTATCCCTGGTGGACGAGGACCAGGAAGACATCGACACCGTCGCCGGCCTGCTGGTCGACGAATTCGAGCGCGTACCGCGACGCGGCGAGATCCTGAAACACGCCAGTGGGATCGATTTCGAGGTGCTGGACGCCGATGCCCGCCGCGTCAAGCGGCTGCGGGTGACCCGCCGGCCCGCGCCCGAAGCCTGACCCTTGGCATGTCGGGAATGATTGCCTGGGCAGCCGGTCTTTGCGGCTGGCGCGCTTCGCTGCTGGCACTGTCGGCCGGGGCGGCCGCGGCCGCCGGCTTCGCGCCGCTGCATGCGCTGCCGCTGGCCCCGCTCGGATTGGCGATCCTGCTGCTGCTGCTGCGCCGCGCGACGCCTTGGCGCGCGCTCTCGCTCGGCTGGTGTTTCGGCTTCGGGCACTTCCTGGCCGGGCTTTACTGGGTGGGCCTGGCCTTCCTGGTGGAGGCGGACCGGTTCGCCTGGCTCATCCCCTTCGCGGTTTCCGGCCTGCCGGCCTTGCTGGCGGTGTTTCCGGCGCTGGCCGCCGGCGCCTGCGTGCTGGCGGTGCCGCGGCCCGGCTTCTCGCGCGCGCTGGCCTTCGCCGCCGGCTGGACGGCGCTGGAATGGCTGCGGGCGCATGCGCTGACCGGCTTTCCCTGGAACCTGCTGGGTCATGTCTGGACCCCGGTCGACACGGTGTTGCAAGCAGCGGCCTGGTTTGGTGCCTACGGTCTGTCGTTCCTGACCGCCTTTGCCGGCGCCGCTTTGGCGGCGGCTGCCGAACCGGGCGAGACAAGGGGCGACTGGCAACGCCGCCTGGTGCTGGGGGCCATGTTGCCGCTGGGCCTGTTCGCCCTGCTTGGCATCGCCGGCGGCCTGCGCCTGCGCGAGCCGCCCGTGCTCGATCTGGGCCGGCCCCGGCTCACCGTCGTCCAGCCCAACATCGCGCAAGCCGACAAGTGGCGGCGCGACCTGGTGGAGGCGCATTTCGCCGCGCTGTTGCGGCTGAGCCAAGCGCCAGCGGGCGCCGCCGGCGCTCCCCGCCTGGTGGTTTGGCCGGAGACCGCGACGGCGCATTACCTGGCGAACGACGTGGTCCGCCGCCGTCTGCTCGCCGGTCTGCTGGGGCCGGCCGACCTGCTGCTGGCCGGCACGGTGCGGCACGGCCCGGATGCCGGCGCCGCCACCCAGTTCTGGAACAGCCTGGTCACGATCGACGCCCGTGGCGAGACAGTGGCGCTCTACGACAAGCACCACCTGGTGCCGTTCGGCGAGTATCTGCCGTTCAGGCCGTGGCTGGAATTGCTGGGGCTGAACAAGCTGGCCGCCGGCCGGGTCGATTTCAGCTTTGGCCCCGGCCCGCGCAGCCTGTCCTTGCCCGGCTTGCCGGCGGTGCAGCCCCTCATCTGCTACGAAGTGATCTTCCCCCACGAAGTCGGCGATGGCGGCAGGCCGCGCTGGCTGTTGACCGTCACCAACGACGCCTGGTTCGGCACCAGTTCGGGGCCCTACCAGCATTTCGAGATGGCACGGCTGCGGGCGGTGGAGCAGGGCCTGCCGCTGGTGCGGGCGGCCAATACGGGTGTTTCCGGCGTGATCGGCCCGCATGGCGAAGTGATCGCCCGGCTTCCCCTCAACACCGCTGGCCGGCTTGACGCCGCTTTGCCGCCGCCGCTGGTTGAGGCGACGCTCTATGCACGGCTCGGCGATTGGATCTTGCTGGGACTGCTTCCGCTTTGGTCGCTCGCCACCTGGTGCGGCCGCCGCCGGACGCGCCACGGGTGGACGGCCGACTAGGGCGATTTCCGTTCCCATCGAACCGGCAGGTTCGGTTTGAACCGAAGCCATTGCCCTGCAATCATGCAGGCGGCGCGGTGGGCTTCGATCCGATGGCTCGCTGAGCGCGATTCCCTCTGATCGGACACCGCGCTAAGTCACACGCATTGATCTTCGCATACATACTGTGTTATGCAATTGCTGGATACAGCGACGCCGTCTCGGCAGGCGCGGCGCCGCGAAGTCTGGTGGCGGACGCTTGCGTCCGCACCGACGCGACAAGAACGGAAACAAAAGCCATGCCGGCCAGGGCCGATACGGTCGATGCGCATGTTGGCAAGCGAGTGCGGTTGCGGCGCACTTTGCTCGGTCTCAGCCAGGAGAAGCTTGGCGAGGCGCTCAGTCTCACCTTCCAGCAGGTGCAGAAATACGAGCGCGGCACCAACCGGATCAGTGCCAGTCGTCTGTTGCAACTCAGCAAGGTGTTGAACGTTCCGATCGATTTCTTCTTCGACGACCTGTCCGTCGCGGGCGGTGCGCGCGACAACGCGCAGAGCGCCTATGAGGGCGAGGAGTTGAGCCGGCGCGAAACGCTGGAACTGGTGCGCGCCTATTACCGGATCGGCGACCCGGCCGTCCGGCGGCGGTTCTATGAACTGCTCAAGACCATGGGCGAAGGCGAGAGCAGGTCGCTGGCGCAGGCCCCCTAGGTTCTGTGGACACTTATCTCAGCCATAGCACGGTGGCGGCGATGGTGACGACAGCGAGGTAGTTTTGCGCGGTTTTCGCGAAGCGCGTGGCGACGCGGCGGAACTGCTTGAGCTTGCTGAAGC
>Ga0194131_10009446_pt1 | contig 12323 bp, 10 predicted proteins | sample TA2KigO120mmetaG_FD_148631 | JGI IMG/M metagenome (GOLD analysis project Ga0194131, IMG submission 148631) | Freshwater microbial communities from Lake Tanganyika, Tanzania - TA2015053 Kigoma Offshore 120m | ecosystem: Environmental > Aquatic > Freshwater > Lake | place: Tanzania: Lake... | reverse complement strand
CTCGCGGTGTGCGCCTACGTCGACCTGAACGAGGTGAGGGCGGGGCTGGCATCGACGCCGGAGGAGTCGCTGTTCAGCTCGGCGAGGATCCGGGCGGCGCGGCTCGGCGGGAGGGGATCGAGGTCCGCGACCGCGTCGGCATGGCGTCGGCTCGGCGCCGTCGGCGGTCTCGACGACGATTCGTATCTCGAGCTGCTCGACGCGTCGTCTCGGGAGCCGAGGAAGGGGAAGCGGTCCGCGGACCCGTCGCTGCCGCCGATCCTCGAGCGGATCGGGGTGCGGGCTTCGGCGTGGCGGAGCTTCCTCAGAGACGACTCCGGGCTGAGGGCAGGGTGGTGCGCGGGCGCCGCCGCGTCGATCGCCGACGCGGCGCGACGGGTCGGGAAGCGGTGGGCGTGGAACGTGCTCGGTCGGCTGTGGGCGGGCGGATCGGGCGACTCGCAGACGATCCGGGACGGGTGAGCCACGCGAGCAACTGACCAACCCGAACCCCGCGGCTTCCTAGGAGACCGGCGGGGACGCAACTCATGCAGTCGGCGAACGACGAGGTTTCGGCGGACTCGATGCCGCAGAACCCGCGGGCATCATGACGCTGGGCTCCCTCGAGCCATTGGCAGACGTGCCGCGGATCCGTCATCCAGCCACTCGAACGCCGCGCGCCGAGGTAGCTAGAGAGGCAGCGACGCGATCATCGCGTCATCGATGGAGATCAACGCCTCGTGATCGCGGAATCGATGCCTGTCCACGACTACCGCGCGACTACCTGATCGCGGAATCGATGCCTGTCCACGACTACCCCGAGGTCGGATGTCCATCCGTCTCGCGTCGCCCCGCACTGCCTCCGCGTCGCGGTGCTCCGCCGAGGACGCGTCCCGCACCCTCCGATCAAACGGCATCGAGCCTGCAGGCGTCGCCCGACGACCTCACGCCGACCGACCGCGACGCCGGAACGCGCCGCCGCCGAGCGCCAACAGCACCATCAAGCCGCCGGCGCCTGGGATGGGAGTCGCGCCGCCAGCAACGATGCTCTGATTCACGGTCGACTCATACGCCGCCGACAGCAACTGGAACGTGCTGGTCGAAGGAGTGCCCGTCCAGGTCCAGAGCACCTCGATGTAGCCATAGTTGTAGTTGACGCCGCTGCCGAACCGGAACCCCATGAAGCGGTTCGCGCCGAAGTCGGCAGCATTGGAAGGGGTGCTGACCCCGTTGTAGAAAAAGGTCTGGGTGTCGGTTCCGCTGTAGCTCGCCGTGGAGTCGATGGTCGCGCCGGAGGCGTAGTTGCGAGGACTGGAGGTGCCGCCCGTGATCGCGAACCGAAGGTTGCCGTCTCCGTCGAGGCCGATCCCGGTGGTGCTGTTGTAGAAGATGTCAAGGTCACCGCCGGTGACGAAGTTGCTGACGGTGATCTTCGACTGCCCGAAGGTCATGCCCGCATTGGCACCGGTGATGTTGGTCGAACCGGAGCCGGCGCTGGCAAGGTTGATGTTCACGATCGCGGCATCCGCCCGCAGGGCGATGACCATGACGACGCCCGCGGTCACGCACGCGGCACGCAGGATGGACTTCGAAGCGAACGCTTTCGCGGCGGGAACGGCAGGGTTCATCTTTGATCTCTCCTCTGGGTTGTGGCTGGACGGTCCTAGAAGATGTCACGACAAGCGTGTCTCAGGAAGAGATCCGCGGAGAGAATCTTGACTCTCGAGGCAGTGCCTTCCCGGAAGGCACCTTCCGGCGCGGAGCGGTCTCGCCCGCGTTCCGGAGGGAACTCCACCCCGCGGCATCGATGGAGAAGTGACGCCTCGGTTCGATCGCCCCCCCTCCCGACGTCGCGCGGCGTCATCGAGGAGGACTCGACCTGCTCGCCCGCACGCGCACTTCGTCCCGTCCACCTGACGCCGCGAGCCAAGCCCTCGGTGTTCGCGCGGTCGCCCGGTCGCGAGTGCAACGCGAGCCTCGACGAGTACGAGTGCCACCGGATCGTGATCAAGGATCCGCCGTTCGGTCTCGTCGCGTCGATCCGCTGGCGCCTGCCGGAGCCGCCGGCTCCCTCGCCCGCGGGTCGTCGCAAGGAAGTCGGGCGGGTCGACCAAGGCGGATGATGCCGGTGCGGGGCGGACGGTCGGACCGGCGCAACCGCGCTCACCAGCCCGCGTCCGCACGCAGGTCGATCGCGCGACCATCGACCGGATCGCGGAACGTCAGCGCCTCGGCATGGAGCATCAGCCGCGACGCGAGGGCAAGCACCTCGGGCGAGGCGTAGAACTCGTCGCCAAGCACGGCATGACCGAGGTGCCGAAGGTGCACCCGGAGCTGATGGCTGCGACCGGTGAGCGGCACGAGGTGGAGCCGGGTGATCGGCGAGGCGGGATCCGCGGACGACGCGATGGGCGATCCGGCGGCGAGACCGCGGTCGGCGATCGCGTCGATCGCGTCGCGCAGCCTGCCGAGCGTCGTCCGCTCGACGACCCGCCATCGCGTGATCGCGGGCTTGCCGTGGACGGGATCGACGACGTGACGCGGACCGTCGGCGAGTGCCTTGCGGAGCGGCAGGTCGATCTCGCCTTCGTCCGTGGCGAGGTGACCGGCGACGATTCCGGTGGGGTGACCGGCGGGGTGTCCGGTGAGGTGTCCGGCGAGGTGCCTGCTGGGATGTCCGGCGAGGTCATCGGTGGCGTGACGGGTGGGGTGACCGGCGAGGTCATCGGTGGCGTGACGGGTGGGGTGACCGGCCGGGTGACCGGCGAGGTGCCTGCTGGGGTGTCCGGCGAGGTCATCGGTGGGGTGACCGGCCGGGTGACCGGCGAGGTGACCGGCGACGGGTCCGGTGGGGTGACCGGCGAGGTGCCCGGTGACGATCGCGACGTAGCGCTTCGAGACCTCGCGGCGCTCGAACTGCCAGCCAAGGTCGCGATGCGCGTCGGCGGTGCGGGCGAGCACCATCACGCCGGAGGTCGCCTGGTCGAGGCGGTGGACGATGCGTGCTTCGGGAAACCGACGCTGCACCCGCGCGATCAGGCAGTCCGCCTTCGACGCCCCCCGCCCCGGCACCGAGAGCAGCCCCGCCGGCTTCACGACGCCGAGGAGCGCCGGCGTCTCGACAAGCAGGGTCCAGTCGGCTTGTGGGGCATGCGTGGAGTTCATCGGGCAGCGACGGTGGGCGGTGTTGTGTGGGCGGTGTTGGACAGGCAGCGACGGTGGGCGCGACTTTCCGATGGCGGAGTTCTACGTCATCGAGGAGACCGTCCATGAACGGGATCGACGGCTCCTGGAAGCAGGAGTGAGCACGCTTCTCCCCACGCGCGAGCTTGAGGTTGCACGATTGCTCGAACAGGGAATGAGCCGCCCGAAGATCGCGGAGATGCTTGGCTTGAAGCCGAACACCATCGCCTCGATGTCGAAGACCATCTACCGCAAGCTTGCTGTCAACAACCGTGCACAGCTTTCCGCGCGCATGCGATTGGCCTGAAGCGCGCGATCGCTGGAGAGGCACTGGCCACCGCATCGCCAATCGCGGTTCCAATCGTGGATCCGAGCCGAAAGGGCCGTAGCCGCCATTGAGGCGGCGCGATTCACTCCCGTTTCGATCGGCACCCCAATCTCCGGGCGCGAAGGAATCGGCCTTCACCCCCTCTGGCACGATCAGAACGCCATCTAAAATTTGGATCCGTTTCGATCGGGGAGTTCAACACGCCGCCCTTCTCGGTTCATCAAGGCCGCGAGGCGGCGTTTTGGTTGACAGAACGCCCCGCGCGAGGCCCCACGGCCGATCGCGTCGGAACTCCCGCCAAGAACGCGACTTCCAGCGACGCCCCCGAACGGGTCGCGCTCTGACTTCCGAGAGCCCATCCGAGCCTTCCCGAGCGGAACCCGACGCGTTCCGCTCGGGCTGCACCGCGGAACCCTCTCGGACTCTCGCGCTCTCTGTTGAACCCCCCCTCTTGGTAAACAACTGCGTTCCGCTCGGGGGCGCGAGCGGAACGCTGCTCGGACCGCGGCGGGCGTGGTCAACCCCGACGGACTCGGGCCGCCGGGCGACACGCGGCCGTGACCAAGGCTGACCCGGGGCGATGCGGGGTGGTCGCGGGCGCAACGCGGTTTACCGGGAGCCTCGTACCGACGGCGCTGGCTAGGTGTCGATGCTCTCGGAGGATAGCACTTGCTTGCGGGTTGCCACTGCGGAAAGGATTTCGCGGGCGAAGCGTATGCACATACACCTGCTCCGTCTGTCCATACGCGCGGGGGTGGACCGTCAGGATTTGGACGGAATGATCGTGCCAGTCGCCTTGAACGGCGCGTTCGACTCTGACCTGTCCCCAAGTCCCACAACACAAGAATATTGCCCGTGTCCGATCCGTCCACCCCATCCTCTCCGGCCTTCGGCTTGACGCCGCTGGCCACCGCGACACTGCTGCTCGCGTCCGTGCTGACGACCGCAGGTTCGATGCAGGCCGCCGTCATCTTTGAGCTGTCGGCGCCGGGCGTGAAGCGGTCGGCGTTGGAGACGCCGACCAACACCGAGATCTTCCCCACGACGGGGGACATCAGCAACAGCACGGGCACCTTCTCGATCGGCAACTACACGGTCACCGGTGGCGCGAGCATCGGTGGTGGGGGGGCCCCCTTCGATTCGCGCAACATGCTTTCGATTAGTAACGGGGGGGCAGTCAGCATCGTGTTCAACGCTGGCATCGGCACGTCCAACTACCTCGGCTTCTACTGGGGCGGCGGCGACGCCGCCAACGCGATCGACCTGTACGACAGTTCCAACACTCTCGTAGGTACCTTTTCGACGAGCACCCTGATGAGCCAGCCCGGCATCAACGCCTATCGGGAACCCTCCTATTGGAACCAGCCCTTCGCCTATGTAAACATGACTCTTTCCAACTCCACCTTCTCGAGGATCGTGTTCCGGCAAACCGGCATCGGTGGCTTCGAGATTCAGAATGTGACGGTCGGAACCTTCACGTTCGTACCGGGGACGGTCACGCCGACGTCGGTCCCCGGCGGGACCGGGCTTGCAGCGCTCGCGATCGGTGCGGCAGGCCTTCGCGGCCGTCGCCGCAGCCGGAACTGAGTCGAGACCTTCGCGAACCGCCACCACGACACCGCTTCGGGCTTCCGCCCGGGGCGGTGTTGCGTTGGGGTTCGCGAAGTTCGCCTTCCGAGTTCGTACGTCCCCTCCGCCTCGCTGCGCTCGGCACCTCCCCCGCCTCGCTGCGCTCCGCCGGGGAGGAGTTGCGCCGTTCGCGCGAATGCCCCGCGCGATCTCGCGAGCGCTCTGCGAAGTGAAGAGGTAGGCGCCCGGCCTCCGTCCGGGGTCCCAACACACCCGTCTCCGCCACTTCCCTCGGGAGGCCCGATGTCGCTGCGCGATCAACACCAGGACCCCGACGCGATGACACCGGAGGAGCGTGCGTTCGCGATCGCGTCTCCCCTTCCCCCCACCGCTGGCGGCGTCGCTCCTGCGCCACGTCCGCAGCGAGGTGTTCAAGATCGCAGTTGGGGCCGCATCCCGCGACCGCATCGAACCTGATCCCCCGGCGGAGTCTTGCCTCCCCGGTCCAACCAAGTCCGACCCGCGGATTGACGCACGGAGATCGACCGCTGAACGGTGGACCGGGCCAAGCCCTCGGTCTCGCGGGAGCAGAGCATGCCCACAGCGCCACCAATCAAGGAGATCGGGCGGTGGCGCCGCTGAAGCAGATGACCGCCACGCAGGTTGAGCGGCTGGTGGGACGCCGCTCCGCGGAGGTCTGCGGAGAGCAGAGCCGATCCGGGAACACCGACTCCCTCGTCAAGAGGATCGCCTGGCGAAGTAGCTCTCGGGTTGGGGGGCGAACGAGTTCGGCGACCTTCAAGAGGCGTCCCCCACAGGCGGTGCGATAGAGGCGGCGACGCTCGGCGATCACACATGCCGAGACTTCTGCACTTCGGACATCGCGGAGATCGGGCGAGCGTCCGGCCGACCCCAAGTCATATGCAGAAGTCGCGCCAAAGTGGCACTTTTGGCATATGATCTGGCATGCCCCACCTCGACGACTACCTGGACGGCCTCCTCTCCCGAGGGCGGTCCCACTTCTCTCGCGATGAGGCGGCGACCGCCGCGGGACTGAAGCCCGCGGCGTTGTCCACGGCGCTCGCCCGCGCAGCGAGACGGCGTCGGGTCGTGAGCCCGCGGCGGGGCTTCTACATCGTCCTTCGGCCGGAGGATTGGATCGCGGGCGCACCCGACCCGGTCCGCTGGATCGACCCGCTGATGCGGCATCAGCGGATCGCCTACCGCGTCTCCCTTCTCCGCGCAGCCGCGTTCCACGGCGCGAGCCATCAGGCGAGCATGGTGTTCCAGGTCGTCGTTCCGCGGCAGCTCCGTCCGATCGCGATCGGGCGGCACCGCCTGCAGTTCGTCTTCCAGTCTCCAGATGCGTTCGCCGAGACGAACCGGCCCGAGTGGCTCGACCGCATCAAGAGCGACGCCGGCTTCGCCACGGTGGCGGGCGTCGAGTCGACGCTCCTCGACTCCGCACGCTACTTCCGCAAGGCCTCGGGGATCGGCGGCGTCGCGCAGATCGTCTTCGACATCGGAGCGAAGGCGAAGCCGCGGATCCTGAAGGCGTTGGCCGCGCACTACGAGAGCACCACCGTGCGGCGGCTCGGCTATCTGTTCGATCGACTCGGGCACACGAGGCAGGCGGGTGCGCTCGATGGGTTCGCGCGGGAGCAGAGAAACATCGTGCCGCTCGATCCCGGGCCCGCCGGCTCGGGGCGGCGGCGCGGGCACGCTCCGAAGATCGATGCGCGGTGGAAGGTCCTCGTGAACAGCCCCGTGGAGGTCGCGAGGTGATTCCGCGGGCCTACCTCCAGGCGTGGAGCGTCCGAGCGCCGTGGCCCGACCTTCGGCAGGTGGAGCAGGATCTCGTGATCTGCCGCGCGCTCTGCGACCTCTTCAGTTCGCCCGCCCTCGAGGGCAGGGTCGCGTTCCGCGGCGGGACCGCGATCCACAAGTTGCTGTTCGCGGAGCCGCTCCGGTACTCGGAGGACATCGACCTCGTGCAGGTCCGCGCCGAGCCGATCGGCGCGACCATCGACGCCGTGCGCGGCGCGCTGTCGTGGCTCGGGAAGTGCAGCCGCGAGCAGGCGGGGCACTCGATGCACCTCGTCTTCCGATTCGCGCCCGAGGTCGAGCCCGCGTCGTCGCTCCGCCTGAAGGTCGAGATCAACACGCGGGAGCACGCCAGCCTGCTCGGCATCCGGCGGTATCCCTTCGCCGTCGCGAGCGAGTGGCACTCCGCGGAGGCGTCGATCGACTCGTTCGAGCCCGAGGAGCTCTTCGGCACGAAGCTGCGGGCGCTGCTTCAGCGGAGGAGCGGCCGCGACCTCTTCGACCTCGATCATGGACTGCAGCGGCTTCGGCTCGATCCGAACAAGGTCGTCGCCTGCTTCACGCACTACGTCGCGCAGGAGGGGCGTCCCATCCGTCGGGCGATGGCCGAGGAGCGCATGCTTGAGAAGCTCGGCCGCAGCCTGACCGAGGACGTCGCTCCGCTGCTTTCGCCTGCCGTCCGATGGGGCGACGCGGACGCGATCCGCGGGTTCGAGCGCGTCTGGACCGATCTGATCGCGCGCATTGGGGGTTCACCGTGGAAGCGCTCGGACGCGGTGATCGAGGAACTCCGCGCGACCCGTCATCCCGGTCTGCTTGAGCGGTAGGGCGCCAGCGCGGCGGGTGTGGTCGATCCCTCCGTGTCAATGATGATGAGGCGCTCCCCGTCGCGCCGGACAGTCAGAGCGATCGGGGATGTCCACCGTCATTCCGACCGCCCGTTCCACCCGCCTCCGGGCACCGGCCGGGCCTGCGACCGCCGGACCGGGGTCGACCCGGGAGAGCGTCGCGATCGAGGCGCCGCCCCAGAATCCATCCCACCCGATCCGCGGCTGCCGATGCCCGGGGCGCTCATCCGCCGCGAACATCGAGGCCGCACCATCGTGGTGCGGGTGCTGCCCAACGGATTCGACTTCGACGGCACGGTCTACCGGTCACTCTCCGCGGTGGCGACGGCGGTCACCGGGGCCAACTGGAACGGCTACCTCTTCTTCGGGCTGACCACGGACGCCAAGGGACCCCGGGAGGGAACGCGATGACGAGGCGACGGGCACCCGAGTCGGTCAACCGGATCCGCTGCGAGGTCTGCACACGCACGAGCTCCGAGGAGGGCCTTGAGCAGGAGTTCAACTCCCTCGATGCCCAGCGCGAGGCGGGCGAGGCCTACATCCGGAGTCAGGCGGCAGGCGAGGCTCGAAGCCCTCGCCGAGGCGCCGCTAGAGGTGTGGCGGGGACGCAGTCGACTGGGGTACCGACCGCCGGTGTTGTGCCGAGCCCGACGAACGCGGCGCGAGGAACTCTCAGCGGCTGCGGCGCCACCGCCTCCCGCCGCCATCGTGCAAGCGTGCGCACGCTCACCCCGAGCGCCTCGGCGAACTCCGCCGCCCCCCCGCCCCCGGTCCGACTCCGTCGATCGCGTGCTCATGCACGCATGGTGCTCCCGGATCACGCCCCGCGGAAAGGGATGCCGGGGGGCGTCGATTCACGGACGCCTACCGACGTCACCTTCAGCGACGCCGCGCGTCCGGCACGGCAACGCCCGCACGCGCTCCGTGGTCGAGAGGGCCGATCCACCCGCGAGACGCGCCCCGCCCGTGTACCGCGCCGATAGGCAATCAGCCGATTGCCCAGTAGGCAAATGGACGATGCCGTAGCAGGCAACTGGACGGACTCGGTTGACCTCGCTTCTCGACCGACCGCTTGGTGCCGCGCTCAGGGCCGCACTGCGCGACACCCCGGTCGTCTGTCTGGTCGGCCCGAGTTGCGGCGTTGCGCTGGATCCTCGCCGTCGGACCTCACGCCGCCTTGGACGCCCAGCCCGGTCCGCTGGGGTCGCCACGGCTTCGTTCCGCGCTTCGGCGCGAGCAAATCGCTCCTCGGACAGCGGCGGGCCTGGCGTACTCCGACCGACGCGGGTTCCGCCCGCGGCGCAATGCTGACCTCGCCTCCGAACGATCACGCCGCCGCGCCGGCGTCGGTCACCCGACCGGCGCGCTCCCGCGCTGCGCCATCGGGCGCCACAGGATCAGCCCCGAACGGAGCGGCGGGCACTCGACGAAGTAGCGCCAGTGCTCGAACGCCTCGTAGGTCTCGCCGAGATGCTCGAGGCCGCGCCGCAGCAGCCGCCGGTAGGCGACGCTCGCCGAGCGCAGCGGCGCCGGCAGCTCCGGGCGCGCGTCGGACTCGACGCGTGCGGTCACCTCGAGTTCAGACACGCTCGCCCACGATCCCTGGATCGGCGCGTTGGAAGGCGGCACGCACTTCGCCGAGAAGGACCCGCCCGCCGGCAGGTCGCGATGCCAGAGGACATCGAGCACGGCGTACTCCGCCCAGCCCGAGACGCCCATGCGCAAGCACGCCTCGTCACGCTCGCCCGCCTCCGCGTACACCGCGCCGAGCGCGGGGATCCATTCGCCGAACGCCAGGGTGATCCGCCCGCGGCGCGCGGGATGACGCTGCGAGAACCAGACGCCCGCTCCCCCCGCATCGCCCGATCCGTCCGCCCCACTCTTCGACGCGTGCAGCTCGACCCCCACCATGCCGGGCGATGAGAGCTCCTCGAGCAGCGGCGGCAAGGGCCCTTGCCGCCCGAGCGCCTCGCGCAGGTCGGCGCCCTCGGGCATCCACGCCCGAAGGTGCTCGTCTGTGGAGTGGACCGCGGCAAGCTGCCTGAGCCCGCCCGGCACGAGCCGCTCGAGTCCGTCGAAGAGCTGCAGCCTGGTCACATCGACCCGCGAGGCGTCGCGGCGATTGGGCGTGACGAGGTCGATGCCGACCTTCGCGTGGACCGCGGCAGCGGCAGTCTTGCGCGATTCGAAGTGCGCCCGGCGAAGCAGGCGGCCGCGGTTCGTGGTGGTGCCCGCGCGGGGCAGCCGACCCGCGATCAGCGCATCGAGGTCGAACTCCTCGCGCTCGGCCTCGATCGCGGCCTGCAGCCGCGCGACCGACTCCCGAAGCGCCGCGAGCAGAGCGGGCGGAGCGCCCACAGCGTCGAACCCTCGCAGCAGGCTCGCCCAGCCGCGGGTGCCGGGCCGCGCCTTGGCCATCTCGCCCGGCGAGGTCGCCCGTACGAGCGCGAGCAGCAGCCACGAGGTGAACTTGCTGACGCCGAGGCGTTCCGCCGCGGTGCGACTGCTCGAACCTGGCGGCAGCGTCGCCGCGACGATCGCGGCCGTCGCCCCAGCGACCTCGCGAAGCGCCGCCGCGAGCCTGGGGGAGGCCTGCTCGATCGGATCGTCATGGGGCGAAGTCATGCGGGAGCGGGCGTTGCGGCGGGGGAGCGGGAAGCGCGTTGGCGAGAGCGATCACGATAGCCGCGGCCCGGCTCGCGGCGCCTCGCCTGCCAGTGAATGGCACACCGAGCGAAACCGCTGCGACTCGCCGCCGATTCCGCGGTCCGCCGTTGCGTGTCTCGCCTTCGGGCCGAGACTCGTGCCCGACACCCCAAGCCGCAACTCCGCGGCTGGAGATCGACCGAGTTCCGGTCAACGCAAGTCATCACCCGAGAGGAAGAACGATCATGTCGACCCAGAGAGTCAATCACCACGGCCGTTCCCGTTCCGGTCTTGCAGTTCTGGCGGTTGCCGCCGCGACGGCGGTGGGCTCGGTCGCGAGCACCGCATCTGCGACGCCCATCCAGTACACGATGACTTGGAGCAACGTCACTGGGAGTTATGGCGGCACCGGATTCACCGGCCAGACCATGACACTGCAGTTCAACTACGACACGACCAACGTCGGCCTGCAGGGTCCCTTCCCCCGAGCCGTGTTCGTCAATGGAGCGGGGATACGCGTGACGCTGGGCACGGGCGGATCGATCCTGAACAATGCCGCCCTCGACAATGTGGCAGCCAACAGCTCGGCCTTGCTGGTCATCGACTCGACGACGGTCTACTTCGGGATATCTGACGGCACGACCTACACCGGCGATCGCGGCTTTCTCTTTGGCTTGACCGGCGGTCCCGCGGTCGCGAACTTCCTGACGACCGAGTGGAGTGGGGCCACCGGGCCCACCGGACAAGCGGGGGTCTCCGCGGGATGGGGTCCCACCGCCCCTGGAGTCCCCCTTGTGATCGGTGGATTGCAACTCGCGATGACCGGCGCCTCGGGCGGCGGCACATGGAGCAGCGGCTCCCCCTCGGTCATCCCCGGCTCCGGCCTCGCCGCGATCGGCACGCTCGGCCTCGCGGGCATCGCCCGCCGCCGCCGCCGCTGAACGCCGGCGACGCGACCGGACCCGCCATCACCACCACGCCACCACCACCACGACACCGCCTCGGGCTCCGGTCCGGGGCGGTGCCGCGTTGGGAGGCGGAGCGTGCTCGCGGCATCGGGCGGTGTTGGACGGGCGGTGTTGGACAGGCAGCGACTGGTCGGGCAGCGATCCGCTCTCGGGCAGTGTTGCGGGCAGTGTTGGACAGGCAGCGACTGCGGGCGGTGTTGGCGGTGTTGGACAGGCAGCGACTGGTCGGGCAGCGATCCGCTCTCGGGCAGTGTTGGCAGTGTTGGACAGGCAGCGACTGCGGGCGGTGTTGGACAGGCAGCGACTGGTCGGGCAGCGATCCGCTCTCGAGCGGCAGTGTTGGACAGGCAGCGACTGGTCGGGCAACGATCCGCTCTCGGATCGGCTCTTGGGCATTGGAACCCGGCGGCGAATCCCCAGTTGACCAAATGCTGAGCGTGGACTCGCGGGGCAGTGGGCGGGGCAGTGTTGGACAGGCAGGGACCAGTGTTGGGGACCAGTGTTGGACAGGCAGCGACTGCCGGCAGCGACTGCCGACGGCAGTGGGCTGGACGGGGATTGCTGGACAGCCATCGTTCTGCGGCGTTCTGCCCCCCCGGGGGCGACACCCGCGACCGAGCCAGACCCCCGACAAGAGGGGATTGCTGGACAGCCATCGTTCTGCGGCGGGATTGCTGGACAGCCATCGTTCTGCGGCGTTCTGCCCCCCCCGGGGGGCGACACCCGCGACCGAGCCAGACCCCCGACAAGAGGCCTGGAATCCCGCCGGTGTCGCTAGTCGAACCGCTGCGGTCTCGTACCTGCCGCCGAAGATCGTTCGGGCTCCGCCGGCGGTCTTCGACTCCCAATCCCGCGACACCCAATCCCACGACAACCAATCCCGCGACTCCCAATCCCGCGACTCCCAATCCCGCGACACCCAATCCCACGACACCCAATCCCGCGACAACCACTCCCGCGACTCCCACACCCCGCAAC
>Ga0194131_10009445_pt1 | contig 12324 bp, 7 predicted proteins | sample TA2KigO120mmetaG_FD_148631 | JGI IMG/M metagenome (GOLD analysis project Ga0194131, IMG submission 148631) | Freshwater microbial communities from Lake Tanganyika, Tanzania - TA2015053 Kigoma Offshore 120m | ecosystem: Environmental > Aquatic > Freshwater > Lake | place: Tanzania: Lake... | reverse complement strand
TGCCCCTCACATGCGCATCGGAATCCCGAAGGAAATCAAGACGAATGAGAACCGCGTGTCCCTCGTGCCTGCGGGCGCCGAGGCACTTGTCGCGGCCGGTCACTCCGTGATGGTGGAGAAGGGCGCCGGCATCGGCAGCGGATTCAGCGACCAGCAGTACGAGTCGGTCGGCGCGACGATCGGTGCGTCAGCCGCCAAGGTATGGGCCGACGCGGAGATGATCATCAAGGTGAAGGAGCCGATCGCGAAGGAATGGAAGCACATGAAGAAGGGGCAGACGATCTTCACGTACTTCCACTTCGCGGCCGACGAGAAGCTCACGAAGGCGCACATCGAATCGGGTGCGACGTGCATCGCGTACGAGACCGTGGAGTTGCCGAGCGGGGAGCTCCCGCTGCTCACGCCGATGTCGGAAGTGGCGGGCCGCATGGCGGTTCAGGAAGGCGCGAAGTACCTCGAGAAGCTGTTCGGTGGTTACGGCGTGCTGCTCGGTGGCGTGCCCGGCGTTCCGCCGGCCAAGGTCGTGGTGCTCGGTGGCGGAGTGGTCGGCATCAACGCGGCGAAGATGGCAGCTGGCATGGGTGCGAAGGTCACGATCATGGACCTTTCGTTGCCGCGACTTCGGTACCTGAGCGATGTCATGCCGGCCAACGTGACCTGCATTTACAGCAACCGGCACAATGTGCTGGAGCAGATCGCGACGGCTGACCTCGTGGTGGGCGGCGTGCTGATTCCCGGGGCCAAGGCGCCCAAGCTGATCCGGCGCGAGGACCTGAAGCTGATGAAGCAGGGGTCCGTGATCGTGGACGTCGCGATCGACCAGGGCGGCTGCGTCGAGACGATCAAGGCGACCACGCACGAGAACCCGGTGTACACGGTTGACGGCGTGATTCACTACGGCGTCGCGAACATGCCCGGTGGCGTCCCGCGCACGTCCACGCTCGCGCTCACCAACGCGACGTTCCCCTACGCGATGAAGCTGGCGAACAAGGGCTGGAAGGCCGCGCTGGCCGAGGACAAGGGCCTGCTGAAGGGACTCAACGTCGTGGCCGGCAAGGTCACGTATGCCGGCGTGGCCGAGGCGTTCGGGCTCAAGTACCACGCGCCCGAGAAGTTCCTCTAGCGGTATTGCGGTTCCGATCACGGCGCGTACCCCAACCAACGGTGCGCGCCGTGACGGCGTTAACAGCGCGAAGGTATTGCATGGCAAGGGCTTGGCAGGCGTTGGTGCTTTGCAGCGCCTGCGTTCGGCCACTAAAGTTGTTGCAGCAAATACACCTCACCCTGGCAGGAGGGGATGGCATGCAGTCTTCCACGTACTTGGGCCGCGCCGTTCGTGTCGCGCGCGCATTCGGGGCCGTGCTCGGCTTCGGCGCGGCGGCAGCCGCGCAGGCCCAGACCGGTTCCGTCGGCGTTCGCGTCGTTGAATCGGGGGGTAACCCGGTGGCGTCGGCGCAGGTCGCCGTCGTCGGGACCACGCTCGGCGGTTTGACCGGCGCAGACGGGCGCATCACGCTGCGCGGTGTCCCGGTCGGCACGCACACGGTGCGCGCGCTTCGCGTCGGGTTTGCCGAAGTGAAGCAGGCCGTGACGGTCGCGGCGAACCAGACGGCCGCGGTCGAGTTCACGATGTCGGCGGTCGCGGTCAGCCTGACCCCGGTCGTCACGACGGCGACGGGCGAGACCCGTCGCGTCGAGATCGGCAATGCCGTCTCGAGCTTCACGGTGGCGGACATTACCGAGAAAGCGCCGATCGCCAATGTGCAGGACGTGATCAACGCCCGCACGCCGGGCGTGTCCGTGCAGCTCGGCTCGCAGACCGGCACCGGCGCGCGCATCCGCATCCGCGGCGCCAACTCGCTGTCGCTGTCGAACGAGCCCATCTGGATCATTGACGGCGTCCGCATGACGAGCGACTTGGGGGCAGGCCCGGGCACGGGCGGCAGCTCGACGAGCCGCACCAACGACCTCAACCCGGATGAAATCGAGAACATCGAAATCGTGAAGGGCCCGTCGGCGGCGACGCTCTACGGCACCGACGCGGCCAACGGCGTGATCGTCGTGACGACCAAGAAGGGTCGTGCCGGCGCAACGCGCTGGAACGGGACCGTCGAAGGCGGCATCCTCACCGACCGCAACACGTATCCGTACAACTACACGATCGCCGGCCACCTGCCTGGCCAGACGACGTACACCAACTGCCTCGGCCTCGTGTCGGTCTCCCGCGGCACTTGCATCATGGACAGCGTGCGCATCTACAGCCCGTTCCATGACCCGGATGCCACGCCGATCAACCAAGGCGACATCTCGCAGTATGCCGTGCAGGCACTGGGCGGCACCGAGCAGGTCCGGTTCTTCGTGTCCGCGGACCAGCAGAAGGAAACCGGGACGCTGCGGCTGCCCGCGTTCGAACGTCGGCGCATCAACGCGGAAGGCAGCGGCTTCCACCCGTGGGTGGAGCGCCCGAACATGCTGGCCAAGTATTCGTTCCGCACCAACCTGCAAGTGGCGATGACGCCGAAGCTCGATGCGACGTTCCAGGCGAACTACATCAACTTGTACCAGCGGTTCACGCAGGAGTCGAACGCGACGGTTGGCCTCGGCTCGCAGGCGTTCGGCGGCCCCGGGTTCAAGAACAACGGGAACATTGCGATCGTGGGTACGCCGCTGAACGGCTATCGCGCGTGGACGCCGGGCTACACCTGGCAGGAGCGGACAGACCAGAACCTGAACCGGATGATGATGTCGATCAACCTGAACTGGCGTCCGACATCGTGGTTGCAGAACCGTGTGGATATGGGCACCGACCTGGCGGATGCAGTTGACGGCCGGTTCCTGTTCCGCGGCGAGGGCGCGCCGATCTCGGCGACCAACCGGAACGGGTTCAGCAACAACTCGCGCTTCAACACGAAGACGACGACGGCCAACCTCGGGAGCACGGCGACGTGGCGCCTCCGCGACTGGGCGCTCGCCAAGACCACGGTTGGTGTGCAATACACGAATTACCAGGATGATGGCACCAGCGCGAACGGCGCGGAGCTCCCGCCGGGGTCGCAGGTTCCAGATGGCGCGCTGACCCGGACGGCAAGCGCGAGCACGACGCTTCGCAAGACGCTTGGCATCTACATCGAGGAAGCCCTTGCGTTGAACGACCGTTTGTTCCTCACGGCGGCGGTGCGCTCCGACCAGAACAGCGCGTTCGGTACGAACTTCCAGAACGTGCTGTACCCGAAGCTCAGCGCGTCGTGGCTGATCTCGGACGAGTCGTGGTTCAAGATGCCCTCGTTCATGTCGTCGGCGCGGTATCGCATCGCGTACGGAACGTCCGGCGTGCAGCCCGGCCCGAACGACGCGCTCCGCACGTTCGCGACGACGACGACGAACATCCGGAACGTCGAGTCCGCAGGCGAAATCTTCAGCACGATCGGCAATCCGGACCTCCGGCCCGAGCAGTCGGCGGAGATCGAAACCGGATTCGAGGCGAAGTTCTTCGACGATCGCTGGAGCCTCGATGTTACGTACTACCAGAAGAGCACGAAGGACGCACTGATCAGCGCGATCGTTCCCCCGTCGTTCGGTTCCGCGGGCAGCGTGCGCCGCAACCTGGGGAAGGTCAAGAACAATGGCTGGGAGTTCCTGATCAACGGCCAGGTCGTTGACAAGCCGCGGTTCGCGATGGACCTGACCGTGAACGCGTCCAAGAACGCGAACCAGCTTGTGTCGCTTGGCGGCACCCCGCCGCAGATCGGCACGACGACGCGGGCGGTGGAAGGCTACCCGCTCTTCTCGCTCTGGGCCCCGCCAATAACGGCGTGGAACGATGCCAACAAGGACGGCTACCTGACGCCCGAAGAACTGACCGTCGGCCGGATCTGCAAGGCGGAAGACGTTGGCGCCCCGGGACGGCTTTGCTCGGCGGCTGGCGCGCTCGATACGAGCTCGGTGTTCCGCGGTTACTCGGCGCCGCGGCAGTTCCTGGCTGTTACCCCGGGCTTCGACCTGCTGCGCAAGAAGCTGCGTCTGCAGGCGCTGGTGGACTACCGCGGCGGCAACAAGTACTACAACAACACGGAGCGGATTCGCTGCGTGAGCCGGCAGAACTGCAACGGATTCATGAATCCGAAGTCGGACCTCGAGGATCAGGCGATGGTCGTTGGAACGCTGAACGATCCGACCCGCACGCTCGACGGGTTCTTCCAGTCCGGCGACTTCGTCAAGCTCCGCGAAGTGTCGGTCAGCTGGGAACTTCCCCAGGCGTGGGCACAGCAGATGCGTGGGCGCAGCGCGCGGTTTGCAATTGCGGGGCGCAACGTGTGGAAGCACACGCTCTACAAGGGCGTTGACCCCGAGAACGACTTCACGATCACCAGCTCGACATCAAACGTCCCGCAGGACTTCCAGACCGTCGGAACGCCGTCGTACTTCACGGCGCGTCTCACGGTGAACTGGTAAGCCGCGACGTGACCACTACTAATTGGAGAATGAGTATGAGCCAGCATGCTCGTTTCAGCCGCCGCGCGGCGGGTGCCTTGGCTGCCGTCGCCGCGTTGGTATTGGCGGCCGCGTGCACGGATGTGAAGACGGCACTCCTGAGCGCGCCCGACCCCGACCTGATTGACCCGTCACTTGTGCAGTCACCGGATGGCGCGAACGCCGTCCGTATCGGCGCACTCGCGCGATTCCGGACGTCAACGGCGGGCAGCGACGGGATATGGCTGTTCGGTGGCCTTGTGACCGACGAATGGAGCACGAGCTCGACGTTCATCCAGAACGACGAGGCCGACCAGCGCAAGATGGCGCTGAACAACGGCACGGTGACCGGGTTCTACCGCACGTTGAACCAGGTGCGAACTGCGTCGAACCAGGCGATCGGCTTGCTCCGGACCTACGCGCCCACGCCGGCGGCGAACATCGCCGAGATGTACTTCGCGCGCGCGTTCGCCGAGATGCAGATCGCGCAGGACTTCTGCAACGGCGTGGTGATTTCGAACGGCGCGGTGGCGGTGCCTGTGGCCGGTTCCCCGATGACCAACGTGCAGGTGTTCAACATGGCGGTCGCATCGTATGACTCGGCGCTTGCGATCGTGGGAACGGCGACCGATGCGTCATCCACGCTGATCCGGAACGCGGCGACGGTGGGGAAGGCGCGCGCGCTGATCGGGCTCAACCAACACACGCAGGCCGCGGCGCTCGTCGCCGCGATTGCGACGTCGTTTACCTACGACGTGACGTTTTCGACGACCTCCGGCGACAACATCCTCTGGAGTCAGCCCAACAGTTCGCAACGCTACACGGTCGGCGACTCGCTTGAAGGCAACGGCCGGAACCTGCTCGTGACCGGCGCGCAGCCGTTCTTCTCGGCACAAGACCCTCGGTTGCCGGTGAGCTATACGGTGACCAACGCGGGGCGCGACACGCTCAAGTCGCAGGACGGGCTCACGTTCTCGCGGCGGACCACACTGTGGGCTCGGTCGACGGCGGTTCCCGTGGTCAACGGCATTGACGCTCGGATGGTCGAGGCCGAAGCCCGCGCGAAGTCCGGCGATATCGCGGGGATGATGACGATCCTGAACGCGCTCCGCGCGGCCCCTCCCAAGCTCGGTGAGGTGCAGGCGACGGCTGCCCAGCTCCCGGCCCTCGCGGCGCCGGCTACCACGGCTGCCGCCGTGGACCTGTTCTTCCGGGAGAAGGGATTCTGGACCTTCAGCCGCGGCCAGCGGTTGAGCGACAAGCGGCGCCTGATGCGGCAGTACGGCCGCACCGAGCCGACGACGTTCCCGACCGGGCAGCACTATCGCGGGGGCCCGTACGGCACGGACGTGAACTTCCCGACGCCGATTGACGAGCGGAACAACCCGAACTTCAACGCCTGCGCGGACCGCCTGCCGTAGCGCGCCAATCGCGTGCTGTTGGGTCACGGAGGGCGGCCGGTTACCCGGCCGCCCTTCGTGCGTCCGGGGGTGCCGTAACACCGCTCGCTTGCTGGACTTACGGGCGCTGGCTAGCTTGCTGACACCTCACGAAATCCACAGAAAACACCCTTGCTGACGCCGCTTCTTACGCGCGCGGCGACTTCCGCCGCCCGATGATGCGTTGGCCATTCTTCAAATCCGGAACCTTGTTCCCCGCGCAGCACATCGCGGTGGATTTGGGCACGGCGAATACGCTGGTGTACGTGAAGGGTGAAGGGATCGTGCTCAACGAGCCGTCCGTCGTCGCGCTCGATCGCGAGACGAAGAAGATCAAGGGCGTCGGACTCGAAGCGAAGCGCATGCTCGGTCGTACGCCGGAAGGCGTGATCGCGGTGCGCCCGATGAAGGACGGCGTGATCGCCGACTTCGACGTGACGGAAAAGATGCTCCGGTACTTCCTGACGTTGATCATCGAGAAGCACGTCTTCAAGGTGAAGCCGGAAGTCATCGTGTGCGTGCCGTCCGGCATCACCGAAGTGGAGAAGCGCGCGGTGCGTGACTCCGCGCTCGGCGCCGGCGCGAAGGAGGTGTTCCTCGTGGCCGAGCCGATGGCCGCTGCGATCGGCGTGGGCCTGCCGGTTGAGACGCCGACCGGCAACATGGTGATTGATATCGGCGGCGGTACCACCGAGATCGCCGTCATCGCGCTCTCGGGCATCGTCAGCGATACGTCCATCCGCGTCGCGGGCGACGAGATTGACACGTCCATCGTGCAGTTCATGCGCAAGAGCTACAACCTCTTGATCGGCGAGCCGACGGCGGAGCTGATCAAGATCAACATCGGTTCGGCCGCACCGCTGGGCGAAGAGAAGGAAATGGAAGTGAAGGGCCGCGACCTGGTGTCGGGGATCCCGAAGACGGTGCGCGTTCATTCCGCGGAAATCCGCGAAGCGATCCAGGAGCCGGTGCAGCAGATTGTGGATGCCGTGCGCCGCGCGCTGGAAATCACGCCGCCGGAACTCGCGAGCGACATCGTGGACCGCGGGATCGTGATGACCGGGGGCGGGGCGCTCATTCGCGGACTCGACGTGCTGCTGACCCAGGAGACGGGCCTGCCGATCCATGTGGATGAAGACCCGTTGACCTGCGTGGTGCGCGGGACCGGCCGGATCCTGGACGACCGCGAGAAGTACGAGCCGGTTCTCTCGTCCTGAGCATGCGGCGGCGCTGACCGATGGCGCGCGCGGCCCGGACCGACCCGAGGATTGACCTCGCCGCGGCGGCGGCCTGCGTCGTCGCCGCGCTGGTGTGCCTGGCGCTCCCCGCGTCAACGCGCGAGACGTTCGCCGGGGCGCTGCGCGGGACGATCATGGCCCCCCTCGCGGCCCTGCAGACCCGCGCCGAGCAGGGACGGGCGGCATTCGTGGGCCGCGACGCGTCCACGCGAGCGCTCGATTCGCTCGCCCTCCGTGCCGCACGCGCGACCGGGCTCGAGCAGGAGAACGCGCTGCTCCGCCAAGTGCTGGGGCTTGGCGTCACGCTCAAATGGGGCTTCGTCCCGGCCGAGGTGCTCGAAGGTCGCGCGCTGGGCGGCGAGTCGTCGGTCACGCTCTCGGCGGGCCGGCGGGCCGGCGTCGTGCCGCTTGCGGCCGTGGTGTCCGCCGGAGGCGTGGTCGGCCAGATCGAGCGCGCGGATCCGACCATGTCGTCGGCCATCGCTTGGTGGAGCCCGGAGTTCCGGGTGAGCGCCATGTCCACCGACGGCCAGGCGTGGGGCGTGGCGCAGGCCTACCTCGACGATGCGCCTCGCGCGATGTACATGGCGCTCCGGCGCGTGCCACTGCGCGTGAAGCTCGAGCCGGGCGACGCGATCGTCACCACGGGGTTCGGCGGAACCTGGCCGCGCGGAATCCCCGTGGGTACCGTGGTGCGCGAAATCGAGACGCCGGAGCAGTGGTCGAGATCCTACCTGGTTGAGCCAGCTGTTCCGGCCGCGAACATCGCTTCGGTGCTCGTGCTCCTGCCGGAACGCGCACGCGGTGGGGTGGATAACGTTTGGATTTCGGCGGCGCGAGCGGATTCGGCCGCGCGCCACGTCGAGGCCGTGATTGACTCGATTGCGCGGCTCACGGGCGACACGGCAACCGTGCGCGCGCGGCGGACGATGGCGGATTCGCTGGCCGCGAGCGGCGGACGGGCCGGTGGACGCGCCGGCGGACGCGCCGGTGGAGGCCCTGCTGGAGGCGCACGGGGGCGAACACCGTGAATCGCACTCGGACGCTCGTCGTCACCGCGTGGGTCGCCGCGCTGGTGCTGCTGCACTATTCGGTGCGGCCGGCAATCGGCGGGCGAGTCCAGGTGGATTTCCTGGTGATCGCGCTGCTCCTCGTGTCGGTGCGCGCGCGGCCGGCGACGGCCGCGTTTGTCGGCTTCGCGATCGGCGTGGTCACGGATGCGATGACTCCGGAGAGTTTCGGGGCCGGCGCGCTGGCCATGACCGTGGTCGGATTCGTGGCGAGCTGGTTGAAGGCCGTGTTCTTCTCGGAGAACCTGTGGCTGAACGCGGCGTTCGTGCTGGGCGGAAAGTGGGCATATGACGTGTGCTTCCTGATCGCCGAGCGGCGGCTTGGTGTCGGCGCGATGGCGTCCCAGCTATTGGTCTGGTCACCGCTCGCGGCGCTGCTCACGGCGGCTGTCGGGCTCGCTGTCATGGTGGCGTCGAAGCCGTCGGCGCAGGTTCGGCGATGAAGTTCCACCCGAACGAGATCCAGCGGCGTTCGCGGACTGCGGCGGCGGTGCTGTTTCTCACGATGGTGTTCCTGATCGGGTCGTTCTTCCGGGCGCAGGTGCTCGAGCATCGCTCGTACCTGACGCAGGCGGAGGAAAACCGTCTCCGCGAAGTTCCGCTCCCCGCGCCGCGTGGCCCGATCCGGGATCGCCGGGGGCAGGTGATCGCGGAAAACATCCCGGTCCACAGCGTTTCGATCCTCGCCCCGCGACTTGACTCACTCCAGTCGGTGCTTCGCCGGATCGGATCGGTGACGCCGCTGACGCCCGAACAGGTCGCCCAGGCCGTGCGGCGTTTCCGGCAGGAAGCGCGCCTGCCGACCGTGATCCTGCCCAATGCGTCGTTCGACGTCGTGAGCCGGCTGGAAGAGCATCGGCTGTTGTTCCCGGGCCTGATCATCCAGGAACAGACCAAGCGGTTCTATCCGGACGGAATCGCGGTGGCGCCGCTGGTGGGCTACACCGGCGAAGTCACCGAGGCGGAACTCGGCACCGACGCGTTCGCCGACTACAAGCCGGGCCAGCAAGTCGGGAAGGCCGGGCTCGAGCGGCAATACGAGTCGGAACTTCGCGGCCGGGACGGCTACCGGATGGTTGAGATGGATGCGCGTGGGCGCATCGTGCGCGACGGCGGCGCGGGGTCGCTCGTGGCGCCGCAGGCCGCGCAGCCGCTCAACACCAACATTGACCTGGACCTGCAGCGCTACGTCGCCGCCGTGTTCGGGGACTCATTGGTCGGCGCAGCCGTGGCAATGATCCCGACCACCGGCGAAGTGCTCGCGCTGTATAGCGGCCCGACGTTTGATCCCAATCGGTTCATCGGTGGCATCCCGAGGTCGTACTACAACCAGCTCCTGAATGACCCGCGGCGTCCGCTGTACAACAAGGCCACGCAGGGGCGGTACGCGCCCGGATCCACATGGAAACTGGCCACAGCTCTGACGGCGCTCGAGCTAGGGCTCGTGGGGCTCGAGGATCGCATGCCGGTGCCGTGTACGGGTGCCTACCAGTTCGGCAACCGGGCGTTCAAGTGCCACCTCGCGCGGGGTCACGGGAACGTGACGCTCGCTCAGGCGATCGAGCAGTCCTGCGACGTGTACTTCTACCAGCTGGGCCTCCGCATCGGGCTCGACCGTCTGGTGCAGCATTCGCTTCGGTACGGGGCGCACGAGATTTCCGGGATCGACCTGCCCGGCGACAACCGGTCGGACTATCCGACGGATCCGGCGACGGAGTACTTCAATCGGCGGTACCCTCGGGGCGGCTGGAGCAACGCGGTAGTGCTGAACCTGTCCATCGGTCAGGGCGAGAACTCGCAGACGGTGGTGAACCTCGCGAAGTTCTACACGGCGCTTGCGACTGACGGCGTGGCAGCCACGCCACGCATCCGGCACGGCGATCCGGTCCGGCATCGCCTGTATGAACTTGATACCACATCGCTTGCGGGAATCCGAAACGCACTGGCCGGCGTGGTCGCGCGCGGGACTGCGCAGGCCTCGCGAATCCAGGGCACGGTGTTCGCGGGGAAGACCGGGACGGCGCAGTCCGGACGCTTTGCCGGTGGGATTGAACTCGACCATGCGTGGTTCGCCGGTTTCGCTCCGGCGGACGATCCGAAGATCGTGGTGGCGGTGATGCTGGAGTTCGGTGGCCATGGGACCCGCGCGGCTCGGATCGCCAAGAGCATCGTCGAGAAGTACCTGCGCACGAGGACCACGCAGATCAACCGGGCCGAGGGCGAATGAGGCGCGTCACGATCTCGGCCGACTGGACGCTGGTGGCGCTGGCGCTGGTGCTCTCGGCGTTCGGGGTTGCGACCGTGTACTCGGCGGGCCAGACCGACCTCAACTTGCGATTCGTCGGCCTGTGGCGCATGCAGGTGCTGTTCCTGGCGCTGGGCATCGGCGGCGCGTGGATGGTGAGCCGGCTGTCGGTGCGCGCGCTCGACTACCTGACGCCCGCGGTGTACGCAGCGACGACGGCGCTGCTCGTTTTGCTGTTGTTCATCGGGCGCGGCGCTGGACCTGGGAAGTTCACGAAGAGCTGGCTCTACATCGGGGACGTGTCCATCGGGCAACCGTCCGAACTGGCGAAGCTCGCGGTCGTGATTGCGCTCGCACGTGTGTTGTCGCAGCGGGGTGAGGCGCCGAAATCCCTGTTCGATCTCTGGCAACCGGCCCTCGTGGTTGCCGTCCCCTGGGTGTTGATCATGATGCAACCCGACTTGGGGACCGGGCTCGTGTTCATCGGGTTCTTCTTCGCCATGCTGTATTGGGCGGGGACGCCGTGGCATCTGCTCGTCCTGGCGGCGAGTCCCGGCGTGAGCCTTGTGCTTGCGTTCAACACCGGCCTGTGGGGCGCGTGGTTCACTCTGGTCGTCGCGTTGGTGATTTGGAGCAAGCCGTATCTCGTGGAGAGCATCGCGACCGTGGCCGCCAACCTGGTGTTCGGCGTGCTCGCCCCATGGATCTGGTCGGACGTCCTGGACGGCTACCAGCGCCAACGAATCCTGGTGTTTCTCGATCCGTCGAGCGATCCGCTCAAGAGTGGGTACCACGTCCTCCAGTCACAGATTGCGATCGGATCGGGCGGTTTGTTCGGAAAAGGATTCACCGATGGCACGCAGAAGCGGCTTGGGTACCTGCCCGAGCAGCAGACCGACTTCATCTTCTCCGTCGTGGGCGAGGAACTTGGTTTCATCGGCGTGGCGGTCGCCCTGGCGCTCTCCGGCTGGTTCCTCATGCGCTGCATCCGCATCGCGGGGCGCTCGACCAACCCGTACGCCAGCCTGGTCGCGTTCGGGCTGGTGTCAATGCTGTATGTCCACGTGCTGATCAACGTCGGGATGACGATCGGCGTCATGCCGATCACGGGCATCCCGCTTCCGTTCTTCAGCTACGGCGGGTCGTTCATGCTGGCCTGCTGGATCGCCGTGGGGATGCTGGTTCGACTGTCACTGGAAGGGCGTGGCCGGGCCGACACACTCGTGATCTGAGGGTACATTTCCTTCCATGGCGTGGTTTCGGAAAGAGAAAAAGCCGCGAAAGCCGCTCAAGACGAAGCTCGAGATCCCGGCGGACGTCTGGGAGAAGTGCGAGTCGTGCGGCCACACGGACCTGCGCGAGAAGTTCTTCGCCAACCTCAACGTCTGCCCGGCGTGCGAGTACCATCGCCGCCTGCGGTCGGTAGAGTACGCCACGTTCCTGCTCGATGACGGCACCATCGAGGAGACCGAGTCCGATATCAAGTCCGTGGACCCGCTCACGTTCCCCGACTATCCCGGTCGGCTGAAGAAGGCGCGCGACAACGCCGGCGACGCGGACGCGATACTGACCGTGACCGGGACCATGGACGGCATGCCGGTGAACCTTGCGGCCATGGACTTTGCCTTCATGGGCGGGTCCATGGGGTCGGTCGTCGGCGAGAAGATCGCGCGGCTGGGCCAGCGCTCGCTCGAGAACAAGTTCCCGTTGATCATCGTGTCGGCGAGCGGCGGCGCCCGGATGCAGGAAGGCGTGTTGTCGCTCATGCAGATGGCCAAGACGTCGGCCGTGCTCTCCCAACTGGCCGAGCGGCGTGTGCCGTATGTATCCATCCTGACTAACCCGACGACCGGGGGTGTGAG
>Ga0194131_10009444_pt1 | contig 12324 bp, 10 predicted proteins | sample TA2KigO120mmetaG_FD_148631 | JGI IMG/M metagenome (GOLD analysis project Ga0194131, IMG submission 148631) | Freshwater microbial communities from Lake Tanganyika, Tanzania - TA2015053 Kigoma Offshore 120m | ecosystem: Environmental > Aquatic > Freshwater > Lake | place: Tanzania: Lake... | reverse complement strand
TTTACCTCAGAAAGAGGTGTAGTAAGAAATGGATAGGGAGCAAGAGAATGCGGTGTCGCGACTTCTTATGGGAGCGCCTGAGCTGGAGATTTCTGATCCGCCACACGGCGCTTGGCCTGTTGGATACGGTCTTCCTTGGACGGATCGCCCATTCCCTGTTCGCGGAATCGCTGGAACAGCTTTTCGTTGGAGGGATCGAGTTCAAGCGAATGGAGCCATGCTTCTCTGGCATCGGAAAGATTCAGTTGTTTGATATAAATCTCGCCCAGGTGCTCGTAGATGACGGGATCGTCACCGACCAGTAAAACCGCCCGCTTGATCTCCGTCAATGCCTCGGCCAACAGTCCAGACTTGTAGAACGCCCAACCCAGACTATCGACGTAGTACCCGTTCTCCGGTTTGAGGGCCACGGCCCGCCTGGTAAGCGATAGAGCCAGGTCGATCTTAATGCCCCGTTCCGCGTAGCTGTAGCCAAGATAGTTGAGCGCGTCGGCATGGTGAGGGTCCAACGAGATCGCTGCTTCCATTGCACGAACGACATCGTCGAAGCGATTCAACTTGTCGTACACCGTCCCAAGATTGAAATGCATATCGGCACTCTTCGGATTGTGACGAACGCCTTCTTCAAAGACCAACGAGGCTTTTTCGAATTGATCGCTTTGCAAATACGCAAGTCCCAGGACAATGCGCGGCTCTGGTTGCCTTGGCGTAAGCCGCACCGCGTCGCTGAGATGCCTGATGGCGTCAGGGAATTTCTTCTGGCGATACTGGAGCACACCCAAATGGATGTGGCTGTCGATAAAGTCTGGATCCTGCTGAAGGTTGAATTGGTATGTCTCGACAGCTTTTGACACGTCTTTGGTCTCTTCATAGAGATAGCCCAGATAATCACGAACTTTTAGCTCACTCGGCCTGACTTTGAGGATCGCCGTGAGCCGATCAATAGCCTTCGTAAATTCTTTCTTTTCTCCGTAGATCAACGCGACTCTCAGCTGGGCATCCAGATCGGTCGGATCGTCTTCCAGAATCCCTTCGAGCTCAGCGAGCGCGCCCGCATAGTCTTTGGTCGTCATATAGAGCTTGATCAGATGCTGCCGAATGTCCTTATTTCGTGGATTGACCTGGTGCAGATATTTTTGCAGGATCGCAATGGCTTTCTCTTTCTCTTGGCGAGACTCATGGAGCGATGCTTGAGCCAAGTACGCCGGTTCGAAAGACGGGCTCACCGCCATGGCCCGATCAAAACTTGTCACGGCCTGTTCGTCGTTCCCCACTTCAAGTGAGATGCGCCCTAAATAATACAGGCCGATCGGAGAGTCCGGCGCGTATGTCAATCCCTGCTTAACCGTCTGTTCTGCTTCCGCCGCCCGTTTCTGGTTGAGAAGAATGATCCCTTTGGGGAAGTAGGCTTCGCCTCGATTGGGAGTCTGCTCGATCGCTTTATCCAAAAGTCGAAGCGCATGATCTGGCTTGCCGGCACCGACCAAAATCCCCGCCATTTGCACCAGCAGTTGCACCTCCTGGCCGCTTCCCTCACCTACTTCTTCCGCCATCTGCACAGCTTGAGAAAGATTACCCAGCCCCAAATAGATCCCGGCCATCCGAGCCTTCACTTCGCGAGAGGATGGGTCGGCTTTGAGGGCGGTCTGATATTCCCGCAATGCTCTGTCATTGTCCCGCGCGAGTTCTGCCTGATACCCGAGCATGAAATGGTACATCGCGGCTGAGTCTGGAGGGGAGGGGATTGACTGTTTCACGAACGTCGCCTGCGCGGGAACCGGGCCCGGCAAATTCGGTGCCCCTGCACAAGCCATGAAGATACATGGCACGATCCCCAAAGAGAGGCGCTTCACGAATGTGGGACCCCAGCGCGACTTAGTCATTCGAAGGGCACAGGCCTTCATCTTTTGAGCAGACATAGCCGGCTCTCATATGTGGGCGGGCTGCACGTATGGAAGAATTATACCGAGCGAGGGATGAATGCGCAAAGCATTTCACGTTTCACGAAGATCGAGGCTTTCGAATTTGGCAAACCGGTCGTGAAAAAAGAGCTCCTTTTTCCCAATCGGCCCGTTGCGGTGCTTGCTCACAATAATATCCGCGATGCCTTTCCGTTCGGAGTTTTGGTCATAGACCTCTTCGCGATAAATAAACATCACTACATCGGCATCCTGTTCGATGGCACCACTTTCCCGCAAGTCCGCCAGCATCGGAATGGGCGGTTTGCGGGCTTCGACAGCCCGGCTCAACTGGGACAATGCCACGACCGGAACGTTCAGTTCCTTGGCCAGCGCTTTCAGCGAGCGTGAAATGTCGGAGATTTCTTGCTGACGAGATTCGGAATCGCTGCGCCCCTGCATAAGCTGAAGATAATCCACGATCAACAGACCAAGCCCCTTTTCAGCCTTCAAGCGGCGGGCCTTTCCCCGCATCTGTTGCACGGTAATGCTGCCCGCATCATCGATATAGATCGGCGCCTGTTCCAACCGGCCGGCGGCTTCCGCCAATCGCCACCAGTCTTCTTTTTGCAGCTTTCCCGTCCGCAAGGCATGGGAATCCACCCGCGCTTCGGAACTCAGCATGCGCAAGACGATCTGTGGTTTCGACATTTCCAAACTGAAGATACCGACCACGGTCTTGGCATGAATCGCCGCATGGGTGGCAAACCCCAGGGCCAAGCTGGTTTTCCCCATGCTAGGCCGGCCGGCCACCACGACCAAGTCGGACGGCTGCAATCCCGCAGTGAGGTCATCCAAATCATAGAAGCCGGTTGGGACGCCGGTCAGATGCTCTTTTCGCTTCGACAATTTATCCACCAGATCCAAGCTTTCCTTGATAATCTGGTTGATCGGGCTGAACGACCGTTCGAGCTTGCCCTGCGCGATGCTGAAGACCGATCGTTCCGCGAAATCCAGCAGATCATCGATCGACGCCGTTCCCTCGTAGCCTCTGGTCAACACTTCCGTCGAGGTGTTGATCAACTGCCGCGCCACAGCTTTGTCACTGACGATCTTACAATGGTATCGAATGTTCGCCGAGCTCGGAACAATCTGAACCAGCTCGGCCAAGTAGGTCGCCCCGCCGACCGACTCCAGCGCTCCCAGGGCCGTCAACCGTTCTGTCAACGTAATCTGATCGATCACCTCGCCAGTCTCGGAAAGGTCCAGCATCGCCCGATATATTTTCTTGTGCGCGGTCCGATAGAAATCCTCCTCGACTAAGAGCTCCATTGCCTTCGGCATCGCGACATTGTCCAACAGAATCGCGCCGAGTACGGATTGCTCCGCCTCCAGATTTTGAGGAGGTAACTTCGGTTGCAACACGTCGACGGATGCAGCCGGACTCATAGACGTGTCCCTCCTCCACCAATGGGCCGGCTGTTGGTCCTGATCTCGGAATGGTTCCTGGACAAACTGAGCCCACGAAACACCCTGTCCACATTCAACGCAAACCCGGTCGAAGGCATCTGCCTCCCGAACCGTCCAATTAAATGGTTATACCGACCGCCGCCGCCTAGCTCAACTCCAATGCCCTCGGCAAACACATCGAACACAATCCCGTCGTAATAATCAAACCCGCGGAATTCGCCCAAGTCCAGAAACAGGACATCCTGATAGCCCGCACGGCTCAACAATCGATACACCTGCGCCAGCCGATCGAGGGACTCGGTCAGAGTTCTATCGTTGCTAGCCAATCGGCGGCCTCTCGCAATGACGCCGACATTCCCAGATAATTCGAGCGCTTCCAGGATCATTTGGGCGAATCGAGCAGAGATCTTCTCCTGACGAAGGATTTCGTGAAGTTTCGGTAGGTCTTTCTTGGCGGCGGCGTGTTCCGCGCGCTTTTGTCCGGCGCTCGACAAGCCGGCCCGTGCCAGTAACCCCTTGAAAAAACCGACATGCCCCAGCGACACCTTGAATCTGGCGAGACCCAGTTTCCGCAAACATTCGATCAGCAGCGCGATGATTTCTCGATCCGACGAGAGATCATCTGCACCAATGAGCTCGGCACCAACTTGGAAGATTTCCCGATCACGTCCAGCATGTTCCGGCTCATCCCGAAAGACCGTGGTCCGATAGGCCACCCGCAACGGCATGCGATCAACCATCATCCCCATGGCGACGGTGCGGGCAATTTGCGCGGTGGCATCGGGACGGAGAAGAAGAAGCCGGCCGGTCGCCCGATCCGGAATCTTGTAACACTTCTCCACCAATTCCGGTTCAAGTCCGGGAGCCAAAACATCGAGATACTCGAAGGTCGGCAGGATAATTTCGTCGTAGCCCCGCCCGGCCAAGACACCGATGAGGTCAGACTCGATAGCCCGAAAGCGGCACGCGGCTTCCGGAAGAATTGTGGCCATTCCCGCGGGGACGAGGGACCGTTCTTTCAACGGATGGCCCTGCCCCCCTCGCGCCCTGTGCTTCGAATGAGCAGAAGCCATACTCACCTGCAAGCGTCGCCTGCCGTTACGACAGGCTGGCGACTTTGACGGAAAGAATGTTGGAACTGGATTTGATATGGCCCAAGACCTCGGTGGGAAACTCCGTATCCGACTCAATGATCAACAACGCGTCTCCACCCCGTTTCTCTAACGCACACTGCATCCGCACGATATTGATTCCCTTGTCGCCGAGCACCTGCCCGACCATGCCAATGACACCGGGGCGATCCATATTATGGATGAACAGTAAATGACCTTCCGGCACCATTTCCACTTTGAATTGATTAATCTCAACGACCCGAGCCTCTTTCTTATGATACAGCGTGCCTGCAACCTGGTGGGACACTTTCCCTGCCTCGACGCGCACCCGAATCAGACTGATAAAGTCGCCGGCATCGGAGCTCTTGATCTCTTTGACTTCGATCCCGCGCTCCTTGGCCACCGTCGGCGCATTCACGTAATTGACCGGGTGCTCCATTATCCGAGACAGCAGCCCTTTCAGCACGGCAATGGTCAACGGCGCGACCGACAACGCCGCCACTTCACCGCTATATTCCACCGTAACCCGTTCGATTCCACCCTGCGACAACTGCATCTGCAGCGAACCGAGTCTTTCCGCAAGCGTCAGGAACGGCTGCAATCGAGGCAGCAAGTCGGGAGAGATGGACGGGATATTGACCGCCCCCCTTGCCACGCCTCTGGTGAAATAATCGACGATCTGCTCGGCAATGCCGATGGCGACATTTTCCTGCGCCTCGGCGGTCTGCGCCCCGATATGCGGGGTGCAGATGAAATTATCCATCGCAAGCAACGGATTGTCCGCTTTCACCGGCTCATCTTCAAACACGTCGAAAGCCGCCGCTGCCACACGTTTTGTTTTCAGGGCCTCGCACAGATCCGTTTCGTCGACGATCCCTCCACGGGCGCAGTTGACGATGACTACGCCCGGCTTCATCGTCTCAATGACCTTGGCGTTGATCAACGACTTGGTCTCCGGCGTCAACGGAGTATGAACAGACACGATATCCGCCAGACGGAACAGTTCCGGTAACTCCACGAGCGACACACCCATTTTCTCAGCCCGCTCAGGCGCCAGGTAGGGATCGTACGCGATGACGTTCATCGAGGCACCCTGCGCGAGCCTTGACAGATAGCCGCCAATCTGGCCGATCCCCACGATGCCGAGCGTCTTGTTATAGAGCTCGATCCCCATAAACTTGTCTTTTTCCCACTTGCCCTGCTTGACCGAGGCCGTCGCCTGGGGAATCTTGCGGCACGCCGAGAAGATCATCGCCATGGTATGTTCCGCCGTCGTCACCATGTTACCGCCTGGCGTATTCATGACGACGACGCCCCGACGCGTCGCGGCGGGAGTATCGACATTGTCCAACCCGGATCCGGCCCGCCCCACTACCTTTAATTTTTGAGCGGCGGCAATGAGTTCCGCCGTCACCTTCGTGCCGGATCGCACGATCAGTCCGTCGGCATCCTGAATTTCCTTAAAGAGCTCCTCTTTCGGCATCTTGGACTTCACCACGACGGTGAATCCGCTCTGCTCCAGCAGCTCCACTCCCTGTTTCGACAGACTGTCGCTAATCAAGATCTTCATCGGTGCAGTACCCATGCACGTCCTCACCTCGTTATTTCACCATCAAGATTTCTTGCGCTTTTCCAACACCACTGCCCAGCTTCACCGGATGACCGAGTCCTTTCAGCACCATTTCGGTGGCGGCCAAGGCAGCAATCACGTCGAACGTATCCGCATAGCCCATGTGCGACAATCGGAAGATCTTTCCCTTCAAGTGATCCTGCCCACCGGCGGCCGTCATGCCGTACTGCACGCGAAGATTTTTGTAGATTGCCTGGCCATCCACGCCGTCCGGCGCACAGACCGCCGTGAGGGCGTCACTCGGCGACTCTTTGGCAAAGAGGGCCAACCCCGCGGCTTTGACCCCTTCGCGCATCGCCAGGGCCAAGCGCCCTTGCCGCGCGAACATTTTCTCGAGGCCTTCCCCCTTCATAATCTTAAAGGCTTCTTGCAAACCGATAATGAGAGAGACGGTGGGAGTAAACAGGGTCTGATTCTTGACCTGGTTTTCCCGTTCCTTTTTGAAATTGAAATAGAACGCCGCATTCTGGGCCTTGTCCGCCAACGCCCAGGCCTTGTCGCTCACACTCACAAACACCATGCCCGGCGGCAACATGAGCGCTTTTTGTGAACCGGTGATCACCACATCCAACCCCCACGCGTCGGTCTTAATGTCGAAGACCCCAAGCGCAGTGATAGCATCCACAACAAGAATCGTGTGCTCATAGTTCTTGATGATTTCCCCCACGGCTTTTACATCATGGGATACACCAGTCGACGTCTCGCTTGCTTGCATGTACACCGCTTTAATCGAAGGATCTTTCTTCAACGCATCGGCTACCTGTTGGGGATCGACGGCATGCCCCCATTCCACTTTGAGTTCCGTCGCCTGCACACCGAACGTCTTGCAGAGCTTCCCCCAGCGTTCTCCGAACTTCCCGCCGTTGACATAGAGCGCCTTGTCGCCGGGAGACAAGAAGTTGGACACGGATCCTTCCATCCCTCCCGTTCCGGATGCGGCCAGCATCAGCACCTCATTGCGAGTCTGATACAACCATTTTAACCCCTCACGGACCTCCGCGAAGATGGGATCAAATTCCGGGGCCCGGTGATGGATGATAGGCCTGGCCATCGCTAGGAGCACCTCTGGGGGTACGGGCGTGGGGCCGGGAGCTAAGAGATACCGCTTCAACATTGATCGATCTCCTTCAATGAGGACTGGCCTGATGTAAACCGAAAAAGAGGGGGGCACGTTACCATTTGCGTCGTGAAACTGTCAAGAAATCCTCCCGCGCAACCGATGATTTTTCAAGGTATTTTCACGCATCATCTCGACTCAGAGGCATCTCTGCACAGAGGGTACTGGGCGGGGAGTTCTAACACAAGAGAAGACCCCAGCCCCCCCCTCCCTATTTCCTTGACAAGTGATGAATCACTCGTTAGCTTAGCCAACACGTTTTGCCGGTTCTTGCATTACGAGGTGAGCTCTAGCAATGCCGATCAAACTTCGTCTCACAGCTATGATGGCCGCCGTGCTCTTCGTCCCACTCACAGCTGTTTCATTCCTCTTCCCCAGTCACGGCATCGCTGAACCCGTTTCCATTGACTCTGGCACCCGAGCAACGACACAAAACAACGATGACGACAACGTCGATGCCAACTTGGTACCTTTGGAGCCGGGACTGACCATCATACCTCCGGATCTGAGCTTCCCCGACGTCGCTCCTGACAAAAACGCCGACCCCATTGCCGGACACCCGCCTGCGTGGAACACCCCGGACTCAACCACGTACCCAACTCAACGAATTTTTACAAACGGCTCGAACGACGTTACCTTTAATATCCCGGTAATCGTCAATCCTGCCGTTGAAAGCCACATCCAATTCTTTATTACGTCGATCAGAAGCCGGTTTGAGCAATGGCTGATCCGGTTCAGCCAGTACCGCCCGATGGTCGAGAACATTTTTGAGGAGTTCAATCTCCCGCGCGACCTCGTTAATCTGTCGCTGGTTGAGAGCGGATTTAATCCCTATGCCTACTCGCGCGCCAAAGCCACAGGTCCCTGGCAGTTCATGCAGGGCACGGGCAAGGCGTACGGTTTGCGTATCGACCGTTATGTGGATGAACGGCGGGACCCCATCAAATCGACCGTGGCGGCCGCCCGGTATCTCAGAGACCTCTACGATATCTTCGGCAACTGGCCCTTGGCGATGGCAGCCTACAATGCTGGAGAGGGAAAAGTGTTGCGGGCGTTGCACACAGCCCGGGGTGAGACCTTTTCGGATATCACCAAGACGAAATTAATTCGCCAAGAAACCAAACAGTATGTCCCGCGCATCATGGCGGCGACGATCATCGTGCGGAACCCTGAAAAGTACGGCTTTAGTCAAACTACGGCTCCGCCGTACCACTTCGAGGAAGTGATCGTCACCCGCGCATTGCATTTCCGCGCGATTGCCTCCTTCAGCGGTATCACCTACGAGAATCTTCGCCTGTTGAATCCCGAATTGCTGCACGATGCCACACCTCCGAATGATCTGGCCTATCACTTAAAAGTTCCGATAGGGACGGCAAACAAAATATCCGGTCTGCTCGACCGAATCCCGACCTACAAGTTTCCTCCGCTTATCTCGAAAGTGCGGCACGCCAAGGCCACATCTCCGCAATCGTATCGAATCCGTCGAGACGATACGCTGGAGAAAGTCTCCAAGCGGTTCAATGTTTCGCTGAAGACTCTCAAAACACCCAACAACCTGTCGAGTTCCGTCATCCGGCCCGGCAAATCTCTCACCATCAGCCGCTGACCCAACGCCAATTCCGTGGCACGGTGTACGGCACTACGATCTGTTACTGGGACAGGCTCACGCTGGACTATGGTTTTGCGAGGGATTTGGAAGAAGCGGGACTCCTCGGTGCGTCAGGTACCGGAACAGGCACCGGCGATACCTCTGCGGGCTTCTTCATATCGAAAACTTTCTCACGAATCGCCGCTTCATTGGCAAACGGAGATTTGGGATAGGTCTTGATCAGCTCCTGATACCGCTGGAGCGCCCCCTCTCGCCGAGACTGGCCTTCCTCTATCCGAGCCAATTCGAAGAGGGCTTGATCCCGGTTCAGAGAACCCGGACTGTCGATCACCGCCGAATAGGCCGCCGTTGCTTGTGCCTGGTCCCCCTTCGAGAGATACACATAGGCAAGTTTCTGCCGAACAAGACCGGCGAGAGAAGCATTGGAGCTATAGGTGGCAAGAAACCGCTTATAGGCCTCGATGGCGGAATCGAGTTGGTTGGTTTCGATCAGGGCATTGCCGAGCCCAAATAACGCCAGCGGCGCCGACGGCGTCCGAGGATACTCATCGGCAATTTGCTGATATAACCGGATCGCCTCCTTGAGGTTTGTCTCAATCTTCTTCGGATCATTGGCCGGACGTGCCAGGTATTGCAGGGTGGCCTCACGTTCGAGATCCTGAGCTTTGCCCGCATTGCGCGCATCATACCAGACGATCCCACCGATGAGCCCACAGACGAGCAGCAGCACCACCAGCCCGACGATGAAGGGCACTCGATAGACCTTCAGCCCGATCAGCCGTTCTTCCAGCGTACTGACAAGCTGACCTTCAGCGACCGGCAGAGACCGGGGTGGGACTTTGATCCGATATGACATATCCATGACGCCTTGAAGAATTGAACAACATGCATTCCCTTCAAGCAACCTCGTGTTTTATACTAGGGCCCTGTTTCTCTTGTCAATGTGCCCGTGGCCGAGAGCACACGATGTTTCGGACGAGATTGCACCAATTGGCAGAGCAGTCCCTGACACGGACGGTGAACCCACTTGAATCCTCAACGGGACCGGTCGTTCAGCGATTGGGGCGGCGCGTGATTCTCTTATGTTCTAACGATTATCTGGGACTAGCCACCCACCATGACGTCATCCACGCAGCCATCTGCGCAACGGAACGATACGGTGTAGGATCCGGTGCCGCGCGCCTGATCTGCGGAACACTCCCCCCCCATGAAAACCTTGAAACCTCTCTGGCCAATTTCAAAGGGACGGAAGCCGCGCTGATGTTTGGGTCCGGCTATGTTGCGAATCTCGGCGTGATTCCCAGCTTGATCGGACACAATGGCCTCATCCTGGCTGACCGATTGTGCCATGCCAGCCTGATCGATGGCTGTCGGCTGAGCGGCGCGGATTTCCGAGTATTCCGCCACCGTGACCTCGCTCATGTCGAATCACTGCTTAAGCGTCGAGCTGCAAACAGACACACGTTGATCGTGACCGATGGGCTGTTCAGCATGGATGGCGACATCGCACCGTTACCGGAGCTGGCCTCGTTGGCGAAGCAGTACGACGCCATGCTCTACGTCGATGACGCGCACGGCACCGGAATCATGGGGCCGACCGGTCGGGGAACCCTCGAACAGCTTGGCGTCGAGCACGAGATTCCCTTTCATATGGGAACCTTGGGCAAGGCGCTCGGAAGCAGCGGTGCCTACGTGGTTGGCCCTCGCGATATGATCCAGTACCTGATCAATACCGCCCGCTCCTTTATTTTCACCACGGCTCCGCCTCCAAGCTCGGCGGCCGCTGCCAACGCGGCGCTCGCCATCATTCGACAGGACCCTGAACGGCGAATCCGACTCTGGGCAAATCGCCATCGTTTATTTACTGGATTACAGCAGCGAGGATTCCGGCTGACGGACACCGTGAGTCCGATTCTTCCCATTCTCATCGGCAGCGCTGAACAAGCCCTCGCCTTCGCCGAACAGTTGCTGGCCCACGGAGTTTATGTGCCCGCCATCAGGCCGCCGACCGTTCCGGACGACACCAGCCGAATCCGCGTCACCGTGACATCGGAGCACACCGCCGATCACATCGACGAAGCGCTCAAGGCCTTCGAACTCGCAGGCCGAGCTACCGGTCTGGTGTAAGGGAGTTTCTCCAGCGCCTTCCGGCTATTTTCTTGCTTTCCCACTTTCCTGTGGCATGATGCCAGAAGTTTCTGCTGCCGTCACTCTCATTCAATGTCATGATGATGGAGCGATCTCGATGGATATTTTCAAACTCTTGACGTTCTCGATTAAAGAAGGTGCCTCGAATTGCCATAGTAGCACAGGTGAGCTGCCGATGATCAATATCAACGGGGACCTCAAGAAACTTGCTCGCTAGGCCCTGACGTCGAATAAAACTGACGCCCTCATCTGCGATTTGATGAGTGACGTACAGCGGAAAACTTTGAAGAAAAACAGAAGTGCGACTCTTCTTTCGAACTTGGCGACATTGCCCGATTTTGCGTCAACGTGTTCGTGTAGCAGCGGGGATTCGGCGCCGTGTTTCAAAACATTCTGATGCAGATCATCATCCAGGGAAAACTCGGCATGCTGCCAATCGTTCACCAGCGGTGCGACAAAGAAAAAGGGCCGATCCTCGCCACCGGTCCGACCGGCTCCGACAAATCCACCACCCTGTCGAGCATGGCCGATTATCTGAACGCGACCTTCGAAGGTCATATCATTACCATCGAGAACCCGATCGAGTTTGTACACAAATAGAAGAAATATCTGATTAATCAGCGCGAATTCGACATCCATATATTGTTGTTCGTCAACGCGCTGGAGCCTGCGCTCCAAGAAGATCTCGATATCATCCTCGTCGGAGAAATGCGCGACCTAGAAACGATTCAGCTGGTCCTGACAGCCGCGAAAACCGGACACTTGGTGTTCGGTACCCTCCACATCTCGAGCGCGCCAAGACAATCGACCGCATCATCGATGCGTTTTCGCCGGTGCCGCAGGCACAAACCCAAGTTCAGCGATCGGAAGCCTGGGAAGCTGTCATTACACAAACACTGTTGAAGAGGAAGGTAGGCGGACGCGGCGATGCCTTTAGCATTCAGGGTGGTGCGGCAGATAACGTTACCCCCTCATCCGCAAACGCACGTCATGGCTTGATGAAACGTGCCGCCTGGCTTAGCCAGGCGGCGTACTCTCCGTCTGCTGCTCCAAATAGGTCGCGATCTTCTCCAACGCCAACGCGCTCAACTTCGATCCATACCATGTCGGCATGGTCCAACCCGGATAACCGAGAACAACAAACCGCTCCGGATCAAGCACCGACTCCACAACGTAATCATGGACCGTGTGCGCCTCGCCCTTGTAGTTGGGACTCTGAATCCGCTGTAACCCTGTTGTCCCCAGCACTAACTTGGGACCGATCTGGCCGTTCGCGCCAGGAATACCTGGAATCACATGACAGACCGGACACCCGGCACGGGTAAAAATCTCGGCGATGG
>Ga0194131_10009441_pt1 | contig 12326 bp, 9 predicted proteins | sample TA2KigO120mmetaG_FD_148631 | JGI IMG/M metagenome (GOLD analysis project Ga0194131, IMG submission 148631) | Freshwater microbial communities from Lake Tanganyika, Tanzania - TA2015053 Kigoma Offshore 120m | ecosystem: Environmental > Aquatic > Freshwater > Lake | place: Tanzania: Lake... | reverse complement strand
CCTTGTACCGGGCCGTAGGGTTACTTGCTCTCGGGCGCGGCATCGATCTCAACGACAGTGTGCGCATTGCCGCAATGGTTGATGAAATTGCTCCCGGTCTTACCTGGCGCGGCGATGACCGGACTCTTTGGTTTGAAGGGCGTAACCTGAGCCTGGCCATGAACTCTGAGCAAGCTGGCTACGCCGCCAGCAAGGTGGCCAAGCAGGCGGCGGTCCGAGACTGCCTTTTACCAGTCCAGCGGCAGTTGACTTTGTCGGCTCCCGCAGGGGCATTAGTCGACGGCCGTGACATTGGCACCGTAGTATTTCCGGATGCAGACCTTAAGATCTTCGTCACAGCGAGCTTGGAGGAGCGCTCACGTCGGCGTCTCCAACAACTCGGCTCAGACGCCGAGGTGCAGTCCATTGAGGACATTCGAGCCGGGATCGCCAAGCGTGACGAACGCGATCAGGGGCGCGACACCGCACCGCTCAAGCAAGCCGACGACGCCGTCGTGCTTGATACGAGTGACTTGTCGATGGAAGATTCGATCTTGGCCATGATCCGCTTGCTCAAAGGACGTGGTTTAGTCGATTGAGCACCGACAATGGTGCGCTTTTTAGGGTGCTTAGCCTCTTTAGAGCACGGAGCCGCAGCGGTGCGCTTTGCCACTGCTTTAATACGGCGCGTTGCCGCGCCGCCGCGCTGCCTTCTATTGTGAGTCTTTGGTACCACAGTCTTCAGGTCGTCGAGGCGCCTCAGTAGCTCTAGCTCAGTCGTTGCGCGAGCAGCACCAGCCTCTTGGCTCTCTTGCCGCACGATCCGCAGCGTCGCCGCAAGCTCCGTCACCTGCTTCTGCAGTAACTCTAGGTGGACCGTCTGCCGCTGCATCTGCAGCAGAAGGGATCCGTTCAGCTCGGTTTGGCTAGCTAGCAATTGGCGGAGTCGGCCTTCAACACCAAGGCTGGTCTCCCTATGCTGGTCAGTGATCCCTTGAGCTTGATCGAGTACGCGTCTTAACTCCGTCGTCACCTGCACGGTAGCTGAGCTGATATCACCACGAATCACCGTGGTTAGTTGATCGGGGATTGACTGCAAATAATCGCTGAGGCGTTCACTGTGCTCGAGTAGTTCAGCGGTGGCTTCACTGACGAGGCTAGCAGATTTTTGCTGGGAGGCCGTCGCCCGCGTCCACGCCAAATACGACTCAACATCGGCCTGCCTGTAAACCGGGCTTATATAACGTCCACGTCTGATGCGACCCACCCGCAGCTCCCGTCCGGAGATCTGGGTCAGGCGCGAGCGTTTGATGCCAAGCTGATCCATAACGGCGTCTGCGTCGAGCGAGAAGTCACCGCAGTAGTCCTCGTCACCGCGCAACCAGACGACCAGTGGTAGGTCTGCAGCCGGTGCTTCATCGTTCCGTTCGTCCATTAGTTGACTCGTCTCGATTTGATGGTCCAGTCTTTGAGCGTTCTGAACGTCGTCAAGTGCTGCGAGTCGTTAAGATTCTCAAAGAAAAGCTTCAGCGACATATTATGCTCGCCCTCAGAGAATTTTGTCATATCAAAATAAAGCGCCAAGTTGACTGGACTACTGCCGAGTTCCCCCGGTTTATCATTACTCCGCGTTAAGACCGCGCTGCCAGGGACATTCTCTTGGTAGAAGAGGGGGACACTCTTGCGCTTGCGCATTTCGTCGGATGGATTGATCTCCATGTAGAGTATGCGGTCTGCACTAGCGGCGGTGATCCAGTAGGTTTCCTGTGGCTCTGGTCGAGTAGTTAGGAAGTCGAGGATGCCAGACTTTTTGTGCCGCGGCATATTGGTTTCGACCTTGTAGGTCTCCGGATTTTCTCTGAGTGCCATACCGTAGTAAAACCCTGAGCCTGGGTTTAGGTTTTTGGCCCCGTCGAGCGGATTGTAGAGAATCGCTGGCAGATACACGGCATTGGAGAAAAAGCTAACCTCCGTATACATGCCGAGCTCAAAATTGAGTTTGAGAAAGTTGTAAACAAAGCTGATCCTAATGATCGACCGTATCGGACCGATCTTGTAGGCCTCGAGCTGACTCTGGATGGACCGATGACTAGCTTCGACGGTCAAAAAGTATTTGAGGTCGGCCTTCATAAAGAAGGTGGTCGAGTCGATGAGCGGCACGAACTCTCGCTCGGGCAGTTGCTCCGTACCCCTTTTCACCATCTCCACCCTTTTGGCCACGAGCCAGTTCTTCTGATCAAACTGGTAGCGGTAGCGAGACGTCGTCACTTCGGCGCGTTGGCGATCAAAATTGACGTACTGACGCGGTGAAAGCGGCGGCGCGTTGCTGAAGTAGACGCCAAGATAGACTGCACCCTCTTTATCACCAGGTGTATTGGGATCTGGGTAGGTGATTTTGATTTCGATGACGATCGGTGGTTTCCCAACCTCGGTCCAGTCACTGGGAGGCGTCGCAGGTCCGACGTCGTCACCCATAAAACTCAGCTCGTCCTGCGGATCGAAGATCCCAGTGCCGGTATTAGCCGTGACATCGCCCCCATCAGGCAGGACGTAATCACCCCAGTCGTTAATTTCATCAATCTGAAACGGTATCACCACGGCCTTGCCGCTGGAGCTAGCACGGAATAGGCGGTACATACCGATAGGGTAGTGAGTCAGCCACTTAACCGAGTCGCCCTTAATGACTATGGGCGCCGAATGAATAGCTGCCCAAGCTGAGTGGCTCCAGCTCCCTATCAGCAGCAGCAATGCGGCAAGAAATCGTCGCAATCAACAGTCCGGAGTTGGTTAAAGATTCTTCTCTATTTCGGTTGTTCTTAAATATAGTTAAAATCATGGCATGCGTCGACCCCTGGCTAACTTTTTAATCCCGTTGCTCAGTGTGGGCCTTCTTGGTCTCGCGGGAATGCCTATCCTACAACTCCGGCTACCCGTTACTTGGCAGGTTACGAGCAGCCGCAGTGTTGGTGGTAACGCCACTACGGTTACGGAATCATTTCGCGAGACTTGGACTCTGGAGGCGGGGGCTAGCGGTATGGCGAATTTAACGTCGCCGCGAGCCACTGTGCCTGTCTACAGCGAGACCACGGAGCCCTTGCAGTCGTCGGCCTATACTTCGGTCGCAATCAAACAGGGTGATTTAGCCAAACTCCTCGGCATTTCAGTTACTCCTGAAGTCGACTTTGATGAAGGTGCTCAAATTAGAAAGAGCGACAGGTTGGTCTTCATCCAGCTCAGTCGCTCCGACCGGCAGGCTGTTGGTATCGTCCTGAACTGGTCTTTTGATCAACACTACGTCGTCAATATCGATGTCGGCACGCAGGTCACCCTCTAAGAGGACGGTACGTGCGTCGTTGTCCTCTGAGGGGTATCGTGAGTTCCGTCGTCATTAGTGGCGGAAGTGTCTTTCGCCGGTAAACACCATGGCGATGCCGTGCTTGTTTGCCTCATCGATTGAGTCTTGATCGCGCTTGGACCCGCCTGGTTGGACAATCGCAGCGACCCCGTGACTGGCGGCAAATTCTACCGTGTCACTGAAGGGAAAAAAGGCATCGCTGGCGAGCACGCTACCCTTAACGCTGCGGCCTTCAGCTTCGGCTTTAGCGACAGCAATATTGGCTGAGTCAATGCGGCTCATTTGACCAGCCCCAATAGCAACCGTCACACCATCCTTAGCAAACACAATAGCATTCGACTTCACGTGTTTGGCGACAATCATCGCAAACTGCAGATCAGACATGGTCGAGGCATGCGGCTTAGTGGTCGTCACCGACTGCCACTTGGCGGGATCGAAGCTGCCAGTATCTTCAGACTGCACCAGCATAGCTCCGTAAACAGATTTCAGCTGCGCGCGAGAAATCCGGCTGCCCTGCCGTGCAAAGGCGGCACGAAGGATGCGGAGGTTTGGTTTTTTGCGCAAAATTTCGAGTGCCTCGGGACTAAAGTCTGGCGCGGCTACGCACTCAGTGAATAGACTGGTCACTGCCGTAGCCGTTGCGGCATCAACTGGACGGTTGAGGGCGATGATGCCACCAAAGGCCGACTTGGGATCGCAGCTCAGGGCACGCCGGAAGATTTCGGCCAACGCGGCCGTTGCGCTGGTGGCACATCCGCAAGGATTGGTGTGCTTGATGATCACGCAGGCTGGGTCGCTAAACTCAGCGGCCAGCGCCGTTGCGGCATCGAGATCCAGAATATTATTGTAAGAAAGTTCTTTGCCGCCCAGCAGTTCCACTGCTGCGAATCCCACGGCCGGCAGCGCCTCATCGGCGTAGAGCCCAGCAGCCTGGTGCGGATTCTCGCCGTACCGGAGCGGCTGACGCAGCTTGAGATGCACGGGGAGCGTTGCCTTGCTCTCGGTGTCTGCGTTGCTCGTCTCACTGGTGCCGCCCTGCCCGAGGTAGCTAGCAATCGAGTGATCGTATGCTGCGATTGTGGCAAAGGTCTTGACCGCCAACTTCAGCCGCAGCTCTTTAGGAACCTCGCCCTTGCCGAGTGCGGCAAGCACCGCGTCGTAATCGGAAGGGTCAATGACCGGCAGCGTAAAGCGCCAGTTCTTGGCCGCTGCCCGAAGCATCGTTGGGCCACCGATGTCGATGTGTTCAATAGCATCTTCGAGAGGCAGCTTTTTGGCGATGGCCTCAGCAGCAAACTGATAGAGGTTTACGACGATCAGATCGATACCTTTAATCCCATGCTTGGCCGCCTCAGCCACGTGAGCGCTTTGCCCTCTATCAAACAAAATCCCACCATGCACTTTTGGATGCAGAGTCTTGACGCGGCCACCAAGGATCTCAGGACTGCCGGTAAATTCCGCTACATCCGTCACCGGCAAACCATGCTCCCGCAGGAGTTTGGCCGTACCACCGGTCGAAAGAAGTCCTATACCGAGTTCGACTAAGCCACGGGCAAACGGTACCAGTCCCGACTTATCGGTGACTGAGAGTAGGGCGAGGCGCTGCTGCTGGGAATGTGACGACATGGGAGGCTCCTTCACGCTAAGTTTTGGTGGCTGGGCGGCCGGCGGCCTTCATGCGCTCTAAATTAGCTTTTAGTTGCGCCTCGACCCCGGAATTAATTGGCTCGTAATAACTTTTGTGGGCAAGTTCGCGCGGCAAGTAGCCGAGTCGTTGTGCCCCGGATGGATCATCGTGGGCGTAGACATACCCCACTCCGTAGCCAAATTCACGCATGAGTTTGGTCGGAGCGTTGCGGAGGTGCATTGGTATTTCCAGGGCACCAGTAGCCTCGACATCTACCAGAGCTTGATTGATGGCGACGTAGGCCTTGTTGCTCTTGGGTGAGGCAGCGAGATAGGTAGCGGCCTGCGCGAGCATGATACGGGCCTCGGGCATGCCGATGGCATGGACTGCCTGCATACAGCTTACAGCCAGAAGCTGTGCCGTCGGGTTGGCGTTGCCAATGTCTTCGCTGGCGGCGATCACCAGGCGGCGGGCGATAAACATCGGGTCCTCGCCACCCGCCAACATCCGCGCCATGTAGTACACCGCAGCATCGGGCTGGCTAGCGCGAATACTTTTGATCATTGCCGACACAAGATCGTAATGACTATCTGCATCACGGTCATAGCGGATATTCAGAGTCGGTGCGACTGCCGCTAGGCTCTCGATAGTGATGGCGCCCTGATCTTTGGGAGCTGCGCAGATGACGGCCTCGAGGAGATTAAGCGCTCTCCGGGCATCGCCATCGGCGGCCTTGGCAATCGCTTGAATAACATCGGTCCCGACATCTGTTCGCGGCAGGTTGCTGTCAGCGCCCTGCAGAGCTCCGACTAGAATCCGCTCCAAATCTTTGACCGCTAGGCTCTCCAGCTTGAACACGAGGGTGCGCGACAAGATCGCGTTATTGACGGTGAAGGACGGGTTTTCCGTCGTAGCGCCAATAAACTTAATGGTACCGGCCTCCAAGGCTGGTAGCAGGATATCTTGCTGGGCTTTGTTGAGGCGATGGATCTCATCCATAAAAATCAGCAGGGCTTTGTCGCCTATGGCTAAAAGCCCCTCGGAGCGGGATATCTGCGCCCTGATCTCCTTAACCCCGTGCTGCACAGCCGACATAAGCGCCACATCTCGCTCGGAGGCTCTGGCTATGACCTGCGCCAGGCTGGTCTTCCCAGTGCCAGGCGGACCCCAGAGTAGGAGGGAGGTGAATCTGTCGGCCTTGACCAGAGCCCATAATGGGGAATCAGGGCCCCAAATTTTCTCCTGACCGATGACGTCGTCGGGCCGCTCGGGACGACGGCGCACCGCGAGCGGTGCCGCCGAACCCTCTGACTTTCTTACCATCGATGAGCCTCCTTCAGTTTCGACCGTGGGCCGATTTGATCCGGCAATTAATGCCGCCCCATGACCGGCCGATAGAGAGAAAGTACCTAGCACATTTTTAGCTCAGCCGGCAGCGGCGAGGAGAGACGGTCACATGAAATTATCCATGCCATTCAAGCAGTATCTTGCTTTCCTGAAGGGCTATTCGAATGTGCCGTTAACGCTCAATCGGCTAACATTGCCCTTTGGCATCATCTCCGACGCCGAAGAGTCGACGACCCTACTGGTCGGCCATGTGCTCGATGACATGGCCTCGCGACTGCAGGGCGACGAGGCCGTAGATGCCATCGATGCCGTGGCTGCTGCCTATGACCTTGGTCATGAAAGGGCCGGCAGCTTCCTCGACCAAGCCCCGTACATCATGTCTAGGATGGCGAAAGAGCTCGGGATGGGTCACCTGCACTGAATTTTCTCGTAACCACAATTTGAGCTATTGCACCGACATGCTATACCAGTATCTCGGCGCCTTATCGGGCGTGGCCAAGCGGAACTGGGAGGAGTCATGGCGCAGGTGCATGTCCGTCTACCTGACGGATCTAAACGTTCTTATTCACCAGAAGCAACTTTTGCTGAGGTAGCTCAGAGCATTGGGGCCGGCCTAGCTAAGGCAGCGCTAGCTGTCAAAGCTAACGGTAAGCTGCTCGATCTATCGCAGCCAGTGCGGGTAGACACGGACCTTGAGATCTTGACCTCTAAGTCAGCCGACGGTCTCGAAGTGATCCGCCACTCCACTGCGCACGTCCTAGCTATGGCCGTGCAGAAGCTCTGGCCCGGGACGCAAGTGACCATAGGTCCAGTGGTAGATCATGGATTTTACTACGACTTTAAATTCCCCGATGACGTCAAAATTAACGACAAAGACCTGGAACGCATCGAGGCCGAGATGAAGGCCATCGTTAAAGCCGACCTCAAGATCGCTCGTGAAGTGGTGTCCCGTAACGAGGCTGTCCGCCGTTTTGAGCAGCTAGGCGAAAATTTTAAGGTCGAGCTCGTCAGCGCGATCCCGGAGACTGAGGATGTCTCCATCTACGGTATGGGTCAGTGGTTTGACCTCTGCCGTGGGCCGCACGTCCCAACCACCGCAAAGGTTGGAGCCTTCAAGCTGATGACGGTGGCTGGCGCCTACTGGCGCGGTGATGAGCGCAACGCACAGCTCACCCGCATCTACGGCACTGCTTGGGCTACACAGAAAGAGCTCGACGATTACCTGCACCGGCTGGAAGAGGCGAAAAAGCGCGACCACCGTGTACTCGGCAAGCAACTCGGTCTCTTTTCCTTCCATAAAGAAGCGCCGGCCAACGCCTTTTTCCACCCCGCAGGTGCCGCTGTCTATAACAAGCTGATGACGTTCATGCGGCGCAGCAATGCGGAATTTGGCTTCACCGAAGTCAACACACCCTTGGTCATGGATGTCGAGCTCTGGAAGAAGAGCGGTCACTACGACAACTACCGCGAGAACATGTACTTTACCCAGGTGGACGAGTCCGAGTCGGCGATCAAGCCGATGAACTGTCCGGGCCACTGCCTCCTCTATAGCTCTGGGCGTCACAGCTACCGTGAATTGCCGCTGCGCCTCAGCGAATTCGGCCGGGTTCACCGGCACGAGCGCAGTGGGGTGACGCATGGTCTCTTCCGGGTCCGCACCTTTGTCCAGGACGATGCTCACGTCTTCTGTTCTCCGGATCAGATTCAAGACGAGATCGTACGCGTCCTGACGCAGATTGATCAGGCCTACTCGCTGCTTGGTTTCACCCGTTACCGCGTTGAACTCTCTACGCGGCCGGAGAAATCCATTGGCAGTGACGAAATTTGGGAAAAAGCTGAGGGCGCCCTGAAATCTGCCCTGGAGAAATCAGGACGTGAGTACAAGCTCAATCCCGGCGACGGCGCCTTCTATGGCCCGAAGATTGACTTCCATCTGATCGACTCGCTGGAGCGCAGCTGGCAGTGCGGGACCGTGCAGCTAGATTTCTCCATGCCTGGCCGTTTTGAGCTTGAGTACATTGGTAGTGACGACAAATCGCACACGCCAGTGATGATCCACCGTGCTGTGCTAGGTAGTCTTGAGCGCTTCATGGGTATTTTCATTGAACACTATGCGGGTCACTTCCCGCTGTGGGCTGCTCCCACCCAAGTCCGGATCATCAACATCACCCAGGATCAAGAGCCCTACGCCAAAGCTGTCGAGGCGGAACTCAAAGCTGCCGGCGTGCGCACGGAGATTGACCTGCGCAACGAGAAGCTAGGCTTCAAGATTCGCGAGGCTCAGGTGATGAAGACACCTTACATGCTGGTGCTTGGTGATAAGGAAAAAGAATCGAACACCGTGGCTCCACGGTTCCACGACGGTAAGCAACTGCCGGCGATGACGGTGGCTGAGTTTGTCGAGCAACTTAAGGCCGATTGTGGCCAGCTTTGGGGACTGTGATGACTGCTGCCGCGGGTAAAGAACCGGTACTAATCTGTGTGGCCTGGCCTTATGCCAATAGTTATTTGCACATTGGTCATATGGCTGGGGCCTACTTGCCGCCAGACATCTTTGCGCGCTACCAGAGGATGACTGGTCGGGATGTGCTGATGGTGAGCGGTTCCGATACGCACGGCACACCCGTTACGATCCAAGCCGAGAAGGAAGGCATCACTCCAGCGGCGGTGGTCGAACGGTATCACGGCAAGTTCATCGAGAGTTTTGAAAAGATTGGCATCACGTTCGACTACTTCACCCACACTGGTACCAAGAACCATGCCCGCGTGGTGCATGAATTCTTCCGCGAGCTTCTAGACAAAGGCTACATCTACAAAGCCACGTCGAAGCAGCTCTTCGACCTCAAGGCCAAACGATTCCTCCCGGATCGCTACATCGAGGGTGAATGCCCTCTGTGTGGCTACGGTGAGGCTAGGGGGGATCAGTGCGACAACTGCGGCAAGACCTACGATGCCGTGGAGTTGAAGAATCCGGTGTCCAAACTTACCGGATCCCGGGATCTTGAGGTGCGCGACACTGAGCATTTCTATATCGACCTTGGCAAACTGAACGAGCCTCTTCTCGAGTGGTTGAGCTCGGGCAAAGATCACTGGCGCAAGCATGTCCTCAACTTTGCCCGTGGCACCTTGGAAAAGCGGGAGCTCCGCGGCACGGCGATCACGCGTGATCTGGAGTGGGGCGTCACCATACCTGTCCCTGGTTACGACACTAAACGCATCTACGTTTGGTTTGAGGCGGTCATGGGATACCTGAGTGCCACGATCGAGCAAGCGCAAGTGAGCGGTCAACCTGAAGCTTGGCGCAAGTATTGGGATAAGACCAAAGCGCCTGACGCGCGCACTTACTACTTTATCGGCAAGGACAATATCACCTTCCATACGATTCATTGGCCTGGATACCTGATCGCCAAGGGTGGCCTCAACCTGCCTTACGACGTACCGGCTAACGAGTACCTCAATAACCGTGGCCGCAAGCTCAGCAAAAGCCGCGGTGGTGCTATCACCGTACTCGATGTGATGGAACGCTACCAAGCCGACGCTTGGCGCTATGTCCTAACGGCTCTGGCTCCCGAGACTGGCGACGTCGACTTTTCCTGGGACGACTTCCTAGAGAAGGTCAACAACGAGCTCGTTGCTAACTGGGGCAACCTAGCAAACCGTATGCTCGGATTTGCCTTCAAGCGTTACGAGGGCAAGATCCCGGCCCCTGGGACGCCGCTTACTGCCGATGACGAGGCCTTGCTAGCCGAGGTTAAGAGCGGCTTTGCTACCGTCGGTGCCCTCTACGAGGGTGTTAAGCTGCGCGCAGCACTCGATGAAGCGCGGCGCCTCAGCCAGCGGGTTAACCAGTACCTAAGCGACAACGCGCCCTGGACCGTGGTCAAGACCGATCCGGCGCGCGCTGCCACCTGCGTCTACGTTGCACTTCAATGCATCACCTGGCTCAATACCATGTGGGCTCCCATTCTGCCGGAGAGTGCGCAGCTGATTCACACTACACTTGGTTTTGCTGGTAGCCTCTTTGGTCGCCAATGCACCGAGACTGTGACTGAGGAAGGTGACGTCAAACATACCGTCCTCCGCTACGATCCGGCTGGTGCCGTAGGGCAGTGGCAGGCCGTGACCCTGCCGGTAGGGCAGGCGATGCAGACCCCAGCGGCGCCGTTTAAGAAGCTGGAGCCGGACATCGTAGAGAAGGAAAATGCGGCTGCGGCTCAGGCCTAAGCGGTCTAAGCCCCCTTTTTTGACCATGAACTTGTAAAAAAAGCCCCCTTAAATTACAATTAAAATGTAATTTAAGGGGGCTATTTTGAAGCGTAATGCCCAAACTGACCTTGACTATTGGCTAAAATCCCCTGATCGGCGTCCGCTAGTCATTCGTGGGGCGCGTCAGGTTGGTAAGTCCACGTTGGTGCGCATGTTCGCCGCCGATGCCAAGTTAGACCTTATCGAGATCAACCTAGAGCGCCATCTGCACCTCAACCAGGTGTTCGGCACTCTCGATATCGATTTGATGGTGCGTGCCATCGAGGATACGGCGGGCAGGGCGCTCGGACCGTCTAGCCTGTTATTCCTGGACGAAATTCAAGCAACCCCAAACGCACTTGCCGCGTTGCGTTATTTTTACGAGGACCGTCGGGAATTAGCCGTGATCGCTGCGGGGTCACTTTTGGAACTGGCTCTGCCAGACATCGAGAGTTCGATGCCGGTTGGGCGTATTGATTACCTGCATCTGGGGCCCCTCACTCTTGTTGAATACATGCAAGCTCAGAACGAGGACCTAGTGCTGGAGCGTCTCGGAGCGTACAGACTAGGTGCGACTTGGTCGGATGCGTTACATGAGCGGCTGACTAAACTTCTGGCCACGTATATGCAGGTCGGTGGCATGCCCGAGCCACTCGCCAGCTACATCGATACACCCACTGACAACCGTAGGTGGATGATCGCGCAGCAGCGGATCGTCGATACCTACCAAGACGACTTTAACAAATATAAGAAGCGCGGCGACTGGGTCCCCATCCTTCAGGAACTCTATCGCCGCCTACCAGGCATGATTGGGCGCAAGATCAAGTACACGGAGCTGGCTCCAGGGTTTAGAGTTGAAAAAATCAGACAAGCACTTGATATGCTAGCTGCGGCCCGCATCGTCTACAAAGCGCCGCACGCCACGCCCCCGCAGATGCCGCTCAGCGCCCATGCCTCGCAGAAGGTATTCAAAACTTATTGGTTAGATATAGGTCTTCTGGTGCGTACGGTAGGCTCAGTGCCATCAAAATTAGACGGTGCACCCACGATTCAAGGACTGATGGCAGAACAGTTTGTGGCGCAACATCTGGCTTACTTGGGCGCATCGCATAAATCTCCTGAACTTTACTATTGGCTACGCGAAGGTAAGACCGACAATGCAGAGGTCGACTTTTTGGCGCCTTTACCGATAGGGACCCAGCTGCAGGTCGTCCCCATTGAGGTTAAGTTTGGGTCGGTGGCGAGGATCTTGTCTCTTAAACAGTACCTGCAAGTTTACCGTCCCGTACTCGCGGTAAGACTTTATCAAGCACCGCCCAAGGTCGAGCAGCTAGGAGACACCAAGGTGGCCTCGCTGCCTCTGTACATGACACCATTTCTAAGTCAGATCCTAAGTAATTCTGGCGTATCTTGATGGAGACGCAAACGGATCCTGTCCATCAATCATCTACATGCACTTTTTGTAAGAATTGAGTTCAAACGCACTCAGTGCCCCGTTCACTGAATTGAGACAACCCGAGACCTGGTAAATTCCTGCAGGTGGTGCCGTGAAGGTGCTGCCGTTAAAGGTATTGTGAGTATCCCAAATTTTGTTACCAAATATGCGCAGATTCGCAATTGACGTCCTCACCCCCCGTAAACGAAGGGGATTCCCTAGGCTTGCACCGCCCGACGGCAGTGCAAGTGGGTCAGCGCCTCACGTCCGAGGCGGAGAATGTTACGAGCTGCATTGACGTCACGGTCGTGAACCGTACTACAATTGCCGCACTTCCA
>Ga0194131_10009440_pt1 | contig 12327 bp, 7 predicted proteins | sample TA2KigO120mmetaG_FD_148631 | JGI IMG/M metagenome (GOLD analysis project Ga0194131, IMG submission 148631) | Freshwater microbial communities from Lake Tanganyika, Tanzania - TA2015053 Kigoma Offshore 120m | ecosystem: Environmental > Aquatic > Freshwater > Lake | place: Tanzania: Lake... | reverse complement strand
ACCCACACCGAAGGGGAGGACCCTCGGCGGCTGTATCTTTTACGACACTCAGAGAGTAGCACACCACTCTGGGTGGTTGTCAATAGGGCTATTGGGCTATTCCGGCACCCGTTTCGACGGTGCCCGAAGTGGCCCCCGATGTGCGAGCAAACTGTCCGCCAGCCTGGAACTCAGCCAAACGTTGACGCTGACGTTGCGCCAATTGTTGCGTAGCTTCCACGTTGTAACCGAACGCCGCCCCAACTTTTTCTGGTTCAGTCAAAGCCTGTTCGCCGGTCATTTCGGTGTACAGACCGCTCAACAAATTGAGGCGTTGGAACGCTTGATTGGCTTGCTCCTCGGTAAATCCGCGAGCTACCAGTTCTTCGGCGGTCATTTTGGTCAACTGCATACCACCCTGTTCGCGGCCACGGGCAGCGATCTGCGCGGCACGCGCCTGGGCTTCAAGGATCGGTGTGCTGCGTTCAGGGTCAAGGAAGTAGGCGGCTAACCCTGAGTCATCGACGTTGTACAACTGGCGCATCTGCCGTTTTACTTCGGGGTCGGCTTCTGCAACTTTGCGGTAGCCGTTCTGGATGCGGGCCTGCAACTCGGCTGGCGAAACGTCGCCAGTAATTAGGTTCTGGAAATCTTCTGTGCTGTCATAGAACTGTGCTGGCAGACCGTTAGCTCGAAGGATCGTGCGATACGAATTCTCTAATTCGAGGTATGAACCTGGATCGAGTTCGGGCAGATTCTTGGCGGCGCGGCGGGCGTTAGCAGCGAAACGTGTCTGGTATTCAGGTGTATCGCGGATCGAAAGTATGAGGGCGTCTGGATTGTTTAGGTCTACTTCGCCTCTGGCGTAAACGTCGTAAAGTCGTGCAGCCAAACTCCCAAGACCGAAACGTGCCAGTACAGCAGCGATGGTTTGACGGGCATCGGTACGAGGCTGGAAACCGCCGCCGCCTGTGCCGCCGCCTGTGCCGCCGCCTGTGCCGCCGCCTGTGCCGCCGCCTGTGCCGCCGCCTGTGCCGCCAGTTTCTGCTGGCCCGATGTCGGTTGTTTCAACAACACCGTTTTCGTACTGAACCCTGCGAATCTTGCGACCACCCTCAATTGTTGTCGTGTCGGATACAACCCGATACTGCATGGGCGCACCAGGGGCTTCCTGTTTCGCAATCTGTTCAGGTACTCCGCGAGCAATTTCTTCTGGCGTGAAATCAGCAAGGCGTGGGTCGTCGGCTGCAATGCTCATCTACATCACCTTCCCGAAGGTCCTAGCGATACTCAACGCAATGCTCGTCGCATCTTGATTGGCTTGTGGCGTGTACTGGTAACCGAAATTAGGATCAGTTCGCAACATGCGCGCCCATTCGCTAAGCGTCATGCGACGAGGACTTCCATCAGGTCCCAACGAATCTAATGCTGAACGATACTTTGACGTTGTGGAAAACAAGTCCACTTCGTCTTCGTTGACGCCAAGAATTTCTTGGGCTGCGCGCACATAAGGAGAAGCAATGTCTCGAAGACTTGAGCCGGCGTCAATCAACTGCGTCAGGTGTGGGTACAGCGACTTGGTTTCTGTGCGGTATCGGGACTCCAAATCGTCAATACCAATAACTCCAGTCATCACAGAGTTGATGTCCGAAGCAGTCGGTCTGATGTAATACTTCGCACCAAGCGCAACTACCGCATCACGTTCCGCACCAGCCACAGGCGCGGCACCTGGTTTGGCTTGCATGTTGACGAATTGGCTAAACACATAGTTGCGGAGTTGTACACCTTGCAGGCCGTTGCGGGCTGCGCTTTGAGCGATCTGTCGCACTTGCGCATCGTTGAGGTTGCCGCGCCCGTATTCGTTGGTAATCGTTTCAACGTATGTTGTGATGCGGGCATCCTTATCACCTTGACGCAAACCATCAAATGTGCGTTGGTTGCCGCTCGTCGTTTTGAAATACGTCGTACCCTGCAACTCGGCCAATAGGCGGTTCGGGTCGTAATCTTGCAACACCGCTTTGACGATGATCGAACGCACATCGGCACCGAACCCACCGCCGTCAGCATCCAACAGGTATCCGTAAGCGGGAAACATTGTGCGGATCGTGTTGATTGCGGACTCGGTAAGATCGCCAGTTTCTAGCGACGCGTACTCGGCGCGCAAATCTTTGCGGTTCTGCGGAGTGCTTTCCAATCCGCGTGCCTTCAACTGGGCGTCAACCCACGCTTTGCGATCTTTGTTCTCAGCCATACTCAGCCCAACAACTTCTCAAACACTTGCGCATACTGAGCGAATTTGTATGCTTGTGCTTCATCGGGATTCCGTTGTTCAATGCGTTCTTGAGCAAATGTGCTAGCTGAAGGAGCCTGCGTGACAGTCCCACCCAAAGCGGCTTTCTGTTGATAGGAGCGTTCAGATTGTTGGTATGCGTTGACCATTCGATCAACCTGTTCAGATGGAAGATCGGCACGACCGAGCGTGTCTTGTGCGGCTTTGCGGAACAGGGAACGGAGGTCGGATGGGTTGGTGACACGGTATGTTGTCAACTGGCCTGTGGCGGCGGAAACAGGGTTGGTTTGACGGAACGTGAGTAGGGTGTCCCAGGTTTGACCGGTCAAGTTTGCTTCTGCCATGAGTGCCGCCATCGCTGCGATTGGTCTCGTCAACGGATCACCAGCCTTGTAACGGTCAGTTAGATAGTTTGCTTTCTGCAATTTGACGATGATCTCAGCCTGTTTCTCTGGCCCGTAGGTAGCAAGTTCATAGTTGTCGCCGTCGTAATACTTGGGTGGAACCTGTTGACCTGTTCGCGGGTCCACAGCCTGAAAGCCCTCATACCGTAAAACTCTGCTTGGGTCCGTTTTGTCTACGACTCTTGTGCCAGGAACGCCGAGGGCTGACAGCCGCATTTCGTTCGTAAACAAACTTGCAAATCGCGGATCGGTCAATAATGCTGCTACGTCCTGTGCGACCTGTGTATTAGTTGGGATCGCGCCAGTTCCCGATGATGCGGGAACGGTGGTTGTGGTCGGAGGAATCGTCGTCGTCGTCGGTGGGATCGGCGGCGTAGTGTCCATTGGGCGCATTTCAGCCACCTGTCGTCACCTCCTGCGGAGTTTGAATAGTTCTTGTAAGACTGTCAAGTTTTTCGGGCGTAAGACGCTCGAACTCTCTTGACAATAGATTATCCCACAGGTTACGGAAAGCCGGATTCTGACTCACCAGCTTCTCGCCGTGCATGAACAGCACCTCGCGCTCCAACACGCCACCATTGTTTGTCTTCCACCCGTCGGGGGCAAGACGAGGATTGTTCTCACGAATAGATGCGATTACCCCATCGCGGTACGACAAGTAGTTGCGAAGGGTTGTTATCACTGGCTGATTAGCCAGTTTCGGGTCGGTGGAAGCTGCAATGATTTCGGTCATTTGGCGACTAATTTCGGCGTCTCGTTCAGTGGCGTAGAGGCTGGGGTTCCAATACGGGTTGGACTTGCGGATTTCTGCAGCTTTCAACGACAGAATTGCTCGACCCGCTGGGGTGTTGCGGATTTCAGGTGGGATGTTTCGCTCATAACGTCGGTAAATGATGCCCCCCATGAGGCCGTCGATTGACTGGGCAAGTTCCCGCGGTGGCAGATAGGCGCGTTCGTCAATTTGACGTTGCAGGGCATACACCTCGAAGTCGTAGTTGCCAGTCTTTTCGAAAAACAGGCCAGCTGATGCCGGATACTTTTCGAACAGGTAGTCGTTGTTTGCGCGGAACGATTCGAATTCGGTTGATGGTTCTGATCCTGCGCGCGTTGACGAACTGAGTGACGCAAAGTACGGGACAATGAAATCGCCGTACTTGTTTATCATTACTTCCTGGGCGTCGGCAATGTTTCCGCCAGCTTTGAGTACCTGCTGTTCTGTGTTGCGGATGTCATCAAGAATGTTGCCAAGCGGAATCAAACCCTTGTTAGTTTCGGCGTAGTATTGCGTTATTGGGGCTGCCGGCAAAAAGAACTGTGCCATGCCTCGCATTGTCCACAGCTTCAACGCCGCGTCATAACTTTCCGCAGCCAACTGTTCGATACCGGCCTGCCCTGGCGGATACACGCGGGTAGCAGCAAAGTTTTGCAGTGCGCGACTGTGCATGTATTTGAACACTTCATTTTGTCGCGGATCACCCAACAGGCCGCGCAACGCTTCACCAGCCTGCCTGTCTGCTAACTGGCCTTGAGCAATTCGGCGGAACCACATCGGCGCAAAATAGTCAGTGATGGTGCGGTCGCCTGGTTCGCCGTACGGGAAGATCGCTTTATTCAGCCATGCCCAATCTTCGCCTTGTGGACCAAGCGCACTGTATGCGATGCCGACGACGGGACCGACTCCTGGTATGACGTTTGATTGCATCGTCAAACCTTCAACGGGGATAGCCAAATTGAATGGGACATCCGACCACATTGAGGCAAGCGAACCCAACAGTGGCACAGCCAAGACCTGTTTGCCCGTACCAGGATCGGTGTACAAGAACCCTTCCTGTTTACCGTCGGCGTTTGTGTCGCGCTCACCGAACAACATGGATTCGCCAGGTCCGCCAAGACGGAAACTTTCAAGGCCGCGACGCGCAACGTCAACCTTGTGAATGTTCTGCGGATTCAACCCTAGTTTGAGCATGGTTGCAGCTGTTTCGCGGAAAGCGTCAAAGAATGGAAAAAGGAACGCATGTTGACGCCCAAAGTTTGACTTCTTGCTTGCATCAAACAATAAGTTCACGGTGTCTTCGAGCGCCCATTTGTTAGCGAAGTCTTCTAGCGTTTCCAATGTCAATTCGCCTGCGCCGGCGCGGTCAATGTTCGCTGCGATACGTGCCTTCAGGCCCTCAGGGAGATCGGATTCCAAAACGATACGAGCCAACTTGCGGGCCTCAGACACTGACAACATTGGGATCATGTCAGCGACTTTGTTCCATTTCAACGATTGGAACAATGGGACGCGGGCCATCTTGTCGGAAGTAACACCGTAGGTATACTGCATCCACTTACCGAACAAGTAACGCATTTTCTTTTCTTCTTGAATCGTTTGCGCTACCCAATAGCCGGCTTTTTGGGGCGCGCGTGGATCGTTGTACAACGCAACTTCGCCTGTGACGGCATCATCGGTGCGAAGAAATTGGCGAAACTCGCGCGTAGCGCGAGGACCTTCAGCGGTTCTGACACCAAGCGTACGTACAGTTCCATCGGGCAATGTGAAGCGTTGTTCAGCGATTGCTTTGATCGCGCTACGGTTTCCACCGGTTGCACGCAAAATCATGTCACGCAACAACTCGACACGTTTCTGCGCCTCAGCCAACGTATCCCAGTTGTATCCAGGCGTTTTGTCTACACCCTTGTAATACTTTTCGAAATAGACGCGACCTTTGCCTTCAAAGAGCCAGCGGGCAATGCTATTCAGCGATGGGTCGGCACCGTTCAAAAGGGCGAAAGCAACTTCCCGCACGTCAGCTTCAGTTGATAGCCCAACGATTTCATCGGCTACCGCACGTTGCCATTCTCTCGGCGTAATGTCTCGATCCACAATCTTTTGCACGCGACCCACAACATACGTAGGTGTGCCATCACGCGTAATCGTTTCATAAGCAAGTCCAGGTTTGCGCCCAATCATCGCATCCAACACACTTACGCCATCATCGTTCAAAATGGACTCAATTTCGTTTTGACGTGCCATCAACACTTCTTCGGGGTCGTATTTGTCCAATGTCTTTTGCAGGCGGGCAGCCAACACGTCATCGCCGGCAGCAATGGCGGCATCCAACTCGTCACTCACACGGCGAATTGTGATTAGATCAGCCGCAATTTTATTGGCTTCGTTAGCTTTCGGTATGACTCGACCGTAAATGTCCTTATTCAAACGGCCAGCAATAATTTCAGCTACATACGAGAACGGTCCACGGAACTGACCAGACATCGTGGTACGCATTACTTCGTCGGCCACAACACGCGTCGTGTAACGCAAACCGAACAGGACGTTTGCTTTCCACAAACCTTGAGCGTTCAACGCCTTTTGGCGCATAAAGTCCTTGAACTTGCCCGCTTCATAAACCCCAGGGAATCGGCGTAGCGAGTACATCATTTCTGACCACGGCTTGAACAGCTTTACCAACTTGTTGATGTCTTCAGGATCAACGAGTGCAATGTTCGAATTGAACAATTCGGAGATGAGTGCGGGTCCGAGACCGTCGCCATCTAGGTATGGCAATGGTACGGCGTTCATCATGTCGTCACCAACGAATACTCGTAGTTGGTCAATGTCGTCTCGACGCCAACGCGTTGCTCGGTCAATGAAATCTTGTAGGTCTTTTCCGGCTTTTGATGCCCCAAGTTTTTTGACTAATGGTGCAAGACGTTGCTGTAACACTAGCGATTCAAACCGACGCGCAAACGCAAACAAAGCCTGCTTCCGCATAGAAGCGTCGGCAATCGAGGCCGTTTCGAGAAAATCGCCCGTGATTTTTGCGCGGTCATCAAACGGAACACGGAACAGTTGAAGTAGGTCATCGACGTGGCGTGCGCCTTCGTCAAGGTCGTCAATGGCGATAAACGGTGTGCGCGGCAGGCTGGCAAAAAGGTTGCTTTCGCGTGACACTATTTGTTTGAGACGGAAACCTGCTTCGGAGACCAGGTTGCCTGACCAGCCTGGAAGTTGGCGCATGTAATTCAACGGATCGGGGTTGTACACCGCCACATCCATAAGACGGGTGACTTCTTCTGGTGTGGTGGCTTTGGCAAGACGTGTTGCGAGTTCTGGTGAACGACGCTTCAACACGGTTGACCAAATCTTGTATGCGTTGTTTTCTGCCGCAAGGTACAACGACAGGTTTTTCCATGATCCACTTGTCTTGTACACTTCCCATTGGGTCGGACTTGCCCCAACCTGGCTTCCTGCGTCAACCAAGCCAGAGGAAGACGCAAATCCTCGTGCTTTCGCCAAATCTTCGGCATGGTTCTTGATTCGTTTTGCATCTTCCAAAAGCTCGACTGCTTGATTAGTTGGAATTTTATTTCCGGTAGTTTGGTCTACCATCGTCATTTTGGACGGGCGCAAAATGTTATGTGCAGTATGGCGGCCATACCCGCCGATACGAAGTCCACCGTCGTATTTCAACGCATCAACGCCCTTAGAGATAAGCCAGTCGTTGAGGATTTGACCATCCATTTCTTCAATTACTCTGCCGTTACCCAAGTCGGTTTGTTTCATTGGGGTTTTGACACCAGCAATTTCGTCAAATTCCAACCTCAAACCAGGTCCCCCAACTTGAGATTCCCCGAACACCAATCGAGCATTTTTTACGCTGCCAACATCCCCAAAGTTTTGCAAAACGAATGTTGATGGTCCAGATTTGTTCCACAATCTAACTTTTGTTGCGGCTGACAAAACCAATTCAAGTTGACCGCCACCAAACGAGACCCCAGACAAATCAACTGTAGAGTTTGGGTCTATGTATCGAAACACCAATTCAACTAATTTTTCTGCGTTTGTTGCCCGTATCGCATCAAACTCGCTGCCAAATCTTCCTTCTATGAAACTCGTAAACTTTCCTGACGGAACACCACGGCCCTGCATGATTTCGTCAAAAGTTTTGCCATAATACGCAACAAGTACTTCGTCTAATTGTTGTTTTATGATTGGGTCATTTCGAACTATTTTTGAAACTGCAAGGGATAGTTTCCCGTACGCGTAATCTTCGTACAAACGATTTATGACTTGTTGTAGTACAACTTGGACGCGGTTCATACTGCCCGAAACATCGTCAGTGGTTCTAAATCCAAGCGCAAGAGTTTCTGCAATTTCTTTTTTGAAGTCTGGGAAATACGTTGCCCAGTTTGCTCGAAAATTTACTGCGGCAGGGTATTCGCGGGTAAGCAAACCATCCCAAACGCCTGCTGCCCCATTTCGCGTAGGAAAAGGATTGTCCTGATGAAACCTGTACATGGGTTCTGATGACGCATTATTTATGAATGTTGCAGGATCGCGGTATCGGTATTGAAAAAAATCTTCTAATACGTTGAGCATTTCGTCTCGCGGTATCAGCAAACCTGCCGCAATCAAATTATCAACAAACTGAACAGCGTTGTCGTAACCAATCATAAAATCTTGTACGAATTGTTCAACGCCAAACGGCTGATTTTCGCCAACGACACCGTACGGAAGTTCGGTATCAACGATCTTCATTTCTGGAGTCAGCTCAAATTTGTAGACGCGGGCAGCACCCTCCTCGACTGCGGCTACCGGAATTTCTGTGGTGCCTGTCCCAATTTTGGCTTGTTCTTCGGGTGTCAACCCAATGATGCGGCTTCGTGGCGTGTAACTGGTTGCAACGTACGGTGCGTCTGTGACATACAGACCGGCACCCAGCAGGTTGCCGTGGTTGCGTGGGTGTGCTGGATCATCGAGGTCCAAAAAGTTTTCTCTTACGATTCCTGGGGATACGTCATCGCCGCTGTAAACGACCCCTTGTTTTGGTTGCAGCATGTCGATTGCGTCATCGCTCAAACCTTCCGCCTGTTCGATCAACTCTTTCGCTTTGCGTGCATCACGCCACACCTCAGGATCAACCACGACACCTTTTTTGGCGAGTTTGGCTAACTGTCGTGTGGTGGCGGGTGCTGTTGGTAGTTCGGCTACGACACCAAGACCTTTGTAGTATTTAGCAATTTGAATCCAGGCCAAAGGATCGGCATAGATTTGAAAACCTGCATCTGTTAGACCGCTGACAAGACTGTGTATGTCATCTCCTGCTTGGACTACACCCCATTCCACAAGTGGTGATGCAGCAACGCGGCCAATGGTCGCGGTTTGGCCGTACATGGTTGGGCGTAGGTATTCTTCGAGTTTGTTTTTGTTTTGCATTACTTCGCCGCTGATAACAAATCCTTCGCCGGCGGGCGAGTATTTGAACTCTCCTTCACCTCCTTTGAAATCACGTGAACGCCAACGGGTCATACCGTATTGGGCATAGGTCGTATTGGTAAAGATGCCAAGTGCGCGTTCTTTCCATGAAGCTTGCGATTTTTCGACGGCTCCTGGCGTATTGAATTCGTCAACATTGGCTTCAACGATTGGGCCGAAGATTCCGGTCATTATAAAGTTTTCAATTATTTCAACCGGCATCATCAACAGACCTGCCGATTCGCGGATCAACGGTTTGAACCATTCGTCGTAAAACCATTGGCCCAGGACTTCGCCGCGGGTTACCGCGTAACCAAGTGCGTCTTCTGTCCATTCGGGTGCGATACGATCACCGACATAACGTGCGGCTTGGAGGGCTGGTTTGCCAGCATTTTCGCGCAGGAAAACAAACGGGTAACGAATCAAACCAAATGAATCAGATGCCATCCGTCCAACCAACTGATTTGTTGGCGTATTGGTAAATTGCAGTTCCCAACTTATTGACCCTGTGCTGGCACCTGCGGCTTTGGACCACATGCCAACGTTGTCGATGTTTATGACTGGGGTTTGTCCAGCGATCCACACGTTCGGTCGCACGATGTCAGTGTCTGCTTGTTGTGCCCAACGTTTGTAAGCGTCTTGAGTTGCTCGAAAGTCAAGTCGTCGCTGGAACAGCGACGCATCGTTTTTTGGTGTCGTCAACGCGAGAACAGGTTTAGTTTCTCCGGATGGTGTCGGGTATCTGGTGCCTGGTGTTGGGCCTTGACCTGGTTGATTCCAAACAATTTTTTTGCCTTCGGCCTGCATCGCCTGGTTTATTTCGTCAAGGGTTTTGTAGTACTTCCCTTTGTAGAGGATTCCGCGGTCTTCTTGCGGGGTTGGTTCAACGTTCGACACGACGCAACCTCAACGGGGCAACCTTTTTACGCATGTACCACTGGCGCGCTTTATGGATCGTGTTACCTGTTCGCATCGTTTCGCGCGCAATCTGTTCACCGACCTGCGGCAACACATCTGCATTGCCAAACAGGACAAGCGTTGCAACAATTTCGGGGTTGACCCACGGGTACTGTGCGTAGGCGCGACCCAACTGATCGGCCTGCTCCTCGGTTGCTGATTCAAAATGTTGCTTCATGCGTTCCAACTTGCGTCGGTACTGTTGCAACTGCAACTCTGCTTTCGTGAGGTCTTGGAGCATCACTGCCCTTCAAGAGACACAAGGAGCGCGTACAGGTTCGGGTTTGGGAAACGGGCGTAGATTGCTCGTACGCGTTCCGTCAAATCTTCACGCGAGGCGATCTGTGGCGTGGCCTGCAGTGGGACACCGGCTTGGACGCTGTTCATCCCTGGACCGAAATCCGCTCCAGCGGTAATCGGTTCCTGCGGACGTGTCGTAGGTGCAGTCAACGAACCTGGCGCATTGGGTGTCACTTGGCGTGCAGCCCGTTGTGCGGCTTGTTCGGTTGGCGCGCGACCCGTCGGAACGGCGCGTGTGCGCTGTTTTTGTTTCGTTGCTTCACCGTATGTTTGACCAGTGAACTGTGGCTGAACCATTTATCCTCCCAGTTGTGCTAATAGTTGATCGAGTTGCGGTGGGCCTTGCGGTGCCGCGACAGGTGCTTGTGCGCCCATCCCTGGCATAGCCAATCCTGGCATGGTTTCAGGTGAACCTTCAGGCATTGCTTGTGCCTGTCGTTCTCGTGCTCGTTCATCGGTGCGTTGCACAGCTTCAAACAGTGGCACGTCTTGTTCAACGACGAGACGAGTCAGATAGGCGAGATCATCTGGCTGGTATGGGCCTTGCGGGTTCGCGGCCTGCTGTTGGATTGACTGCAGTAGTGCGTCTTCGACGCCTTCTGCGATGATCTTGTCGTGTTCAAACTCTGGATCGGAAATCAGTGGGTCTGCTTCGCGGGCAGATTCTTTGCTCATCAGTCCGATGCCGAGGCGTTGGCCAAGTGCAACAATCAAGTTGTTTACGTCTGATCCTGCCGCCGAGTATGCGACGTAGTGGAAGTCGGTTTGCCAAACTTTGTTTGGTGCGTAAGATTCTTGGCCGACGGTGTTGCGACCTATGAGGAAAAATGTTTTAGTTTTTTCGCCCCAATACGCTTTCTCGATTGCGATAGCAATTTTGTCTTCGTGTAGCAGCGAGTTGGCAAGCACTTCTTGTGCTTCCTGCACACGGTAATCGACAGTTGCGGACAGGACGGTTTCGCCGCGGCGACCAGTGCGAATGTTGGTTGCCGATTCGCCACCGAACTCTGCTGGTATTGCACCCTCTAACCGTTCCTGACGTTCCAAGCGGTCGAGAGCGGTATCGGTTTTGTAGCCAGGGTTCAGTTGCAACTGTTGGATGTCGCCGCCTTTGACGACGCCGAGGATGCCTGCTTTGCCGTCGGCTAACTGCATGATTTCAGGGTTTTCACCTGGGCGGGCGATCAGGTATTCTTCGGGGAAGATGCCGCGCTCAATGGCGATCTCGGTCAATGCTTGGAGTCGGGCGCGGGTGTAATACATGCCGAGTACGCCATCGAACTGACCACGCGGCTTGTCCAATGTGATGCGTTGTGGTACGACCGCTAACGGCATCCCCGTGCGGTTCGGCACCGATTCGAGGAGGATGGCGGGCAGTCCGGCGCGTTCGGAGGCGTGCAACTCTACGTTGTCGTCGGCACCCAACACGATGAGTTGCATCGACTCGTCCGACACGTACTCCAATAGTGTGTAACGCGAATCGGATTCGACCCTGCCGAAACGCAGTTGGTTGGCTACGAGTTCACCATAGTTTTTGAGCAGATAGTTGGCGGTGACCCTGCTCGTAAAGATGCAGTTTTCTGGTACTACATCGTCGTCTTCTTGCATCGGTGCGGCGAACGTGTCCAACGGGTTGCGCACCACCCAACGCGGCATCAGGGTGCCGAAGTCGGGTTTGATGAACACTGGTGACTGCGAGTAGGCGAGGAGGTGTCGGGCGCGTTGACGTAGTTTCATTTGCATCTTGTTGTCATCCCAAAACGAGAGCATCGCCCGTTTCCGCATCCGCGCCAACTTCTTCGAGTTCTCCGACCCTTCCTTTACCGGCGGGAAGTAGGGGGATGGCATCGTGGATGAGACACGCATCGACATCTGATCCAAACCTTGTACGAGTAGGTTTGCGACGTTGGTTTTGGCGTTCTTGTCGAGTTCGTTGAGGGGTACGATTACGTCGCCGTTCGCCAAATCGCGGACGCGGCGCATCTGGCCGTGTACGGGTCCAGCAGCGACTTTGCGCTGATGATACAGTTCAACGATTTCGTCTAAAGACCGCAAGGGTCGAACCCCTACTTTTTCTTGTTCTTTGGCTGCGTTTTTTTCGTTGCCTTCTTCACGACATACGCCGCAACTTCAACTGGATACGCAATAGTTTTTGCGAT
>Ga0194131_10009436_pt1 | contig 12331 bp, 24 predicted proteins | sample TA2KigO120mmetaG_FD_148631 | JGI IMG/M metagenome (GOLD analysis project Ga0194131, IMG submission 148631) | Freshwater microbial communities from Lake Tanganyika, Tanzania - TA2015053 Kigoma Offshore 120m | ecosystem: Environmental > Aquatic > Freshwater > Lake | place: Tanzania: Lake... | reverse complement strand
CCCCAAAACCCCAAAACCCCAAAACCCCAAAACCCCAATATTGTGATCAAAATATTTTAATAAAGCAGAAATATTTTGTTAAAACTGTCACTCCCCAATCTGGGCAGGGTTGAATCTAAACTCCGTAGTAAACCCCACGCTCATTCTGGGCTCATAAGCAGCGCGCATCCGGCAAGGATCCATTTGTTGGGATCAGAATCTTCGCTTTCCATTTGCAGTTATGCAGCGAAAATGTAGGTTGGACCTCTCATAGTTGTGGTGTACACTGGGCAGGTGTACATTCCCTTAGTCACACGTTCTGACTTTCTGATAGCAGTAACATGCATAATTGGCACCTCAGGATGCAGTTCCTTAAGGATCATGTCGGTTAGGTAACCTGTCTCGCCTCCGCGGCCAGCTTCCCAACCAGCACCTTCGAGGAAGAAGCCGTTGATGTAGGCACCAGCGTGAGCAAACTCGGGATATTCTGCTTTATTCTTGGAGTTCAGGATGTCGGTCTTGAGGGTCATGTCATCAAGAGGCATTCCACTGGCACGGGCAGTGACTTGCATAATGGCAGTCAAGTAAGACATGGGGTTGAACAATGCTGAAATCCAGACAACGATGGGGGTCTTAAGTTCTTCGCTCCATTCGTTGAGTTAGATGCAACGAAGTATAAGGTCGGCGAACCATTCAACGAGCATCTTCTTTGAGAAGTAGGCATACTTCTCCCAGTTTGCGGGCACTCCGTTAGTGTTGAGACTGTTTTAGAGTTTCTCCATGGCATCGGTGATGTTGAGCTGACCTTTTAGACCCATCTCGAGTTCAGTCAAGGATAATTTAATTTCGCCAAGCAGGGTGTTCATGCGCTCACATTCCTGGAGACAGACGACGATGTATGGCATTCGGTCCTTTGTCTTGCCCATAATTTCCATCATGTTATACTAAGGAGGTAGTCTGGTTAAGAAGTCAGTTATCATTTTGTTAACTCCAGAATTGTCGCCTCCTCCGCTTGATGAACCGCCTGATACTGCTTGAATGGTTGAGAAGAGGGTCTCACCTTGGGTTGTCAAGTAACCAATTTCAGCGTTGGGGTGAAGACCGAACATCAGAGGTTGCTCTGGTGGCAGCTTTTCTTCAATGTACTTGCGGTATGACTCACGGTCAAACTTAAGAGGGTCTGGGGATTTGAAGCCTGGTGCGAGGGTCAACTGCATCTGTTGTAGAATTTCAGGACGAATAAGAACATTCAGATAGGTGTTGTTTGTGCGTCTGTCCCAGTTGTCTGTGATGTGACCACCGTACATGATCTCACCGTAGATGTAGGCAAGATCAGCATATGGTACCTTTTCATACTTGGTCAAGTAGTTGTGAAGCACATCTCCACAGATAGTTAGATCACCATCGTTGAAGTTGTAATTTCTTGACCAGCCTTGGGAGCCGAACTTCTTGCGGCCCACAATCAAGGAGTGGTACATGCAAAGTCCAAACAGAATAGCCTTATATTCAGTCAGCTTGTGACTCTTAGCTTTTTCGAACTGCTCTTCATCGAACTTGGAGAAGGCACGACGCAAGTTAGACTTAAGATCTTACGGAGACTCGTTGGCGATCTTGATAGAGTTCTAGAGAATGGACTCGGGGATGATTTCTTGGTCAGGAAGAGGTGGTGGCTCGGAGGAAACGAAGCAACGGAATTCAGGATGGACTCCTTGTTCGATAACGATTTCAAGCTAACGTTCAAAGTCTTTCAACCAGCCTTCCATGAGATGCACGTTTTAGAACATAGCCCACTTGCCAGTCTTGCCTGCATCTGCGAGTTGGTTTAGGGCTATGATTTCCTGACCTTGACCCATAGAAATGTTTATAAAGGTTCCTTCGGCGATGGCCTTGCCATTAGCTCTGCCGATTTTTTCAACGTCGGGAGTTGGATCAACACCAGGGAACAAGACGAAGAACACGGTGGTCTTGGGGTTGGTTTCTCTATAAAGCTGGAAGATATCGAAGGACTTTTGCTCTATGTATTCGATACCAAGTTATTCTGACACAAACTGGGTCAGAGCACCAGTAAGTCTGTCTGGACGCATCGCGCGCAGCAACAGGATTCTGTGGAACAATGAAGAATCTTTAAAGGCGCGTGGAAGTTCAACAATCTCGGCCTTTTCTTCAGAATACCACTTACGCCATTGAAGGGCTTCAGACTCCATGCTTTAGATCAGATTTTCGAAGACTTTAATCGACTCAAGGCCTCTAACAGCACCCCACGCGGATTCTGGGATGAATTTTAGGGACTCAGACTGGTGTTTCTCGTCCGTGGAGACTTCTTTCTTGATCAGCGATTCAACCTCCTTGGCAGCGATAATGTTCTTTTTAATGCAGATGCGGAAGCAGAGCATCGTGGCGATGATAAGCTTGTGGCGATCAAGGGCACCAGCACGGACGTAGTTAAAGCACTCGAAGGTGATAGCATCAGTCAATTTCTCAACACGGAGCTTAAGAGAGCGTGGCGTAATTTCTTTTTCTTGTTCTTCCTCTTCAACGGGCTCTGCTTCTTGGCCTTCTTCAGGTGGTGGTGGAGCCTCCTTTTTAGGGTTCATTGCTTCTGCAACCTTGTCGATTGCACGATTGATAACAATAATGGTAGAGTCCAGAGAGTACTTGTAGAAGGAATGGATGCGGGTCAGCTCCATCATCATGAAGTACACAAGAGCGCCTCTGCTGGCTGAGGGTCTGTACGCTTCTGAGGCGTCGTTGATTGCAACTTCAGTAACCTTTGCGATTTCAACTTTTTCGTTGATTTCGGTAGAAAGCTTCTTTGATTTTTCGAGATTCAAAATAAGATCGATGTTGTCAAGAATGTCTCCCTCAGCAGTCGCCAGTCTGTACAGCAAGTCGGCTTCCAGGGCCTTAAGAGTGATCTTGAACTCATTTTGTTATTGGATCAGGGAGACTTTCTAGGCAGCAAGATCTGGGCGCTCTTTTTTGACGACTAGAGTCAAAAGCTGATCCTCAAGACCAGCCTCAGTTACAGTGAAGTTGATGAGTGCACACTCGGCCTGGATTTCAGGTGGGTAGTGGGGGTTGCTCAACTTGGTGTGAAGGTAGAGCTTGAAGTTATCGTGGAGAGAAAGCTCCTTGTCTCCGAGTTTAATGTACTTGTTCTTGCCCTTCTTAATGATAGCACGAGCGTATACAGGCTATATAACAGCATCAATACTATTTTAGAGATTCTCAATAAGCACGGGCTTGCCTTGCTCAAGGGACATCTCAATGGTCCTCACCATCTTATCGTTAGACAGACGGGTGACCTGTAGGTCGGAGTTCTTCTCCTTTTCCCTAATCCATGTAATACCTTACAGTTAGGGATCAATAATTAGGGAGTATCGGTCAGAGTTAGTAAGAATGGCGGCGTTCTCAGTAGATACTCTGTCGGAAGGCAGTTTCTGCGTGTTCCAGACAGCCTTCTGGGCATCGTCAGTCAAGATCAGGAGAGGGTTGGGATCAGGAGATGAGGGAATATTCATCTTCTTGAAGAATGTCACGAATTTTTCCTTAATAATCATCTCACGATATTGTTTAGCGAAGGGGCCGACATATGAGACAAATGAGGACGCAAGGAGTACATCACCAACCACAAGATCAATGTCTTGACCAAGTTGAATGATAGCGTTATTCCAGCGTTCAGATTCAGAGCCGAGGGCGTTCACAAGTCTGTTAGCGAGATCAAGACGACTGGCACAACGGGCGGCCTCATTTTCGGCTGCTTGTTTTGCATCCATAGCAACCTTGAACTCAGCCTAAAGTTTAGCTAGCTCTGCGGAAAGCCTTGCAACAAGGTTCTCAAATTCTTCCTTCCTGGCATTTGCAACAGCAAGTGTGGCCTGAGCTTCAGCGACAGCCTGCTTCTTGGGCTCAACGGAAACGACTACATCGTAGTACATAGTAATGTTGATGATCCAATCGCACAGACCACCTGCAGCGGATGATTTGGTCATGATAACATCTTTGTTGAAGCCTTCTTCAGCCAAAGTTGGGCGGATAGCGTTGAAATTTTAGGCGGGTACTGCGTCTCTGTCAATTACTTCCTTAAACGCATTAAGCTGTTTGAGGAAATCATCAGGTTTTTGCATGAGCTTGAGAGCGTTCTTCCATGGCGCCTCTGCATTCATTCTGCCTTTCTTGTCAACCTGTACGTCAGGATTGATAGTTGCTAACAAGTGCAGTACGCAAGTGAAAGTCTTGGCGACGTCACCGGGTGGATTCTGCAGGGCTTTAAGTAATTGGAAGTCCTTAACTTTGAGACCAGCGAGAGCAGCTTCAGCCTTAGCGACCAAGGGGAGAGCCTAATCTAGGTCGTGCTGTACAGATTTCATCTTTGCATCGACTTAAGCAGCAATTACTGCGCATTTCTCAGACTCAACATTGGCGATTGCAGCCTGTTCATCGACTTTCGCTTTTTCAGTGCCGACGATTGTAGCCTGAGCATCAGCCTCAACCTTGATTTTCTCGACCTCTACTGATGAAACCTTGAGGTCTTCTTCTAGCTTAGACACAATTTCTTGGGTCTCAGCAATCTTGACGACACCAATCTCGTAACGTTCTTTGGCCTCGATCAAAGCACTCTTTTTCTTTTACAACATTCCTTTGAAAAGCTTAATCAGCTCTAAGAAAGACTTAGGAGTAGTGTAAACGAATCTTCTTTCCTTCTGTTTTACCAAATCGCAAACCTGATTGACCGCTTTGAAGGAGAATGGCATAAATTGCTCTACTGATTTGCGGAGGTCATCGGCCATTTCGACTTCATCGAGGAACTTAGAAGCGACTGAAAGCAGGGCGTCTTCTGGCCACTGAGTGAACCAGTCAATCACAGTGCAATTAATTAGGGCTGGGAACTTTCTTGCTCTGTTTCTGAATGCATCACCGACGGGAGAGAAGCAAAGACACATGTGCAGATTCTTCTTGACACGGTCGATGAAGAACTTCCAGCAGTTGTCTTTGTTGTCGACAAGACCCTCAGCTTTGACGGCAGATCTAACATTGTTGACAATCTATTCAGCATCTTCAGCTGGGAACAGGTCAGAAATTTCACCTGAACTAAGCAAATCGTTAATGAAAACGAGGAAACGCTCATTAGTAATCTATCCTTCAGTGAACAGGAACATAATACCCTCATCTTTAACACCAGTGCGCTAGTAGTAGGTCTGAAGATTAGCTTTTAGGTCGTTGATGCCATAGCTGCTGGAAATAACAATAGACTCCGGTCTGCATGAGCAAATGAAGGCAGAAAGTCTGGAAAGTGATTACTTGCCAGAACCGCCCACACCGACCAACAGGGCGTGGCCTTGGTCAGCGGAAATAATACGGGTAATCTTGCAAACATGCTTCATTGCATCGTCGAACAGCACGAGGTCCATTTGGGCGTTCATTTCGTTGTATTCACGGAGAGCGTCTCTCAGTTTGCTAGCGAGATCGTCCATCTTGGGGAATTGATCGTACAGCTTTTCATCAAAGCCTTGAACGAAGTAAGCAAAAGTGAGAGGCTCAGGAACGGGCTTTGCGAAGTACTTGGTCAAGTTGAATTTAGAGAAAGACTTCTTGCAGATTTCAGCAGCAAGATCTCGATACTTTGCTAAGTCTTCAAGTGAGACCAAACGATCACCGTAGATGCGCTCGGACTCATGGACCCACAGTTTGATCAGCAGATCGGGCTCCTTGATGGCTTCAACCTTCGCAACAAGCAGGCCTTAGAAAATATTGGTCAAGTGGCGCACGTTGAACTCGTAGTGGAAGTTGATAGCTGTCTTACGGAAAGAAGAAACGACGTCACCATGTAGCTAGAGGGCGCCCTTGATGACTGGAGCTATCAATTCTTGGATGGTGCCCTTGAACTTGCTGAAGTGCTTGTTGAGGAATGAGCTGTAAATAGTGTTCAATGAAGTAGGATCGGGGAACTGAATAGCGAGGATCCAGAACCATCTTTGGAGGCGGGGGTCAACGAAGAAAGAACCAGCTGAGGGATTCATGGAACCAACGAACAAGGTATTCTTGATATCTTTAAGTGTGAGCTTTTGGCGATCGTACCAGTGCTCGTAATCCTTGTGCTGGCGAACCAGTGAGATGGCAGTCTGGGTTTCGTAGGGATCTTGTTGGGGCATGTTGAGATCGTCAATGAACTGTAGCAGCTTGAATTTACCGAAGGGGGCGTAAGTCTTACCAGCCTTTTTCTCAAGCATGGACTCCAGCTAGTTCTGGAGTAGGGTTGAGTCGGTGTAGAAGTTGAAGTTAACGATTTGCTGCAGGTATTCGTCTCCGCCTTAGGTCATCTCGTTGAGCATACCCTTAATGATTTGAGTCTTACCGCAACCAGCCATACCAACAAGAAGGGGTGAGTAGCCGACACCAATATATTTCTTCATCAAGAACTGAGCGGAAATGGTGTCGACTGTCGGGACGGTGAAGGAGCTGATTGGCTTGCTTGTGTCAATCAATGAGTCAACATCCTTAGTGTTCAGTTTTTACCACTCCTCTAGGCGCGTGTTTTCAATGTCTACATAATAGTCGAAGACAGTGCCTTTTGCTGCGAACTTGACAGACTTCCATTTGTCTTTCCACCAGTTGGAGAATTCCTTGCGATATTCACGGTTATCCTTCTCTGAGAAGCCGGAACCGAAAGCCCATACGCAGCAGAACACGAAGGTGTACTCAAGACCCTTGAAGTTGCCAGCTGCAAACATGGCTTCGAGCAGCTTGCAAAGTGAAATCACGAGGGAGATCTCTACAGTTGGGACTAGGTACTTGAAGGACTTTTTGATGTGTCTGAAGGACTCCTCGAGGTACTTTTCGAAAAGACTAGTTAGATCTTTTTTAGTTTCGGCGTCGTACTTCATCGAGCTGACCCAGGATTTGTAGTAAGCCTTCCACTAGAAGCCTGATGCGTCGTCAATATACAGAATACCAGCACGAGACACAGTAGCAGGTGTTGCGAACTTCAAGTTACGGATCTCAAATATGAGGCGCATGTGGGGCTTAAGTACGATACGTTCGTTGGAGGCCAAGGTGAGAATCTTGTTGTCATCCATGACAGAGTTCATAGACTCAATCCAGTTAGCGTCCAGATCGCCATCAAGGATAATCCACTTTGGTTCGGTATCCTGGATTTGCGAAAGAGTACGCATGGTCTTGGACATAAGGCCATCAATCCACTCACGAGTTTGGATGTGCACGATACCGTACAGCTCGTTGGTCGAGACGACCTTGGGGTTGAGGTCAACCACAGTTGTCTTCTTGCCATCCATATTGTTGGCTTTAGAGAGAAGCTTCCAGGAAGAAGATTTACCGGCACCGGGTGGACCCATAGTGAAGACGCAGTGACGAATAACGAGCAGTTCTCCGAGTTGGACGACCTTGAGGATGAAATCAGGGTCAGGGTGGTATTTTTCATTTAAAACTGCCTTTTCAATCACACCCTCGAATCTCATGTCACGGTTACGAGGCACTGAGATTCCTGGGAACAGATCTGAGAGCAGACCAGCGAAAATGTCAGTATCCTCAGCGACGATCTTGGGGATGTTGAAATCACGAAGAGCTCTAAGAAGGATAGCTAGCTCACTCTGGCTGGGTTCGGCACGCTTGAACGAACCAGCGACAACCAGCACTGACTTGATAGCACGGAGACCCCAATCATAGTGCGCTGCTTTGGAGAGCAGATCTCTGCAGAGGAAATAAAGGGTCATGAATTTCTCAGCAAGGATCTTGGCATCAATGAAACCTTCAGACATAAACATGTTTTCGCAAATCAACACTAGATCGGGGACGACGACAGTGATTGGTCTGAAAAGAGCCTTAAGACCCTCAGGAAGTTCGGAACGACCGAGGTAACCGGGGTTCATGGTAATGAAGGCACCACAGGTTGGGTCCATGTTGAGCTCATCACCTCCAAGTGAGAAGCGGGATTTCTTGCCCTTGATGGCATCAGTAACGCATTTGAACTGCACAGAGCACACAGAGAGCACGGCGGGAACCAGTCTGTTGAACTCATCGAAGCAGCCCCAAGAGCCAGAAGCTGCGAGACCCTTGAAAATACCAGCCATAGACTTGTAGTCCATCTGATCAGAGCAGTTGAATACGTAAATAGCCTTGCCAAGAGCAGCTGATAGATCCTTGGTGGTTTCGGTCTTACCGGTACCAGCAGGGCCAGCAGGGGCACAACCCAGGCACAAGTGAAGAGCCTGGGTAGCCGTCACGTAGATTCTGTCAGTAAGAGGAGTAATAACAAGACGCATGCCGTTGCCAAGGTATTCGTAACCATACCAGAATGTGGCATCAGCAATTTTCTGAGCGAAATCTTTTTTACCATCATCCCAGTAGACCTTTAGCTGGGATTGCCACTGGAATTCATCAGCGTTCATGACTTTCTCATCGAATAGTTTGCCGATGATATCACGAGAGTGAGCGTCCATAGTAATCATACACATGAGCTTCATACGCATGGGTTTGGTCAAGTCACCTTGGACCATCTTGACTAGGTCGCTCAGCAGCTTGATCTGGTGATTGTGACAGTCTTTCATAGCCATTGGATTTCCCTTAACTTTAGCGAAGGCACCTTCAACATCACGGGTCCAGGTAAGGATGTTGATAAGAAGAGTGGTTTGAGCGGGGTCTCCCTGCAGCCATTGCTCCTTAGTCATCTGACCGAGGCGGATAAGTGAGGCACCAGCGATGTCTTTTAAAGATGAGCGCATGGTGTCAATAACGTCCTACATGTAAGTCTCGACCTTGCCCATTAGCTTAAGAGGTTCAGTGAATTTGACGTACTCAGTGCCGACATTAGTGTGCATGCCCAAGGCGAACGGTCTCACACCTTCTTCTTTTAGTTCGAGGTTTTCAATAGCCTGGAAGATTTTGGGCATGTGTTGTTGGATCTTAGCGGGTGCATTACCGTTGGACAAGATGTCAAGAAGATCAGCCTGGGCGACGAAGTAGAAACGTGGGAACGCAGTTCTCTTGGAGTCCATAAACTCCATGAGCGCCTTCTCGCAAATAGTCAGCTGCTCTTGCACCTTTGTGAAAGCTTTGAGAACCCAATTCTGGTCGCAGTAGATCAAAGCAATCTGCTTCACAAAAGCATCGGCAAGGATGCGTTTTACTTCTCTATCAACACCAACGAAAATTTCAGCTTGCTTCGGAAGCTCTTTCTTGACCTCTTCTGAGTGGATGAAGAGGTTTTCTAGGAAAGACCAGGAGCGCTGTACTTCACCAGCCAAGTTGTTGATTTCAGAAATATTGGCCAGGGATGAGTTCCACTTTGTGCATTCCACTTCGAAGAAAGCTACGAAGCGGTTAGATAGCATAGCGGACACCTGTTGCTGGTTCTCTTCGAGCATTTCGAAGTTTTCTTCAGACAGCTTGAACATCTGCACGTCTGATCCCTTGTGCTAGCTGAATTCGAACTTGACGTCCTTCCAGGTCTCGTTGAGTTTAGTCAAAGTCTTCTCCATTTTGGCTTCTTGTTTCGCCTAGTCAGTTGTCTCTTCAACATCTTCAGCGTACTTGGGGAGGTTCAAGTTATAGATGTCACGGAGGGTCAGCTTGGAGTCAACGACGAATTGCACTTAGACCTTGTCTCTAAGTTTCTGCCAGTGACGCTCTCTCATGGCGGGGTCTCGCAGCTCAGCGATAAGGGGAAGGAATATCAGCCACTTTTTGATTTCTTCGAGAATACCGTTGTATGCGTTTGCTTTTTTGTCAACCTTCATTTCTTTGAGGGTCTTCTGAAGCTTTTTAACCTCGTCTTCCATTTCACCACAGTTGGTAACCTCCCACTTAACTGCGAGGTTATTTTAGAAAATCTGCTGGCAATATGAAATATGGTCCCAAAGGCCTCTCATATTGTTAACCTCGATTTTGATGCCCTCAACCATCTTCTAGGCATTCTCAACCATGCTGTTGCCGTTATTGAATTTGCTGCTGATGTAGCCATAGTCAGAGATTTTGGTTTCAAAATCGTTAATTTCAACGAAAACAGCGTCTAATTTCTTGGCAGCATTCTCACGGCCACAATCGTACTTGTAGAAGTCACGCTTCTTCATCTCTTGTGAGTAGACCTTGAGGTCTTCTTCGAGTTTAATAATGGCGTTTGTGTTCTTTGCAGTTTCAGTTTAAACGAGAGGTCCGATTTCCTTCTTCATGTCTTTAGCGAGTTTCTTGAGGTTGGTGAACTCGTCAAAGAGTTTTTTGGTTGATTTGATCCAGGCTTCCTTAGCCATGTTGTGAGTCGCAAGCAAGTTCAGGGTCTCCTCAATTTAGTCAAGCTGTAGCGTCATGGAATCGTTATTATCGATCACAGTCTTGCCAGCGTCACTGACGGAGATTAAAACTTTGATATCTTCAAGGTTCTTGTCTTTAATGTTAGCAGCGTTCGAAGTTTCTTTCATCCAATTTGAGATTTGTTCAATACATTTGGTGGTGCTCTTGGGCAGTTAGGGACCAAACATAGCGTTCATCTCAGGCTTTGTGTGAGAGCTAAAGGTAGCACTATAGGGGGAACCTCTGATTGGCACAATCTTGCCTTTGTCGTCGAGGAAATGAACGTCGATGATCACTTCGCACTCTTGTTCAACCATGTACTTGACGAAGTATTGGCCGTTATCATTGTCAGTGATCTCACAAGGAATTTCCTTCTTGTCGGTAGTCATAATTTTCACGAAGAATCCGTCGAGTCCAGACTTACGGTTTTCACCGAGGTCGTTTCTGGCTTAGATAACGAATTCAACAGGCTCTCCGACAGCTTGTTCTTTCAAGATACCAAGGCCGAATGCGAGCGACTTTGCAGCGCGGGTATTCATGAAGTAGCTGAAAGGTACCCAGGTGGTAGTCAGGTCACCGCCTGAAACTGAGAGTTGCACGACAGCATCCTTAGGGCCAAAGCTCTCGTAGTTAGGGGTGACTGCGGTGATTTCGGTCTCGGAGACGAAGACGCCGGGGGTTTCTAGGGTAAATTTGCTGACAACATCGGTTGGGGTCTTGCCGCAGGTGAAGAAGATCTTGATGTTTTAGTCTTTGAAGCCGCAACCTTTGATTGTTATTGGGACACCACCAGAGAGCTAGCCCAGAGGGGGTGTGATCGAGGTGATAGCGTATGAGGGACCGACGATCTTGCTCACATTAAGGGTCCATAAGTCACCCAGCCAGCCATTGTTCCAGCCGCCACAGATGAGAAGGCGGGAGCTGTTGGTGTCGTAGGAGACGGCAGCGTACTCACGGGGTGAGGGGTAATCTGAGCTTTCGGGCGTAATAGTTTACCATCTCATTGTGGCGATGTCGAGGAAGCAGGAACTGTTGACATAAGTGCCGAAGGTACGGGTCTGGCCTTCGTTGAAGTTCGTGCTTTCACCGCCGAAAATGAAGTATTTGAATGAGGGGATAGCCTCAACCATGATGGCGGAGTGATTCCAGCGAGAAACATCGTTGTAAATGTCGGGGTCGCTCCACTCATTGGTGTTGAGGTCAAAGATGATGATGTTGTTAAACTGGGTCTCGGAGTTCCAGCCACCGTAGGAGTACAGCTTGTCGTCGAAGGCGAAAAGTGAGTGACCACCACGACCGGGTGGGAGAGGGGCCTAGGAAACGACTGGCTCGTACTTGGTCCAGACCTCAGTCTCGATGTCGAAGGAGTAGATGTCGCCGAAAGAGATACGGGCGTAGTTAAGACCACCGTGACCTCCGTAGACGTAGAACTTTCCGTTGTACAGGGTGCAACCAGCGTTAGCGCGTGGGCCTGGAGCGCCGATGGGGGACTCTTCATTGTTATGGCATGCTTTGTCACCGAGGCAGCGGCTCCAGGTCAAGTCTGAGACCTTTAGCCACCAGCAGTCGTTGAGTCTGACAGTTTAGCTGGCATGGCCACCGAACACGAACAGGCGGTCATTCTTAGGTGTGGCGATGGCGATGTGCTGGGCGCGAGCTGGGGGCTTCTCTTCGCCGTTGGAAGCTTCCTTTTCCCAGCGCGTTTCCTTGGGGTAGAGCTTCATAGAGTAGATGTCGTTGGTAGGCATGATCTTTTAATCCTTTGCGTTGGAATCTTCGATACCACCGATCATCAAGTAGCCCATTTGGCCGCCCACGTAGGTGAGGGTGTGGCCTGAGCGGGGTTTGGGGATGTTGCCCTTCTGTGGCAACTTAGCCCATAGTAGTTCAGCCGGCATGTGTTTTGTTGACGGTTATTATAAATAATTATATGGTTTGAAATTTAAAGCGCCTTATAAAGGATAAAATTTAAACCCGAACCAATCAAAATCATCCAATACCTTAATTACAAATCCCACTCTTTGCTCAAAGGGGTTTTGGGGTTTTGGGG
>Ga0194131_10009435_pt1 | contig 12332 bp, 10 predicted proteins | sample TA2KigO120mmetaG_FD_148631 | JGI IMG/M metagenome (GOLD analysis project Ga0194131, IMG submission 148631) | Freshwater microbial communities from Lake Tanganyika, Tanzania - TA2015053 Kigoma Offshore 120m | ecosystem: Environmental > Aquatic > Freshwater > Lake | place: Tanzania: Lake... | reverse complement strand
CACGCCCGCTACTACTGGCTGATGTTGGCTGAGAGCCATCTGACGCGCCGGCTGTTCGGGAGCATGGTGCGGCGGATCGAGGCGCTGCCGGCGGGGTGAAGATCGGCCCGGAGAGGTGGAAATCTTGAGAGAAAGGAGGCTGGGAGGGAGAGGTGTCGAAAGAACTGCTGGAAACAGGCATGTTGTCAGTTTTCGTTTTTGTGCGATGGTCGAAAGAAGCCATCCGCAGGCACTGGCCCGCCCTCGGAAAGGGGATTCTGATCAAATCCGGCACGGGAGTGAGGCGTTGGTGTATACTGTCGGGGTCCGGGAGACCCAAAATGGAAATCCCGGTTTCTACGTCAACTACGACTACGGTGTGGACCGGCGGGTGGACCGGGGTAGCAACCAGTTCCAGGGCATTGCGGGCGCGGCGCGGTTCCAGGTGACCAAGCAACTGGCGTTTGCTCCGCGGCTTGAGTTCTACAAGGACCGGGACGGGTTCATCACGGGCACGGCGCAGAATCTGAAGGAAGCGACGCTGACGGGTGAGTGGAAGTTGATGGACGGCTTCCTGATGCGGCTTGAGTACCGGCGAGACTGGAGCAACCAGAAGTACTTTGACCGGGGCAATGACCCGGCGAGTTCGAGGACGCAGAGCACGATTTTGATCGGGTTCATCGGGTACTTTGGCCCCAAGAAGTAGTCTGACGGCATAGAACGGCATACAATAGTCCGATGACCGGTCGGCGCGAGATGCTGAAGAGCCTCGCGCCGGCCGTCTTTTGTCCGGGGTTGTCGCGGGCGCAGGCGGATTCTCCGGACCCTTTTCCGGATATCCGGGACGTGGCTCCCGATCTGGTGACTCCGGCGATGACGGATGAGGACCCCGGGCCGGGGCGGCGGGTGCGTGGGGTATTGGCCCGGCATGCCGGAACCGGAGTGCATCACGCCCTGTATCTGCCGCCGGACTGGCGGCCGGGACGGCGTTATCCGGTGCTGGTTGAGTATGCGGGGAATGGCAACTACCGGAACACCTACGGGGACGGGTCGCATGGGACGGTGGAGGGAAGCAATCTGGGGTATGGGCTTTCCGGGGGCCGGGGATTCCTGTGGCTGTGCCTTCCCTACGTTGACGCGGCGGCGGGGAAGAACGCGGTTCAGTGGTGGGGCGATGCGGAGGCGACGGCGTCCTATTGCCGGGAGGCTGTGGCGGCGGTGTGCCGGGATCATGGCGGCGATGCGGAACGGGTGGTCCTGTGCGGGTTTTCGCGGGGGGCGATTGCCTGCAACTACATTGGCCTGCGGGATGATGCGACGGCCCGGTTGTGGCGGGGGTTCTTCGCGTACTCGCACTATGACGGAGTGCGGCGTTGGCCTTATGCGGACAGCACGCGGGAGGATGCGGCCGGGCGATTGATGAGGCTGGGCGGGCGCCCGGTGTTTGTGATCCATGAGCGGAGTGTTGAGGCGTCGCGGCAGTATTTGGGAGAGGCGGCCCCGGGCGGGAATTTCACGTTCGTGACACTGCGGTTCCGGAATCACAATGACGCGTGGGTGCTGCGGGATATCCCGGAGCGGCGGGTGGCTCGGGAGTGGCTTGCCAGGACGGTGGGGGCGATATAATCGGGGCAGTCATGTTCCGGCGAGCGTTGATGGCGGTGTGCGTGGCGTGGCCGTTGGGCGCGCAGACGGGTTCCCATGAGGTGGCCGAATGGGTGGTGCGGCTGGGCGGCGGCGTGATGATTTCCGGCGCGCCGGTGGCGCTGCGCCAGGTGGATGCCTTGCCGGAGGGGGACTTCACGATCACGGGGCTCGATCTGGTGGGGACGCTGATTGAACCCGAGCAGTTGGACCGGCTGTCGAAACTGACCGAACTGCGGGAGCTCTACCTGCCGGGACCGATGTGGAATGAGGGCGCGGGGTCGCGGCGGGATTCGAATGAGCTGCTGGGAGCCCTGGGCACGCTGACGAAGCTCGAGAAGCTGCATGTCAGTTTGCACTTTCTCACCAACATCAACATTCAGGACAAGGGCATCGCGAAGCTGCATTCGTTGAAGGGTTTGAAGGAGCTGCGGCTGGCGCAGTCGAGGGTGAAGGCGCCGGATCTTTCGCCGTTCACGGAGTTGGAGTCCCTGGACCTGAGCTATACGCCTTTCGACGATGACGGGATGAAGAAACTGGCGGGGCTGCGGAAGCTGCGGAGGCTGATTCTCAAGGACACGCTGGTGACGGACGCCGGTCTTGAGCACCTGGCGGCGCTGGGTGGACTTGAGCAGTTGAACCTGTATGGGTGCCGGGTGACGGACCAGGGTGTGGCTCGGCTGCGGGGTTTGGTGGGGCTGCGGCGGCTGAATCTGCTGGGCGCTCCGGTCACGGACGCGGCGATGGACGTGTTGACCGGGATGACGGATTTGCGGGAGCTGAATCTGTACCGTTCGAAGGTGACGAATTCGGGGGTGGCCCGGTTGGCGGGGCTGCGGCGGCTGGAATCGCTGGATCTGAGGTATAGCCAGGCGACACGGACGGGCGTGGATGCGTTGAAGGGCCGGATTCCGGGGCTGGCGGTGGCGTTCTTGGAGTCGGCGCCGGGCCGCGCGGCACCACCGGCGCCGGCTTCGGTTCGCGGCGATGCTCAGGTGGCCGCGTGGATCCGGAAGCTGGGCGGAGAGGCGACGATGCGGGCGGGGCGGCTTGTCGCGGCATCGTTGCATTCGCTTCCGGTGGGCGATGCGCACATGGCGGCGTTGGGAGGCCTGGGGTCGCTTGAGGTGTTGAACCTGGAGGCGACGGAGGTGGGGAACGCGGGACTGAAGGTGCTGGCGGGCGTGGGATCGCTGGTGGACCTGGATCTGAGCCATACGACGGTGACCGATGCGGGGGTGGCGGAGTTGGCGAAGCTTCCGAAGCTGGCCCGGCTGAAGTTGAGTCATACGGGCGTGCGCGGGGCGGGTGTCGCGGCTTTGGGGCGGGTGGAGAGTCTGGATTTGTCGGGAGCTCCTGTGGGAGACGAAGGACTGGCGGCGCTGGCGGGGCTGGACAAGTTGCGTGATCTGCGGCTGGCGTACACGGATGTGACGGATGCGGGGATGGGGCAAGTAAGGCTGCTCAGCCAGTTGACGCGGTTGGATTTGAGCGGCACCGACGTTGGCGACGCGGGTCTGGAAAAGGTGGGGGCGATGATCCGGTTGCGGGAGCTGGTCCTAAATCACGCGCGGTTTACGGACAAGGGGCTGGCTCATCTGGCTCCGCTGGCGGCGTTGGAGCGGCTGGAGGTGGCGCGGTCGCGCACGACGGACAAGAGTGTGGCGGTGTTTGCCGGGTTGACGAAGCTGGCAGTGCTGAACCTGGACTACACGCAGGTGACGGAGGAGGCGCTGGGGCAGCTGTCGGCGTTGGCGGGATTGCGGGATTTGCGGTTGGATACGGCCCGGGTGACGGATGCGGGTGTGACGGCGCTGGCGGGGTTGCGGGGCCTACGGTTCCTGAATTTGTACCACACGCTGGTGACTGAGACGGGGCATCAGAAGCTGAAGGCGGCGCTGCCGGAGTGCCGGATTGTCTGGGATAGGGACTCATCGCTGCCGAACCGGAGGGGAAGCTGATGCGTTGGATGTTGCTGTGGGTGTTGCTGGGGGTGGCGAGCGCGGCGGCTGAGGCTCCGGATTGGGTGACCGCTCTGGGCGGACGGGTGGAGCAGAACGGACGGGGCGAGGTAACGGGAGTGGTGCTGCGGTCGAGTTGGGTGACGGATGGGGATCTGGACCAGTTGACGAAGCTGCCGCAGCTTACCCGGCTGGACCTGGCGCTGACACGGGTGAGTGACCTGGGTTTGCTGCGGTTGAAGGGTCTGAAGGGGGTGACGGATCTGGATCTGTTTTACGCGGAACAGATCACGGACGAGGGCATGGCGGCGGTGCGGACATGGACAGGATTGAAGCGGGTGAATGTGCGGGGGACCAAGATCACGGATTCGACGCTGGCGATCCTGGGGAAGCTGCCGGGCATTGAGCGGCTGGATATCGGGTTTGCCGAGGTGACGGACAGCGGGATGATGAATCTGGCCGGGCTGCAGAGTCTGAAGGAGCTGTCGTATGGCGGCAACAAGATGACGGACGTTTCGCTGCAGGTGGTGCTGTCGCTGCCGGGGTTGACGAAGCTGGATCTGGCGGGGCGGCAGCGGACGGATTCGGGGTTGTGGACGGTGGCGTTGACGGACCTGGGGCTGGATCCGATCTTGACGCTGAAGCAGTTGCGGGAGTTGAACCTGGCAGGGACTTTGGTTTCGGCCCGGGGGGTGGCGAAGCTGACGGCGTTGACGAGGCTTGAGAGGCTGGATCTGCACGGGGCGAAGCGGGTGGGGGACGATGTGGTGCCGCACCTGGCGGCGATGCCGGGGTTGGCGTGGGTGGATTTACGGGATACGGGGGTGACGGCGGAGGGTGTGGCGAAACTCAGGAGTGCGAGGCACGGGCTGCGGGTGGACTGAATTTGAGGCGATCGAGCAGGGCGAATAGGGCGGGCGCCTGGTAGGGTTTCTGGAGTTCGCAGACGCGAGGGGCGATTTCCGGGGTCAGGTGATCGGGCGGGATGGGCCAGCCGCTGCTCAGAATCACGCGAAGAGCAACCTGTTCCGTGGCCAGGGCGGCGGCCCAGGCGGCGCCATCGCCGTCGGGGAGTTGGACGTCAGCGATCAGCAGGTTGGGGGGCGGCATTTGCTGGAGGATTCGGCGGGCGTCCCCAATGCAACCGGCGGCGTGGACGTCAAAACCTCGCGCCGTCAGGAGCGCCGTGAGGAGGAGGCGGATGGCGAGGTCGTCTTCCAGTACGAGGGCTACCATAGGGCGAGTGGAAAATCGCCCGGGCTGTAGGCGAAGCCTACGGCGATGCGTACGCCGCCCCGGCTGAAATTGGAGGGTTCGGCACTGAGCTGGCGGAGATCGGCGCGGAAGGTGAGTTGGGCGCCGCGTGCCAGTTGATAGGTGAACCCGCCTCCGCCGCCGGTGCTGCGGAAGGTGGCGGTATTGGCGCCGAAATTGTCCATACGGTCGGCGCGGACGGCGGCGCTGAAGTTCCAGCGGCGGATCCCCGAATAGGAGTACGACGCCAGGAAGTTATCGGAGGTAGCGACGAGGACCACGCCGTTGCCGGGCATGACGCGGCGCGAGTAGCTGGACATGAGACTCCACTTCCGGAAGAGGCGGGTGGCGCCGATTTCGATGTTCGGCACGTAGGCCTTGCGGTAGAACGCTTCAATGCCGAAGGGGCGGCCGAGGAGGAAGACGATGAGAGGATCGAGCGTGACGCGGCGGACGGTTTGCATTTCGGTTCGCGCGACACCGCCGCGGGCGTTGAATCGCCACTGGCGGCCAATGTTGAGGTTGTAGGAGCCGCCGAAGCTGTGGACATCGGACCGCGTGAAGAAGCCTTTGAAGGAGAAATGGTTGAAGCCGTAATCGACGCTGATGGTGGAGCGGCGGGAGAGGCGGTAAGAGACGTCGCCGCGGGCCTGGCTGCCTGCCATGTCGGCAAAGCCCGCGGCTTTGCGTTCGATGATGTTGGAGCCGCCGCCGACGGAATAGGACCAGCGGGCGTTGGGTTGGAACACGTACTGGGCGTTGACCGAGGCAAAGGTGGCCCGGATGTCGAGCACTTCGTTGAGCGGCAGGTCCCCTTCGCTGACGAGGCCGGAGGTATTGAGCAGGCCGCCGATGGCTCTTGAACTGCTGCCAGCCATGGGCACAAAGGTGATCAGGGAGCGGCGTGTGGCCTGGTGGCGTACCTGAAGTTGAAGAAACTGGTCGCTGCCGTTGAAAAAATTGGATTGGTTGTAGTGCCGGTAGCCGAGTTTCACATCGGCGCCCACGGAGGTGCGGCGCCAGGTCTTGACTCCGAAGACGCCGGCCGAGAGTTCGATACCGTTGAGGTGGGAGAACAGGGGAGCTCCATCGCTGCCAACGGCGATGCCGCTGAGACCGCTGTCATACGAGTAGGCAAACTGGGCATAAGGCCGGAAGTTGATCTGTTCCCCGCCCCGGTTGCCGACGCCGCTGCCGTGCCGGCCAAGCACCGCGGGTCCTCCGAACTGAGCCCAGGCCTGGTGGGCTGCCACCGCCAGGATGACTATCTTGATTTGCTGTTTGATCGCCGTCAATCCGTTCTAATCTGAGTCTCGGCGCGGGCACCCCATGGTGTCAAGTGTGGAATACCCCCAGTGCGGGTGAGGGAGTACCCGGAGTACCGGCGGGGAAAACACCTTACCTGTCAGTTCGCGTTGGGGATCGCGTCGGGGCGGGGCCAGGCGGGTGGGATGAGGGTGCCGTTCCAACGCTTCCAGTCCTCGAGCAGACGGGCGAGGCGGCGCGGGTGGGTGGAGGCGAGGTCGCGGGTTTCCGCGAGGTCGCTTTGGAGGTCGTAGAGTTGCGGGGCGCGGGTATCCCAGGTGTGGACGGCTTTCCAGCGGCCCTGGCGGATGGCGAAGTGATCGCCGAAGCGCCAGAAGAGTGACTGATGGGGTGCCGAGCGGCGCCGGCCGGTGAGATGCGGCAGGAGGTCGATTCCATCGAAGCGGGCGGCGGCGGGGACGGAGCCGGTGGCGAGGGTGAGGGCGGTGGCGGCGAGGTCGAGTTGGATGACCGGGTGGCGGTAGAGGGCGCCGGCGGGGAGACGGCCGGTCCAGCGGGCGATCATGGGGACGCGGATGCCGCCTTCCCAGGTATCGCCTTTGCTGCCGCGGAGGGGCGTGTTGGTGCTGCCGTTGACGGAGTACTTATTGGTGGGGCCTCCGTTGTCGCCAAGGAAGACGACGAGGGTATCGCGGTCCTGGCCGGTTTGGCTGAGTTGGGTAAGAACGGCTCCGATGGCGTCGTCGAGGCGGGCGAGCATGGCCGCGTAGGTGCGGCGGCGTGGATCCTGGATGTGACTGAAGCGGGCCAGGGCGCCGTCCGGCGCTTCCATGGGGGTGTGCACGGCGTTGAAGGCAAGGTAGAGGAACCAGGGCTTTTCACGGCTGCGTTCGATGAATTGGGCGGCCTCTTCGCCGAGGCGGTCCGTCAGATAACCGGTCCAGGGAGATGGTTGTCCATTGCGCTGGATTTCGACGGGGCCGACTCCTCGTGACCCCGGGACGTACTGGCGGGCGCCGCCGAGGAAGCCGTAGAACTCATCGAAGCCGCGCCGGTTGGGGTGGAACTCCGGGCGCTCGCCGAGGTGCCACTTGCCGATGGCTCCGGTGGTGTAGCCGGCATCCCGAAGACGGGCAGCGATGGTGGTTTCGGACAGGGGGAGGCCGAGCACGTCTTCTTTTCCGCCGCGTTCCAGAAACGCCTTGGAACTATGGGCGTTGAACTCATGGCCGAAGCGTTGCTGGTAGCGCCCGGTGAGGAGACCGGCGCGGGTGGGGCTGCAATAGGGCGCGGAGACGTAGGCGTCGGTGAAGCGGATGCCCTGGGCGGCGAGACGGTCGAGGTGGGGTGTGGGGATCTCCTGGCCGCCGTAGCAGCCGAGGTCGCCGTAGCCGAGGTCGTCGGCGAGGATCCAGAGAATGTTGGGGCGGCGGGGAGTGGCGGCGAGAGGGATGGCGGCGAGGGAGAGGAGTTGGCGGCGGGTCACGCGGAGACCCCTGTGGTGGCGGGGAGGCCGAGGGTGCGCTGGAGGGCGGCAAAGCGGGGGTCGGAGTGAAGGGTGGCGAGTTTGCGATCGAGATTGAGGAAGATCAGGCCGCCGTCATGTTGTTGGACGGCTTTGTCGAGGGCGGCAAAGGCCTGGTCCGGGGCTCCGAGGGCGGCATGGGCCACCGCGAGGTCGAAGGCTTGAATGTAATGACGGCCGGGGAGTTGTTCCAGTTCGGCGGTGACGGCGCGTGCTTCCTCCATCGCTCCCGTGCGGGCAAGGCCGTGGACCAGGAGGGCGATGGCGGTACCGTTGCCTGGACGAATCCGGCAGGCGGTGCGCATCTGCTGGAGAGCGATGGCGGCTTCGCCGTGTTCGAGGCGGATCTGGCTTTCGATGAGGTACGGCATGGCGAGGTTGGGGGAGGATTCTCGGGCCCACTGGCAGAGTTCAAGCGCGGCATCCCATTGCCCGCGAAAGAAGAGAATGCTGGCCTGGGAGACGGCGATGGAGACGGAGAAGGGGTCGAGCCCGCGGGCGATCTCGATGTGCTGGTGCGCGTCATCGAGGCGGCCTTGGGGAGTGAGACAGGCGATGGCAAAACCGTAGTGGGCGGTGGCGGAGCCGGGGTTGAGTTGGAGAGCGCGGTCGAAGTGGGCTTCGGCGCGGGTCCAGTTCCAGTCCCAGAAGCAGTCGACGGCGCCGAGCGAGGTGTGGGCTTCGGCGAGGCGTTCGTCGAGTTCGAGGGCCCGGAGGGCGGATTGGCGGGCGACGGGGAAACAGGCCGCAGGAGGGGCGAGCCCGAGGCCGGCCATGACGGTGTAGGCGTCGGCGAGGCCGCTGTGGGGAAGGGCGTAGTTGGGATCGAGCGCGATGGCGCGGCGGTAGTAGTCTATGCCTTGGCGGAAGCCTTCGGGGGTGAGTTGGTGCCAGGCGTGGCGGCCCTTGAGGTAGAGGGTGTAGGCTTCGAGGTTGCCGGTGGGCCGGCGGATGAGAGTGGAGATGGGCCGGCTGGGTTCGAGGTGGGCCCGGGTTTCGTCGGCGATGGCGCGGGCGATCTGATCCTGAATCTCGAAAATATCCTCTAATGTCTTGTCATATTTGGATGACCAGACGTGGAAACCATGCTCCACGTCGACCAATTGAGCGGTGACTCGGATGCGACCTCCGGCTTTGCGGACGCTGCCTTCGAGGACGAGGCGAACGTTGAGGCGGGCGCCGATTTCGCGAATGTCCTCAGTTTTGCCTTTGAAGAGGAAGGCCGAGGTGCGGGCGGCGACGCGAAGTCCGGGGACCTTGGTGAGGGCGTTGATAATCTCCTCGGCGACGCCGTCGCAGAAGAAGTCCTGGTCTTTGTCCGGGCTCATGTCGACAAAGGGGAGGACGGCGATGCTGGCGGTGGCGGACGGGGCGGCAGAGGCAGTGGCGGCGGCGCCCACCTGCCGGATGGCTTCGAGAACTTCGGCCATGGTCTGGTAGCGGGCGGCGGGTGCTTTCGCAAGGCAGCGATCGAGGAGGGGTTGGAGACCGGAGGGGGCGGATGTGACGGGCGGGGGTGTATCGCGGAGGATGGCGGAAAGGGTTTCGACGGGGGTTGGGGCGTGGAAGGCGCGGCGTCCGGTGAACATTTCGTAGAGGACGGCGCCGAAGGAGAAAATGTCGCCACGGTGGTCGACGGGCTGGCAGCGGGCCTGTTCGGGAGCCATGTAGGACACGGTGCCGAGGAGGACCCCGGCGGCGGTGAGGTTTTGGCCGAGGGCGACGGAGACGGTTTCGGCGTTCTGGGAGATGGCACCGGGGAGGGGCGTCTGGAGCTTGGCGAGACCGAAATCGAGGATCTTGAGGCGGCCTTGGCAGACCATGAGGTTGGCCGGTTTGAGATCGCGGTGGATGATGCCGGCGGCGTGCGCGGCCTGGAGGGCGGAGGCGAGTTGGGTGGCGTACTCGAGGGCGGTGGCAGAGGGGAGGCCGGCGGGCGGGATGAGACGGTCGAGTGTCTGGCCGTCGACGAACTCCATGGCGATGAAGTCGACGGTTTCGGCCTGTCCGATTTCGTGGATAATGATGATGCCGGGGTGATTGAGGGCGGAGGCAGCGCGGGCTTCCTGGAGGAAGCGAAGACGATTTTCATCGGTGGTGGCCGCGGCGGGGGTCATGATTTTGAGGGCGACGGGGCGGTCGAGGCGTTCGTCGCGGGCTTTGTAGACGGCTCCCATGCCGCCCTCGCCGAGCTTTTCGAGGATCCGGTAATGCGCGAGTGTGCGGCCGATCATGCCTAACCTTGAAGCATACGACGGTTGGATGGTTCCGGATGGGATGAGGGTGGCTGCGGTCACAATTCTGTAGTGGATCGAACAGAAGAAAACCTTTCAGCTTTCGTGCCAAAAGCCGAGGCCCGGTCCAATGAGCCGATAAGTCCGATGTATGCCCGGTGCGGTCGTTTGCGCCGCTCCGGGCTCCAGTGACGCAGTTTTGTCATGCGACTGTCCCACGCGCAGAACCGACTTTGGTTTCTCCAACACGCCAACCCGGCGTCGCCGGCGTACAACATCGCGGATTCTTTCCAGTTGGAGGGTCCGTTGGATGTCGCGGCGTTGGAGCGTGCTCTGCATGACGTGGTGCTGCGGCACGAGCCCTTGCACACGCGGATTCCAGTGGAAGACGGGGCGCCGGCGCCGGTGCTTGATCCACCGGGGCGGTTTTCGCTCGGGGTGACCGATCTTTCGCACGCGGCCGGGGAAGCGCGGCGGGTTGCCGAGGAGCGGATCATCGAGTTGGGCCTGACGCCGTTTGTGCTGGAGCGGGAGTTGCCGCTGCGGGCGTACCTTTTCCGACTGGCGCCGGACTGGCACATTCTAACTGTTGTTTTTCACCACATTGCGACCGATGGCTGGTCGATGGGGATCTTCCGGGCGGAGTTGGCCGTGGCGTACTCGGCGCGGAGGCGGGGGCAGGCGCCGGAGTTCGAGGCGTTGGCGGCAACATTCTCTGAAGTGTGCGAGCGGCAACGCGCGGCGCTGGATGGCGGGGCGCTTGAGAAACAACTATCTTACTGGCGGCGAGCCCTGGAGGGTGCCCCGGCGACTTCCCTGATGGGCCAGTCATCGCCGGAGGAGCAGCCGTGGCGGGGGGACCGGGTCTACTTCACGCTGCCGCAGCATACGTTGGACGGCATGGATGCGCTGGGACGGCGGGTGGGCGCGACACGGTTCATGGTGGCGCTTGCCGCGTTGAATGTTCTGCTGCACCGGTATGGGTGTGGGGATGACATTACGGTGGGGTCGCCGATTGCCAATCGCGCGGCTGAGGGAGCCGAGCCATTGATAGGGTTCTTCGCGAACACGCTGGTGTTCCGGAGCGACCTGGCGGGCAACCCCACGTTTTCGGAACTGCTGGCGCGGGTGCGAGACCGGGCGTTGGATGTGTATGCCCATCAGGAGACTCCGTATGAGGCGATTGTGGATGCGTTGCGGGCGGGGCGGGCCGATGGCTCGGCTCCGTTGTTCGGCGTGGCGCTGGCGTATCACAACGCGCTGAATCAGGAGTTGCGGCTGGAGGGTCTGCGGACGCAGTTTATCCCCATCGATTCGCGGACGTCGAAGTTTGAAGTGCTGATTGCGATTGAGGAGACGCCGGGAGAGCCGTACTGTTTTCTGGAGTATGCGACACGGCTGCACGACCGGCGGACGATGGAGCGATTCACGCGCCAGTTCGTAAGACTGTTGGAGGAGGCGGCGCGGGCTCCCGAGGTGCCGATTGGGCGGATGCGGCTGCTGTCGGAACCGGAGCGGCGGCTGGTGTTGGGAGAATGGGCGGGCGAGGCGCGGCCCTACCCTGCGAAGGAGACTGTGCATGGGATGTTCGAGCGCCGGGTACGGGAGCGTCCGGACGCGATTGCGCTGGTGTGGAGGGCGGCCATCTCACCTATACCGGGCTGAATCAGCGGGCGAATGCGTGCGCTGACGCTTTTGCCGCCGGCGGATTGGAACCGGGGCGGGCGGCGGCGCTCTGTCTGCCGCGGTCGCCGGAGTTGATCGCGGCGATCCTTGGGGTGTTGAAGTGCGGGTCCGCCTACGTGCCGGTGGATCCTAGTTATCCGCCGGAGCGGCGGGAACTGCTGACGGCGGAGTCAGGCGCGAGCCACCTGATCACACTGAACGGCATTGAGGCGTTGGATAGCGCGGCGGCGACGTCGGCGGAGGGCTTGGCGTACATCATGTACACGTCGGGATCGACGGGGACGCCCAAGGGCGTGGCCATTCCGCACGCGGGGATCCTGAGGCTGGTGTTCGCGCAGGATTACGTGCATTTCGGCGCGGACGAGGTGCTGCTGCACCATTCGTCGATCTCGTTCGACGCGAGTACATTCGAGGTGTGGGGCGCGCTGTTGCATGGCGGCACGCTGGTGATTGCCCCGGACGGTGTGAATCAGTTCGAGGCGATCGGGCAGTTGATCGCGGCGCATGGCGTGACCACGGCGTGGTTCACAGGCACGTACTTCAATTCGATTCTGGACGAGTATCCGCAGGCTTTGAAGCCTCTGCGGCAGATCATTGCCGGGGGCGAGGCGCTGCTGCCCGAGGCTCAGCTTGTGAACGGCTACGGTCCGACGGAATCAACGACGTTCACCTGTTGCCACAGGATTCCCGGCGCGTGTCAACAACTTTGAGACACCCGGCATGGGAATTTACTGACGTTCCTCTCTGTCTGTTGGGCTGGTGTCGACCGGCTTGTTGATCCAA
>Ga0194131_10009433_pt1 | contig 12333 bp, 10 predicted proteins | sample TA2KigO120mmetaG_FD_148631 | JGI IMG/M metagenome (GOLD analysis project Ga0194131, IMG submission 148631) | Freshwater microbial communities from Lake Tanganyika, Tanzania - TA2015053 Kigoma Offshore 120m | ecosystem: Environmental > Aquatic > Freshwater > Lake | place: Tanzania: Lake... | reverse complement strand
AATCGAAGAAACGGGATGACCAGACAAAGCAGAAACAGCAGATGGTCGGGGCCGCCCAAGATGTGATAAAAGCCCGCTTTGACAAAACGGACCGCGGCTTGGCTCCACCCGGGGTCGAGCACGATGCGGCCCGGATTTCCCGTGTATTCGTAGGCACGGACACTGCCGTCCGGTGGCAGAAAACGCAGCGAAGTGACGACCCGCAACCCCAGCCCTTCGAGCGCCCGGTCGATGGAAAATTCGGACCGCTCCGACCGGATCGGATATTCGAGCAGGGCGTCGAGCAACGCCTGTTGCCAGTAGAGTTGGGTTTCGTCGGGCAGCCGCGGCCCGGTGACGAGCGCAAACGCCTCTTCGTAGCTTTCAAAGGATCGATCGGTGGGTTTCGACACAAGGGCCGCTACGACAGTGGGTTTTTCAAGCCGAATGCCGTTTTCGTAGAGAACGACTTCGTTGCCGATCCACAAAAGCGCCGCGTTTCTCAGCTCGGTGTCAGCGGCGGCAAGGTCTATATATCCCGGTCCCTGAAGCGGAAACTGCATGTCCCGCATGGCTTCGAGCGGGACGCGCACCAGCAGACGCAGACGGTTTTCTTCGGGTTTGACAAATGCCCGGATGACGACATCGGCGGGAATTTCGTGGGCGGATGCGGGGAAGGCAGCCCCGCACAGACCGCAGACGGCCATAAGCAAGAAGACGATGGATCGGCGGTTTTGCGACACGGGATGTACTCCACGGGCTTTATGGCTCGCCGTGAGATTTCCCGCCCCGCACTCGGGGCCGGGGTGGCATGAACCCATAACACAGAACCGGGGTCGAGAACCGGTTTCCCGCGATGCTCGACCCCGTTTGTTGCATCCGGCCACAAGATCAGCCTTCAGGTCAACGCTCAGCTACCGGCTCACCCGTGGTCTTCCGGAGCGGCAAAAGCGTCAGCCCTTTGGCCAGACCACGCCTTGACCGGCGCTTTTGACCGGCCCCATGCCTTTGTAGACAAACTTTTGAAGCCGTTTTCCTTCATAGGTTTCGGTGGTGTAGATATTGCCTTTGGAGTCGGTGGCGATGCTGTGTACCCCAAAAAACTGGCCCGGCTGACGTCCACCGTCGCCAAAACTGGTCAGGAGCTTCATCGTTTTTCGTTCGATGATGTGGACCTTCATGTTTTTGCCGTCGGCGAGATAGATAAACCGCTGTTCTCTGTCCTTGGAGAAGGCGATGTCCCAAGCAGAGCCGTCGCCGAGGGTATTGGGTGCGACGATCAGTTCCTGAACGAATGTGCCGTCTTTGCGGAACACCTGGATACGGTTGTTGGGGCGGTCGCACACGTACACGAAACCGTCGTTCGAGGGTTCGGCGGCGTGGACCGGGTTTCGAAACTGTTGGGCCGGTGGTTCGGCTGGGTTGTAGGGACCGAGGTTGGCGTCGTCCGGTTTGTTGCCGTATGCCCCCCAGTAGCGCTTTAGTTTTCCGGTGTTCATGTCGAGCACCGCCACACGCTTGTTTCCGTAACCGTCGGCTACATAGGCTTCTCCAGCGGCTCCGTCAAAGGATATTTTGGCTACCCGTCCGAAGTTTTCGGTGTCCTGACTGTTCTGGGTCACCCCCGGATGTCCAAACTGTTTGAGAAATTTTCCGTCCTGTGAGAACTTCAGGATATGCGCGTCCTTCTGGGCGTTGCCGCCGATCCACAGGTTGTCCATCGGGTCGGCGGTGATGCCGTGGTTGGACTCCGGCCAGTCGTATCCTTGGCCGGGGCCGCCCCAGTGACGGAGCAGATTGCCCTGCGGGTCGAATTCAAGTACGGACGGAGCCGGAAGACAGCATTCTGCGGTAGGCGGGTTCTGCACCGCGCCCAATTCGGTTCGGGCATCGCCGTTACCCCGATGGACGATCCACACATGATCACGCGAATCGACCGTTACCCCGATGGCCGAGCCGAGCACCCAGTGGTTGGGCAGGGGTTTGGGCCATAGCGGGTCTACTTCGAAAATCGGAGCTTGCGCTTCATCTGCCGGGAGTTCCGGCGCGTTTTCATACCGCGCGCCAAGCGCCGCCAGCGCAAGCACCCCCACTCCGGCAGGCCATAGACGTGTCCACTTCACAAGCATGCTCCTTTCTGAAATCGCCCGGTTGTCGTCCTGTAGGACGGAACAACCCAACGTCTTCCGCAGCGAATAAAAAGCGGGCAGAGAAGCGAGATGCAAAAATGCGCTGCTTTGTCGTTAGAATCGGATACAAGGTAGCCGGAGCGTTTCCCGGAAGCAAGGGGTTTTATGGACTGTTCCCAGTCCACCTGTTGGCGGTAGGGTTGAAGGGGCAAAAATCACAAATGATCGTCTTGAATGTCGCGAGCCTGCAAAAAAAGCCTTACTGTCACAACGTGACGCGGCGATGCATCGATCACCTCAATCCGAGTACCGTCGGGTGTCTCGATCACTTCCCCGCGCGATGGAATCCGCCCCGCAAGATCGAGGCAGAGTCCTGCGATGGTCGAGTAGTCCTTTGCGATCGGAAGAGCGAGACCGACTTCCCGATTGACTTCACGCACGGTGACCCGGCCTTCCACGACGATGCTACCGTCAGGCTCGCGTCGAATCGTTTCTTTTGGCGGCGCGTCGTGCTCGCTAAATATCTCGCCCACGAGTTCCTCGACGAGATCTTCAAGTGTGACGATCCCGCTCATCCCGCCGTGGTCGTCGACCACGATCGCAAGTTGCATCCGGCGTTTTTTCATTTCTCCGAGCAGCGCAACCGTCCGCATGGTTGGTGAGATGAGGTAGGCCGGTCGAACAATATCGCCGACAGTACGGACGTCCCTATATCGTTCGTGCGCAACGATATCCTTCACATTCACATAACCGATGACATGGTCGATGTCTCGATCGTACACCGGAATGCGCGTATGTCCGGTTTCCCCGACAAGGGCGCGTAGATCGTCAAGCGATGCGCTCATCGGCAGGGCCACGACCCGCGAGCGAGGAACCATCACTTGTCCGGCTGCAAGATCACCAAACTCCAATGCGCGTGAAGCGATCTCCCCGGCGCCAGGATCGACGGAACCCGCCTCGGCGGCCTCGTCCACGAGACGCTGGAGTTCTTCGGAAGAAAGCCGTGTCTCGGTAAACGTCGTGCTGTCCCCAAAACATTTGAGCAACAGGTTCGAACTCGCCGTCAAAAACCACACGAGAGGCCGTGCCAACCACGATAGTCCGAGGAGGGGACGACCTATCCAAAATGCGTATCCCTCCGAGAAACGAAGCGCCAAGGACTTGGGAACCAGTTCGCCCAACACAAGCGAAAAATACGAGATGATCACGACGACGACCGCGAGTGCGATGGCTTCTTCATGGCCCGCTATCGGCTCGATGTTGCGCAACAAGGGCGCGAGGTCCTCTGCGAAAGTCGCGCCGCCAAAGGCGCCCGCAAACGCTCCCACCACAGTGATTCCGATCTGGACGGTAGCGAGAAAGCGTTCGGGGGCCGCACGCAGTCGCTTGACGGCCCATGCGCCCCGGCTTCCTTCCTTGATACGTTGCTCGATGCGCGAGGCCCGAAGAGCCACAATGGCGATCTCGGCAGCCGCAAAAATACCGTTGATAATCGTCAAGCCGAGAATGATGAGGAGTTCGTAGAGCATCTTCACGCCCCCGAAAGTAACCATGAACGAGATACAGGGCTACCGGAACCGAAAAGGAGTCACCTATCGCAGAGCAAGTGCGGCCATCTCGGCGAGAAACACCGCTTCCAGCCCCTGTTTTCGGTCGTCCGGCAAAAAACTGTGACGTACCCCGTTAAGCATGATGCGGTCGATGGTCTCCCGGTCGAATCCGAACGGATCGGCCAGCAAACATAGCTCGTCGGTCAACGTGGTGTTGAACAGCGGCGGGTCGTCCGAATTGACGGTAAGCGGCACACCCGCCGCATAAAGACGCGGTATCGGATGCTGTGTCATGGCCGGATACACACCCAAGCAAATATTGCTGGTCGGGTTGGTTTCGATAGGTAGGTTGTGTTCGGCGAGATACGCCATCAGTTCAGGGTCTTCGGCGGCGCGCACCCCATGCCCGATACGTTCCGCGCCAAGCGCCCGGATCGCGCCCCAGATGCTCGCCGGCCCTTCATGCTCGCCCGCGTGAGGATCGCTCCGAAGCCCCGCCGCCCGCGCCCGGTCGAACCACGGTGCATAATCCTCCGGCGGATACCCGGTCTCTAGCCCACCCAGCCCGATGGCGACCACCCTCGACTCCCGGCCCTCGATGGCGACCGAAGTCGTATAGTCCAACCGTGCCGGATCCGGGCTGTTGCGCACCAGATCGAACACCCAGGCGATCTCCACGCCAAAATCCGCAAGCACCCGTATCCGTCCCGCCGTCAACCCCGTCATGTATACATCCGCATCCACACCGTTGATCCAGCGATGGTTGCTCGGCGAAAACGTAACCTCCGCATACCGAACGTTTTGGCGCGCCATCTCCGCGCCAAATTCGTGGACGATCAGTTCGAAATCTTCCGTCGTCCGCAGACATTTGGTGATGGCGACGTATATCTCGATAAAATGGTGAAAATCCCGATAACGAAACCACTCGCGTAGCCCTGCCACGTCGTCGGCCGGCAGCAAGACGCCGTGACGACGCGCAAGGGTGAGCAACGTGGCCGGTTGTATCGACCCTTCGAGATGAACGTGGAGTTCGGTCTTGGGAACGGCTCGTATGTATTCTGAAAGCAGCATAAGTCAGTTTAACCTCAAAACGGCGTTCCGTCAATGCGATTCGCAAACACACTTTTTTGCTTTGTCCCGGAACGCTATCCCCAACCGCTTTCCTGTGTCAAACATCACCGGTGTCCGGGCGGACGCGTGTCTTTTACAGTTGACGCCCCACCCCGTCGGGCGCACATTGCCGACGCACAGGCATTGTACACGCTCTTATCGCGGAGAACCCCACATGGAATTTTGCACGATCAGCGGCGGGCGATTCAAGTTGGACGGTGGCAGCATGTTTGGCATCGTACCCAAACCCCTCTGGGAAAAAATCGCCCCGGCCGACGAACGAAACCGCATCCACAACGATACCAACTGTCTGCTGGTCCGCATGGGCGACAAACTCCTGCTGGTAGATACGGGATACGGAACCAAGATGTCGGAAAAAGAGCGCGACATCTACGCCATGACCGGTTCTACCATCCTGGAGTCGCTCGCACTGATCGGTGTACGCGCCACGGACATCGACATCGTTGTGCTGAGCCATCTGCATTTCGATCATGCCGGGGGTGCTACGGTGACCGATCTCGAAGGTCACCTGTATCCGGCCTTTCCTCGCGCTCGGTATTTTGTCCAGCGGGGTGAATGGGAAGATGCGTTAAGCGGTTATGTGACGATGACCACGACTTACCGTGAGGAAAACTATCTTCCACTTAAGGAACACGGCATGCTCACGCTACTCGACGGCGACGGCGAAATCTGTCCCGGTTTACGAGTGAGGATCACCGGAGGACATACACGGCATCATCAGATGGTGGTTTTCGAATCCGACCGGGAGACGGTCGTCTATGCAGGCGATATTTTGCCCATGACGACACACATGCGTGCGCCGTACAACATGGGCTACGACTTGTTTCCTTACGATACCATGACGCAGAAAATCAAGCTGTTGGAGCAGGCATCGGAAAAAGGATGGACCGTAGTCTACGATCACGATCCAAACCTTACGGCAGGTCGTATCGTTGCCGAAGGCAAAGACAGATACCGGGTGGAAAAGAGAGAATGGGAGTAAACAGCGGGCAGAAAGAAGACGGAGAGCCTAGACCCGATCCATCAGCATGTGGACGGCCAGATGCGTATCCAACTGCTCAAAGCTGAAAGGTTTGGTAATGTAGTCGCACGCACCGATACGAAGCGCTTCATGGGCGACTTCTTCTTCGTCGGTGGCGGTAACCATGATGACCGGAGTGGATGGAACCAGCTCTCTGATCTTCCGGAGCGTTTCGATGCCGTCCATCCCCGGCATCCGAATGTCGAGCAAAATCATATCCGGATGAAATCCGATCAGCCGAGCAAGCGCCATGGGACCGCTGCCCACCGCTACCACTTCGTAGCCTCGTCGTTGCAAAAAAGCCGACACGACAGTACGTACGGACTCCTCGTCATCAACGATCAACACACGGCTCACCGCAACACCTCCGGTTGGGGCTTCAACCTTTATCCTTCAACGCTTCTTAACGTATCGGCGTATCGCGCACAAAACTTAAGCCGTATTCGCCTCTACGTATCCAAGCAGAAATTCGCTTCCCCGTGCATACCACGCGTCGCTACAGGTATGCCCCTCGTCGGTGGTGCAGAAAAAGGCCGTATCGCCCCCATCTTGGCCCTTGCGACGAGAAGCGTCCATAATATCTACAAAAAGCCGACAGCACCGGGTCGTGTTTACCCGTTCGTCCCGATTTCCGATCGCCATGTACACGGCCGTGCCCGCCAGCGCATCGGCGTGGTGCGACAGTGCAAGACGAGCCACGTCTTCACGGTCCCTGTCCGCCGAAAACTCGCGTAGATCACGCCAGTCGGTCACCGGCGCAAACCCGGCTCCCGCGGATATCCGCGTATCGGCGGCCAACAGCCTAAGCGCCATGTACCCCCCACGCGAGGTTCCGCAGACGGCGATACGTCCCTCAGCCGCGACACCCCGCGCAACAGCGGCATCTATCACGGCGCGACCGTCTTCCACAAACGCGGCAAAAGGATCGCTTCCCGCGACAAAGGCGTTGCGAAACCCGGTAATCCCTTCTCCAAAAGCGTCTATCCGCTCGCCGTGATGCGGCAGGTCGAAACTCAACACGCGATGTCCACGAGCCACAAAGGCACGCGCAGTCAGCCCGTACGGCTCACCCGTAAGCGCCGTAGCACGGTCGGTGGCAAACGTCATCAACAGACCGGGTGAGGACGCGAGCGCAAGCGGTGTATGTAGACGAACCGTTATCTTTCTTGCTCCGGAGACAACGACAAATTCTTCTTTGCCATACCGCGCGGAGTTTTCCACTCAAAGCACTCCCGCGTACAAGGCTAACGACCGAAGATCAGGAAACGTAAGATCGGGTTTTGCCTCGGCAGGTGGCGTGGCCCCGGTCCCGCCCCTGCCCTGACGACGGTCGATCCAGACCGTCGAGACGCCAAGCGCCGAGGCAGGACCGACGTCGTGATACAAACTCTGCGCCACATGCAAGATACGGTCCCTCGGCGTTCCGATGGCTTCGAACGCCTTTGCGAACATGACCGGAGACGGCTTGTACGCCCTTATCTGTTGCGCGGTGACGACCCGGTCGAATACGATGCCAAGCTGTTTTGCCGTACCCGCAAAAAGATCGTCGTCCACATTGGAAACAATGGCGAGTTTGAATTTTTTCTTGAGCGCCATCAGCGCTTCCGTAGAATCCGGGAACGGCGGCCACCGTCCCACCGATCCGGCAAACCGCGCGCGTTCTTCGTCCGAAGGGGTAAAACCACAGGTCACCCCAAATCGATCGAGCACATCGGCAAGTACCGTCCGGTAAGACCGGTATGTGCCTTTTTCGGCTTCGGACTCGAAACCCCCGTAGTGTGACAGCGCCTCCTCGACATCCATCTCGACGCCATGCGCTGCAAGAATAGGACGCAACGTGTCCCACAAACCGGTTTCCCAGTCCACAATCGTACCGTAACAGTCAAAGGTCAATATCTCAAACGTATCCATGGACCGCATGGCGTTCCTTTCTTTTGCCGCGCAGGACTACGTCCCCGTGACACCCGGAATATCGGGGATGAGGTAATTGAGTTGCCACATCGAATCCGGCGGCGGTGGCGGGCGGTCCAGATACTGCATGGTTTTGAACTCTTTGAGCCGAGGAAGAACCTCCATCGCCCAGATGCGTTCGAGTTCGGCATAGGAAACCGGTCTGGCCGGCGACGGCGCGGTTTGGCGGTATTGCTCCAGCAGTTCGGCCGCTTTGTCGCCGAGCCAGCGCACTTCGTCCTCCACCATACGTTCGCCGACACGGCGGTCTGCCTCGCGGGCGTCACCCCCCATGGCAAAGTTCGGCCCCGGTGTTGGAGGGTCGGGTATCCGGGAAACATCTACACAGTCGGGTTCAAGTGCCCACAATAGCGAGGTTTCCACTTTGCCTGCATGATCACCCGTCCGCTGTCCGTCGTTGTCGAACCCCGGTTGATTGGCTTCGAAATCGGGCAGACCATAGATACGCATGGTAAAATAAGGTTGCAGGAGAGTGATCAGTGTTTTCAGGTCTTCCCAGTTGGGGCCATAGTGACCCGTAACAAGCAGGGCAGCGTGAAATCCGATGGCGTCGGCGGCGCGAAGTTGATAAGCGACATTTTTGAAGTGTATCCACGGTGGAACGGCGGTCATCCAGTGTTGCGGCGTTTCTCCGACATAAACGGGCAGCCATGAGGCAGACGGTCCCATTTCGTGGATGTGCCAGAAATCGGGTGGCGCGACGATCCCTCCATGCCGGTGCGAGGCCTGCACACATATCGCATGCGCCTTGAGTGCCTCGAGACCCACCGCATTTTGTGGACCGTGTGGTTCGCACAGACCGTAAGCAAAGTACACTACCGGACACGCCCGAAAGGCGGCGTCCAGTTCGTCTCGGAACATCCGTTCCCATCTGACCTCGCGCATGTCTGTTTCTCCCGTGAAAAAGGAACAAAGCCGTTTTGGGGTGGCGGTACAGGACTTTCCGATGTTGTGGATTCCGGATGTTGCCGTGTTTTCTGCTCAGGCGTACAGGGCGTTGCTAAAGGGACGGCGATACCGACGGGTAAGCTCGTGGTCTTCGCCGAGGATTTTGAAGATCGCCACACAAGCGCGTCGTCCGCCGCCCTCGTCGTAGGATCGATAGTCACGGAGCGTTTCGATAAAACCTTCCAGCGCCGGACCGAATTCATCACGCCGCAGATCGGAGATAGCCTGTAGGTAAGTCTTTTTGGCTGCGTGCTCGGGTAATGTTTCCGGATGGTTGTGTTGCGAAAACAGCCGGGCAAAGATGCGCAGCGCCTCCGCCAGATCGTAATGCCCGGAATCTTCCTGAATCGGCTCCAGCACGGCAAGGGCGCGTGCGGGATCGACCGATACAAACATCTGCGCCAACAAAAAAAGCGCGGTATGGTTTTGCGGTTCGGCACGAACGATCTCTTCCAATAACATTTCGGCTTGTTTATGCCGCCCGTTTCTTATCAGTTCTTCGGCCTCCATCAGCCGATGCCGGTTCGGGCTGGGCAACGCCTTTTCCAGCCACTGCTCGATCATACGCTCCGGAAGCGCCCCTACGAATTCATCCTTTACCTCGCCGTCCACAAACATCTTTACCGCTGGAATACTGCGAATCCCGTACTGTTGGGCGATATCGGGATTTTTTTCCGTATCGACCTTTATCAGCACCCAACGATTTTCGTTTTTCTGCGCCAACGCCTCTATCGTCGGCCCCAACACCCGGCACGGTCCGCACCACTCGGCCCAGAAATCCACCACTACCGGCAGTTGTCGGCTTTTTTCGATCACGTCCCTTGCAAAATTTTCCACTTCGTATGCCATACATACTTCTCCGCATTATGCCTGTTGGCTATCAGGTTCCCAGATACGATGAATGTGAGCGTCGAGAAAACCTTGGTTGGCAGGTTTCAGCTTCCAGATTTCGAGCTTTTCGATCAAGGTGGGCGCACCCACAGTAAAAGCATCAAGACTCGACTGTTCAGGTGGGTCCGGATAAACGGCAACCAACGCCTGACGGTCGCAGACAAAGACTTCGACAAGGTATTTATCGACAAAGATGCGCAACTCCACGTCTTCTTCTGCCCGCAGATCGGTGATAGCAAAGGGGGCTTCGGTAGTACCGACACGTAGCGTGCCGGTTTCGGGGCGGAACAGAATGGGAAGTCCGTTTCCCTTGCCGTCGGCAAAAAGCGTAAAACCAAAGAGTTTTCTTTCCGCCTGTTTGCGCGTGAGGGTAATCCTCAGTTCGAAAGAGTCCCCATCGAGTTCGGCGATGCGTTGCAGAGCCGGGGCCTCGGGCGGAGGAACCTGCGCGCCATGTCCGGTTATAGGGTTGACCAGTTCTACCTTGCTGAGCACGACCGGATCGCAACGCAGCGACTCCAGTTTTCGAAGCGGTTTGATACGCAGGATGCCGTCGGTCGGCAGACTCAACTCACGTGGAAGAGACTGTATCGTTTTTTTCAACAGCATATCGTCCGGTCCGGCGGTGGTCAGCCATGCCCACATGACCCGGCGACCGTCCGGTGTGAGTACGCTTTCCGGGGCGAAAAAGTCGGTACGCCGGAACAGCCCATAAACAGCTTGTTGGTCCTGTTTCCAGTTCATGCGTCCGTGTCGTTGAGGGACAAACTGTTCGGCATTCGCATCCCAATCGCCGATATAGTATCGACAGCCGAGCGGATGGCTGATACAGAGCAACATCCACTTGTCGCCGAGACGGAAGAAATTCGGGCATGAGATGTCTTCCCCCAGGGTCGTATCCGGCATCTCGTGACGCAAAAAATCACCGATGAGGGTCCAGGTTTTGAGATCTTGCGATTTGAAGACCGGTGGGCGCGGCCCCCCGGAAATGGCGTAATAGGTGTCACCGATAAGAAAACAGTCCGGATCCCAGTGATTGATCTCCGCTTCCCTGCCGTCAGGGTTTTTTACTTCCACCGGATAAGGTTTTTCCCAAGCAGAAAGCCTCCGGTCTTTTGCAATCGCGATTTGGTTTCGACCTGAGTTTTGCCCGTGGTATATAGCCGCCGGGCGTCCTTCCTTTGTGATAAATCCCGTGCCGCTAAACATCCCGTGACCGGTAAAGGCGGGCTGGAGCTTGGTTGTCTGCCATGTCCAGTGCAACAGGTCGGCACTGGTGACGTGAACAAAACTGAACGAATGCTTGTCCTTCCACGGATGTCCGAGGATATAGTGGAGATGGTACATTCCGTCGAGATGGAAGGCTGCGTTGGGATCGCCCGGCAGGCTGTCGCCACCCGGGTGCATAAGATGGTAGTGCAACGTCATGTCTGTCATGATCGGTTCTCCGGTGGTTATCTCGCCCCTATTCTCTAATCGGGGGAGCACCGCTGCCTTCGGGTAGTGGGCCTTGCAACCCGCGATAGGTCTCAGTCGGCCAGCGCATGGCATACTGCGGTACACGGTCTCGTTTGTATCCGGCGGTCCAGTACACGCTGGTGGCAAACCATTCCAACAGATGCACGGTACATTCGGCTTTTTCCGCCGCATAATGCGGATCGTCCCAGCGATTCCACAACTCCAGCGGGTCCGCCTCCAGATCGTAAAACTCGCCTTCGTGCTGACCGATGTAATAGACCATTTTACGGGTCTGGCTGCGCATCATGATCTGGTAGTTGTCTTCGCAAAATACATAGCGCCGGGGTTTCGGCGTTCCCCGATCTGTGTACGGCAACAAAGAGCGGCCTTCCAGATAGGTGGGAACCGGAATGTCGGCGGCTTCAAGGATGGTCGGGCCGATATCCATGAGTGACACGAGGTCGTGGACCGTCTCCCCGCGCCGGGTGCTGCCGGGATACCGGATGATCAGCGGTATATGGGTGATGGGGTCGTAGGTCAACCATTTGTAGGCCATACCGTGATCGCCCAGCATGTCTCCATGATCCGAACAAAAGATCAGCAGGCTGTTGTCATTGTACCCGCAGCGGGAAAGGGCGTCCAATATTTCCCCGATTTTCTCGTCGACCGTGGTGATCTTGGCGTAATAATGTCGTCTCATTTTGGCAATGTCTGCTTCGTTTGCCCGACTCAAATCGATACGCGCTTCACCGTCGGCGTCGGCAAAATACGCCCTCAGCGCGGCTTGCTGCGCGGGTTTTTCCTCGAGTTCGCCGGGACGAATCGCACACGGCGGCGTTACCGTATCCCGGTAAAGATCAAGATGGCGAGGAAGCGGGTCCCACGGCTCATGGGGACCGGTAAAACCGATTTGAAGAAAGACGGGCCGGTCGGGTCGATGGTTACGAATCCAGTTTAACGCCGAGTTTCCGATAAACACGTCGCTGTGAAATCGTTCTTCGTAATGCCACGGCACGCATTGGTATTTTTGCAGCCAGTCCGGATCCGTTCGGTGTCGGTCGTTGGGACGCTCCACGTCATGCAACGTGAGATAACGCCCCCAGTCGTCGTCCGCTCCGCCGTTTTTGAGAAAAGCACTGGTAGGGTTTTCCACGATCAACCGTTCATGAAAACCGCCGGGTACATCGCGCGGCGAAAAGTGCATCTTGCCGATACTGACGCAACGATAGCCGTTTTCCGCCAAATCCTGCACCCA
>Ga0194131_10009432_pt1 | contig 12335 bp, 13 predicted proteins | sample TA2KigO120mmetaG_FD_148631 | JGI IMG/M metagenome (GOLD analysis project Ga0194131, IMG submission 148631) | Freshwater microbial communities from Lake Tanganyika, Tanzania - TA2015053 Kigoma Offshore 120m | ecosystem: Environmental > Aquatic > Freshwater > Lake | place: Tanzania: Lake... | reverse complement strand
ACAAATCGCAAGGGCACATGCGCTACATATTTGATAAAGGCTAAATAATTGTACGCCTCCTTTGGAAGATCGTGAATGTTCGTAATTCCTTTTGTAGATTTCTTCCAACCGGGAAACGTTGTATATACAGGTTCTACTCTCGCAAAATCATATGTCGAAACATCCCCATAACGCACCTTCTTACCATCCAACATATATCCAGCACATACCTTAATCGGATCAACACTATCGAGCACATCTAACTTAGTCACAGCAAGCTCGGTGATTCCTCCTAGTTTTACACTAAAACGAAGCGCTTCAAGATCAAGCCACCCACACCTGCGCGGCCGTCCAGTCGTCGTACCATATTCATTACCATTTTTCCTCAACAGTTCACCGGTCTCATCGTGTAACTCAGTAGGAAATGGCCCCGCGCCCACGCGTGTGGTATAGGCCTTCAGCACCCCAAGCACGTTAGTAATATATTGTACAGGAATACCGGCACCCGCGTTAATGCCACCAGAAACAATTGATGAGGCAGTAACGTAAGGATACGTTCCCCAATCAGTGTCGAGAAGTATTCCGTGCGCACCCTCAAGCACGATATCTCTAGTAGACGGCTTAAAGAGCAAACTATGAATTAATGAAAAGGGTTCCTTGACATACGCGCGGATTCTTTCGTACTGGCGCAACACCTCATCTCTCACTACTCTAAAATCAAGCTCGGTTCCTCCAAGAGCAATAATAATCTTATTCTTAATCGAAAGTTGGACACCCAAAAGTTCTTCAAATGAATCCACGTCTTCCAAATCGCACAAACGAATCCCATTATAAGACACCTTATCCGCATGACATGGTCCAATTCCTCGACCGGTTGTTCCAGTCTTTTTGTCGCCTTTGGCTTCTTCGTACAAACGATCCAAGATTTTATGCCAAGGCATAATCACGTGGGCACGAGGAGAAATATAAAGTCTACCCGTAAAATCTGGAAGCACCTTTCGAAGCATATCAACTTCATCTCCCGACACCTCAAGGTCAACAGCTACCCCATTTGCAATCACTACAATTGCATTTTCATTAAAAATTCCACAGGGAACTAAATGAAGCGGAAAATCTCCCAGATCATTCTTTACCCGGTGCCCTGCATTGTTGCCACCATGGTATCGAATTACGGCATCAGCTTTTTGAGCAAGCATATCTACAATCTTTCCCTTCCCACTATCACCAAAATGTGTATCGACAACATGAGTAACACGCATACGTTACTCCTCCGATGTTTTTCAAAGAACCAAAAGAAAAATACCACATCTGCTGTTTTTTGGATAGTTAACGCGCAGCGAGTCGCTGGTAAAACATTTTCTTTACAAACAATAATAAAACCGTTAACAATAGACCTAGAACCTCGAAAACAAAAAAGGAGCGAACACATGAAAAACGGATATGTCGTATTGAAAAAGTATCTGCGTAGGGCGTATGGCATGGTAGTACCATTTATCTATTTCGGACTCATATGTTCTCTGTGCATCCTTGTTATAGAACAACAACAGACGGAAGCAACACCTCAAGACCCCCTTCTCTCGGCGCAAGCACAAATCACCGAAACCAAGCTTTTAAATATCCTTCGTGTTCTGGCGCACCCAAACCTAAATGGTCGGGGCACTGATGACGGAGGCTATGACTGCCCAAGTAAACTCATTGCGGGCGAATTCAAGCAATATAGCCTCAAACCTCTTGGCGATGCGATCGACCCAAAAGACCCTCTCTCATTCGGCGACACACGAAGTTACTTTCAAGCATTTGAAGGAAAATCTTGGATTTCTGGAAGAACCAGATCAAGAAATGTTATTGGATACATCCCGGGCGAAACAAACGAGTGGGTTATTATCGGAGCACACTATGACCATATGGGCGGAAACTTCCCGGGCAAAGAGATTTTCTATGGTGCAGATGATAACGCATCGGGTACGAGTGCAACACTTGCTATTGCAGAAGCAGTCTCGATTATCACAAAAACAAAAAAACCAAAACGGAATATTCTTATTGCTCTCTGGGGCGCCGAAGAGCATGGCCTCGTCGGGTCCGAATACTTCGTCACCCATCTCCCCGACGAAATAAAGCTTCAAAACATCGCTGCGGTCATTAATCTCGACATGGTAGGAAGAAATGCCGATAATGAACTCTTCTGTATTCTCGCTCCACAAAAATTAGATTATGCAAAAGTAACTCCCGAGCTCTATGCGCTTACACAAACACTTGCAAAAGAATTCGGCTTCAACCTCACCTACTCAAACCAAGGATTTGATGCAAGCGACCAAGGATCCTTTTTTGATGCAAGTCCTCCCAGTCAGCGCATCCCGGTTCTCTTCTTTTTTTCCGGATTCCACCCCGACTACCATGAAATTACCGACACCTATGAAAAAATCAACTACCCAAAACTTGCTCGTATTGCAAAGATGTCGCTTTGTGCTCTATGGTTCCTTGCAGAAACCGATAAGCGCCCAACCTACCGTGACATGGGAATAACACAACAAAATCATTCCAAACAAAACTGGCGTGGCTGTAATCACTAACAACAGAGGGTGGGTGACCACCATGGATATGCTGGGAATAATGCTTCTCAATGGAGTGTCTTATGCATTTTCATGTCTTGTGGCAATGGAATCAGTGCCACACCTGGGAACCATAGCAATTATTACTGCAATGCAAAGCGAAACGATTAGCTAAACCTGCCCTTTGGTAATACACACCCCCGCGCCGTGCGGGGTTTTTATTGTTAATTAATGATATATCTGGTACAATCTCTGTGTTTTTACTACGCCCTCGTAGTGAAATGGATATCACGACTGGCTTCGAACCAGTTAGTGGGGGTTCGAATCCCTCCGAGGGCACCAAAACAAAAAAATTTTTAATTTCTAATTTCCAATTTTCAATGAATTTCTAATTTTAAAATTGAAAGTTGTTTGAAAATTCTAAATTTAAAATTAGAGATTATGTCATTAGACACTCCTCTTTCTACGCTTTCTCGTGTCGGTCCTAAATTTTCAAAAAAGCTTGAAAAGCTCGGTTTAAAAACTGTGAGTGATTTTTTGTTCTTCTTTCCAACGCGGTATGAAGATCTCTCACGCATTACAAAAATAGAGAAACTAACTCCGGGCGCAGATTATGTAGTACAAGGCGTTATCATCAGATCTCATACTCATCGCTCATTTAAAAAACACATGGCGATCACCGAAATCGTGGTCGAAGACGAAACAGGAGCGATAAAAGCTATTTGGTTTAACCAACCCTATATAGGAAAAGCCCTTGCAGAAGGAGCAATGGTTAATCTCGCCGGAAAAGTAACCGAGGACCAACATGGAATGTATATATCAAACCCGCTCTATGAACTTATTGGAGCCCCAAAAAGTGCGACAACCCACACTGGGCGTATTGTCCCTATCTATCGCGAAACAAAAGGCATCACTTCAAAAGCGATACGCTACTTCTTAAGCCCTCTTCTTGAGTGGATAAAAGAACTTCCTGACTATATCCCACAGAAAATTCTCACAAAAAATAACATTCTACCCCTTAAAGAAGCGCTTCGTGCAATTCACTATCCAAAGACGCTCGAAGAAACGACACACGCAAATCAACGCTTTGCTTTCGAACATCTTTTCCTCATCTCCCTCGCCCGAGCACAAAGAAAAAAAGAAAACCACAATAGCGGAATCCCCCTTACTATTCACCTCGAAGAAATAAAGAAATTCATAGACTCTCTCCCCTTTACACTCACGGAGGCGCAAAAAAAGGCAGCATGGACAATGCTCAAGAATACAAACGAAGCAACACCCATGCAACGCCTCCTAAATGGTGATGTGGGTTCTGGAAAAACGGTAGTATCTGCAATCCTTGCCTTAAACACCCTCCTCAATAAACATCAAGTGGTCATCATGGCACCCACAGAAATACTTGCACGTCAGCATTTTGATACATTTACAAAACTTTTTGAAGAATATCCCATTGCAATAGGCATGCTAGGGGGAAAAAAATATAATTACGCCTTCCAAGGCCTCTCCTCTCCAACAAAAAAACCAACACTTCTTAAAAGTATACAAAAAGGAAGTGTACACATCGTAATTGGTACTCACGCCCTCTTAGAAAAGGGTGTGGTGTTTACTAACCCAGCACTTATTATCATCGATGAGCAGCACCGTTTTGGAGTAGAACAACGTGCCGTTCTTACACGAGGTAAGCACATAACACATCCGCACGTTCTTAGCATGACAGCGACCCCTATTCCCCGTACGCTCGCGCTCACCGTGTTTGGAGACATGGATATTTCAATCCTTGATGAAATGCCAAAAGGAAGGAAAAAAATAACAACTAAGATTGTATCCCCCGAAAACCGCATGCAGGCATACGAATTTGTGCGCGGCCAAGTCAAAAAGGGTTTCCAAGCATTTGTTATATGTCCAAGAATAGAAATATCAGAATCAAAAGATACTAAACCCTATACCCTAACCCCCAATAAACTTATATGGTGGGAGGTAAAAACAGTAAAAGATGAGTATGAAAAACTACAAAATCTCATTTTTCCAGATCTAAGAGTTGGTATGCTCCACGGAAAAATGAAGTCTGAAGAAAAAGAGGCGATTATGAAAGCTTTTGCCGCAAAATCCATTGATATCCTTGTTTCCACTTCTGTCATTGAGGTGGGTGTCGACATTCCAAATGCGACGATAATGCTTATAGAAAGCGCGGAACGCTTCGGTCTCGCTCAACTTCATCAATTTAGAGGCCGCATCGGAAGAAATGAACATCAATCATATTGTCTTCTTTTTACCACCTCAGTTGTGCACCTCGAAGAACGGCGCCTCAAAGCAATGACAACCACCCATAGCGGATTTGAGCTCGCAGAGATGGACTTAAGACTCCGTGGTCCCGGAGAATTCTTGGGCGAAGAACAAAGCGGTTGGTCAGATATCGTTATGTCTACGTTAAAAAATCCAACGCTCTTGACTGTCGCCGAAAAAGAAGCAAAACTCTTTCTTGCTCATCACACCACTACAGAAACCCCCATCCTTCATGAAAAACTCCAATCCTTCACCTCAAAACTCCACCTCGCGTAAAAATTAAAAAGACGCAACAATGTGCGTCGTCTACAAAAACTTTTTACTCTTCCCTTCGACCGGATTCTAGATTCCTTCAGAAAAACTACTTTTTTCCCAACCCTCTTTCCACTTCCGAGTTGCCACGAGACTTTGGAGTAACCCAGAAGCCCATATATTTCCCAAACATAAGACGGGTTTGTGCCTCGAGTGCAGGGAAGCAACCCAAAAAGATGGAAGTTGCGGGAGTCAACCACCACTGCAGAAACATCCACATGTATTTCATCCTCCCATACTGCATAGGTTTTGGTGGAAGCAACCACACACTTAATACTGCAGAGGTCACAAGACCAAACATGGCGATAATCATAATATTGCGAGTAAGGTAAGGGAGATTATAGGAAAGCAAGGTCACCTTAAAACTTTCTGTTCCCACAAGCACAGGCAACCACCCCAAAAGAAACATCATAATACTGTTCGTTGACCAAGACCAAAACCCATCGACAAGCTGAACCGTATGCGAAAACTTCTTTTTGAAAGATATCTTTTTATCCTTCCACGCATTAAATATAAAATAAGGGAGATTCTCTACACCGTATCCCCACCTTCTCTGCTGTTTATATTGATTTACAAGTGTTCCCCAAAATGTTGGTGCGACATTTGCATCCATCCTAACAGGATAATAAAGGGGTACCACCTGCCAATCACCACTAAAATGAAGGTAGCACTGATAAAAAATACGCGAATCCTCGGAAACCATATTAGTTTGCCAAAAATCGATCTCTACAAGCGGCTTGAACGCCATTGAGTGTGAGGAGAATGTAATAAGTCGTTCGGGACGCGCCTGTTGCATCATCTGCCAAAAGGTCGAACCGAAACTTAACACACGTGCAAATGCCGGCGCCTCCCAGATATTATTAATAAAGAGCGGAATGGGTTGAAAACTCGAGCGCAATGGTTTTTCTGCGGTAAGATAATGATACGCAAGACAATGGAAATAATCCGGCATAACCCGCGTATCTATATCAAAAACTGATACTACAATATTTTCATAAGGAATACCGAGGCGATCAATGGTCTGTTTTTTAACTTCACGAGCCGCCCATGTTTGATTTGCTCCCTTTCCCTTAAGCTCCCCTGGGATGTCGTCTGGGTGGGTTGTAATAAGAAGATGAGGAAAATTGTGCCCATAGCGCTCTCGAACCCTCTCGCCTATCGCAGAACTAGCCCCACCTGCGCGCCCCTCGAGAGCCAACACCACAATCATCTTCTCGCGTGGATATCCTGTTGCAACAAGTGCATCAAAACTCTCCTTAACTACCCCAAAAGGTTCGTTATACATAGGAAGAATAACAAGTTGCCAAAGATCATCCCAACGCTTAAGCGGAAGAGAGTAGCTAGAAACATCGAGCCTATTAAGCCTCTCGCTCCAATCAACCTTCATATTTTCTAATGTTTTTCGAAACCCCAAACGCAGATGAAGCGATAAATACACTGTCTTTAGAAACCAGTACACATCAAAAAAAATAATAAAAACTGCCACAAAAAATGGATGCGTAAAACTAAGCCCTATGAGAACAAGCAGCGTGCCCCAACTCAAAACACCGGGAAACATCTCAAGGGCACGATACAAAAATCGATTCAAAGTCCAAGGGGTAAGTTCGGTAGCCTTCCCAAGCTTAAGATAGTTTGCCATATATAATGTAAGTTTATTCTTAGCATACCCCACCCCCCTTCATCAAGGAAGGAAGAAAAAATCCGCATGCGCGGATTTCAAATTATTGTCCATTTTGTTTCTTAAATTCTTTCTTGAGTTTTCGAATCTCCTTCATTAAACCACCCCACGGACCATGCATTGTTTCCATCACATCACCAAACCGCTTTGCTTTTGCAGCAGAACGACTCATCTGAACCGCCTGAATATAGATATCTTCTCCGAATAATTTTACACATTCTATGCCAAACTTTTCAATAACATAAAAAACAGAGACGGTATTATCTGGGCCTGTTTTGGAAACAAATTCTTGGAAAGCAGGAAGAGCCTTGCCCATCCCCTCATCCTCTTCCTCTTCTTCGTCTTTTATATCTTTTGGTCCCGAAGAAACAACATTTTCATCTCCAGCTACACAAGAATCCCCTTTCCCGTCGGCACAGGTCCCACAAGAAGAAGCTTTTGAGTTATCCGTTCCACTAAAAAAATAATCCACAAAAGACATCGATCCATCATACGAAACGATAACCACCTCATCTCTGCTTGGGTGATATAAATCCAAACGGACTAAAATCAACGCACCGTTGATTTCTGAGTGTCTTGGGTGTTTAAGATTCCGACGCAATACCATCGAAACTCGCTCTGCAACCGATGCTGCGGTGATATTTTCGTAAGAAACCTGAAAAGCCTGGGCCTTTGCCTCTTGAGAAGCAAATCTCTGAAGATCATATCCTTCAGATCCGAACTCAATCGTTACAATTCGATCTAGGGCACGCTTGATACGCCTGCGATGATCTTTGGAACACGAAAGAATAAGAATAAAATCTCCAAACGGAAGCACTGCAACAGGAAGACTCTTGTTTATATCTTTTAGTACGCGAGCTTTCTTGTTGTACAATCTCTTCGTTGCACGCTTATTCATTAAGGGACACCTCCTCAGATCCCAAAGGTGTGATAATTACCGCTCGACATTTTCCACCTGAATACGGATCATGTTTAAGCGCAATTTTAATAACCTTCCTCATTACATTAACAACCTTACGAGCGGTGTACGTCTTTCCAGCATACGTCTCTAGAAGACCCATCACAGGATCATAACCGCTTCCACTTCCCCCAAAATCCCCCTTATCTATAACATCGCCATTTTGCCATACCTCAAAGATCCGACATCTATTTTCGTTCTCTTCATATCCCACCAAGATAAAGCCAATGGAATCATCCCAATTCGTAAATCTCACCACGATATTGCTCAGCATTTCAGTTTTAGATCGAAGAGTAAGTCGATGATCAATAGGATCGATATTATCGTCAAAATCACGCACGGAAAGCTGGAAATATTTAGAAAGTTGATCACACAAATAACCGATACCAGAACCCGCAATTGCAGTTCTTTCGTCTACACAACGAATTTTCTTTGTCGAATCACTTTCCACGCGATATGCAGTTGATCTGCCATCGCTTGCAATGACCACGGCAGGAACTTTAAATGTCCTGACATCTTCCCCTTCGCCATCCCTAACTTGAAGGAAAAATTTCATGGCGAGAATAGTCGTTCTACTCCTAACGCGCTTCTTTTTTCTCAATGACCCCGAAAACGTATTGCCATCTTTCACCTTAGCAACAAAACGATCAAAGGATTCTTTGAGTGGGTCATGTATAGTGCTATCATCTTCTCTCCGCATTCCATCACCGCCTTTTTTGTTATAAACGAACTAGCCTCACTGTACCATGAGTTCAAAAATATACAAGAAAATCACCAATTAAAATTTAGTATCCAAAAATAACTTGGTCAATGCTGAAAATCCCAGACCCGCCTGAGAAAATAGCAAAACATGCCGCAAAAAGAATAAGATCAAGCTCGTATCCATTTACCAACCCCATCCTTCTCTTTACCATCAAAATCGCCACAAGCATCTCTATCGCAAAAAGGAGTGCAAATGGTTGTGACAAAAAACCAAAAACAAGAGCAAAGCCACCAACCACCTCAAGAAGAGCAATAAAAGTACCCCACAAACGACCGGGACGAAATCCCATACCATCAAACATTCTCGCCGTTCCTTCCAAGTCTTTTAACTTCGGAAAACCATGTTTAAAGAAGATGAGTCCCACTATTATGCGTAGAAAAACCCATGAGTAAGGCTGAATAAAAAGACCCGGTATAAGAAGATAGTTTTTTAACAAAGCGAGATATTCCATAAATAATGTGGTATAGATTAAATTATTAAGAGATATATTAGTATATCATGCAAAAGAATGAACCAACAATAATCTATGAAGACGCGGAAAGACTTGTGATCGAGAAGCCATTTGGCCTCCTCGTACACCCCACGAAACACAAAGAAAAGCTAACCCTTGTAGACTGGCTTCTTAAAACACATCCCGAAACAAAGGGTGTAGGAGAGGATCCAACACGCCCCGGCATTGTACACCGCCTTGATAGAGACACAGGGGGGCTTATGGTAATAGCAAAAACACAACATTCTTTTGAATATCTAAAAAATCTATTCTCTACACGAGAAATACACAAAAAATATCTCGCGCTTGTTTGGGGGCTTATAAAAAACGATACGGGAATCATAGACAAACCAATTGGTATGTTACGAGGTGTTCCAAAACGCACTACACATAGCACAGGAAAAACAAGGGAAGCGATTACTGAATATGTGGTAAAAACACGCTATCCACACACCAACATGACCCTTGTAGAGCTCTCTCCAAAAACAGGAAGAACTCATCAACTCCGCGTACACATGGCATCAATCAGCCACAACATCGTTGGAGACAAGCTTTATGGTCGTAAAAGGGCACAACCCCCCTTCGAACTTCACCACCAATTTCTCTTTGCCTACTCCCTAGATATCCCCACCGAACAAGGCCCACTGCATTTTGAAATAGAATTACCAGAAAATCTTAAAACGCTAATAAAAAGCTTAACGCGGCAAGAAACTTGACTGAATAAGAAAAAAGGTCCAAAATACGTGAATAGTTCAAAAATATGAATAAATTAGATATTTTCAATAAAGCGCAGAAAAAAAGTGAACTTCCCGAACTTAAAACAGGGATGAAAGTAAAAGTCACCGAAAAAATTAAAGATGGGGAGAAGGAACGTCTCCAAGCATTCGCCGGCCTCATCATCGCCATTAAACACGGAAAAACACTTGGTGGTGCTTTTACGGTGCGCGCCGTCATGGATGGTATCAGTGTTGAGAAGGCGTATCCCTTCAATTGCCCTTCTATCACAAAGGTAGAAATTGTTAGTACCTCTAACGTACGCCGCTCAAAACTCTACTTCCTCCGAGGTCTTTCCAAAAAGAAAAGCCGCGAAAAGATCGGAGCAACCGCATAACAATAAACATTCAAAACAGATCCGATTTGGATCTGTTTTCTTGATAAGTATTGAAATAACCATAAAAAGTGTATTAGAATAATGAAAACATGCCCAGGTGGCGAAACTGGTAGACGCACTACCTTGAGGTGGTAGCGCCCGCAAGGGCTTGGAGGTTCGAATCCTCTCTTGGGCACCAAACAAAATACCCCTTCTTGCGGGGGGTATTTTGTTTTACTTGCTAAAAATATAAGAGCATGGCAATAAGTATATAGCCTATTAACAAGGAGAACTCTAATGACAAAGATCGAAAAGGAAGCGCCGCAAGGAAGGTGGAGAGTGTTAAAGATACACTCGGATACCGGTGAAGAGTGGTTGCTCAAAGATTGTGATACGCGAAAAGAAGCAGATAAACTCTCTCAAGAATTCTCTGGAGAAAAAAGGACGCGCATACACATCTACAACGATCAAGGTAATAACCCCTATACTATTGGAGAATATTAAAAAATAAACCTGCGTAATGCAGGTTTTTATATTTAAAATGTCAAACAAAATTGACAGATTTGATATATTCTTTTTTCCCGTCATACTAAAGGGAGCTCATTACAATCGAACGGTGGTGACAATCATGGTTCCGCGAGATCAATTAAAGATACTCCTTGAAACAGTAGTAAGAGAGCTCCCAAAAATCATAACTCATTTTACGCTCACCTCGCGCATTGAACACGACAATATCTCTACGCGGTTATATTTTTCAATGTATCGCAAGAATACACCCGAAAAAGAGGTGATGAAAATGAATATTGAGTTCATGTCGGTCTTGAATATAAAACAAACAACGAGTCTTCATCTCGACACGCATGTATATTTCCTCTCTGAAGATTTAACAGACCCGGAACTTAAAGATATCATCCTTCTCCATGCAATGATCGGCATAGTCCCCTACCAACTTGTTAATGGTTCTTAAAAAATATAACAAAACCCACAAATGTGGGTTTTTATAATCACAAGTGGGGCGGTATTATGCGAACGCGTTAATTGTATCTCAAGACCTTCAAATATAACTCAAAATTCTATTCCCCTAACATGTTCCAGGGTATGTTCACTGGTTTTAGGATTAAAATTTATAAAAATCGCATCGGCGCATATCTCTATACCATGCAGCCCTTTTTCTAAAACATATCCCTCAATAATACGTTTAAACTTTTTTAATTTATGTTGGGTGATCTGCCATTCTGGCATCACGTTGCTCGCACTGGTCTTAACCTCCACAAACACAAACATGTTTTTAAATTTTGCCACAATATCAATCTCTCCATAGCGCCTCTTAAAATTAAGCTCGATAATGGTATATCCATTACTTTTTAAATAATCGCATGCAATCCCCTCTCCAATTTCACCCGTACGCAAATGTGTATTCATAATATTTAGTATATTCCACCAGAGATCATAAATAAGTCCTCAAGGGGGAGACAAGTTGTATCGCTATAGTAGGGGGGCTGTAACGGTCTCCCCTCTTGGAGACGGGTGTTGATCTCTGGTGGAATGTCTCTTTATTTAAAAACGGCATCCCTGTGCCGTTTATTTTACTACTACATTTTCAAAAGTATCTCATCCCACCCAGATACTCGATACGTTGATTGCGAAAGACTAAGCGACCACCTGATCAAATCATTAACTGTTGGGGAAAACCAGATCAGGGTCGGCACCACACCAACAAGGTGGAAAAGCACTTCGCCCCTATCATCAATATGTCCTTGTATACACAAACGTTCACACACAGGCGCCTTTTCTTCACGCTTATCAACAAAATGAATCTGGTCCGCAGACAAACCGGTAATCTCCTCGAAACGATGCACAATGAAAAGACGTCGATTCACAACACGCTCAATCCCCTCCGCACGAGAAACGATCCAAACATGATCAGTTCCTTTAGTTTCGACAAGTCTCTTAAGACCAAAGAACGCGTTTGGCACCACCGAGGAGTGTCGAAAAAGAAATGTATCGAAATTAGTAGTATCTTCCAAAGTTTCAATATTAGGATAACGTTGAAGCATTTCTCTGCGAACAGACATAGGAATATTTTTAACGAGAACGTTGCCAAAATCGACACCCCATCTATCTATACCTCTAAGATCCATAAAATACCCCCTATTCAAAAGAACTATCTACTATATACCCGAGAAACAAAAACCAGTAAAGCTATAAAAGGTATTGACACAACAAGCAAAAG
>Ga0194131_10009428_pt1 | contig 12337 bp, 9 predicted proteins | sample TA2KigO120mmetaG_FD_148631 | JGI IMG/M metagenome (GOLD analysis project Ga0194131, IMG submission 148631) | Freshwater microbial communities from Lake Tanganyika, Tanzania - TA2015053 Kigoma Offshore 120m | ecosystem: Environmental > Aquatic > Freshwater > Lake | place: Tanzania: Lake... | reverse complement strand
CTCGGCGCTGTTGCTCGTCGTGCTCGAGCCGGGCACGAGCGCGGACGAGCTGCGCCTGCCCTTCGAGGCCGCGCTCTCGCGCCTGGCGCGCCTCGCCCGCGGCGCTCGCTCGCAGGCCTGCGCGCCCCCGCCATTTCCAGCGCGAATCGCTCAAGCCGCGCCCCTCGTGTTGGACGATACCTCGCTCGAAACTCCCCCCCCGGGACTCGTTCGCAGGAAGCTCCATGGTTCAGATCAATTTCGCTCAGAAGCAAGTCAGCGCGAAGATCGTCTACTACGGGCCCGGCATGTCGGGCAAGACGACCAACCTCGAGGTCGTCCACCAGAAGGCGCCTGAAGGGAACAAGGGCGAGCTGACGAGCATCTCGACGGACGGTGATCGCACGCTGTTCTTCGACTTCATGCCGCTCGACCTCGGCACGGTGGCTGGGATGCGCACCAGCTTCCAGCTCTACACCGTGCCCGGACAGGTGTACTACAACTCGACGCGCAAGCTCGTCCTGCAGGGCGTCGACGGCGTCGTGTTCGTCGCCGACTCGTCGGCCTCGATGGTGCAGGAGAACCTCGAGAGTCTGCGCAACCTCGAGGAGAACCTGAACGAGTACGGCAAGTCGCTCGCGACCCTGCCGCATGTGATCCAGTTCAACAAGCGCGACCTGCCGGACGCGCTGCCGCTCGAGGAGCTCCAGCGCCTGCTGAACCCCTGCGGTGCCCTGTGCTTCGAGGCCGTCGCGAGCTCGGGCCACGGCGTGTTCCCGACGCTCAAGGCGCTCGCGGCGCGCGTGCTCGAGGCGATCCACGCCACGGGCGCAGCCCCTGCGAGCTCGACTCCGATCGCGGTTCCGCCGCGGCCTGCCTCGCCGCCTCCCTCGGCGCTCGGCACGACGGGCTTCCACACCGGCGCGCCGACGGTCCCGGCGCCGATCCCCCAACGCGCGAGCGCGAGCGCACCGACGCCCGTGGCGAACACCTCGACGAGCGCACCCGCGCCCGCGGGGCTGCACGCGCCGGCTCCCGCGCGCGCGCTCGGCGCCACGGGCTTCCATCCGAGCGCGACCAGCGCGACGCAGATGGGGGCCGCGCCGGTCGGATTCCCGGGGGCGATCCCGATTCACTCCAGCGCACAGTCTCAGGGCCCTGCGTTCGGCCTGGCCCCCCAAGCTGGCAGCGCACACGCCGCCACGCCTGCGCCGGGACTCTCGCAGACGAGCTTCCACGCTCAGAACATGCTCACCCCGAGCGCGCCGCTCAACATGGCGATGCGCCCCTCCACGCTGCACCCGGGGACGAGCGTGCCGACGCAGACGCGCGCCGTTCCCGCGAGCATCCCGATGCCCGCGCCGTGGGCCGCTCCGCTCGACGGCTCGCGTTTCCGTCCGCGCACGGCCCCCGTGGCAGGCGCGGGCAGCGCCCTCTCGTCGCGCGTGCAGGTTCGCCCGGCTCGAACGGGCGAGGACTCGAGCAAGCTCTACGTCGGGTTGTTCATCGCTGCGGGAGTGATCCTCACGATGGGCCTGACATATGTGGTGCTGTCGTTCCTCTAAGGGACGAGCGCGCGAGGCGCCAATTCGGAGTGCATGCGATGGGACGCGACCAGCAACTGCGTGACAATCGGCTCGTCTTCTACGCGCAGGATGTGGCGCGGCTCGATGGCGAGCTCGATGCGCTGCTCGAGCTCAGCAACGCCAAGGCCGCGCTGCTGATCGACAAGGAAGGGCACATGGTGACGCGCCGCGGAGCAGCCGCCATGGCGGGCTCGATGGACTCGATCGCGGCGCTCGTGGCGGGCTCGTTCGCGGCGACGCGCGAGCTCGCACGCCAGCTCGGCGAGGCGCAGTTCACGACCATGGTGCACCAGGGCGCGCGCGACTCGATCCAGCTGCAGCTCGTCGGCGGTCGCACCCTGCTCGGCGTGCTGTTCGACGAACGCACGAACCTCGGGCTCGTCCGCTTCTACTCCAGCGAGACGGCGCGGCATCTGGAGGAACTCCTCGCCGACATCCACGCTCGTCCGGTTCCCGCTGGCGCGGCCCTGTCCGAGCAGTTCGGCGCGGACGCCGCCGCGGCGCTCGACAACCTGCTCTAGGCGCCGCGAGGCCCCGCGCGAGGGGCTCGGGGGTGCCTTCCGGGGTCGGCATGGCCCGTCTCATGGGGCCGGCCCTTGCCCGTGCGCGGGGGCCTCGCTAGTCTCTTGCGCCCTCGAACTCTGGCCCGATCCCGGGTCGACCCTGCGAGGATCGAGAATCTCAAGAGCAAGCGGAGCATCCGACATGGCCCGGGTTTGTGACTACTGCGACAAGCGCACCGAGACCGGCTACCAGCTCGCCCGACGCGGTTTGCCCAAGAAGAAGGGCGGTATCGGTCTGCGCGTCACCGGCCACACCAAGCGCAAGTTCAAGCCGAACATCCAGCGCATCGCCGCCGTCGTCGACGGCAAGACCACCCGCGTCAAGGTCTGCACACGCTGCCTGAAGTCCGGCAAGGTGCGCAAGCCGCGCAACCTCGCCGCGGCAACGGCGTAGGCATCGGCCTGCGCGCCCCGCGCTCGCTCCCGAGCGCCCTCGCGACGGGAGCCTGAGTGCGCCGCCGCGAGCCCCACCAGCTTGGCCAGCGCGCCGATCGAGACGGCGCTCCGCTTCGCGCGGGGTGCCGTTTCGCGTTGTTGCACGGCGCCATCGACGGCACGGTTGAGGCTTGCCACGCGTCCACAGGGCGCTGCATGACGACGTGCTCCGCACGCACTCGATGTCCAGCCTCGGTCCTCACTCCGCGCTCGACCGAGAGGCAGCGTCGTCGTCAGCCTGCGGATCGATCGCCTCGCGAGCGCAGCTCTCGCGCAGCGAGCCGAGCGGCGGAGCGTTCGCTCGAAAGAAATTTCGAGGAAGTTGGGAAAGTGGCATGCATTGTGCGCCGATGTCCTACCGTGGACAGCGCCGCTCGGGCGCTCCATTCAACCTCTAGCCTCTCGAAGGAGAAACTGTCATGGCGAAGAAGAAGGCAGCACGCAAGGCGACCCGCAAAGCGAAGAAGTCCGGCAAGAAGAAGAAGGCCTAGTACAGGCGGGCCCAGTGTGAAGAACATGGGCCGAAGCAGGTTGCGCCCAAGCAAGTTGGGCTCAGGGAACTTGGACCCGGTCGGATCGCGACTGGGAGCTCCGCAGCGGATCACTTCTGTATGAACAAGAGCCAACTCGTTGGGTATGTCGCGGAAGAGTTGCGCTTGTCGCGCCTCGGAGCGGCTACCTTGATCGACAAGGTGCTCGAGGGTGTCCAGAAGGGTCTGCGCGAAGACCAGTCGGTCACGATCGTCGGCTTCGGCACGTTCGAGGTGAAGGACCGCAAGGCCCGCCTCGGACGCAATCCCCACACGGGGGCGCCGATCCGCATCGGGGCCGGTCGCCGGGTGGGCTTCCGGATGGGCAAGTCCCTGAAGGACTCGTTCAGCCCGGGCTAGCGTGCCTCCGCGTGTGCACTTCGCGAGGAGTGCTGCGCAAGATGGTTCGATCATCGACGGGCTCCGACTTGCAGGTCGGAGCCCGTCGTCGTTGGCTGGCCAGGCGGGCGTCGGAGCGGCAGCGCTAGCCGCCGGATGGGGAGTTCTGCGCGGCCTCCGCGCGCCCTTCGAGCGCTGCGATCTCGGCCGCGACTTGCTTGTCGTCGAGCTTGGGGAACAGGCCTGCGACCGCACCGAGCTTCGAGCCCGCGAGGCCGATGCGCCAGCTGCCCGGGGCCGGACGCGCCGGCCAGCCGCGCGAGGTCACCGCTCCCGTGGCACCGAGCATCTCCCAGATGGCCTGCGACTTTTCTGGCATGAAGGGCGCCATCCAGCGCGCGAGATAGCCGATCCACTCGGCGCAGGTCGACAGCACGCTCGCCGCGCGCGCGGGATCGGTCTTCTGCAGCGTCCACGGAGCAAGGCGGTCGACGAACACATTGGCCACGCGCGCGTTCTCGATCAGCTGCTCCGCCGCGCGGCGGAACTTGAAGGCGCGCACATGCTCGGCGGGATCGCCGAACGCGCCGCACTCGTGGAACAGCACGCGATCGAGCTCGGCCTCATGCTCGCGCGCGCAGACCGGGATGTGGCCAGCGTAGTGCTTGTCGACGAACTTCAGCACGCGCGTCACCAGATTGCCGATGGCGTCGGCGAGCTGCGCGTTGTTGCAGGACTGGAAGTCCTTCCAGTTCCACTCCGAGTCCTTCGTCTCCGGGGCGCTCGTGAGCAAGTAGAAGCGCGCGGCCTGCGCGTCGTAGCGCGCGAAGAACTCATCCAGCGGGATGGTCCAGCCCTGCGAGGTCGAGAACTTGCGACCTTGCAGGTTGTAGAACTCGTTGGCGGGCACATGCCACGGCAGCACATAGCCGTCCTGCGTGGCGAACAGCATGGCCGGGAACACCACGCAGTGGAACGGGATGTTGTCCTTGCCGATGAAGTGCACCAGCCGCGTGTCGGTGTCCTTCCACCAGCGCTGCCAGTCGCCGGGACGACCCTCGCGCGCGGCCCATTCCTGAGTGAAGGAGGCGTAGCCGATCGGTGCATCGAACCACACATAGAGCACCTTGCCGGAAATGTCGCCGCTCGTGCTCGCGGGCAGCGGCACGCCCCAGCTCATGTCGCGCGTGATCGGGCGCGGCTCGATTTCCTTCATCTGGTTCTCGACGAAGGTGCCCACATTGGGCTTCCATGCATGACTCGCGATCCAAGTCCCCAAGAACTCGTCGCGCACCTTGGGCAGGTCGAGGTACCAGTGCGTCGTGCGGCGACGCTCGGGGCGCGAGCCGCACACCTTGCAGCGCGGGTCGGCGAAGTCGAGCGGGTTGAGCCACTTCGCGCAGCGCGGGCACTCGTCGCCGCGCGCGGCCTCGAAGCCGCAGCTCGGGCAGGTCCCGGTGACATAGCGGTCGGCCAGGAACTTGGCGTCCGTGGTGCAGTACAGCTGCTCGGTCTCGCGCTGCAGCAGGTAGCCGTTGCGATCGATGCGGGCGAAGAAGTCCTGACTGAGCGCCGCGTGCTGCGGGCACACGCTCGTTCCCGACCAAACGTCGAACGCGATGCTGACGCGGTCGAAGGTGTGCTTGATCACATCGCGCCAGCGCGCGACATACTCTGGGTACGGGACGCCGTCCTTTTCCGCGCCGATCGTGATCGCGACGCCGTGCTCGTCCGTGCCGCAGACATACAGCACTTCCTCACCCTGCATGCGCAGGGTGCGCACATACACGTCGGCCGGAAGGTAGGCGCCGACGACATGACCGAAGTGGATCGGGCCGTTGGCGTAGGGGAGCGCACTGGTGACGAGGTAGCGGGTCATCGCGCGGGGAGCGTAGCGCACGGGCGGGCCGCGCGCCCTCGGTCTAGGGCGCCTGACGCAGAGCGGACTTGTCGATCCGCAGGAGCAACCACAGCCCGCCGGCGGAGGCGCACGGAACCACCACGAGGGGGCCGAGCACCGGCAGCAGGTAGCCGAGCGCGGCCGTGGCGCCGAAGGCGACGAGCGCGAGTGGGTGGCGCGAGAGAAAGCGCCAGCGCGTGCCGATGCTCCAGCGGCGGCGCGACATCGGGATGTCGAGCAAGCTGAGCGCGGTGGTGAAGCCAGCGGCGAGGGCGAAGAGCGGATGGCCGACGAGCGGCACGAGCAGCACCGGGAGCGCGAACACGAGCAAGAGCCCCGAGAGCGCGGTCGCCTGCACGCTGGCGAGTACGGTGCGCAGCTCGATCCTCGCGCGCCAGAGGAGCCAGCGGCGAAACGGCGGCCAACAGAACAGGATCGCGGCGCAGGCCGCGAGACCGGCGAGCGCGCCGTAGAGGAGCGATCCGGGGCGCGCGACCCACAGGCCGAGCGTGACCCCTGCGGCGATCACGCCGACGCAAGCCAGCGTGCCCAGCGCGCACTCGACGCCCGTGAGCCCCACGGGGCGTTCGCGCGCAGCGCGCGGATCGGCGCCGAACCAGCGGCTCTCGAGCACGCCCTGCAGCTCGTCGAGGAACGGTCCGGCGAGCAGCTCGTACAGCAGCGAGAAGGCCCACAGGGACACGAGCAGCGTGAGCGAGGTCGCGATCAAGAACGCCGAGGCCTTGGCGGCGGCGAGCGAGAGGGCGTGGTCGACCAGCCACTCGGCCAGCGCGCGTTCCCAGCCGTCGAGCTCGGGGAGCTGTTCGAGCGCCAGCTCGCGCCCGCGCTCGAGCCAGTGCATCACCGTGCGGTAGAGCCACACGCTGAGTGCTGTGAAGGCGGCGAATGTGCACACGGCCGGCGGCACGATCCAGCGCTTGGTGCCCCGTGTCGTGACAAGCAACCGGGCACCCTGCAGCAGCGCCGCGAGGCCATCTTGGAGCTCGCCCCAGCCTCCACGGCGTCCCCGCAGGCTTTGCGGGGGCCTTCCGGCGCATGTCGCGCAGGCTTCGTTGGCAGACACGGGCCAGTCGTATCCGCAGTACGGGCAGGGCGCGATCACGGGCGTGAACCTACGCGCCGTCCCCCTTCGCGGGCTAGAATGCTGGCCACTTTCGCCGTCGAGCGCGGGCTCAATCGGCCTCGTTCGCCCCTCTCAAGCCCCTCTGCGAGTGCCTTGCGACCATGGGTTCCTTCGCCAACTTCCGCCAGCTCGACTACCTCGGCCTCGACGACCAGTTCTCCGAAGACGAACGCATGGTCCGCGACGCCGTGCGCTCGTGGGTCACCGAGCGCTACCTGCCGATCGCGATGGAGCACTTCGAGGCCGGCACGTTCCCGATGGAGCTTGTCCCCGAGCTCGCGGAACTCGGCGTGTTCGGACCGACGACGCCCCCTGAATACGGCGGCGCGGGCGTCAACAGCGTCACCTACGGTCTGATCTGTCAGGAACTCGAGCGCGGCGACAGCGGCCTGCGCTCGTTCGTCAGCGTGCAGGGCTCGCTCGTGATGTGGCCGATCCTCGCCTTCGGCTCCGAGGAGCAGAAGCGCCGCTGGCTGCCGCAGCTCGCCGCGGGCAAGGCCATCGGCTGCTTCGGCCTGACCGAGCCCGACTTCGGCTCGAACCCCGGCGGCATGCTGACCACGGCCGTGAAGAAGGGCGACGACTGGGTGCTCAACGGCCGCAAGATGTGGATCACCAACGGCACCTGCTCGCAGGTCGCGGTGGTGTGGGCGCGCACTCCGGACGGCATCCGCGGCTTCCTCGTCGAGGCGGGCACGCCGGGCTTCAGCGCCCCGGAGCAGAAGCACAAGTTCTCCCTGCGCGCGTCGATCACGAGCGAACTCGTGCTGCAGGATGTCGTCGTGAAGGACAGCGCGCGCATGCCGGGCGCGATCGGCCTCAAGGCGCCGCTCAACTGCCTCACTCAGGCGCGCTACGGCATCGCCTGGGGTGGTCTCGGCGCGGCCTACGCCTGCTTCGACGAGGCGCTGGCGTACGCCAAGTCGCGCATCGTGTTCGACAAGCCGCTTGCCGGGTTCCAGATCCCGCAGAAGAAGTTCGCGGACATGGCGACCCAGATCACGATGGGCCAGCTGCTCGCCCTGCGCCTCGGCCGCCTGAAGGACGACGGCCAGCTCACGCCCTCGCATGTCTCGATGGGCAAGCGCAACAATGTGATGCTCGGCCTCGAGGTCGCGCGCACATGCCGCGACATCCTCGGCGCCAACGGCATCAGCCTCGAGTACCAAGTCGGTCGCCACCTGTGCAACTTGGAGAGCGTCGTGACCTACGAAGGCACGCACGACATCCACACGCTGGCGATCGGTCAGGAACTCACGGGCCTTCCGGCCTACCGCTAGTCCGAGTTCTTCGGAGTCTTGCGCCGCGCGGCGGGGAAGCCTCGAAGCTCTTCCGCCGCGCGCGCCCTTTTCGAGGTCGTGACGCAGCGCGCTTGGATCGCGTATTGTCATCGGGGTGGAACTCGCGCTCGCGCTCGTGCTCGCACTGCCCGCGCAGAAGCCGGACGGCAAGGCGGAAGCTCAGGTGCCCGTCGAGCTCGCGCGCACCAGCCCGTCCGCGCTGGCGGTGGAGGCGGGGCGCCGCGCGCTCGAGGCGAAGGCGCTCGACGAAGCCTGCGCCCACGGCCTGCGGGCGCTCGAGCTCGAGCCGCGCTCCGCGGAGGCGCTCGCACTGCTGCTCGACATCGCTCGCGACGACGCGGACGCGCGCATGCTGTGGAGTCACGAGGCCGCCGCGGCGCTGGCGGACGAGCGCGGCAAGCTCGCGCTCGAGCGCGCGCTCGCCGAGCGACTCGCGCCGAAGGACGCGAGCGTCGCTGCCATCGCCGCTGCGCGCGCTGCTGCGGCAGAGGAGCTGGCGGAGCTCGCGACGAGCGCGCGCAAGGCCGCGGAGAAGTCCGTCGAGAGCGCGGTGATCGCCGGTTGGGCCGCGGGGCTCGGACGCGAGCTCGTGCACGGCGCTCCCGCGCTGCTCGCGCGCCACGCGAGTGCATTTCCGCCAGGATTTCCGCCCACGGCGAGCGCGCGCAAGGCGACGCTCGAGGCGCTGGAGAAGAAGCTCGGTTCCGCCGAAGCGTCGGGTGACCTCGAGCGCGCGGTCGAGCTCGCGCTGGTGCTGCGCGGCATCTGTGCCCAAGCTGGGTTTCACGACCTCGAGGGCCCGGCGGCACCGGATCTCTCGCGCGTGCGCGGCACGGCCGAGGCGGTGCTCGAGCGCTCGCGCCAGCGCCTGCGCGAGAAGCAGGGCGAGCCGTGGACGGTCGAGCGCCTCGACGAGCTCGACGGCGATGCGCGCGACGCGTTCACCAAGGAGCACGCGCGCTTCTCGAATCCGGGCGTCGCGCTCTCGCCGCGCAGCTGGTATCGGGTCGAGACGGTCTGCGGCCACGCGACCCTGCTCGGCGCGGCGGCGACGGTCGAAGACCATCACACGCGGCTCGCGAACTGGTACGGCAGCGATCCCTTCGTCGGGCGGCCGGGGCTGGTGCGGCTCGTGGCCGAGTCGGCGGGCTTGGAGAGCGAAGGCGCGCCTTTTTTCTGGGTCGGCGGCTTCCAGTCGGGCGACGTCACGACGCTGCGCATGTCGATCGGCTCGATCGAGGGGCTCGGCCGCGGCCTGACGCACGAGCTCACGCACCGCTTCGACGGCGCGCTCTTCCCCGGCATTCCATCGTGGCTGGCCGAGGGGCGCGCGGTGTGGACCGGCGCCGCCTACGCGAACATCGAGGACACCTCCTTCGTCGCGAACCATGCGAGCTTCGGGACGATCGACGACGCGCGCTACCGCGGCTACGGCGGGCGCGACAAGCTCGCGGACCTCGTCGCGGGGACGATCGAGGACTACCGCGACAACTACGTCGCCGGCTACGCGCTCTATGTGTACTTGAACACGTGGTACGACACGCCGGGCAAGCCGCTCTACCGCGCGCAACTCGAGCGTTACATGAGGAGCCGCGCCGGCGATCGCAAGTCGCCGATGGCGGCCTTCGAGGCGCACTTTTGCGATGGCAAGGAAGGCCGTCCGAAGGACTTCGACAGCTTCGCGCAGGCGTTCGGCACCTTCGTGGTCGGCTTCTATTGGCGCGATCGCAAGCCGTTCACGGAACGCTACACCGAGAGCGCCGGCGACTACCGCGCGAGTCGCTGGAGCGAGACGGTTTTGGACGAGCCGACATGGGTCTGGTCGCGCGGGCGCGCAGAGCCGTGGCTCGGGCAGGATCAGGCGCGTTCCGCGGGCTTTTTGCTGCGCGCGCTCGGCGACGAGCCGGGCGCGACGGCGGCGTTCGGCTGGTCGCTCGCCGTGGACGAGCGCTGGAACTCGGTCGACTCCGCGCTGCGCGAGTTGCTCGCGGGAGCGGGCAAGCGCGAAGGCGCGTGGGTGCTCGCGCGCGACATCGAGCGGCGCGGCTTTGCGAGCGGAGCCCCCGCGGGGGCGGCCCCGATGTTGGCGCGCTTGCCGAAGCTGCGCGCGTTCCTCGACGCACTGAAGGTCGCGTCCGCCGCCTGCGCCGCCGACGGTCGGCGCCTGTCCGCCGCCGCGCTCGCGGCGGACCACGATCGTCTGGCCGACCTGCTCGGCACAGCGCGGGTCGCCGCGGGGTTGCCGGCGCTCGACCTTGCCGCCGCGCGCCTGCATCCCTTCGACGAGCCGCGTCGCGCGCTGCAGTCGTTCGGCTGGAGCGAGGACAAGCTCGTCGGCTACGACGACCGGCGCGCTCCGGGCCTGTGGTGCCTGGACGAGCGCGCCGCGCTGCATGTGGGGCGCTCCACTCCGCGCGTGGGCACGGGCTCGCAGGATCGCGCCAGCGGGGTGCACGAGGCCTTCGTGCGCTCCAACCTCTGGATCGAGCCGGGGCGCTGGCGCGTGCGGATGCGCATCGCGCCCACGAGCTCGGCGTTCAACGGCGAGGTCGTCGTCGGCTACGAGCGCCGCGATCGTCAGGCGCGCATGCGCTTCTCCGGCGGCGACTACGCCTTCGCGATCGGCGACAAGGAGGAGCCCGCGGAGCTCGCCAGCGTCGACTGGGGCATCTCCGGCCTCTACGAGCGCGACGGCGGACTCGACGGCTCGACGCGCGGCGGCAATTTCGGCTTCGGGCGCACGGTGGCGGCCTTCGCGGTCGAGCTCGCGATCGACGAGGGCGCGCTGCACCTGTTCGTCGAGAACGAGTACCTGGCGACCTACCACACGCCCGACGGAATGCCGATCGAGGGCTACCTCGGCTTCGCGAGCGCTCTCGGCTCCTACAAGGCGAGCGAGATCAGCCTGCAGCGTCTCGATCGCAGCGCGACCTTCGCGCCGCTCGAGCGCGTCCCGCCCGCGATCCACCTCGACCTCCCCCGCGCGGTGGCCTTCCGCGACTCGCTGAACCGTCGCTTCGTCGGCATGCCGCTCTCGGCCAAGGGCACCCTGTGCGCGTGGGTCCCGCTGCCCGAGCCGGGCGACGACGGCGGCATCGACGCGGAGCGTGCGCTGAAGAAGATCTTGGAGCGCGCGGTCGAGCTCGAGCGCATCGCGACACGCCAGTCGATCCAGACGCCGCTCGTGCTCGCGATTCCGCGCTCGCTCGGTGTCCCGCTGGTGGCGCGCGTGCGCGGAGAACTGGACGCGCGCCTCGATCCGGAGTTCCGTCCGCGGCTCACGCTGCTCGAGTATGGCCCGCCCGAGCTTTCCGCCGCGCGCGGCAGCGCCGGCGACGAGCACCAGTCGTCGCTGCTCTTCATCGACTCCGCGGGGGTGCTGCGCGCCGCGGAGAGCCTGCACCCGGGCAAGAAGATCGACGGGAGCCTCGGCCGCTGGGTCGAGGTCTTCCGCAACCGCTAGGGAGTTCGCGGCTCAGGCGCGCGAGCGCTTGGCCTTGCCGGTCTTGGTCGTGCCGCGTGCGTGGGCGAGTGCGGCGGCAACGAAACCGTCGAACACCGGGTGCGGTCTCAGCGGCTTCGACTTGAACTCCGGGTGGAACTGCACGCCGATGAAGAACGGGTGGTTCCTGAGCTCGACGATCTCGACCAAGTCGCGCTGGGGATTGGTGCCGCTCGTCACGAGCCCGGCGGCCTCGAAGCGCGCGCGGTAGGCGTTGTTGTATTCGAAGCGATGGCGGTGGCGCTCGCGGATGGCGCTCGCCTTGTAGAGGCGCTGGGCGAGCGTGCCCGGCACGAGATTGCAGTCGCAGGCGCCCAGGCGCATGGTGCCGCCCTTCTCGTGCACATTGGCCTGATCGGCCATCAGGTGGATCACCGGGTGCGGTGAGCGCGGGTCGAGCTCCTCCGTGTTGGCGCCCGCGAGCCCGAGCACATTGCGCGCGAACTCGATCGTGGCGCACTGCATGCCGAGGCAGATCCCGAAGAACGGCAGCTGGTTCTCGCGCGCGTGCTGGATGGCCTTGATCTTGCCCTCGACTCCGCGCTCGCCGAAACCACCGGGAATCAGCAGGGCGTTGCAGCCTTCGATCAGCGCGGCGCCCTGCTCCGCGTAGTCCTCGGCGCGCACCTTGCGAATCTTGACCTTGCAGCCGTTGGCGATGCCGGCGTGGGCGAGCGACTCGTAGATCGACTTGTAGGCGTCGTGGAGCTGCGTGTACTTGCCGACCACGGCGATCTCGCAGCTCTCGCTCGTGCGCCGCAGGTCCTCGATCATGCGATTCCAATCGCCGAGGTCGGTTTCGCCGTCGGGCGGCAGGCCGAGGCGCCGCGCGATGATGTGATCGAGGCCCGCCTTCACGAGCATGGTCGGCACTTCGTAGATCGAGAACTCGACATCGCGCTCCTCGATGACCGCATCGCGTCGCACGTTGCAGAACAGGCTGATCTTGCGCGCCATGTCGTCGGTCATGGCCTGCTCGGTGCGGCAGATCAGCACATCGGGCTGGATGCCGATCTCGCGCAGCTTGCCGACCGATTGCTGCGTGGGCTTGGTCTTCA
>Ga0194131_10009418_pt1 | contig 12347 bp, 8 predicted proteins | sample TA2KigO120mmetaG_FD_148631 | JGI IMG/M metagenome (GOLD analysis project Ga0194131, IMG submission 148631) | Freshwater microbial communities from Lake Tanganyika, Tanzania - TA2015053 Kigoma Offshore 120m | ecosystem: Environmental > Aquatic > Freshwater > Lake | place: Tanzania: Lake... | reverse complement strand
TTCCGGCAGCCTGGCAACGAAAAATCGTGCTACGCAACAACCACACTTCGACCGGCGGCGATGAGCGTTCGCCCGTCAATTCTCGGACAGGCTCCTAGAGGAACTCGTTTGCTCGAGAGAATACACGCAGAAGTACGACGACGCCCTCGCCGCTGCGGACCGGCTCGTTTCGGTCTCCGAGAACCGATCGGATAGGTGGTGGCACGGGCGGGCATTCTTCTTGCGAGCTTGGCTCCTGCGTACATTGGGCCGTCCTGCCGAAGCAATGCGCGACGCGCGGCGAGCGGTGGAACTGGCTGAGGAGGGCGGATATCGAGCCATCTACTCCGATGCTCAGGCGCAATTGGCATCGTCGCAAGCTGCGTCCGGTGACATCGAAGGCGCGCTTGCAACCACGCGCGAGTTCGAAGCGCGAATGGCCGAAGCCCGTCACATCGGCGGCCAACTCAATGCGCTCCTCACCCGAGCGGACATTCTCGCCAACCACGGTCGGCACGAGGAAGCGCTCGAAGCAGCGCGGGCCGCAGCCATCAAATCCTCCTCCAAGCGTCGAACTGATGCCTATGCACAAGCCCGCTATCTGGAGGCCTGGAACCTGTCGCGACTTGGCAGACGCGACGCTGCCCTGGAAGCCACGCGCGAGGCCATCACCGCCAACGCTCGTTGGTGGAGCGCCTACGCCGCCGGACTTCAGTGCGATCTGGCCCAAACGGCCGCATCCTCCCGCACCCACGTCGACTTGGCGCTGAAACTCGGCAACCACGCCGGGATTCGAACCCCCATCGGAAATCTCTGCACCACAGCCGCAAGATTGCCTTTCCAGACTGGTCCCAGCTACTCGAACGCGCCCTCGAGTCTGGGGTAACGCTAGATCGGTGGGACCTAACCGGCATCCTCGGAGCCGCTGCCCGCAACTCGGACTGGAAAATCACAAGCCAACTCGTCGCACGTCATCCCGAGCTACTCCACGATATCGCCGGCGCCGGCCGGACCTGGGGCTCCATGGCCGAATCCGAGGGACGAGCCGTCACCTACGCGAGCATCGCTCGCGCCCTTCCGGAAATCGAAGCAATTACCAGCCGCGCGAACGGCCCGGGTGGCTTCCCGACGGTACTCTCCGAAATCGTCGACGGACTCGTCTCCACCTGCCGGGACGCCGGTCTGCTGCGAGACATCGCCGCGCTTCTTACCGAACGCTACCCGCCTTCCGCGGAAGCGTCCGCGCGCCTCATCAGCTTCGCTCAATTCCACGAAGCCCCGGACCGCGAGGCCTACCTGCAGCGAATCGATCCGGATCTCGCCACGGCGGTCCGCAGGATCTGGAATCAGCCGCACCCTTCTCTGAAGCCCGGCAGCAGGAGGCGGGGCCGCGGTGCGACAAAGTAGGAGAAAGGTCTCTTGGGTGGTAACTGTGCAAAGAGTGTCGAATTTTTCCGTTTCACGACAAAACGAACCGAGCCACAAACGCCGCCACCAGGACCCACACGATCCAGCTCACCTCTCTCCCCCTCCCGCTCAACAACCGCAACAGCGCGAACGAAACGAACCCAAGCGCCAGTCCGTTGGCGATACTGAACGTCAGCGGGATCGCCGCGATCGTCAAAAACGCCGGAATCGCATCCAACGGATCTCCCCACCGGACCTCCGCCGTGTGGCTCATCATCGCCGCCCCCACCAAAACCAAGGCGGGAGCCGTCGCCGCCGCCGGAACCACGCCCACCAATGGAGCCGCGACCAGCGACACCAGGAACAGCAGTCCCGTGACGATCGCCGTCACTCCCGACCGTCCGCCCGCCACGATCCCCGCGGTGCTCTCGATGTAGCTCACCACCGTCGAAGTCCCTGTGAGCGCGCCGAGCATCGTCGCCGAGGCGTCCGCCATCAGCACCCGGTTCACGCGCGGCAGCTCGCCCGACTCGGGCATCAGCCCCGCATGCTTGGTCACCCCAACCAGAGTCCCGAGATTGTCAAACAGATCCACGAATAGGAACACGAACAGGATCTCAGCCAGTCCCAGATTCATCGCACCCGCGATGTCGAGTTGCAGGAACGTCGACCCGAGCTCGCCGAGATTGCCCCACTGCGGATTCCAGCGCGCGACACCCGTCACCAGCGCGATCCCCGTGCTCGCGGCGATGCCCGTGAGGATTGCCAGCGGAAACTGGCGCGCTTGCAGAGCGGCAGTGATCACGAGTCCGGCCAGTGCGACCAAGGCGGACGGATTCTTCAGGTCCCCGAGCTTCACCGCGGTCGCAGGATCCGCCATGATGATCCCGGCGTTCCGCAGTCCGATGAAGGCGATGAACAATCCGATGCCCGCGGCGACGGCGCCATAGAGGTCCACGGGCAGCGCACGGATCAGCTTCTCGCGGACCCCGGCCACGGTGAGCAGCAGGAATGCAACACCCGACAGGAACACCGCTCCCAGGGCCACTTGCCACGGCACGCCCATGCCTTTCACCACCGCGTACGTGAAGTAGGCGTTCAGGCCCATGCCCGGCGCCAGCGCGATCGGATAACGCGCCACCGCGCCCATCAGGATGCTCGCGATTCCCGCCGAGATGCACGTGGCCGCCATCACGCCCGCGGCCGGCATTCCCGTCTGGCTCAGGATCGAGGGATTGACGAAGATGATGTAGGCCATGGTGACGAAGGTCGTCACCCCCGCCAGGATCTCCGTGCGCCAGTTGGTGCCGAGCCGGGAAAACTCGAAATATCGCTCAAGGCCGGATCGCATCATAATAGGATAAGGAATCATGAATACCGGGCGAATCCTCACAGGGCTGGTTTTAGCCGCCTGCTTGCAGGCGCAGAGTCCCGCGGGTGTCGCGCGCCCGCCGATCGGCAAGCCGCCGATCCTGCGCGCCGCCGAAGTCAAGCCCGGCATGAAGGCCACGGCCTGGACCGTGTTCGCCGGATCCACGCCCGAGGCGGTTCCGATCGAGATTCTCGGAGTGATGAAGAACGCCTGGGGACCGAAGCAGGACATCATCCTCGGCAAGATGGGCGGACGCGCCGAGCGCACCAATGTCGCGGGCGGCATGAGCGGAAGCCCGGTGTACGTGGATGGCAAGCTGATCGGCGCGGTGGCGCTCCGGCTCAGCGTGTTCTCGCCGGATGCGATCTGCGGCATCACGCCAATCGAGCTGATGCTTGAGATCAACGACTTCGATCAGAGCCGGCCCCCGGACGCGCGCACACCGGACAACCCCAATCGCCGCGCGGCGGTGGATATCGCCGCTCCATTCGCGCAGGCATCGGCAGGGTGGACGCTGACGCCGATCGAGTCGCCGCTCGTGTTCTCCGGATTCCAGGAAACCGTGATCCGGGAGTTTGGACCGATGTTCCAGCAGATGGGAATCCGGCCCGCGCAGGGTGGAGCCTCCGCGGCGTTGCGCGCCACCAAGCTCGACGCGGATTGGCGGACATCGCTCCTGCCGGGCGACGCCGTATCGGGCGTGCTGGTCTCCGGCGACATGAGCATGACTGTGATGGGCACGGTCACCTACAACGACGGCAAGCGCGTGCTCGCGTTCGGGCATCCGTTCCTGAATCTGGGTCCGGTGAGCATGCCGATGGCCAAGAGCGACGTGGTGATGACGCTCGCCTCGGCGTTCCAGCCGAACAAGGTCGGCAACGCGACTGGCGTTGTGGGCTCGCTCCGCCAGGACCGCCACTCAGGAGTGATGGGCGTGCTGGGCGATGCGTCGGAGATGATCCCGACGCGGCTGAAGGTCCGCACTTTTGGCGAATCGAATCAACTCCTGAAGGAAAAGGATCTCAAGTTCGACATCTTCGTCCAGCAGAAATGGACGCCGTTCCTGATGATGGTCACGCTGTTCAACGGACTGTCCGGCTTGAACGATTTCGCCGAGGAGACCACCTACCGCATCAACGGCACGGTCGACATGGAAGGCCACGGGAAGCTGTCGCTCGGCAACATCTTCGCTCCCGGCGAGACGCCGCAGCCCGCGCCCATGCAGATGACGTTCTGGTGGGGCGACAAGTTCAACCGCCTGTTCCTCAACACGGTCCGCATGCCGAAGCTGCGAGCAGTGGACGTGAATGTCGACCTGATTCCGCGGCGCAGCATCGCCGCGATCGAGAGCGCGTTCGCTGAGGCTGGAGAAGCGGACGCGGGAACCGAACTGCCCGTGAAGGTCTACTTGCGGCCGTATCGCGGGGGACGGATCGAGCGGACCGTCCGGGTCAAGATCCCGCGGTCGCTGCCACCAGGCGAGCACCGGATCCTGTTCAGCGACGCCGACACGCTGAACCGCATCCAGAGCGTCGCGAGCCAGTTCAACCGGTTCATGGATCTTCCGCAGATGGTCTCAGTCCTCAACCAGGAGCGGACCAACAATCGGATGTACGTCTCGATCGTGCAGTCGCGGCCAACCGTCTATCAGGACGACAAGGTGATGCCAGGCCTCCCGCCCTCCGTCGCCAACGTGATGCAGAACGGGCGCACCGGCACTCGCGCCTACTTCACGATTCCGGAAAGCGCCGAAGAGCAGCAGGCAGTTCCGTTCGACCTGATGGTGAACGGAAGCTATTCACTCAGGATCAAAGTCAACTAGAACAATGTCCGTATCCATTCGCTGGACCGCCGCCCTATGCGGCCTGGCCGTGCTGGCCGCCGGGGGAACCCGCACCTGGGAGCACTCCTCGCGCGCCGACTTCGAAAAGGCCACACTCAAGAAACTGTCGCTGCGCAGCGACGGACGGCTGACCCTCGCGCCGGTTTTCAAGGAGCTGCACGATCCCGCGGCCAGCTTCCTGTGGACCGTGGCGCGCGACTCGCGGGGCCGTGTCTTCATGGGCGGGAACGGGCAGGACAACAAGGCGCGCGTGTACGAGTTCGAGGCGGGCAAAGGACGCGTGATCGCCGAACTGGCCGGGCTCGCGGTGCACGCGATCGCCATTGATGCACAGGATCGCGTGTACGCCGCGGCGTCGCCGGACGGCAAGGTCTACCGGCTGCGCGCCAACGCCGAGCCTGAAGTTTTCTACGACCCTAAGGCCAAGTACATCTGGGCGATGGCCTTCAACGCACGCGGGGACCTGTTCATCGCCACCGGCGACAAGGGCGAGATCCACAAGGTGACTGCTGCAGGCGCGGGATCCGTGTTTTTCCAGACAGAGGAGACCAACGCCCGCTCGCTCGCCGTGGATCCGCAAGGAAACGTCTTTGTGGGCACCGACCCGGGCGGACTGATCTTCCGGGTCACGCCTGCGGGCGAGGGATTCGTCGTCTATCAGGCGTCGAGGCGCGAGATTACCGCTCTCGCCATCGGGTCCAACGGGTCGGTGTACGCCGCCGCCGTGGGAGTCAAGCCTGCGCCTGCTGCGCCTTCCGCGCCAGCCGCTCCGGCCCCAGCTCCGGCGGCCCCGGCAGCTTCCTCCTCGTCCGCTCCGGCGCGTCCGCCCGCGCCACCGAGCGTGATCCCGGGCGTAACCGGCGGATCGGAAGTGTTCCGGATCGAGGCCGACGGATATCCGCGCAAGCTCTGGACCCACGCGACGGACGCCGCCTACGCGCTCGCGTTCGACGCGTCAGGCAAGCTCCTCATCGGTACCGGAAACAAGGGCGCCATCCACCGGCTGGACGACGACCTACTGTCGACGCAGGTGGTCACCGCGGCGCCAACTCAAGTGACCGGGATCATGCAAGGCCCCGCGGGCGCGCTCTATGTGGTGACAGGGAACATTGGCAAGCTGTTCCAGTTGGGCCCTGAAATTGAGAAGGAAGGATCCGTTGAGAGCGTTGCGCTCGATGCCGGGTTCTTCACCTATTGGGGCCGCATGAACTACGGCGGGACCCTTGACGGCGGCCAGGTGAAGCTCGAAACGCGCAGCGGGAATCTCGAGAGCACACGGCGCAACTGGAGCAACTGGGCGGGTGTGGTGTTGAACTCCTCCGGCGGGCGCGTGACGTCACCCGCCGCACGGTTCCTGCAGTACCGCGTCACGCTGTCGGCGGCGCCGGATGGCAAGACGCCCGGGGTGGGCTCGGTGGACGTGGCGTTCCTTCCGAAGAACGTGGCTCCGGTGGTTGAGGTGGTGGAGAGCACGCCCGCCAACTACCGGTACGCGCCGCAATCGCTGACGCTGAGCACATCATCTTCGCTCACCCTGCCCAGTTTGACGCGGACGCCCGCCGCTTCGGCGAATTCGGCGCCCTCGCCCAGCGCCGAGGCTCCGGCAAGCACGGTCAACTACGCCAAGGGCTTTATCGGCGCACGCTGGCTGGCACGCGATGACAACGGCGACTCCCTCCTGTCGACCCTCGAGATCCGCGGCGACAAGGAGACCGGATGGAAGGTGCTCAAGGCCGACATTCGGGAACGGAACATCAGTTGGGACTCGACCGCTTTTCAGGACGGCTATTATCTGTTGCGTGTCACCGTGACCGATTCGCCCTCAAACCCGCCGCATCTGGCTCTGATGGGCCAACTGGAGGGTTATCCGTTCGTGATCGATAACAGCCCGCCACGGATCACCGGACTTGCGGCTACGCGCAACGGCGCCCGCGTCGATGCGCGGTGGCAGGCCACCGACGCGCTCAACATCATCTCCAAGGCGGAGTACTCGCTCGACGGCGCGGAGTGGAAGACCGTCGAGCCGACCACGCGCCTGTCGGACTCGCAACAGCACGACTACGTACTCACGCTTGACACGGTCGCGGCCGGAGAACGGACACTCGCGGTCCGTGTCACCGACGACTACGACAACGTGGTAGTGGAGAAGACCGTAATCCGATAGAATCTTGCGAGGAGCTTCTATGACTCGCTGCCTCGCTTTGCTCACTGCTCTGGGATTCGGGCTCCACGCGCAGGAGACCCGGTCCGCCATCCACGGCCGCGTCCTCGACCCTCAGGGGACACCGGTCCCGGCCTCCAAGGTCGTGGTCCGGAACCTCGACACCAACACGGCGGTCACCACCGCCACCAACGATACCGGATACTACGAAGCCAACCTTCTGTTGCCTGGCAACTACCAGGTGAACGCCGAGGCCGCGGGCTTCCGGACTTCAATCCGGAAGGGCATCGTACTACCTGTCGCTTCGCGTGTCGAAGTGGAGATGAAGCTCGAGATTGGATCCGTGAGCGAGTCCGTCACCGTGGTCGCCGACGCGCCGCTGCTCGACACCAGTTCGGCCAACACCGGCCGCGTGGTCGACCAGCGGACGCAGGCCGGGCTCCCGCTGTCATCCTCGAACATCACGCTGTTCGCGCGCATGGCGCCAGGCGTGCAGACCAACGGCGAGGTGCGGGTGATCGGTCCTGGTGACCAGGCGTCGACATCGGACTACAAGATCGCGGGCGGAGTCGGTGGCAACGAGTGGTCGATTGATGGAGGCTCGAACACCGGGAGCGGCGGGCGCCGCGTGGGCTACGTCGCCCACTCGGACGAGATTTCGGAGATCAAGGTGGAGACGAACAATTTCGACGCCTCGATCGGACACAGCTCCGGAATGGTCGTGTCGATGATGTCGCGCTCGGGGACAAACAAGTTCCACGGCGGGGCGTCGAACATCCACGAGCAGACGCGGTTCAATGCGACGCCGTTCTTCACGCGCCAGCTCTACTACCGCAACATCGCCGCCGCCGAGGCGGCAGGCAACACCGCGCGCGCCAACCAACTGCGCAACACACCCAAACAGCTATCGGGAAGAAGGAACCATTATTCCGGGTTCATCGGCGGCCCCGTGATCATTCCGAAAGTGTTCGACGGCCGCGACCGGCTGTTCTTCTTCTTCAGCTACGTCGGCTTCCGCCGGCTCATCCCTCCGAATCCGATCAACCTCAACCACACGTTCCCGACCATGCCCAACCGCCAGGGCGACTTCTCGGATCTGTTGGCAGCGGACGCCACGCGCTATCAGATCTACGACCCGCTGAGCGTGCGGCCGGATCCGGCGCGGGCCAACAACTTTATCCGGACGCCGTTCACGGGCAACATCATTCCCCGGGCGCGCCAGGTGAACCCCGGATACGATTTCTACACGCGGCTGATGCCCGAACCCAACAACAATCCTGCCAATCCACGCGCCGAGCCGCTGAACAACTTCCTCGGCACCGACATCCCCTGGACCTCGCCCTACGAGGCCTACACCAACCGGTGGGACTACAAGCAGTCTGACTCGCACCGCTTCTTCGGCCGCTGGACTTACGATGACTACTACCTCGACGCGCTCGACTGGACCTACCGCACATCTCCCGGCCTGATGACGCAGCGCGACCGCCGGCACAACATCGCCGCCGTGGTCGACTGGGTCTATACGCGGGGCGCGTCCACGGTGTTCGACTTCGCGGCCTCCGGCAACCAATATCTGAGTCCCACCAAGCCGCCGGTGATCATGAACTTCAAGCCCAGCGACGTCGGATTTCCGGCCTACGTCGACCAGCGCGCGGGCGACCTGCACATTCTGCCGACGATGAACTTCGACGGCTACAACCCGATCGGGCGTAACGTGCCCATCATCAACCGCGTCCGCTCGGCGGCGTTCCGGGCCGATGTGACGCATATCCGCGGCCGCCACAGCTTCCGCGGCGGATTCGACTTCCGCGAGCACTACAACGTGAATGGCGTCGGCGGCAACACGTCCGGCAATTACGGGTACTCGAACTTCTTCACGCGCCGCAATGACGACACGCTGACTCCCGCCGGACAATTGGGCCACTCCTGGGCGGCGTTCATGATGGGCATTCCGGCTTCGATGACCATCGGGTCGAACGATAGCTATGTGATCCAGAGTCCCTACTTCGCCTGGCACGGGCAGGACAACTGGCGGGTGACTCCCAAACTGAATCTGAACCTCGGTCTCCGCATCGAGTATGAGAAGGGCCCCACCGAGCGCTACGACCGTTGGATCGGCTACGCGGACAGAAACGTCCAACTCCCCATTTCCGCGGGCGCCCAGGCCGCGTACGCCGCGTCACCGGTGCCCGAGCTTCCGGCTTCAGGTTTCGCCGTGCGTGGTGGTGCCGTTTATCCGGGTGTCAACTCGCCGCGCCGCATCCGGCGGAACGAGCTCATGTGGCTGCCGCGCGCCGCCGCCGCATATCAATTGGACAAGAAGACAGTGCTGCGCGCGGGCTTCGGCATGTTCTTCGACACGCTCAACGCGGCAATCGAGACAGTGAATCAGCTCGGCTTCTCGCGCACCACCTCGACCAACGTCTCAAACGACTTCGGCCAGACCTGGCTGGTAGGTGATCCGGCCCGTGGAATCTCGCCGCTCCGGGACCCGTTCCCGGTCCGGTCCGATGGATCGCGGTTCGACGAGCCCACGCGTGCGGCGCTCGGCAACATGGCGACGGCTGGACGCGGGTTTACATTCGGTGACTTCGACACGCGGCGCGCTCGCCAGCGGCGGTGGCGCGTGGGCCTACAGCGGCAGTTTGCGTCCAACTGGGTGCTGGAGGCCGCCTACTCGGGATCGTACTCGGACCGCGTGTACGTGACACGTGATCTCAATCCGCTGCCCGAGCAATACTGGGCATCCGGGACCACCCGCAACGATGCGATCGCAAACAACATGAATAGCAATGTGCGGAATCCGTTCCTGCTCTCGAACTTCGACGCGTTGCGCACCAGTTCCCCACTCGTCTATCAGGACATCTCGCCACAGGGCTTCTTCACTTCACCCACGATCCGGAAGAGCCAGCTTCTGCGGCCGTTCCCGCATTTGCAGGGACTCGCGCGGCGCAACCATCCCGCGGGCCGCGTGAAGACGCACGACCTGCAAGCCACGATCGAACGCCGGTTCGCGGCGGGCGTGATGCTGTATGCCACCTACACGCGCCTCTCCAACACGGACCGCGACCTGTTCCTGAACGAGTTCGATGCGCTTCCCTCGTGGCGGGAGTCGAACAACGGCCGTCCGCACCGGATCGTGCTCAATGCGATCTGGGAGCTGCCCTTCGGCAAGCGCCGGGCACTGGTCAACAGCGGTCCGCTGGCGCATGTGGTGGGCGGCTGGCAGTTGGGCGTGTCGTGGGAAGCGCAGCCGGGGCCGCTGCTCGATTTCGGCAACCTGTTCTACTACGGTGACCAGGAACAGATCAACACGGGAACTCGGACGTTTGACCGCTGGTTCAACCTCGACGGATTCGAGCGGGTTGCCGCGCGCGCCCCGGCGGCGTTCCACCGGCGCGTTTTCCCGACACGGATCGACGGGCTCCGGGCGGATCACACCAACGCGTGGAATTCGAATTTCCTGCGCGAGATCCGGATCACTGAGCGAGTGGCGTTCCAGTTGCGCGCCGAGATTCTGAACCTGATGAACCGGACTCAGTTTGGCGCGCCGGTGACGAATCCGATCGCCACGAACTTCGGGCAGGTAACGGTGGTGTCGCAGACCAACAAGCGGTCGCTGCAGTTCACGGGCCGGATCACGTTCTAGAGCGCCCTCAATAGCCGCGCTGCTTCTCGACAATGTTGATCAGCTTCTCGCCCTTTGCGAACCGCGCGATGTTTTCCTTGATCACGTTCACGCGCCTCGACCTCGACTTGGGCGAGTGCGTGGCGACGTGCGGTGTCACGATCACGTTCTCAAACTTCCACAACGCGTGACCCTTTGGCAGCGGCTCGGGGACCGTCACGTCGAGCCCGGCGCCCGCGAGCTTCTTGCTGTCAAGCGCCTGGACCAGCGCCGGTGTGTCGTACAACTCGCCGCGCGACACGGCGATGAAATAGCCGTTGCTCTTCATCAGCTCGAACTGCCGCCGTCCCATCATCCCCTTGCTCTCGGCAGTGAGCGGAGCGGACACGAACACGACGTCAGCCTCGGGCAGGACCTCATCCAGACGGTCGGGCGTGACCGTCCGCGCGAGGAAAGGCATGTGGGGCAGGTCCTTGGGATCGACGCCGATTACGCGCATCCCGAACGCGTTCGCGCGCACGGCGATCTGCGACCCGATGCCCCCCACGCCGATCACCACCGCGGTCATGCCGTTCAACTCGAGCAGGCCGGGATCCTCGCGGTTCCACTCCTCCTTGAGCCGCCCGGGAATGTACCGGTTCATCCCGCGCGTGAACGCGAGCAGCATCGCCATCGCGTGGTCGGCGATGTTCGGACCCTGGACGATCTTGCAATTCGTCAGCGTGACATCGCTATCGACGAATGCCTTGAACGCGAACGCCTCGACGCCCGCGCTGTAGGTCTGGACCCACTTGAGTTTCCGCGCCTTGGCGAAGAGATCCGGCGTGAGCGAGCCGATCACGGCGTCAGCATCCTCGATCTCGCGCGCCAGATCCTGGGGCTGCACAACCACGATTCGCGCGCCGGGAGCGGCGGACCGGTACTGCCGCAGCGCGTCTTCGTTGACGGCCCAATTCTGGGCGGACCCGGCGGTCATCACGATCTTCTTGGGCTGCGCGGCCAGAAGCAGAGGGAGCAGCAGCGGGATCCAGCGAATGCTCATTGCGAGAGTGTAACATCCACAACAACGGTGCTGCCCGATGCTCTGAGAACTACACTTACATGCCCCAAACCTGAATCCGCCGTCCGCCGGAGCTTTCCTCGCGATGGAAGATCTTCTCGTCCCAGCTTCTGTTGCCGCGCTCGAACACAATCAAGTGCCCCTCGTTGACACCCGCTCGGTCCATGTAGCCGGAGATCTGCCCTACGCCCTCGGTGACCGCCTTCGCCGTCCCAACTGCGTCCTTTGCCACCTTAAGCTCCAGGACCTCCCGCTGATCGCCCCAAAACACCATCAGATCGGTGCGGCCGCGTCCCAGGCCATATTCGCGATCTATGCGTCCGCCTCCGTTCACGATCCTGTGTAGGAACGCCTGCAGCAAGAGCTGGGGGCCGGCCTCCTTGTACTCGAACCGCTCCACCCAATGCTCGGAGTTCTCACGGAAGAACTGCTGGAACGCGGCGAGCAGCTTGTGCATGTCCAGCCGCCCTTCGTGCACGTACTAGGCCGATGGCTTCGACGTGGCCCCCAGGTTGATCTCGGTCACCGCGGTCAGGAGGCGCGGGATCACCTCCTGATAGATCGGATTCGCGATTTCGACACCCGTTTCCGTCTGGCGGATCAGGCCCAGATCCTCGGCGTACCGGATGTCGTCACCGGTAGCCGTGAGCAGGGACGTCTCACCGAGGATCACCGGCTGAATCACGCGGCGGACACGGTCTTCTTTCAGCCGGTTGGCGAGGTGATCAATGTGCGTCATCCGGCGGGCGATCAGGTTCTCCTTGGCCTGAAGGACCATGTCCATCGTGACCGTGCGCGAACGGTCCAGCCCCTCAGGCAACTCGCGGGTGACACTGAAGCCGATGGCGTTGACGAGCCACGGTTGCCCACGGGTTAACTCCCATACGGACTCCACCA
>Ga0194131_10009414_pt1 | contig 12350 bp, 10 predicted proteins | sample TA2KigO120mmetaG_FD_148631 | JGI IMG/M metagenome (GOLD analysis project Ga0194131, IMG submission 148631) | Freshwater microbial communities from Lake Tanganyika, Tanzania - TA2015053 Kigoma Offshore 120m | ecosystem: Environmental > Aquatic > Freshwater > Lake | place: Tanzania: Lake... | reverse complement strand
GGACGGTCATGTCAGGACATCCGCGTACTGGGTGCGGTGGAACATGGCAGACACCGGCCGCTTTCGACGGCAGGCATCGGTCGCGCTGCGATCGATCGTCGTCGCGTCCACGTCGATAATCACGCCATATTCGTGCTGCGCGGCAGCGCGCGTCACGAAGCCGCCCTGCACATCTTCCAGAACCCGCTCCGGCTCGCGATCGAACGGATGGCCCCAGCCGCCACCGCCGCCGGTCTCGAGACGGATCACGTCGCCGCGTCGCACCACGGTGCCGTCGCTGATCGGCGGGATGAGGCGCTCGTCTGACCGGCCAGGATTGATCACCACCCGACCTGGTCCGCCGCTCTTGCCACCGGCCACACCCCACGGCGGATTCTTCACACCGTCCAGTCGCACCGAGACGACGGCCTCGGGCGCCAGCACCTCGACCTCGCGGATAATGCCGCAGCCGCCACGCCAGCGGCCCGGCCCGCCAGTGTCGGGATTGATGGCGTAGCGGCGCAACCGCACCGGATAGACGGAGTCGAGAAATTCGGCCGGATAGTTCTCCTGGGCGACGAGGTAGACCGCGTCGATGCCGTCCGCAGTCGGCCGGGCGCCGTAGCCGACGCCGATACCGTCGGACATCAGGAACAGGTTGCCGTCGTCTTTCTGGCCGCGCAGGTACCAGATCACATAGGCGGCATGCGCCGCCGGCGCCTTGCCGCCGGTCGCGACGTTGATCAGGCCAAGGCATGCCGCGACGTTGCGCATCAGCGTCACACCGCGCAGCCCGAGTGGTGCGGGGAATTTCGGCTGCAAGATCGAGCCCGGCCGCAGCGTCACTTCGTCGATCACCCGCACGGTGCCGTCATTCATCAGATTCTCGGGATCGCCACCCAGCAGATAGAGGCCGAACACCGTGCTCGGCACTTGTGGTGCCATCAGGAAGTTGACGGGACCGGGCGTCTGATCGTCGCTTTCGCTGCAGTCGAGCGCGATGCGGTCAGGCGTGACGGAAAGCCGATAGCGCAGACGGATCGGTCCGTTGCCCTGGCCGTCGGAATCGATCATGTCCGTGAAGCGGTACTCGCCAGTCGGCGCCAGCGCTCGCAGCCGCTCGCGCATTGCCCGCTCGGTGCGGTCGATGAGCTGACGGAAGGCATCGAGCATACGGGCCTTGCCGAATCGCACAAACAGCTCGCCGAGCCGCTTCTCACCCAGCCGCACGGCGGCAACGGCGGCGCGTGTGTCGCCCTGGATCATCGCCGGGAAGCGCGAGTTGCGGTAGAAGATGCGCAACGCCTCTTCGTTGAATTGGCCGTCCCGCGCCAGCCGGACCGGCGGCACCATGATGCCTTCCTGGAAGATGTCGACGCAGTCCGGCGACAGCGAACCGGGCCGCAAGCCACCGACATCGTTGAAGTGCGCCCAGGAATGGGCGAACGCCACCAGCTCGCCCTCGGCGAAGATCGGCGCCACGAACACTTGATCGGGCGTGTGCGAGACGGCGCCCTTCGAGAGGTAGCAGTCGTTGTACCAGTAGAGGTCGCCGACTTTCATCTCGCCGAGTGGGTAGTGTTCCAGGATCGGTGCCAGAATGTCGCCGAAGGCCGGCATGTTGCTGCCGACCACCAGCTTGCCATGGCCGTCAAACAGGGCGGCGAAGAAATCTTTCTTCTCGCGAATGAACGGAGACATGGCCGTGCGCTCGATCAGCGCCTCCATCTCACTCTGCGTGGCGCGTAGTGCACCGCGCACGATCTCGAGAGTCACGGGATCGCAGGCCGTCGCTATGGGGAGGGGACTGAGGTCGTTCATGTCGCACTCGCAGTCGGTTCGGCAGGAAGGTCACGCCAGCGCAGGCAGCTTACCAGATGGCTGCTCTCGGCAGACTCGAGTACCGGTCGGCTGCGCGCGCAGTGCGGTTCGGCATAGCGGCAGCGCGGGTGGAAGGCACAGCCGGGCGGAATGGCACCGGGTTTGGGCGGCTCGCCCATCACTGGAACGCGTTGCACCAGCTCACTGTCGAGCCGTGGCGAGGCGGCGAGCAGGGCCCGCGTGTAGGGATGGCGTGGGGCGCTGAAGGCCAGATCGGTGGCGGCGGTCTCGACGATACGGCCGAGATACATGATGGCGATGCGGTCGCACAGGCGGCGCACGACGGAAAGATCGTGACTGATGAAAAGATAGGTCAGGCCCAGCCGCGCTCGCAGGTCGCGCAGCAGACGCAAGACCGTGGCCTGCACGGAAAGATCGAGGCCTGCCGTCGGTTCGTCGAGGATGACCAGGCGCGGCTCCAGCACCAGGATGCGCGCGATGCCGACGCGGCGAAGCTGCCCACCCGACAGTTCGTGAGGATAACGGCCGGCCGTCGCCGGATCGAGCCCGACCTCGGACAATGCACGGCGTACTCGGGCCTCGCGGTCTGCCGGTGAGCGATTGCCACGGATCGCCAACCCTTCCTCCAGCGATCGGCCGATCGACCACCATGGATCGAGCGCGGCGCCGGGGTCCTGGTGGACGTATTGGATGTCGCCGCGCGTGCGCCGCGCCTCGCCGGGATCGAGTCCACCGACGGATCGGCCGTCGAGCACGATGTTGCCTTCGCTCTCGCGCTGCACGCCGAGCAAGGTGCGCGCCAAGGTCGACTTGCCGCAGCCGCTTTCGCCGACCAAGCCCAGGATCTCGCCAGGTGCGATATCGAGGTCGACGCCATCGACGGCGCGTACGCCCGCCGAGCGGCGGCCGACCAGTGGCCGTTGCCGACCCAGCACGGTCACCAGCCCGCGCACTTGCAAGATAGCGCCATTTGCGTCGTACGCCGCCGTCATGCTGCCGCCTCCGGCAGCGTGAGGTGATGGCGTGGACAGGCGATGCTGTGATCACCCGATGGCCGCTGCAGGTCCGGGCGTCTGCTGGTGCACTCCGCCACGGCGATCGGACAGCGCGGATGGAAACGGCAGCCGGTCGGCGGCACGTATGGGCTCGGCACGCTGCCCGGAATGCCGCCAAGCTCGGTGGCGCGGTCGGGATGGCAGGCGAGCAGCATGCGGGCGTAGGGGTGGGCGGCTTCGTCGATCAGCCGTCGCGTCGGCGCCGCCTCCACCGTCTGGCCGGCATAGATCACGCTCACGTCGTCGCAAAGTTGGGCGACGACGCCGAAATCGTGCGTCACGAACAGCATCGAGAGTCCGAATTCGGCAACCAGGTCACGCAAGAGCTTCAGCACCTGCTGCTGGGTGGTGACATCGAGTGCCGTGGTCGGCTCGTCAGCGATCAGCAGTCGCGGCTGGCAAGACAGAGCGGCGGCGATCAGGAGGCGTTGGCGCTGGCCACCCGAGAATTCGTGCGGGTAGCGGTCCAGGGCCTTCTCGGGATCGGGCACCTGCACAGCGCCGAGGAGCTCGACCAGCCGCTCGCGATGACGGCCTTTCCATTGCGGTGGCGCGTGCCAGCGCATGGTCTCCAGCATCTGGGTGCCGACGCGGAATACCGGGTTGAGCGCCAGCAGAGGATCTTGCGGGATGAAGCCGATGGCGCTGCCGCGAACCTCGCGCGCCAGGACCTGAGGCGACGCATGGGCGAGGTCGCGGCCTTCGAATAGAATCTCCCCGGCCTCGATCTCGGCACGCGGCGGCAGGACGCCCAGGATCGCCTTGATCAGAGTCGACTTTCCGCAGCCCGATTCGCCCACCACACCAACGATGCGGCCGCGTGGGATTTCGAGGTCGACACGGTCGAGCACGCGCGCGACCCCTTCGTCGCCGCGAATCGACACGGCGAGGTTCGATACCTTGAGCAGCGGCTCGCTCATCGCGACCGCCGTAGGCGCGGATCGAACAAATCGCGCAGCCCGTCACCCAACAGGTTGAAGCCGAGAACGGCGACCAGGATGGCGAGGCCAGGAAATGTCGCGAACCACCAAGTCTCGGGCAGGAACTTGCGGCTTTCGGCGATCGCCAGGCCCCAGTCCGGGTCGGGCGGCGTAGCGCCGACCCCCAGAAAGCCGAGGACAGCTGCAGTCAGGATGGTGAAGCCCATGCCGATGGTGGCACGCACGATGATCGGTGAGGCGGCGTTCGGCAGGATATGCAGGAACAGAATGCGCGTGGTCGAGGCCCCGACGCCCTGCAGAGCCTCGACGAACAACGAACTCTTGAGCCGCCGCGTCTCAGCATAGACGGTGCGGGTGAAGAAGGGCCAGTAGGTCAGGGTGAGCGCCAGCATGGCAGTGTCGAGGCCGGGCTTCATGAGCTGGGCCAGGGCGAGCGCCAGGATGAGCTGCGGCACCGCCAGAACCACGTCGGTCAGCCGCATGATCAGCTCGGTGCGCCAGCCGCCGAGATAGCCGGCGAACAGGCCGAGCGGCACGCCGATCAGCATGGCTGAGCCGACCACCGTGAAGGCGATGATGAAAGCACTGCGCGTGCCGAGCACGACGCGGCTGAAGATGTCGCGGCCGAGATTGTCGGTGCCGAACCAGAACTCGGCCGACGGCGGCTTGAAGCGCTGCAGGAGGTTGGACTGGAACGCCGCATCGGGATGCGGCGCAAGCTGGTTGGCGAACACCGCCACGAACAGGCCGAACAGCACGATGCCGAGCCCCAGGACGGCCGGCAGGTCGCGCAGGAACTTCAGCACCACCAGTTTCATAGCTGCTCGGCGACGCGGGGGTCGAGCAGGCCGTGCACCAAGTCGACCAGGATGTTGATCAGGGCGTAGATCACACCCACCACCAAGGTCACCGCCAGAACGGCTTTGTAATCGCTGGCGAGAATGGCCTGCACGGCGTAGCTGCCAAGGCCCGGCCAGTCGAAAATCGCCTCGACTGCGACGGCGCTCGACACCAACGCGCCGAACAGCAATCCGATCTGGGTGACGGCAGCGATCACCGAGTTGCGCAACACGTAGATCCAGACGATGCGACGGTGCGGATAGCCGACCGCCGTCTCATACTGCACGAAATCGCGCTGCAATGTGTCGAGAACGCCGGCGCGGGCAAAGCGAGCGATGGTGGCGAGCGCCGGCACCGCCAGCGTGATCGCTGGCAAGGCGATGTGTCTCAGGCTGCTGACGAACTGGTCCCACCGGCCGGCTAGCAACGAGTCGATCAGGAAGAAGCCGGTGACGTTGGCCGGCGCGCCGATATTGACGCCGATGCGGCCGCGCAGCGGCAGCCACTCCAGCTCCATCGAGAACAGGAGCTGCAGCATGATCGCGAACCAGAACGAGGCGACCGCCAGCCCACCGACCGTGGCGATGCGGACGGTGTGATCGAGCACGCCATTGTGCCGGACCGCGGCCAGGGTGCCGAGCGGGATGCCGAGCAGCGTGGCGAGCAGCAAGGCCGAGAAGATCAGCTCGATCGTGGCGGGCAGCGTGCGTCGTACATCGGCCGCCACTGGACGATTGGAGAACACCGAGTTGCCGAGGTCGCCCGAGACGACCTGGCCGACATAGATACCGAACTGCTCGTAAAGCGGCCGGTCGAAGCCGTATTTCTTGCGGATCTCCTCGATCTGCTGGCGGCTCGCCGTTTCGCCGGCGAGCGTCGCCGCCGGATCGGCCGGCACGACGCGCACCAGCACGAAGGTCAGCACCATCAGGCCGAACAGCGCTGGGATCGCCAGCAACAGGCGGCGGATCAGGAACAGCAGCACATCATGCTCCTCGCCCCGGCGACAGGGAGAGGTTGGGTGAGGGGGCTACGCACAGCTCTCGCCGACCCTCTCACCTAGCCCCTCCCCCTTGCGGGGGAGAGGTATATGAGTGGGTGAGCGCGCCCACGTCCATCACTCTGACAGCGACATCCAGCGTAGATCGCCGCCGCCGCCGACCGGGCTGAACTTGTAACCCTGGACACGCTTGTTGAGGCCGCGCAGCTGGATGGTGTTGTAGACCCAGATGTCGGGCGAATCGGCGACCACGCGCGTGGTCGCGTCCTGGTAGAGCTTGTCGCGTTCCGCTTGGGTGCTGGTCGAGCGAGCCTTGCGCAGCAGCTCGTCGACAGCGGAGTTGGAGTAGTACGACGAGGCCTTCCAGGTACCGAAGAACTGGCTGTCATACATCTGGCCGATCCAGTTCTCGGGGTCGACGAAGTAGGTGCTGACCCAGTGGATCCAGAGGTCAGGTGAGGTCTCGGGCTTACCCGTCGCCGACGTGATCTGCGCCCAGGTGCTGGGCACGATTTTCATCTTGATGCCGACCTTCTGCAGGTCGGCCTGGAACATCTGCGCCGCCTGCGAGGTTTGCTCGAGCTCGCTTTGGATGTGGATTTCAAGCTCACGATCGAGCTTGGCGCCCTCGGCCTTGGCTTTGTCGCAGGACGCCTTGGCCGCCGCCAGATCGTACTTGTAGCCGGCGAGGTTCGGCGGGTTGCCCCACAGGTTGCGCGGATTGGGCCCGGGGTTGCGATCGACGTAACCCTTCAGGATCACCTGGTTGAAGCCTTCATAGTTGAACGCCTGGGCGAAGCACTTGCGCGCATTGGCGTTGTCGAACGGCGGCTTCTTGTTGTTCATGCGAATGATGAAAATGCGCATCGACTCGTCGCGCGCCACGCGCGTGCGCGCGTTTTTCTCGACCCGCTCGACCTGGTCGGTCGGCAGGTAGGAGTCGGTAGCGTCGATCTCGCCACGCATCAAGGCCAGCACGCGCGTCGAGGTCTCAGCCACGGGACGCGAGCGGACGAGGTCGATCGGCTTGGGATTGTCGGACCAGCCTTTGAAATGGTCCTTGTTGCGGATCAGATCGAGGGCTTCGCGCGGGCGATAGGAAGCCGGGTCGAGGCGGTAGGCTCCGCTGCCGGCGCCATTGGCTGACAGCCATGCCGAGCCGAAATCGTTGTCCTTGACGTTGGCTTCGAGCTGCTTCTGGCTGACGATCGCCACCAACGGGATCGCCGCCAAGAACGGCGCATAGGGCTTGTCGAGCACGAAGCGCACGGTCTCGGCGTCTGGAGCCGTGACGTTCTCGGGCTTCAGCACCGGCAGGAAGGCGCCGGCCGGGCCGCGCTTCATGCCGAGCAGCCGGCGGAAGCTGTAGACCACATCCGAGGCAGTCATCGGGCTGCCGTCGTGAAACTTCACGCCCGGCACCAGCTTGAAAGTCCAGGTGAGGCCGTCCTCGCTCACATTGTGGCCGGAAGCCAGCCACGGCTGCAGCACGGGCGGGTTGCCACTGTAGCGGTACAGCGTGTCGTACATGTTGAGCAGGATGAACTGCATCGGTACGTCGAAGATGGCGTGCGGATCGAGGCCGGCCGGCAAGGTGTCGCCCCACACCAGGACGTTCTTGTCCGCCTGGGCGCTTGAAGGCACGGGAGCAGCGAGGCCGAGCGCGAGCGCGCCGGCAAGAGCCAATCTGGTAAAACGAGTCATGCGTTTCTTCCCTTGGTCGATTTTGTGTTTGGAACGTGCGACTTGAACGCGATACGACAACTCCTCGGACGAACGGTCAATGGGCGGCAATCGGCACCTCCCCGCGCACCGAGGTGCGCCAGACGAGGCGACGATGACGTTCTCGGTCATATTCTGTCGCGGTATGGATCAGTGTGCGGTTGTCCCACAGCACGAGGTCGCCGGCCCGCCAGCGGTGAGCCTCGACGAACTCCCCGCGGACCATATGGGCCAAAAGCTCCTCCTGAAGGCGCCTGGCCTCGGTCTCGTCAGCGAGTTCGAGCCGCGTGTTGCTCCAATCGCAGAGGTACAGACCCTCGCGCGCACAGCGCGGGTGGCGTCGCACGACCGGGTGGTGAATGTCCGGAGTCCGCGCGATCTGCTCGGGCGTCATCGGTGGCAACCAAGGTCGCGACTCGTGCAGCATGCGGTAGCTATGGCAGGCCCGCAACCCGCGCAGCTCCGCTTGGCGTGATGCCGGCAGGGCGGCAAACGAACGGGCGGTGTCGGCGAATAGCGTTTCGCCACCCTCGGGTGGCACCTCGATGGCGTAGAGCAGGGTCACAGCCGTCGGGTTGGCGAAGTAGTTGAGGTCGGTGTGCCAGCCGAAGCCTTCTCGCGGATTGCCGAGCGGCCGGCCGCCTTCGACGATGTTGGAGATGACGTAAATCTCGGGATGGCCCGGCATCCAGTAGCGATCGAGCACATGCAGGTCGATCGGCCCGAATCGTCGGGCGAAGGCGATGAACTGGTCGGGCGTGAGCCGCTGCTCGCGAATCGCCAGCATTTGGTGGCGCAACAAGGCTTGATCGAGGCTTGCGAAGGCGTCGTCGTCCAGCGCGTGGACATCGAGTCGCGTGATCTCAGCGCCGATCACCCGGTTTGCTGAAAGCTGCATGGACCGAGCCCGCCTCTTCCTTCCCCAAGGGGATTGTGGGCCCGCCTATACTGGCCGGCAAGGCCCGTGCGGCTGGCTCCAGGGGCGCGGCTTGCATGCCGCGGTCGCGCTGCCTTAGGCTTCGACACTCGTACCGACAGCCGATCCTTTTTGCGAAATGGCTGCCATCTTCCAGGAGAGCACCTGATGTCTGCCACAGGCAGCGAGGAAATTCCGATCATCGACGTGTCAGGGGCGATCGCCGGTGATGCCGCCGCACTTTCGCGCTGCGCGAGTGCATTGCGTCATGCCTACGAGGATGTCGGTTTCTGGTTCATGACCGGGCACGGCGTGCCACAGCCCGTGGTCGACCGCGTGTTCGCCGAAGCCGTCCGTTTTCACGCCCAACCACTCGAGGACAAGCTCCGGCTCAAGATCAACCAGCACAATATCGGCTATCTGGCGATGAAAGCCGCTACGACGCGCCATTCCGACGTCAGCACCGACAACAAGCCCAATATAAACGAGGCGTTTTTCGTCAAGCGGGACTTGCCGGCCGATCATCCGGACGTGCTCGCCAACAAGCGCTTCCGCGGCGCCAACCAGTGGCCCGTCGGCTTGCCGGGCTTTCGCGAGGCGATCGTCGCCTACTGCGATGCGATGGAGCGGTTGGCGCTGTCGGTTCTCCCGATCTACGCCGTTGCGCTCGACCTGCGGGCGGACCACTTCGCGCCGGCCTTCGGCGAACCACAGTACACGTTGCGCATGTCGCACTACCCGCACACGCCGGTCTTGGGTGACGGCGAGTATGGCTTGGCGCCGCATGCCGACACGTCGTTCATGACGCTGTTGGCGCAGAACAAGGTGCCGGGCCTCTCGCTGCGTGCGGCATTGGGCCGCTGGATCGATGCACCGGCGATCGACGATGCCTTTCTGGTCAATAGCGGCCAGCTCCTCAATCGCTGGAGCAACGGCCGGTTTCGCGCCACGCCGCATCGCGTCGTCAATCGTTCGGGCGGCGAGCGCTATGCCATTCCGTTCTTCTTCGACTGCACCATCGACCACGAGATGGTGTGCCTGCCATCTTGCACCGATGCCCGGCATCCACCCAAGTACGAGCCGACGACCTATACCGCCTTCATGACCTGGTATCAAAACCAGAACTACGACCATGTGCGCAACGCCGACGGCGTGCGGCTGCAGGCCAATTGAGTCCACGGCATCGGACGGTCATGCATTGACGGCATGCAGGTCAGGCATTTCATTCGCCGCCACGGCCTGCAATTCTGCACTGTCGAACAACGAGACTGGGGAGTGGAAATGCCGGGACCGCTGGCGGGCGTGCGCGTGATCGATCTGACGGCCGTGCTGTTGGGGCCGTTCGCCACGCAGCATCTGGCCGACATGGGCGCCGACGTCGTCAAGGTCGAGCCGCCGGAAGGCGACCTGCTTCGGGTGTCGGGCGGCTCGATGGGGCGTGACAAAAGCATGGGGCCGATCTACATGGCGGCCAACCGCAACAAGCGCTCGATCTGCCTCGACCTCAAGAAGCCCGCCGCCTGCGCGGTGCTGAAGGAGCTGATCAGGAAGGCCGATCTTTTCATTCACAACAGCCGACCGCAGGCGATCGAACGGTTGGGGCTGGGCTACGACGAGCTGAAGAAGATCAACGCCTCCATCATCTACGCCTACTCGCTGGGCTATGCCCGTCGCGGGCCGTACGGCCACAAGCCCGCCTTCGACGATCTTGTGCAGGGCGCGAGCGGCGCGGCGTCGCTGCAGTCGCGGGTCGACGGTCTGCCGCCGCGGTTCATGCCGAGCCTGATCGCCGACAAGACTACCGGCTTGCATCTCTGTATCGCGGTGCTGGGCGCGCTCTATCATCGCCAGCGTACCGGCGAGGGCCAGATGATCGAGGTGCCGATGCTCGAGACCTTGGCATCGTTCTGGCTGACCGAGCATCTGTTCGGCGCCACCTGGACGCCCGAGCGCGGGGCCATGGGCTATGACCGCATCATCAACAAGTTCCGCCATCCGTTTAAGACAAAGGACGGCTACATCTGCGCGTTGCCCTACACCGACGCGCATTGGCTGACCTTCTTCGAGCTCGCTGGCCGTCCCGACTTGTGCAACGAAAAGCGCTTTGTCGATCGCAACGAGCGCGCCAAACATTTCAGCGAGCTCTATCAGGTGCTGGCCTCGCTGCTCGAGCATCGACCGACCGAAGAGTGGCTGGAGATGTTCGACAAGGCCGACATCCCGGCCATGCCGGTGCGCACCTTGGAGGAGCTGTTCGACGATCCGCATCTCAGGGCGACTAGATTCTTCACCGAGCGCGATCACCCGAGCGAAGGACCAATCACGACTTTCGCTAGTCCGCTGGATTTCGAGAAGACCAAAGTAGAGTTTCGCCGCCATGCGCCACGCATCGGCGAGGATGGCGAGGACGTGCTGCGCGAAGCCGGCATGAGCGCGGATGAGATCGATAAGTTGAAGGCCGAGAAGGCCTTGCTCGTGCCAGCGTCTCCGGGTTCATGACGGCGAGCTACATTCCGCATGCTGCATCAGGCCGCTATCCCGCCCGCATCGGCAACCTTGTCTATTCGTTGATCGATGGCGAGCAGATCGCCCGACGCATCGGCGAGGCGATCGGCGAGGCGCGGCACAGTGTTTGGCTGACGGTTGCCTTCTACTCGGATGATTTCCGCTTCCCCGACGGATTGGGTTCTCTGTTCGACGTGCTCGATGACGCCGTAGCGCGGGGGCTCGATGTCCGCCTGCTGGTGTGGCGCCAGAATCCGGAGACACGGCCGAGCCATCGCATCTTCAGTGGTTCGTCCGAACACCGCGAACTGCTTGCCCGTCGAGGCTCACGCTTCAAGATCCGCTGGGACAAGGCGTCGGGCCCCTTCTGCCAGCACCAAAAGAGCTGGGTGCTCGATGCCGGCCGTCCGTCAGAGGTGGCTTTTGTCGGCGGCATGAACCTGACCGGCATGGCGCTCACCTTGCACGACGTCTATCTGGAGATCGCTGGACCGGCCGCGACGGACGTGCGCCACAACTTCGTCGAGCGCTGGAACGAAGCGAGCGAGCGTCATGCACCGGACGGCAACTGGGCGTGCGACGCCAGCGACGAGTTGGCGTACGCGGATCGTCCATCGCGGCCGCGCGGCGCCAGTACGGTGCAGATCCAGCGCATGCTCGATCCGCGCCGCTACCCGGCACCGCGCGTCGAGCGATCGATCCTGGAGCAGTACCAGCGCGCCATCGACGCCGCGAGGCGCACCATCTTTCTCCAGAACCAAGCCGTACCGGATCACGAGGTCGCCCGTCATCTGGTGGCCGCCGTCGAACGCGGCGTCGATGTCGTCATGCTCGTGCCGGCGATCCCGGAGGACTACGTCTATGACGCGCGCCACGATCCGCGGGAGGCCTCGCGATTCTGGGGCATCGAGACGCTCGCCGGCCATGAAAACTTCACTCTGGCAGGAATCACCGAGCAGCCGGCGGGTCGGCGTCGTGCGGCCTATGTCCACGCCAAGATGATGCTGATCGACGACGTCTGGGCGACAGTGGGCTCGTGTAACCTGCATCCTTTTTCGCTGGCCGGGCATACCGAGATGAACGCGTCGATTTGGGATCCTGCCGTAGCACGCGACCTGCGGGGCCGGCTTCTTGTTCGTCATCTTGGAGTCGATACCGCGGACATGGACGATCGCGCAGCCTTGCGCCTGTTCCACGACCTTGCCCGGGCAAATCGCCGGAGATTGGACAGGGCAGAGGGCGACTGGCGGGGCGCTGCTTTCGCCTTGTCGCCGGACATCTATGCCATGAGGTCTGGCCTGACGGTCGATCTGACGTGGGGTGCTGCTGGTGGAGCAGGCCGCTCGCTTGCCCAATAGTGTGTAAATGCAAGTGGTTCTCCGGCTGTAAGGCCGATGATGTGGGATTTTGATAAGGCTCTATCTTTCGAAACTACTTGCGCATGCACATAACGGATGAAAGAGTTGCGTGTCCGTCGTCAGAACATTTGAGACAGATCAGGCCTATTTGGAAGAGAGGCTCCAGTGGCTCTGTTGATTGATGTTAAGCGG
>Ga0194131_10009412_pt1 | contig 12351 bp, 10 predicted proteins | sample TA2KigO120mmetaG_FD_148631 | JGI IMG/M metagenome (GOLD analysis project Ga0194131, IMG submission 148631) | Freshwater microbial communities from Lake Tanganyika, Tanzania - TA2015053 Kigoma Offshore 120m | ecosystem: Environmental > Aquatic > Freshwater > Lake | place: Tanzania: Lake... | reverse complement strand
ACACGCTGTTTAACGCGCTGGTATACGACGACCTGATTCTTATCCCTAATCATCCGGGGCTACAGCGTCCGTGGGATATTTCTACCGTGCTGAGTGGGTCATACTGGGGCGATATCCGTTCCGGAGCCGGATACCGCCCTTTGAGTTCGTGGACCCTCGCGCTCAACTTCTGGCTCAACGAGCGTCTGGGTCTGCCTGGTGCCGCTCCGTTCGGGTTTCATGTCGTCAATATCGCGCTACACGGCATGACCTGCGTGGCGGCGTTTGTATTCCTGAACGCCCTGACCCTGCCCCGGTGGGTGAGCGCGACAAGTGCCGCGTTTTTTGCCGTACATCCCATCCACACCGAAGCCGTCGCCGCCATCATCGGACGTGCCGAAATCCTCGCCATGGGATTCGGTCTGACGATGCTGACGTTGCACCGCCTCCGCCGCTCCGCCGCCGTTTCCGCCATCGCATATCTCTTGGCGCTGTTGAGCAAGGAATCCGCGCTCATGTTTTTTCCGCTCGCGATTTCGATGGATGCGCTTTTTGCCCGCGGCCAGTAGCGTTTCCCGTTGCGCCGCTATGCGGGATATGGGGCGGCGGCGTGTCTGTGGGGAATCCTGTGGCTGTACGTCCACGGCACGTTGGCCGCTTCCTTCCCCTTTGTAGACAACCCGCTGGTCGGACTTTCTCCCGTGCTGAGAATATGCACCGCGCTACGCATCCAGCTTGACTATGTCGTGTTGCTTTTGTATCCTGTTACGCTTTCGTCGGATTATTCGTATCATCAGATTCCGCTGGCGTTGTCGGTGTGGGATGCAAAAGTCGGCCTGTTTCTTGCGATAACTACAGGCGCGGCGGTTGCGGGCTGGCGGTTTCGGACTTCCCACCCCGTCGTGGTCTTTGGCATGCTGACCTATGTCGTGCTGTTTGGCGTTACAAGCAATCTCATACAGCCCATCGGGACCGTCATGGGTGAACGACTCGCGTATGCCCCCTCGTTTGGGTTTTGCACGATCGCGGGCTACGGTCTGTGGGTGTTGTACAAAAAAAGGCATGTATGGGCGTATGCCATAGCAGGGCTGGCGATGGCCGATTGTGTCTATCTGACCATCGCCCGCAACGCTATATGGGCCGATGAATCCGTTTTTTACGAAAACAGGTACAAACCGCGCCCAACAGCGCCAAAGCACACTACAACTACGGAACGATGCTGGCCAAAACGGGAAAAGACAAAGAAGCCATACAAGCGTATCGGCGGGCAGTCGAAATTTTTCCGTTTTATTCGGAACCGCTGTACAACATGGGTAATGCCCTGCGCCGGATAAACGCTTCGGCGGACGAGGTTGTGGCCGCGTACCGGAAGGCCATCGAATACGATCAAGGACATCGTGAGGCGCACGCCAATCTGGCGGTCGTTTTGCTCGACGCGGGACGTGTACAGGAAGCCACGTCTGTCGTCGAGACGCTGGCCAAGCTGGATCCGGTCTTTCCGTCGCTCGCCTTTCTCCGGGCACGCATTGAGACAAGCCAGATGGCTTCCACGCTTCCCTTACCGGCGACTTTCGAGCAGGCCGTGACGGCCTACGCCGCCGGACGCCACGCCGAAACGATCCTGCTCATGAAACAGGCGCTGGACAGCGGCGTCCTGTCACCGCATATTCGCCGTACGGGATTGTTTGTCCTTGCCAATGCGTTTGCCGGTCTGGGGGACAGCACGCAATCCCGCCAGTATCGGGCGCTGGCGGAAAAATCCCGGCGCAGGAGTAGCACGTTGTCGATGATTACGCCTGCAATCCCTTGCTTGGATCGGTATAAAAAAGTGTTCCCCTCGTCCCTCATCCTTTCAAGGAGCTTTTCATGATGGCTACGATAGAAAAAGTCGCCGAAGTAGATGCCGTAGTAGGTGAAGGCCCGATGTGGGATGCGGCGTCCGGAAAACTGCTGTGGACCGACATCCACACGGGAAAGCTGTTTAGCTACGATCCGTCGGTCGATCGTTATGAAACGATTCATAGTGGATTTAACGTCGGGGGGTTTGCAGTCAACCGACAAGGCGGGCTGGCCGCCTGTATCTGGAACGGCGTCGTGTTGTGGAAATCGGACGACGAATGGGTCCGCATCGTCGATGAAACGTTCGAGGGCGACCCGCTCAAATTCAACGACGTCACCGCCGATCCCGAAGGCCGCATTTTCGGGGGATGTTATTTGGGTGACCGCCCCGGCAAACTCTATCGTATCGACACCGACGGCAGCGTGCGGACGGTCGAGGAAGGCGTGGGATGCAGCAATGGCATGGGGTATTCTCCCGATCTTAAAACCATGTACTATACCGACTCCGTCGTGCGCACCATCTATGCCTACGACTACGACCGCAAAACCGGCGACATCGGCAAACGGCGTGTTTTTGTACGGCTGGCCGACTCGGAAGGCGTACCCGACGGCATGACCGTAGATGCCGAAGGTTTTGTATGGACCGCGCTATGGTTTGGCGGGTGTATCGTCCGTTTCGATCCGGACGGCAAAGAAGAACGCCGTATCCATCTTCCCGCGTACCAGACATCCAGCGTCATGTTTGGTGGTAAGGATCTGACCGACATCTACGTCACCACCGCCAGCTTTCTCATTTCTTCCGGCACACCGCTCGACCCGACAGGGTACGACTGGAACGGGTATACAAACGGCTACCGAGGTGGCGGTCTTTTTCGTATTCGTCAGGATATCCGGGGGGTGGAAGAATTTCAGTCCGATTTTGCGTGGCCTAAGAAATAGGAGCGCCCATTTATGGATTTCGATTGTATTCTGCGTGGCGGTGACGTGGTGGACGGAACGGGCAAGCGTCCACGTTTCCGCAGTGACGTAGGCATTCGGGGAGGCGTCGTCGCGGGAATAGGCGATCTTTCTTCCGCCCACGCCGGTCGGTCGATAGAGGTGTCCGGTCGTATCGTATGCCCCGGTTTTATAGATGTACACGTCCACTCCGAAAACACGCTGTTGGGTGGACGCGATCAGATGGTCGCCGCGTGGCAGGGCATCACGACGCACCTGCTGGCCCCCGACGGTTTCGGGTGGGCAGGATTGCCCAAAGAAAAAGCGCGTGCGTTGTGGCATTACACACAGTTTGCTTACGGAGAACCCCGTTTTCCCGTGGACTGGCCGTCTATCGAGTCCTATCTGAGCCTGTTCCCAGGCCGATCGCCGCTCAACGTCTATCCGCAGGTTCCCCATTGCGCCGTGCGTGTAGCCGCCATGGGGTGGGAAGCCCGCGAGGCGACACCCGACGAACTCGAAGCCATGAAACGCATCACCCGCCAGTGGATGGAAGCCGGCGCCGGATGTTTGTGTCTGGGTCTCGACTATCAACCCAGCGCCAACACCTCTTTTGACGAACTGACGGAACTGTGCAAAGTAGTGGCCGAATACGACGGTATCTATGCGGCGCATCTCAGATATCAGATATTGGGGCGTGTCGAAGCGTGGGCCGAAACCGTGCGACTAAACCGCGCATCGGGTATCCCGGTGCATGTTTCCCACGAACGGGTGGACGAAGAAACCGCCCCGTTTCTCGAACAGGCCGACCGGGAAGGGGTAGACCTTACCTTCGAGTCGTATCTCTATCCCGCCGGAATGACACACATCACCATGCAGTTTCCGATGTGGGTACAGGCCGGGAGTCTCGACGACGTGCTTTCTCGTATGAAACTGTCTGAGACACGACAAAAGACCATCGCCTATCTCCGGGAGCAAAAAATACTCGGTGACCGCCAGATCGTCGGATATACGCCGTCAGGCCGCTATATCGGCATGACACTCGACGAAGCCGCCAAAAGCGAAGGGAAAACACCGGAAGATTTTGCCTACGACCTTGTGCTCGAAGAAAACGGCGTTCAGACTTTTGTCTCGTTTTGGGGAACACCAGCGGAAGAAAACGAAAAAACGCTCGACCGCACTGCCGTCCACCCACGCATGATGGTCGCCAGCGACGGTATCTACGACATGCCGCACCCACACCCGCGCGCCTTTGGATGTTTTGCGCAGATGCTTCGCAAATTTGTCCGGGAACGCGGCGTGGTTTCACTCGAATCGGCTATTTACAAGATGAGCGGTTTTCCGGCGGAACGCTATCGACTCAAAGACCGGGGAAAACTGCAAACCGGTCTTCCGGCGGATATTGCGGTTTTCGACCCCGAAATCGTCGCCGACCGCGCCACTTTTGCGGATCCGATTCATACCACCGTGGGTGTGGACTACGTGTTTGTCAACGGCCAACCCGTTATCGACCGGGGCGAACCGACCGCAAACCGTCCGGGTCAGGTATTGCGGCGTAATCCGTAGGACGAAATATGTTTCGCTCCTATGGGTTTCGGATCCGACGACGTAATGTACCGTATCCGTTATCGCAGGGTTTTCCATGTCCACACTGAACATAGACGGTATCGTTTTTTCCACCGAACTGCCCTACCGGTACGTTTTCGAACCGCACGAACAGGACGCCATCCGCGCCTGCAACGTAGAACACGGATTTTGCGTAGTCCGACAGGTGATCGATCTCGACACGGTCGAAAAACTCAAAACCTCGGTGCGTGAGACGCTCATCGGCGACCGTCCGCTCGGTCCGGGAGAAACGCGCGCCCATCTGCACTTTGTCGAATACTGTCCGGCGCTGGCAGCACTGCTCGACAATCCGATCTATATGTCTGTCGCCCGCGTGCTGTATGGCGAAGCCCTCACGGTACACCGATCCGGCGCCATCGTCAAAAACGTGGGGTGCGGCTATGGCGCTTGGCATTCGGATTTTTCGTTTCCCGAACACCGGATCCAACACGCCAGCGAATGGCTCAACACCCGCGACGGTTGTTATTCGATGTGGTTTTATCTCAACGGAACCCACCCGACCCGTGCCGGTCTGGCGATACTGCCGGATTCGCACCGGATGGACTGGCCCGGCCCACCAGGTTTTGTTTTTTCGGAAGGCCGCCGATCTTTTTATCCCCCAGACGCGGAAGCAAAATGGCACGCGCGTATGGACGTACCGGGCGTGCTTCCGCTTTTGACCGATCCGGGTGATCTGATCGTATTTGCGGAGCGGACCTATCATGGCGTTTTTCCGCACAACGGCGACGAGGTGCGGCTGTCCTGCGGCATCGCTTTCCGCCCCGGTAGAACACCGTACCCGGTCCCATGGCCGCTACCGGATTCCGCCATAGCGTTCAAAAAATCGCTTCCCGACACCCTGCAGCCGCTGGTAGAGCATTACACGAGTATACATCCCGAATGGGCGGTGGAAGAGCGAGCGGAAAAAACGGAAGCGAGCCTATCAAGGTAAGGCAAAAAACAGGAGTCAGGACGATGGATTGGGATTTAACTTCCTATTTCCCTTTGTTTGACGGTGAGGAGATGCGTCGGTTCAAGACGGCGCTTGCCGCTGAGATCGGGGAGCTACGAGAAAAGGCTGGCGGTTTGGAGCCGCTAAACCATAAAAATGCAGACGCATGGGAAACAGCGATTCTCGGTTTCGAAAACCTTCTTACCCGCATCCGGCATATCGGTTCCTATGTCGATTGTCTGACTGCGGCGGATGCCAACAACGAGGCGTTTGCCGCAGAGGAGGCAGGGCTTTCCGTTCTTTATGCGGAAATGTCCAAACTCGGCGTGGAACTGCTCCGGGCGTTCAAAACCGCCACGGATGCGGATTTCGAGACGCTGTGCGCCCGTCCCGCGCTGGCAGACGCTCGCTACTATCTCGAACGGCTCAGACACCAATCGCGTTTTACCATGTCACCCGACGAAGAAAAATTGGCGGCGGATCTTGGAGTGGACGGTCTTGTGGCATGGGGACGTCTGTATGACACCGTATCCGGCAAGCTCGAGTTTGACATGGCGTACCCGGACGGTCGTGTTGAACGTCTGCCCATGTCCCAGCGGCGTTCGCTCATGGAACACGCGGACCGACGGATTCGCAAAGCGGCCTTTGACGGAGGCAACAAGGCGTGGGCGGGCTTCGAACACGTGGCGGCGGCAGCGCTCAACGCGATTTCGGGTATACGGCTTACCTTGAACCGTCATCGCCGGGTGGATCATTTTCTCGACATCGCGCTTTTTCAGGCCGGTATTTCACGGCCCACGCTCGATGCCATGTTTGAGGCTCTCTTTTCCGATATCGAAACCGGGCGGCGTATCCTGCGCTACAAAGCCCAAACGATGGGGCTTCCCGGGGTGGCATGGTACGATCTTGGCGCGGAATTGGAACTTCCGCAGAACGATTCCGTGTCATGGGACGACGGTGTTCGCATGGTGCTACAAGCGTTTCATGCCGCCTATCCGGGGATGGCCGCGTACACACGCGAGGCTTGCGACCGACGCTGGATCGACTACTCGCGCCGTCCGGGCAAACGTCCGGGCGCGTTTTGCACCGGCTCTCCGCTTAGCAAGGAATCGCGTGTGTACATGACGTTTAACGATACCATGGGAGACGTACAGACGCTTGCACACGAACTGGGTCACGCCTTTCACGGCCATCTGATGGGCAATACGCGCACGCTGGCGCGTGGATATCCTATGACATTGGCCGAATCGGCCTCTACTTTTGGCGAGATGCTGCTGATCAAAGGACTGCTCGACGATCCGGCGACCGAAAATACGGTCCGGGCGTTTTTGCTCAATCTCGAAACCTCCCATGCCGCCGTGTACTTGCTCGACATACCCGTGCGCTACGAATTCGAAAAAACGTTTCATGAAGAACGTATCCAAGGAGAAGTGCCGGTTTCCCGGCTCAAAGAACTGATGGGGGAGACACAGCGACGCGTGTTGGGGGATACGCTCGAACCGGGTGGCGAAGATCCGTATTTCTGGGCGTCCAAATTGCATTTTTATATCACCGGAACCACATTTTACAACTTCCCCTACACCTTTGGCTTTTTGTTGAGTCGCGGTCTTTTTGCCCGTTTTCTGGAGGAAGGTCCCGATTTCCTGCCGCGCTACGAAGCATTTCTCCGGTTGTCGGGCTCCGACACCGCGGAAAACGTCGTCCGCCGGTCCATCGACCAGGATTTGACACGTCCTGACTTCTGGGTGGAAGCGATACGTAGTCTCAATCCAGTGCAGGACCGGCTCGAAGCCGTCTTGCCGACGGTGCTCAAGGATTTTTCCGTATGAACAGCGAAAAAGCGCAGAAAGTGCTTGTCGAAATCTGTATCGACAGTGTAGAGTCGGCACTGGCGGCGCAGGAAGGCGGCGCGCACCGCGTGGAACTGTGCGACAACCTGTTCGAAGGCGGTACGACCCCGAGCATCGGGATGATACAGGCGGTCCGCAAAGCCATTTCCATCGACCTGCACATCATCGTTCGCCCGCGCGGCGGCGATTTCTGCTATTCCGGATACGAGATGGAAGTGATGAAAACCGACATCGCCGCCGCGCGGGCCGCCGGCGCACAAGGGGTGGTGATCGGCGTGCTGGAACCGGAGGGTCGTATCGACCGGACGGCAACCCAAGACCTGATCGCCTGTGCGCGTCCCCTGCGTGTGACGTTTCACCGGGCGTTCGACATGACGCGCGATCCGTTCGAAGCGCTGGATACCTTGATCGATCTTGGCGTGGAGCGGGTGCTTACCTCCGGTCTTGAAGCTACGGCATGGGAAGGCGCGGATCTGATCGCCGCCCTGACAGCGCACGCCGGAGACCGCATCGTCGTCATGCCCGGAAGTGGCATTACAGAGCGCAACGTCGCTAAAATCGTCGCCCAGACCGGTGCCCGCGAAGTCCACGCCGGAGGGTCGCACGTCGTAGAAAGCGCCATGACGTTTCGCAACCCCCGTATCGGGATGGGACGCGCCCTGAGCGCACCGGAGTACTCGAAAAAATTGATCGACTCCGCGTGTATCCGCTCCATCACCCACGCGATAGAGGATCATCCCACGTCGTAATTCGCATACACCGCGTCCGCGAGAAACACGAAACGACCGTACGTTTTCAGGAGACCCGCATGGACCTGCTGGAAGGCATTGCCAATAAATTCGGCGGTATGGAAATCAAACCCGATGCCCTGCCGGACAACCCCATCGAATTTCAGACTCGGCTGGCCCTGTCGCTGGAGCGATGGAGCACGGACGGCATAAAAGTGGTATGGATCGAAGCACCGGTCGCCAAAGCGGCCGTCATACCCATTGCGGTGGCGGAGGGTTTCGAATTTCATCACAGCACTCCCGGCTATCTTATGCTGACCAAGCGTCTTGTCGAAGATGCGTTCGTACCCCTGTATGCCACGCATTACATCGGGGCAGGCGGAGTCGTATTGAACGAGCGGGATGAACTGCTGGTGGTGTGCGAGCGATTTCGGGGCGACCGTCCGCCGTATTACAAATTGCCGGGTGGTGCGCTTCACCCTTCCGAACATCTGGCCGAAGGCGTCGTACGAGAAGTCTTTGAAGAAACCGGCGTACCCACCCGATTTGAAGCGCTGGTATGTTTCCGTCACTGGCACGGCTACCGGTACGACAAGTCGGACATCTATTTCGTGTGCCGACTCAGACCGCTGCACCAGATCATCGAAATGCAGACGGCGGAAATCGAAGAGTGTTTCTGGATGCCGGTGCATGATTATGTGCAATCCCAGCACGTCAGTCAGTTTAACAAACTCATCGTAAAAGCCGCTATCGAACACCCCGGACTGGGGCAAACCTGGGTGGAAGGCTATGCCGACCCCACCCGCTACGAGTTTTTCATGCCGGAATACCACCTATCCGAAAAACCTGCCTACACCCCCTCACAACCGATCGGTTTCAGGGGTCAGGTTGCCGAATAGCCCCATAGACCGGACGGTACGTACCCTGCCATAAGGAGAAGCTATGCCCACGTCGAAACGCCGAAACAAACACCCCAACATCATCGTGCTTGCCGTGGATTCGCTGTTAGCGGACCACATGAGTTGTTATGGCTATCCCCGGCTGACCACCCCGCATATCGACCGATTCGCCAGCGGGGGAACGCTGTTCGAAAGGACGTACAGCGCCCATATTCCGACCACAAGCGCCTATGGATCGATGCTTACCGGGTTTGACTGCTTTGGCACACAGGTGGTCGCATTGCGTCACAAGGGCGGTCTTCGTCCTGATATCGAAACCCTGCCCGAAATGTTGCGGCGGTTTGGGTATACAAGCACCTGTGTGGGTTTTACCGGAAATCCCTCGTCACGCGGTTTTGACAAATATCTGGACTACTCAGGCTGGGGGAGCTGGAACGAAGGTCGAAGCCCCAAGGCCCAGAACCTCAACGTGGTGACGATACCCGAAATAGACCGGTTGGCAAAACGCAACAAACCTTTTTTTCTGTTTCTGCGTCACATGGACCCGCACGCGCCCTATCTTCCGCCGGAGCCGTTCGAGCGTATGTTTTATCATGGCAACGAGCGCGACCCCAAAAACGGATCGATGGATGCGCCGATGTCGTTCAAACCGTTCCGTGACTTTTTCGCCGCATGGATGCCCCCGGGGATTTCGGATAAAGACTATGTGATCGCCCAGTACGACGGCGCGATCGCTTATATGGACACCGCCATCCGCAATATCTTTACCGCGCTCGAATACCACGGCATCCTCGACGAGTCGATCGTGGTTTTTAACGGCGATCACGGGGAAACACTCTACGACCACGAATGCTGGTTTGATCATCACGGCATGTACGACGTGACCCTCCATGTCCCGCTGATCATCCGGTATCCGGGCAAAGTGCCCGCCGGTCACCGCGTCGCCGGATACAACCAGCACAAAGACCTCGTCCCCACGATCATGGAACTGGCAGGTATCGATCCGGGCATTTCGTTCGACGGCCGCAGCCTGATGGGCATGGTGCGTGGCGAAATCGCATCGCACGAAAGCGAATTCTACATCACCGAATGCACCTGGATGCGCAAACACGGCTGGCGCACCCCACAATGGAAACTTATCATGGCACTCGAGCCGGATTTTCATTTCAAACCGCCGGTCGAGTTGTACAACCTCGTCGAAGACCCGCACGAGGACAACAATCTGGCGGAACAGATGCCTGACATGGTCGATTTGCTCAAAAAGCGGATGCAGGCGTGGATCAAAAAGCGCGAAAAGGAAACCGGCAAACGCAACCCGATGTTGACACAGGGCGACTGGCACGGTCATAAGGGGGTGGGGGCGTTCAAAACCTCGCAACAGGCGTACGACACCATGCACATCGGCGACCCCAAACAGGCGGCTCGGTTGCAGGCCAAAAGCAGGTAAGGTCATCCGGAACGGTCATTCCCGGAGGCGGTCTTGCCGCCTCCGGCACAAGGAGAATATCGTCATGGGACTCAATGTAGCGATCGTAGGGCTGGGCGGCATCGGGAACACCCATGCCCGGATTTATCAGGGACATTCGGAGTGTACCATTGTCGCGGTGTGCGACATGATCGAGGAGAAAGCGCAAAAGGCCTCGGAAACCTATCAGTGCCGGGCGTTTTCTACGGTAGCCGACCTTGTAGGCTCCGGGCTGAAGATCGACGTCGCCAGCGTTTGCACCGCCGGCGTGGAAAACGGCGGGGACCACTACACGCCGACCATCGAACTGCTTAACGCGGGCATCCCCGTGCTCGGTGAAAAACCGATTTCGAACGAAATCCCCAAAGCACGCGAGATGGTGGCGCTGGCAAAACAAAAAAATCTGCGCTACGGCATCAACCTCAACCATCGGTTTACCCCGGCGGCGATCCGCGCCAAAGAGTGGGTGGACGCAGGAAGGCTCGGCGAACTCAATATCGTCAACATGACCATGTGGATCAACAACCCGAACGAAAGTTCGCCGCATTTTCACATCCGGGCGCTCCACCCCCATTCCATCGATGTGATGCGGTATTTTTGCGGGGATGTAAAAAAGGTGCAGGCGTTTTTCAAAAAAGGGAAAGGCCGCAAAATCTGGTCCAATCTTCAAGTCAACATGTTGTTCGAAAACGGTGTAATCGGTCATCTGACCGGCAGCTACGATGCAGGCGGGAGTTATGGACTGGAAACTTGCGAAGTCGTCGGATCGGACGCGCGTTTTGTGATCCGCGAGGCGTGCGAAAGCCTCGAATTCTATCCGCGTTTTTCGCGCGAAACCGAAACGTATAAGTATCTCGGCGGGATGATGTCTTTCGGCGAGACGTTTGGCAGCCGCATCACCCGTTGGATCGAGCAGAATCTTGCCGGCGTCGCCCCTGAAGACCTAGATGCCAAAGCCGAAGATGCGCTCAAAGGACAACTGATCATCGAAGCGGCGATCCGGTCGTGGGAAACCGACACAGTAGTAGAAGTGTGAAGGATGAAGTTTGAAGAGAGGGTCTCCGTATTTCTCTTCATCCTTCACGCTTCACACTTCACACTTCATAAAGGGGTTTTAGAATGAAGCTGGGTGCAAACTCGGTGCTTTTTGGCGGTCACGACATGGAGACCGCCTTCAAATACCTCACCATGGCCGGCTACGACGGCATAGAAATGTCCGCCATCGACGGCATGAGCGAACATCTTGTGTTGGATCGGTGGAAGGAACTTGCTCCCCGTATCCGTGAACTTTCGAAGACCTACGGTTTGGAATTGTTGGCGATGGAACAACCTTCGCAGGATCCGGACCGGATGGAAAAGGCGTTTCAGGCGGCGGCGGAGATCGGCATCCCGGTCGTCAACTGCGGGCCGGGCGGTAAGACGGACGACGAAGCTACGCTTGGGCAGTCCATAGACTCGTTGGGGCGGTTGGCGTTACGGGCGGAACACTATGGCGTGACGCTGTGCGTCAAAGCGCATGTAGGGGCCAGCATCTACAACACGCCGACCACGCTTAAGGTGATGGCTGCCATCTCCTCTCCGGCGTTTGGTATCGACATGGACCCGTCGCATATCCACCGCGCCGGAGAAAATCCGGTAACAGCCATTTCGGCGGTGATCTCGCGGGTCAAACACGTGCATATCCGCGACTGCAAGGGGATGGAGGCTGGTCCCGGAAAACCCGAAGAGCAGGCCAACGGGCGTGGCGATATCGACCTTGTGGGCTATATCCGCGTGTTACACGAAAACGGGTACAAAGGTGCGGTGGATATTGAGATCATCGGCGCCAAAGCATACAGTGTAGAACAGTGCAGTGTCATCGCCGCCGAAGCACGCGGTCACATGCAGGCGTGTCTTCAAGCGTGCGGCGCAAGATAGAACCGGGCAGATTGTCTCCCTTAACCCAAGAAGACGTATGGCCAATATAACTCATACCGATCTGGCATGGATGTATCTCGAACGATGCAACCGTCATGCACAGGACGAACTGCTCACCATGTACGAGTACGACGTCACCTATCGTTCGAACCATTACGGAGCCGTAGCCGGGCTTCCCGAG
>Ga0194131_10009406_pt1 | contig 12354 bp, 7 predicted proteins | sample TA2KigO120mmetaG_FD_148631 | JGI IMG/M metagenome (GOLD analysis project Ga0194131, IMG submission 148631) | Freshwater microbial communities from Lake Tanganyika, Tanzania - TA2015053 Kigoma Offshore 120m | ecosystem: Environmental > Aquatic > Freshwater > Lake | place: Tanzania: Lake... | reverse complement strand
AGTTCTCATCTGTTAGCACTTGAGTAAGGGTTGCTTTCATTGCAGCAAGAGATAGCGCATTTCCAGCAAGGGTTCCCCCAATTCCGCCAGTATCAATTACCTCCCGCTCTGTCTTCCTTGCTATCTGATCTGCCATCTCGCGGCTCATTCCGAATGTGCCAGTTGGAATTCCGCCGCCAATTGCTTTTCCTATCGTCAAAAAGTCTGGCCTTAAGCCAAGCTCTGCGCTCATACCCCCAGGTCCCACTGAGATGGTATGGGTCTCATCGATGATCCATAACGCGCCATACTTCCTAGCTAATTGACCAACGGCAGAGAGATAGCCATCTTCGGGGAGAACTATTCCCACATTAGTCATCGCAGGCTCCATCAGAATGGCTGCAACATCACCGCGCTTTAGAGCTTCCTCCATCCCGACTAGATCATTAAATTCCACAACTCTGGTTGTCAGATCAAGCGGCACTGGGGCTCCGATGTTGCCCTCACGAGTGATTGTCTGTCCCGACTCATCAAGAGTCGCAAAGCTCTCGTCAACAGATCCGTGATAACAACGATCGATAACAATTATCTTTGATTTGCCGGTAATCAACCTGGCATAGCGAATCACATGGCGATTGGCATCAGTGGCTGAGACAGTAAATTGCCAGAGCGGTAGATGAAATCTTCTTGCCAGCTCTTTTGATACTGCTACCGCATCATCTGTGGGAAGCATTGCAGTCATGCCCTTTGAAAGCTGGCTAGAGATAGCATCAACGGTTGGCTCTGGGCTATGGCCTGCCATAGATCCGGTATCTCCCAGACAGAGATCGATATATTCATTGCCATCAACATCGATAAAGTGAGCGCCGAGGGCAGTTTCGACAAATAAGGGGTATTTACCAGGCCATTTAGACATCCACGACATTGGAACACCACCCGGCATTACCTCTTTTGCCTCCTTAAAAAGGGCTGCGCTCTTGGGGGTGCGGCAGATGAAGCGCTCATGCTCTCTCTCGTGGAGGGCCTTCAGGTGTTCTCTATCAATCACTTTTCAAACCTATCAAATCTCTTCAAAGACAAAGAGCGCTTCTAGATAGGTATCACTTTCTATCCCTAGGTTTGCCGCATCAGGAGGAGCGCTTTGGGGCTCGATACAGACCCCTTCTGGGTCTTGGTCATAGACCACCCAATATGGTGCATCAGATTCAATCTTTATCTGCAATACATCTTCCCAATAAATAGTTGGAGTTCCTCGAACTTCACAGAAAGCATCATCCCAAGGAGGAGGAGTTGGGCTAATTAACTCTCCAGTTGGCAGGTAATCACTGCCACGTTCAAACATCTTTCCGGGATGAAAATCAATCTCAGCAGCCCCGCCTCTATCAAACTCTCTTGGAAACCAGGGATGAAGCCCCATCCAAAATGGCAGATCACTTCCCCCTGCTTCATACTCTAAAGACCAACGAAGGGCATTATCAAGAAGTTCAAATCTCTGCTCAACTCTTGCTCCAAGATATGGCTGGGGAAGATCAAGTGCAAAATAACCATTTCCTATCTCCTGCCAGGAAGAGGTAGGGGCAAAGCCATGAATTGCATGAGGTGAAGCAAGATTTGTTGGTAATTGAAATTCTTCTCCCTTACTATTTTTTATTAGACCATCTTTGATTCGCCCTGCCCAGGGAGCCATGGGATACCAACCCCAGGTAAGAACCTGCCCTCTAAATGGGAGCACACATTCAATATCTCTAAATCTAAGAGATGAGATTCTTCCCCCTTGATCAACATCAATCTCTAGTGAGATCTCACCACCATCGATTGCATGAAGAAGGCTCATAGCGCTAAATCTAACTCTTCTTTCCAGGGAGGATTAGCACCTGCTCTAGAACAGGTAATTCCAGCAGCTTTTGCAGCTCGCTCTAATACTTGCCTCAATACATCTGTCTTTGGCCCATCTAGACCATATTTAAGAAGGCCTTCAACAATTACTGCGCCAATAGTGTCGCCTGCTCCAACGCTATCTACCAATTCAACCTTTGCCGCAGGACAATCAATACGTCCATCTCTAGTAAAGGCAGATAAGCCCTTCTCAGCCCTTGTTACAATAACTATCTCGGCACCTCTTGAGAGCCAGTTAGCAAATACATCACTTTCTGTTGATCGATAGAGCCAAGAGAAATCATCTTCACTTAGCTTCACAATCTTTGCTAGATCTATCCATCTCTCAACACTATTTCGATAGATCTCTCTATCGCCTTGAATTGAAGGTCTGACATTGGGATCAAAAACTACTGTTGCGCTCTTATTTGAGAGCCATTTATATAGCTCTGAAGCACCTGGCTCTAAAAGGGTGGCAACTGAGCCAATATGAATCACTTCAGCATCCTCTTTTGGAAGCCATGAGGAGTGGAAGTTAAAACTTACAGTTGAATCTAGCTTGAATTCATAGCTAGCAAGACCTGCATCATTGATAGTTGCTATGGCAAGCGCAGTTGGAAGATCTGAGCGATGCACAAAGTCCAGGCTAACCCCGCTATCTAAAAGCTCTCGCTCTATAGCCTGGCCATAGCTATCACTAGAAATACCTCCAATAAAAGTAGTTGAAAAACCAAGACGAGCCAAAGCTTTTGCGCTATTGCAAGGACCACCCCCTACCATCTCTGAGATCTCTCCCCCAGAAACTGGAATGAGATCCATTAGAGCTTCGCCAACTACAAATACTTGGCTAGAGTTCTCTGCAAGAGATTTATATACCTCACCAAATTCAGCAAGGCTTCTTTCTATTGCCTCAACAACTGCTGGTCTTATCTGGTTATCAGCCATGACTTAATCTAAGTCCTTTACTTACTCAGCTAGCCTTTTAAGAAGCTCAGAGTCTTGAGTTTTAATCTTTTTGATGCTCTCGAGCAAAGTGCTTTTTCTTCTCGAGTTATAGAGCTCAATTGCTCTTAAAGCGGCCTCTTCCATAGAGATCCCCTCTTCAGCAGCTGCCTTCTCTAGGGCCCTGTTCTGCTCTGGGGAGAGCTTTAGATTGATATCCATCGCCTAATCCTGCCATCTTGGTGCTGTCTTGAATACGCTCATTAATCACTCCAATCCTCAGGTTATCAATGAGGATAGTTTGCACTCGATTGGCGACATTTATAACCAGTTATCCACTGCGGGTGAATCAGTATTTTGTTTCAAGCCTTGTAGCCATTAAAGAAGCTGCTTCAAACCAGCGTTTAACTTCAGCATCATCAAAACCAACCTCTCCCCCTTTTACTACATAGAGGCCAGTGAAGATCTCGCCCTTGAATTGGTAGAAGGCCAATAGCTGCCTAGCACTTACTCCCTTGCCAATCTGGGCTCTTACTAAAACTCTAGAGCTCTCAGGTACTAGTTCTAGATCGCTTTGGGGCATTGGAGTAAATGTGTAATCAACAAAGGTGCCATCTCTTTCAACTCCACCTTTGTTCTTCACACATGCCTGGTAATTGCTTGTAAGCTCAGCCAGAGCTGCATCTGCTGCGTTCTTATCTTTGTATTTAACAACCTCACTTGAGAGGAAGAGATAAGGCGAGCCAACTTTATTAGCACTCACCTGCCTTCGATATTGACGTCCGCTCTCTGACTTATATGTAGCGCTGCAGAGATCAAGGGTTGGATCATCTAGCGTTGTTCCCCTTGCCATAGGTAGCACTATCCAGCCGCTTGCAAAATCATCTGAAACAAAACCATAGCGAGCCATGCTCTTTTGAATAGGCTCACTAAGAGAGGGATCACTAGCACTTGGAAGCCTTGCCATCTCTCTCTGATTGCTTAGAGCAAGATCAATCTTTGCTATTCCAATAAGAGTGAAATTACTTCCAGAGACCCTAAGGACTCTATGTCTAGGACCAACATCAACAAAAGCTCCAGTGCGAATTGCTTTAATAGAGCTTGGCTCAACCTTTGCTACAACTTTGCTACTAAGAAGAATGTTAGGTGCTCCCTCTGCTACCAGCAGATAAGCCTTGCCAGAGGTAGTAAATGAGGCGCTGCACTTGCCAGTGCAAGTAATTGCGCCATCTAGAAGTGATGAACTGCTCCACTTACCAGTCTTAGATGACTTATTTCCGGGGATATATGAGCTCTTAAGGCTTAGATCAGAGATAACGCCATTACCCAGGCAGTCATAGGTATGTAGCTGCGCCTTAAGGTCTGTACTTCTAGCAAACTTAAACTCAGGTGCGCTCATCTTTGCACTTGATTGAATTACAAATCCTTCTTCATTAACGATCTGAGTAGCACAGAGGCCACTACCGGAATCACTTATTGACTTTAGTGAGATCTGAAGTGAGCTAGGGGTGGCTGAAAGAACACTTAGATCACTTTTGACAATAGGAGCTCCGCGATCAATAGTTACCTTTCTTGGCGGCGACCAAGAGCTCTTATTGCCCCAGATATCTATTGCTCTTAGAGAAAGTGAGTAGCTCCCCTCTGGAAGATTTTTGACATAAACAGCTCTTCTTGAAATAAAAGGATCTAGATAAGTAGGAACAAAGTTAGAGTTAAGAGTGCTATCTATCGGAACTATCTTTTCATCAATCTGTGCTTCAAAACTTGCAATAACAGATTCTCCGTCGTCATAGCCAGGCTCAATTATCTCTGCTCCTGGATATCTCCAGGAATCAATAGGGGTTACTGGAGGAGTTGGAGGAGGGTTGGTATCAGCTTTTCTACTTATCTTCACGGTAATCTTCTGATCACTACTTGCCGCAACTGCTTCAATAGTAATTGCTCCAGAGTAAAGCGTGGTTGATCTTCCTTGAGCAAGGGTCATTGATCCTGAAGCTCTTCCTATTGATGAATAGGCATAGGTATCAAGATTTAGCATCCAGATATCAGTTGATACTCCTAGGCCTGGCTCAAAGCCAATTCGATCATCAGGATTAGGGCTCTCGATAAAGCTTGGTGATGGTGGATCAGTTCTATAGATAACTAGACCTGGATTATAAGAAAGGCCTGCCTTTGGCCTTCTATATTCAATCCAGTAGGTTGATTTTCCATCTCTGATAAATACCGCTCTTGCTCCGCCATATATATCTGATGCGCTTAGCTCGATAGATTCATTGAGCCAGGATTGTTTCACCTCATCTTTTTCAAGAAGCCCCATCCGCCATTGATGATAAGTTGAAAGAGGTGAGGTGGTGGAAACATTTCCCATCACATCAATACTCCCGCCATATTCAACTGCCTTACAGCTTCTGCTCCATGCTCCATCACTTGCTCCGCTATCACACCTTAGAAGATTTGAATGTCCTAGCCCTAGTGAGTGTCCTAGCTCATGGGTTATAACAAAAGCGCTAGCAGTATTATGCAGAACCATTACCCCACCCTTGCTATTAAAACTTCCCACACTTGCTCGTCCACTCCAGATACATCCAGCCTCTGGAGTTAAAGTGATTAGATATCTATCTCTCCAATCAGTAAGTCCAAGCTGTCTATAGACCCCATCACGGATAGAGTTCATAAAGCCAGTGAAATCAATGCGATCACAAAACATCGCACTAGTTAGCCGGATTGGACTCTCTAGAGTTCTGCCATGAGCAAAGGTGACGCTGCGATCTCTACTATCACCTTCAAGAGATGTAAAAGATCTCCAATTAGGAGTTACTTGGCTCTGAATTGAATTAACAATTTCTGCTGAAGTTACATCGGGTGTCTTTGCTCCACTCCAAGTAATCTGGGCAACGTCGAGATATCTAGTATCCGCTGCAGATACTTCAGGTATTGGAGCAAGAACTAAAACAAGTGAAAGTAGGATGCTCTTTACTCGCAGGCTCAATTTCACCTAGAGAATCTATCGCTCAAGGCTTAAAGCTGCTCAACTCCCTTAACGGCCTTATAGGCGCCCGTGCAATCAAGGATTGGCACTCCAGATTTTGTAAGTTCAGCCACAGCAAGGCCTTCTTGAGCAGTAACGACAATTGCTCCTGCAAGCTTTTGATCAGCTAACACTTGGTAATCATGAAAGCTCTTCACTAGAGGATCGCTCCAAAGTACTTTGAATCCTTGGTTTTGAAGAGAGTGAGCAACATCTTCTGCAGGGCTCTCTCTTATGTCTGAGATTCCTGATTTATAGGCAACTCCGAGAATCGCTAGATAGCTACCAGGCTCGGGTTTTGCTAGATCAATTAGCCTTGAACTAACATAATTTGGCATAGCGCCATTTATCTCATCTGCCTCTTTCACGAATGGAAGTTCGATTCCAACCTGCCTTGCTTTCCAGAGTAGATATAGCGGATCTATCGGTATGCAGTGGCCACCAACGCCTGCTCCGGGAAAGAATTTCATATAGCCATAGGGCTTACTTCCAGCAGCTTCTACAACCTCCCCTATATCAATTCCTAACTTTTTGCAGAATGGAACCAATTGGTTTATTAGCGCAATATTGACCTGCCTAAAGGTGTTCTCAAGTAGCTTTGTCATCTCAGCAACTTCAGGCTTTGATACTTCAATAACGCTCTCACATACCGAGCGATAGAAATCTAGAGCCCTTTGAGTTGATACTTGATCTATTCCTGAAACAAGCCTTGGAGTATTTTCTATCTTCCACTTTGCATTTCTAGGATCAACTCTCTCAGGAGCTGAGGCATAGGAGATCCCTATCCCTTTATCGCTTCTAAGAGATGCCACAAGAGGAGCTACAAAATCTCTAACTGTTCCTGGATATGAGGTCGATTCACTTATTAGGAGAGCTTTCTCTGGCAAGTGATTCGCAATCAGTTTTACTGCAGAATCTAGGTATGAGAGATCCGGAAGTCCCTTTTGATCAAGGGGAGTTGGAACACAGATAATGGCAATCTCGCTTTTGCTTACTAACTCACCAGATGTTGACACTTGATAGAGGCCCTTATCAAGAGCTTGCCTAAGCTCGCTATCACTAACATCTTCAACATGGCTGATGCCACAACTTAAAGCTTGAACAATACTTTTTGAAACGTCAATTCCAGTGACGCTCCAACCCACCTTACAAGCCGCCATTGCTAGAGGCAATCCAACATATCCTTGACCGATAATCGTTACGCGCTTTGGTGTGATTACCACGCAGGGATATTACCTAAAGGCATGAGAAAATCACTACTATTGGGGTTGATTCAGGGACGTGATTAGAAGGGTTTTACTTTGAAGTTTCTCCTTACTGGTGGGGCTGGCTTTGTAGGCTCTCACTTACTCGACCAGTTAGTAGATCGAGGTGATTCAGTAATAGTCCTTGATGATTTCTCTACCGGACGAAAAGAGAACATTGCTCACCATATCCAAAATAAAGCCGTGGAAGTCATTGAAGGAAGCATTCTTGATGCAGGCCTTGTTGATAGATTGGTTGGTAAATCAGATCGAGTATTTCATCTAGCAGCTGCTGTTGGAGTCTTTAATATTGTTAAACATCCCTTTGAGAGCCTTACAACCAATATCAAGGGCTCAGAGAATGTCTTTGAAGCCTGCCTAAAACATAATAAACCAGTTCTTATAACCAGTAGTAGTGAAGTCTATGGAAAGAATACCTCTGATCTCTTAAGTGAAGATTCAGATCGAGTCGTTGGTGCCCCACAAAAAATCCGTTGGTCATATAGCGATGCCAAGGCAATAGATGAAGCTATGGCTATCGCCCTTCACCAGCAGAAGGGCCTTGAGACTCGAATTGTTAGGCTCTTTAACACAGTTGGACCAAGGCAGATAGGGCGCTATGGAATGGTAGTTCCAAGATTTGTTGCAGCTGCCCTAAAAAATGAGCCATTGACTATCTATGGAACAGGAAAACAAACCAGATGCTTTGGTCATGTATCAGATGTTGTTGATGCCATCCTTAAAGTGGATGGATGCTTCGAGGCTATTGGCAGACCAATAAATATTGGGGTAAATCAAGAGATGTCCATAGAGGATTTAGCCAAGACTGTAATTGAGAGAACAAGCTCAAAGAGCGTTATCGAATACCAGAGCTATGAAGAGGCCTACTCCCAAGGATTTGAAGATATGGAGAGGCGCGTGCCAGATAACACTCTTCTAAGACAGTTAACCACTTGGTCTCCATTGAAGAATATTGAAAACATCATTGACGATCTCGTTGCTCACTTAGCCTAAACATTTCTCAATACCCTTAAAGATCGCTACAAACAAAACACTTGATTAAAGCCCAAGGGCCCCCGGTTTCCCAGGGGCCCTTGGGTACTACTTTTTTAAGAGGTTAAGACTTACGCCTTTACCTTCTTAGCAATCTTGGCAACTGTGTTAGCCAAGGTTGTGATCTGAGCCTTCAGAGCGGCCATCAATGTGGCAACCTGAGTAGCAAGCTCTTCAATAGCAGCAGTTGCTGCATCAGCGGCATCGCGTGCTTCTTCAGCGGCAACAGTTGCTGCATCTGCTGCTTCAGCAGCAAGGTTTGCAGCATCAGTTGCTGCGTTAGCAGCATCGATAGCTTCAGCAGCAGCATCAGTTGCGGCTTCAGCAGCAGAGGTAGCTGAGTTAGCAGCATCAACAGCTGCATTGGCAACTGTTACATCTAGTGTTACAGATTCAACACCAGCTGGTGAGTATGTAGATCCAACAAAGGTTTCAGCAGTATTTGCTGTTCCTACAGTTGCTGCACTGAATGAAGTTGCTGCAGTTCCATCTGTTGGGCAGTCATACTTGTCCGCGGCAGCACATGTCTGACCGAAGGTGGTTCCCGAGGCTGCATCGTAGCTGACAACAGAGACCTTCACCTTGGCATCTGCACCAGAGACGATGAACGTTGCAATACCATCAGCTCCAGTGGTGGTGGAAGTCTTTGTTACACCACTACCAAAGAATCCGGTGCCAGAGACACGGCTTGCATAGACAGTTACGCCTGAAATGACGTTACCGAAACGATCAACGACCTTAGCATTGATTGACGAACCAGAAGCGGTTGCTGACAAGACACGTGCATCGGTTGTTGTAGTTTGCGCGAAGGTGATTTCAGCTGTTGCTGTTGCTCCACCTGCAGTTGCAGTCACTGTGTAAGTGCCAGCAAACCACGCATAGACGGTAGTTGTTGCAGTGCCGGTTGAACCGGACCACTTCAACTTCTGGGTTGATGTGATAGCCACACCGGTACCAGCTACTGACCATGTCACAGGGACACCGCTCATCAGGGCGCCTGTGGCATCCTTCAAGGTAGCAGTGATTGTCTGTGCTCCATCTTCAGCACCAGATTCATCTCCATCAATATCTTTGTTGGACTTGGTGGTTGAAGTGACGCCATCAGTGGTGTTTCCACCAGTGAGAGTCAAGGTTGTTACGGTTGTGGTTCCGTATGTGACGGTGAGTGCCCTGGTGGCGCTTCCGCTTGTGAACGTCAGTGTATCTGTTGTTCCAGCTGTTCCTGCGTCAACAAGAGAGTAGCTGACATAACCTGAAGCATCAGTTACCAATGTGGACGAAGCTGCTGCATTACGTCCAACCAGAGTAACTGTTACTGATTCTCCTGACATACCACCTGTGAATTGATCGGTGATACGTGCGAAGTAAGTAGTTGTTGACCCAGTTGCAGCTGTCACTGCCGTGATCGTGGATGAACTGCGAACACCATCAACAGTTGGATAAATCGCAGCTGTTGTAGCAGCTCGAGTTGCTCCTTCAGTTCCAGCTCCATCAGATCCAGTTGCAGTTGTGTACAGAGTGCCAAGCCATTCTTGACCATTCAAGAGTGTGGCAGTGACCGTTAGGTCCGCAGACGTAGCTCCGGCTGCGACTGTTACTAATCTTGACCATAATAGGGCTGTCTGACCCGTGATCTTACCGCTCACATCTGTGATGTTTACGAAAGTCTTGAAATCAGTTGTTCCTGCAGAGTTGTCATAGGACACACGAAGTGTTTGGGTGGTGCGAGTGGTGCTTACTAACCTCGTATTGTCTGCACCAGTGATTGTTCCACCAGTACCAAGGGTTGTGTCAGTTGACACGAAGCCCAGTGTTGGAGCTGCCTGTGTTGAAGGGGCAGCCCATGTAAGGGCAAGTGAAGCGGCAGTCATACCCGTCAATGTTCCACTTTGACTTGCAGTAACAGAAGCTGTTTCTGCAGCAGAGTTGGTCACGTTGACAAAGGCAACACCATTTGTGAAATCACCAGCGGTTAACACTGAATCGTTGAAGCCGATTGTTGAAGTAGAACCAGTCAAAGTGATTGATTCTGCACCCGATAGCACTGCTCCAGAAATCTTAAGCAACGCACCTGATGATCCAGTTACTGATGTAGCAGCTGTTCCGCCACCCGCGTTGGTTAGCGTCACAGTACTTGGTGAAGCCGCTGTTGTGATGGATATTGATGAAGACGTGTAACCAGCAAGGGTCGCAATTGCTCCTGTAGCGGCAAGAGTCTCCGAAGAAGTGACTGGAACCGCCGCAATCAAGATTGTGTATGAACCAGCAGCGTCAGGCGTAAACGCTAACCGCAAACCAACCTGACCTTGCACGTCAGCAGCTACTGTTGTGTAAGAAGCTGATTGAGCCCAGTTACCAGTTGAGGTAGCTGCAGCCGCGTTAAAGACTCCGGTCGATACTGTACCAGTTGATCCAGAACCCGAGGCTGCGTTCTCCCAATCTATATTTGAAGCAGTTGCAACCGTAGAGGTTACGGCCGAAACTGATCCTCCCGCAGCGGACCCGTAGCTAGCTGAAGCTGCTGGAGCCGAAGTCACCTTCGCTACAACAGTGAACGAATCAGTGGCTACTGTTGCTGCAGGCAGGTTAAAGGTCACAGGAGTACGACACGCGACTCCAACACGACAAGTTGGAACTGTTCCAACTGTAATTGCTGTCGCTTCGCGTGGTGTTGCTGACGAAGGTGTCGCAACGATTACGTTCATGAGACCAAAGCCCAAAGCAGAAACTGCAACAAGCGCAATGCGCTTGAGAGTTGTCTTTGTAGACATTTGTTTCCTTTCATTCGTCGATTTCGAGGATTTCTCGAGATCGGCTTGGTAAAGAGATGAACCCCTTACCTCGTGATGCAATGCACGTGCTACTGCACCACATTCTCCGCCGTGTATCCGGACACGGCGAAGAAAACTAAAGCGGGAGCGGTTCATGCCCTTGCTCCCTTTTCAACTACATAAACTGCTTGAGATAAAATCTGGGTTTTTCCTGGGTTGAGCACCAGGCGAGTGATGACCTGCTTTGGAGCTACTAGAAGATCCCGGCCCGAGGCGCTCGCTGGGATCACAACGGAGGTTTCAACCTCAGATTCTACTTTAATAATGGCTGTGACGAGGTAATCCCCGCTGAGCATACGCTCAGACTTTAGATAGGTGAGCTTGGTTACTAGGGGGACCCAGGCTCCATCTTTGCCATAAGAGATAGAGGGTAGGTAGCTAAAGCCCTGGGAATCACTAACTAGCTGCTGGGAGATAAAGATGTTAGCTGCTCCAGTATTAGTCTTAGCGACCTGGGAGAGGATTAACTCTGTCTCTGAGAGAACTGGAGCGCGGTTCGTTATATAGAGAGAACCTAGAGCTCCAGATGAATCGGTAACAGTGAATCCAGTTGGGATTCCAGCCTTATCAAGGCCGGTAAAGCTAAAGGTGGTTGCCTTGGCGTTTTCAACAGCTGCTTGCGCTTTAACAATTGCAGCCGCGGTAATCGAAGGAGTTGCTGATGCTTCAACAGCAGGAGCCTCTGCTACTTCAACTGGAGTTGAAGTGTTATTTTCCTGAGTTGTTACAACAGGAAGCTCGCTATCTGTTGGCATTGCATTAAATCCAAGGAAGGCAAAGAAAACTAAAATGAGTGAAAGGGCAGCTTTACTTGATTTCTTAGCGAACTGTGCTGCTTTTTTGTATGTTGTTGAGAGCATATCTAGAGCAGTTAAACCGCGCTCTTTATCAACAATTAGCTCGCTCATTACCTTGCGCAGCGATGCTCTAGCTCTTGAGACAGTATGTCTAACAGCAGATTCTTTAATGCCAAGCTCTGCTGCAATTTCTGCAGTTGATCTTCCTTCCATCTCCCACATCACAAGAGCTGCGCGCTCTGCAGGTGAGAGCATGGCAAGTGCTTGTCTGACAATTGCAGCATCATCTGCAGCAGCAATTACATCAACATGGTCTTTGTTGTCGACCCACTTTGATTCAAGCTCTGCTGAGGCATCATCTAAAACCACAAGGTTTGGACGACGACCCTCGATACGGAAGATATCGATGCAGAGGTTCTCTATTGTTCTATGCATATATCCAAGGGCGTGATCAGTTGATTCAAGCTCAGGGGCGGCGAGCATGACCTTGATCAGGGCATCTTGGATTACTTCTTCAGCTTTAGCGCTGTCTTTCAGGATACGAGAGGCATGGGCGATGAGCTCACTACGGTGCTCTGTGTAGAAAGCACCAAGCTCCGCTACGG
>Ga0194131_10009405_pt1 | contig 12354 bp, 13 predicted proteins | sample TA2KigO120mmetaG_FD_148631 | JGI IMG/M metagenome (GOLD analysis project Ga0194131, IMG submission 148631) | Freshwater microbial communities from Lake Tanganyika, Tanzania - TA2015053 Kigoma Offshore 120m | ecosystem: Environmental > Aquatic > Freshwater > Lake | place: Tanzania: Lake... | reverse complement strand
CGCCACCGTTACCTGAGTGTTGTGGGAACAAGAACCTGATTCTCAAAGCCCAAAGAATTAGCGTCGTCACGATGGATGTGAGCGCAATTTCCGGCACCGTCGCCACACTGCTCGGCATCGCCTTCATTTGGCCGCAGGTGATTCGGGTCTATGCGCGCCAAAGCGTGGAAGGCATCGCCCCGAGTGCGCATCTCATCGGCTTGACGGGAACGCCGATGTGGTTCACCTATGCGATCACCACCGACAGCCTGCCGATGATCTTGTCGAACCTGAACATCGAGATTGCAATCATCGCGTTGATGGTGATGCTGGTGCGCAAGAAGGCGATCGCATTGTGGAAGCCTCTCGCTGCATTCGTCGCAACTGCAGTGTTCTGCTCGGTGTTCGCATTCATCTCACCGACTGCGATCGGGATTGCTGGCATCGTGATCGGTACTCCTGCAATCATCCCGCAGGTGTGGCGAGCAGTTCGCACGAAGCACTTGTTTGGCGTGTCGGTGGTTTCGAACGTGCTGCTGGCGTCGATGGGTGCCGGATGGTTCGTCTACGGTCTCGCGATCGGCGACCCCGTCGTGTCGTACCCGAATCTCGTGCTCGTGCCGAGCGCTTCGTACATCGCGTGGCGCGCCTGGCAGTCGCGTCATGCACATACCGAGATGGCTGCAGCAGCGCCTGCTTAGCGCAGAGTGACCGAAGTGCTCACCGTGCCGGCACGCTGATGTGACGCAGTAATGGTGAAAGTGGTGCCAGTCGTCGCGCGCACCAACCATGTGTGCAAGTGACGATCAGGTGTTCCATCCGACATTGCGCCGCCATCCAGTAGGTACTTTGACCGCCCGTCGAGTTGTCCGATGCGAACGCGCGCCTCACCTTCCATGAGCGTGACCGCGCCATTCGCTGATGAAGCATGCGCAATCTCCACCGTTGCTGGTAGCACGATCTTCTTGCTTCGTGCGTGCTGGGTGACGGTGGTCGACAACCAACCAGTGTTGGCGACACCGACCCGCACTCGCCACACGTCGCCGCCGAGCGACGTGGCATCGGCGAGCTTGATTTCAAGTCGCGGTGCGGCCATTGCCTGATAGATCGCAACCTCGGCGTGCGGTGCAACCTCGTCTTTCAGGCACGAAGCAGGGGCGTTCGTCCATATATACAGAGCGTTGTACCCGCCAAGTTCGATGGCCCCGAGTTGTGGGTGCGTATACGGATACCACGCCACATACGAGCCGGGTGCGTGCGTGTCGCTCCACTTGCAGACGGCGAGATCCTGCGCCGGTGTCGGGCCCACGTACCACACGTCGGTCGGTGAGTGTTCGCCCGTGGCGCGGTAGATCGCATCCCAGAATTCCGTGGTCCAGGAGTACACACCGAGATGGTCGTATGCCCAGTCGTCGCCGGCGCCACCCATCACTCGCGACTTGTCCCACGTGAGATCTTCGTACACCGAGTGCACCGGATATGTGGTGAGCGGCGTGGAATGCTCGCCGAACTTCTTGAAGATGAAGAGATCTTCAGGTGGCAGTTTTGAGTCGGGCAGATTGCTGCTTGGCCGCAACATAAAACCGCCCGCAGTGTGGAACGCGTTGTAACCGCAAACATTCGGTCGCGCTTTCACCGCTTTGACAAGGGCGAGAATCTCAGGTTCGCTGAGCGGGTGGTCGCCCGAACCGAGCACATCAACGCCCCAACCGGCAGGAAAGTTGCGGTTCAAGTCGAGCCCAGCTGGGTCGCGCGGCTGGTCGATGGTGAAGCCGTCGTAATTCTCGATCAGCCCCTCGGCCAGCAGACGGTAGCGCTGCTTACCCTGCGGTGCGCCGAGTGGACCGACGGGGATCATCACGCGCGGCTCATCGGGATGCTGCATCCATCCACCGTCAGCATCGGGAATGCGCATCGTGAGGATGCGTCCGTCACCGTCGATGTCTTGCGGATGCAAACCTGGCCAACGATGACCGTCGCGCCACGGCCATGACCGCACGCTGGAGCGATGAAAGAGTGGTCGGTCGGCCAATGCATCTTCGACACCGTCGGGGTTCACACGGGGCGCGATGTAGAACGTGCGCGTGCGTAGTGCCTCGACGACGACGGCGTCACCGGCGACGTACTTCGTCACCAAGTGATGGATGATGTAGAGAGCGGCAACACCGCCGGTGACCTCGACGGCGTGGATATTGGCATCGATCCAGTGCGCCGGCTTGGTGTGGTGTTCGCCGGTGCGCGAATCGGTGATGGTGGCGACGAGTAGTTCGCGACCGAGGTGCGATTGACCGTAACTCTCGACGGTGAGCAGGGTGGGGTGTTGTGCGGCGAGTGCGCGCAGCCACGCCGCCATTTCGTCGTAGCGCAGGAAGCGGTCGAATTCGTAGGTCATGCGCCGAGGCTAGACCGAGCTGGCTACAACGCGCGAAGTGAGTGGCGGTGGGTTGCTACATGCGGCTGAGTAGTTCAGAGAGGGCCGATGCTGCAGCGACGGCAACCGAGAGTTTCCACCACAGACTGCGATCAAGTTTGTTGAACCGGTCGATCATCTCGGTGCGCAACTCGGCGATCTCGAGGCGCACGTTGGCGATGTCTTGCTTGAGTTCGGTGCGCACGTTGGCGATGTCTTGCTTGAGTTCGAGTTTGGTGGCCGCGATCTCTTCGCGCAGTTCACTACGAGTCGTGACGAGTTCGTAGCGAACGAATCCGCGAGATGCGGGTTTGTCGAAGTCATCCGGATCGACTGCCGTCGTCACTGGCGGAGTTTCCTCGGTCATGGTGGGCATCGTTCCTCGCTTTCTGTGAGTTGTCAAGCAGCCTCCACATCGGTGTGTGCACGACCCCCGAAACGCGGCGAGTGCGTTAGTACTGCGGCAATCACGCATGCGGTGCAGGCTCCCTAACCTGACTACCGTGCTGGAGCGACGTCATACGCTTCGCGAGACGTTTGCCTTGCTTCGCGCCGTTGAGAAGCCTGCTGTGAGCCGCTTCCGGTTCGGCTCACCCTGCCGGTTCGTGCGCCAGATCGACATGCTCGTCCATATTGTGCTGCCCGAGATCGTGGAAGATCGCTTGCCGAAATTGGCTGAGTATCTGCGTCGGACGTCGCCGCGCTGGGGACGCAGTTGGCGAAGTTGGCCGCACGACTCCGGTCACTGAGCATCTCGACGACGGATCATCAGCGAGGTGGGTACGCTCGCAACATGGGAGCGATTCATGGCGCATAGTCCCGTGTTTCATCATCCGACAGGTTTGTGGCGACCGCGCTGGCGTGGCCGCATCCATGGTGTAGCGGTGGTGGTGGCACTACCTGCGGTGCTGATGCTGATCGTGCTGGCCGAGGGGTTGCTTGCCACCATCGCGAGCGTCGTGTACTCGGTGTCATTGGTCGCGTTGTTCAGCACATCGGCGTCGTATCACATGTTTGCACGCAGCAAACGAGTGCAGCATGCAATGCAACGTATTGACCACTCGATGGTCTATGTGCTCATCGCGGGCACATACACGCCAGTGTGTTTGGTGGCGCTACCACGGTCGATTGGTATCCCATTGCTCGTCGTGGTGTGGACGTTCGCCGTGCTCGGCATCGTGTTGAAGTCGTTGTGGCGCGCCCGCAAGTTTGCGTCAGCGCTGTACATCATCCTCGGGTGGATCGTCATCCTCGTGTTGCCGTGGGCATACCGACATGCGGGCCCGGTCTCGCTCTCGCTGTATGCGGCCGGTGGCATCATCTTCACCACTGGTGCGGTGATGTTTCTGCGAAAGTTCCCACGATTGCGACCCGAGGTGTTCGGCTTCCACGAAATCTGGCACGTGATGACTGTCGTGGCCGTCGTATGCCAGTTCGCCGCGACGCTGTTGATCGTTCGCTAACTCGCTCATTGCGCTCCATCTCACCGCCCATGTTGAGATCACTCAAGCGTTTTACCGCTCTTGCCATTGCGTCACTCGGTTGCGTACTTCTCGCTACTGTCGCGGAGTCACGTGACTCATCAGTCGCGCTCGCCAATCTTCCATGCAAGAACGGCGGCACGTGCAAGCTGGGTGACACCGGTCCAGGAGGCGGCATCGTCTATTACGTCGCACCGACCCTGCAGTGGTGGGGTCAGTATCTGGAGGCAATGCCGGCTGCCATCAACAGCCAACTTGCGAGTGAGGTGAGTTGGTTTTCGAAGATTCTCTATTCAGCGAAGACGGATCGAATTCTGAGTAAGCGAATCGGTGAGGGGCGCCCCAACTCCTTTCGGCTCTTTGGGCGGTTTAATAATCCTCCTCCATTTGACTTTCACGTCCCGTCGAAAGACGAACTTGATGCGCTCTACAACTTCATTGCCACGAATCAATCTCCGCTCAGCACCGCGTACAAAATTGGTGTGAATGGCAGTCCGTATTGGACCTCAAGCGAAGCTTCTGACACCTTCGCCTGGTATCAGCTGTTCCACGATGGCACCCAGTTCACCGATGCCAACGGCATCATTCCCGGATTGGAAGGCAACAAGCACCTCACGAAGAGCAACGAGCACAAGGGCTCGTCGTTCAAATCCGCGCCGATGAGAAAACTGTTCGTTCGAGCGTTTGCCCCGAACGGCGCGACTTTGCCCGCGCGACCTCCACTGCCATCCATTCCCCCCGGCGGTCGTGCGTCGCCAACCTGCAGCGCGGGTACGTCGTGCCAGGTCGGCGACATCGGCCCGGGTGGTGGCGTGGTGTTCTATGACGCCGGCTCGAAACAGCCATGGGGTCGTTGGCTCGAGGCCTCGCCTGCTTCGTGCCAGACGAGTGGCAAGGTGTGGCGCAACGCCGCGGCGAACAAGAAGGGCACAAAGCAACTGCCGCTCTTGTATCCCGAATGGAAGACGGCCGCAAGAAACCGTGTGCTTTCCAAGGCGATCGGTATGGGTGCGAAGAACACTGAGCTCATCTGGAAGCAACACCGCACCCTGGTAGCCGTTGAACCGACGGCCGCGGGATACGCGGGTGGGCTCGTCTGTGGCGGCAAGGATGACTGGTTTCTGCCGAGCAAAGACGAACTCGACGCGCTCTACAACGTGCTGGCGCTCACCGATAATGATCTCACCGGCAACAACTCATTTGGTTTTACTCGCGGCTTCTATTGGACTTCGTCGGAGTACAACAACGAGACCGCCTGGACGCAACTGTGGATTGACGGCCAGCAATTCGACCGCGAGAAATGGCTGACTGGCGACCCACGAAAAGATGGCGGGTTCAACCCATTCCACGTGCGGCCGATTCGCGCGTTCGGGTAAAGAGTTACCTCGCCGCAACAATTCCCCCTTGACCTCTGTCGTAACGGGAGTACTCTCGCCGACAAGGGGAGCCCATCACACCTTGTAAGGGGGTACAGATGAGCAAACGTCATCGTGGTGACGACTCGGCACCACTCTCCAAAGCCGAGTTGCGTGCTCACGCACACGCAGAACGACACCGCGTCAAAGGTGAGCTGCATGCCCTTGCTGCATCGGTTGGTCGTTCGCGAGATGTGGATGAGTGCGATGAACCAGCCGTCGAGTGGAAGCCGATGCATCACCTCGACCACCATCACGCGAGCGAGCGCGAGTCAGGTCGCCGTCGATTGCGACATTGGAAGATGAAGGAGTGGAAGCGGCGTACCAATGTGCGACGCACCCGTATTCAGCTTGAACTACGTCACGCCAAGTCGGCGTAACGATTTCCACTTCTCCAACTAGCCTGAGGCGCTGGTCGGATTGAATCTTGTGGCGTGATGCGTCGCCGGAAGCGATTCGCCCTCGGGTCGCTAGCTCAGTTGGTAGAGCAACGGACTTTTAATCCGCAGGTCCCGGGTTCGAGCCCCGGGCGACCCACATGACCACCATCGAGCAAATCGATCTCGCCGTGTCAGGGATGACGTGTGGCGCGTGTGCGACCAAGATCGAAAAGGCGCTGAATCGATTGGACGGCGTCACGGCGACGGTCAACTTCGCCACCGAGTCGGCACGAGTGACGATGACCGAGACCGTCTCCACCACCGACGTGATAACCGCCGTCGAAAAATCTGGCTACGGCGCGCAACTGTTGCAAGACACCACGCCCGAGATGCTCGACAAAGAAACACTTGAGCGCGTAGCAATGTTGCGGGCACGACTGACGGTGTCGATCGTTGCCGGTCTTCCCGTTGTTGCGATGTCGATGATCTCGGCACTGCAATTCGACAACTGGAAGTGGTGGGCACTCGCGCTCTCGTTGCCAGTCGTGATTTGGTCGGCGGCACCGTTCCACAAGGCCGCAGCGATGAATGCCCGTCATCGCGCTACGACGATGGACACACTGATCTCCCTCGGCATCATCGCCGCGATGGGTTGGTCGTTGTGGGCCTTGGTGTGGGGGAATGCCGCCGACCACAACGAGATGGACATGGCCTCAATGGATGTCGACCACATATATATGGAAGTCTCCGTTGCCGTCACGATCTTCTTGCTCGCCGGTCGCTACTTCGAGGCTCGCGCTAAGCGGCGTGCGGGTGACGCACTGCGTTCGCTTTTGGCGCTCGGCGCCCGCCATGCCACCGTGTTGCGTGATGGCGAGGAGGTGCTGGTCGACACTGCGCAGATTCGTGTCGGTGACGTGTTCGTAGTGCGGCCAGGGGAGATCATCGCCGCCGACGGGGTGGTGCGAGAGGGAAGTTCATCCTTGGATGCATCGATGCTCACCGGCGAGAGTGTGCCGGTTGATGTAACGGTTGGCATGAACGTCACCGGTACCACCGTGAACCTCACCGGGCGACTCGTGGTGCAAGCCACACGCGTTGGTGCCGAATCGACGTTCGCCCAGATGACGCGACTCGTGCGCGATGCCCAAGCAACCAAGGCACCGGTGCAGAAACTTGCGGATCGCGTGAGCAGTGTGTTCGTGCCGACGGTGATAGCCATTGCTCTCGCGACGTTCGCTGTCTGGTGGTGGCGTGGCGACCTCTCGCAAGCGTTCACTGCCGCGGTTGCGGTGTTGATCATCGCGTGTCCGTGTGCACTCGGGTTGGCGACACCCACTGCATTGATGGTCGGCAGCGGCCGTGCCGCCCAGATGGGCATCGTCATCAAGGGCGCCGACGTGTTGCAGGGCACCCGTCGTGTCGACACTGTGGTGTTCGACAAAACGGGCACGATCACCACGGGGTCGATGCAATTGGTGGATGTCGTGTGTGTCGAGGGTCGTTCACGACACGAGGTGCTGGGATATGCCGGGGCGCTTGAGCATGCAAGCGAGCACCCGGTCGCGCGGGCCATTGCCTCTGCCGCCCGAGCGGAACTCGGCTCGCTTGCCGCCGTGGAGTCATTCGAGAACCTGCCAGGCATGGGCACCATCGGCACCGTGCAGGGAGCCAGTGTGCTCGTCGGCAACGAAACATTGTTGCGTCGCAAACTGGTGCTGATTCCGGCTGCGATGTCGAACGCCATCGACGCGGCTCGCGCCGACGGCAACATCGGGGTGTTGGTTGCGATAAACGGTGCAGTGCACGGCGTATGCATCGTCGCTGATCGACCGAAGGCGAATAGTGCGGCTGCCGTTGCGGCGTTGCGCGACCTTGGTCTGCGTCCGATCCTGCTGACGGGCGACAGCCGGGTGACTGCAGTGGCCGTGGCCAAGCAAGTCGGCATTGAGGCCGACGAGCAACACGTGATCGCCGGAGTATTGCCCGAAGAAAAGGTGCAGGTAGTTGCCGACCTGCAGCAACGTGGTTACGCAGTGGCGATGGTGGGCGACGGGGTCAACGATGCTGCGGCACTCGCGCAAGCCAACGTAGGCATTGCGATGGGTACCGGCACCGATGTGGCGATGAATGCCAGCGACCTCACCATCGTGAGTGGCGACCTGCGACTCGTGTCTGATGCGATACTGCTCTCGCGGGCCACCTTGCGCACGATCAGTGCCAACGTGTTCTGGGCCTTCATCTACAACACGGCGGCGATTCCGATTGCGGCCCTCGGATTACTCAATCCGATGTGGGCCGGGCTCGCGATGGCATTCTCCAGCGTTTTCGTGGTGCTGAACAGCCTGCGCTTGCGCACCACGAAACTTACGCCGCACACCGCATTCGTGCACGCAACTCGTTGATTGCGTCGCGCCGCCACATTCGGGCGGTGCGCACGCTGATGCCGTGATATTGGGCGAACTCATCGATGCTGCGGTTGCTCAGCGACTCCAGCACGGCGAGCGTGTGGGGTGACACCCGGTCTTCGCGAGCGTCATTGAGTATTTCTCGCAGGAAGTCCTCCGCGTACGGCTCGGCTTCCCGTGCCCCACGATCGATTGCGGTACCCCGCGAGTCGGTGGTGTAGCAGTCGACGATCAAATCGAGACAGTCGTCGAGGCGTTCGTGCGTTGGTCGTCGGCGCTCGCGACGCACGAACGCGAAGTACTCGATGTCGCGCACGATGTTGGCCGCAATCTTGCGCGGTCGTCGCTCTATGGGGTAGGTGCGAATCACTTCCCAAGCGTGCGAGAGCACCAGGCTGAATGCGTAGTCGAAGCCGAGCGAACGAATCTTGCCGCGCCGCTTGGCAATTGCCAGCATCGGCGGGAACACCCGTTGCAGCACGATGCGTGCGGCGAGCTGATCGGTCGCCGCACGTCGCACGATGGTGGCCAGCACTTGATCGGCCTCTTGGTCACACTTGTGGCCGTCGAACCCGGCTGCCTTCAACACCTCATCGAGTGAGTGAAATCGCTCGCTGCGCAGTTGCCAGGAGTTGACATCGTGCAGGCTGCGCTGGCAGTAGTTGATTCGTTGCCATTCGTCCCGCAGGAGCGTGATCGGGTTGCAACGGACAGTGATATCTCGGTCGTAGGTGGTCATGCCACCCGAGCGTGGGAATCGACCTCACCGCTACCCTCACCGCGCCGTCACCGTCCCCACACCGTCATCGTCCGCAAGACCCTTTGTCGGCAAGACTTGGAGAGTGCGCATCGTGCTTCCGTCTGGCACCCCTGCTGAAATCGACACCACCGTGCCGTCGCCCACGATGGGTCTGGTGATTGCGCCAGACATCTGGTCGCTACGACCGCTGTACGACGACATGGTCGCCCGGCTCGCCCGCGAATGGAACATGGCGGTGTGCGCGGTGGAGCCGTTTCCGGGTCGCACGATCCCACAGGAGATGGAGCCGCGTATGGCGGCGGTGCCCACGCTCGATGATGCGACACATCTGCGCGATCTGCACGAGGCTGCCGATGCGCTCGGCATGGCCCGTATGGGGCTGATGGGATTTTGTCTCGGCGGAATGTATTGCTTCAAGTCAGCAGTCAGCGATCGATTCGTGCGCATCGCGAGCTTCTACGGGATGATTCGGGTTCCGATCAACTGGCGCTCAGCGACGCAAGGTGAACCACTCGATGCGCTGTCCCGTGGTGAGGCAGGCAAAGTGTTGGCCATCATCGGAACGAAGGATCCGTACACGCCTGCTGCAGATGTCGCCGAGTTGCGACAGCGAGGTTGCAGCGTCGTGGAGTACGAAGGCGCCGAGCACGCATTCGCACACGACGCATCACGACCGGCGCACCGAAAGGATGACGCCGCCGACGCGTTCGCGCGGGCGCGGGCGTGGTTACGTGGCGAGTGACCGTGAGTAGCGCAGTAGGCGAGTAACTACGACGAGCGGGCGCTCATCTTGGCCCGCTCCTTGATGCGGTAACGCCGATCAGACTGCTCGAGCCAACCGAGACGAATGAAGCTCGCGATTGCCTTGTTCACGCGTTCGCGCGAGGCGCCCACCATGCCGGCGAGTTCTTCTTGCGTCACGGGCAGGACGAACTCGTCCTTGCCATCCGAGAGTTCGAGCAGTCGCTTGGCGGTGCGACCGGTGACATCGAGGAACACGCTGTCGGAGAGCACTTCATCCATCACCCGCAAACGGCTGGCGAGCAACTTGGTGACGCCCCACAGCATCGATGGGGTGGATTGCAACTCCGCCTTCACTGCGTCGTAGGGAATCTGGAGCACACTCGACGGCTCGAGCGCACGGGCGAGGGCACTGCGGGCTCCGTCATCCAAGAGTCCGAGTTCGCCGAACAAGTCACCAGCTTCCATCAAGGCGAGCATGCTTTCGCGGGAGTCGAGCGGGCGGTTGCCGATCGCAATTGCGATACGTCCGGAGAGCACGACGAACATTGCGTCCGGAACTTCACCTTCGTTGAACAGAACATCACCACGTTGCAGTGCGCGTACGACACCAGCTGCCGCAATCTTCTTCAATGATGCGGGTGGCGTTGCAGCGAAGAATGAATTCTTGCCAAGGAGTTCTTCGTGAGTCATAAGCAACACGGTACTACCCTGAATGACGATGCCCACGGGAGAACTTCGCAGACCTGGCGAAGTGATTTGGACGATCGTTGTTGCCGCGGGCGCCGGAACACGGTTCGGTGGCCCGAAGCAATTCGAGACATTGGGCGACCGGCGTGTCATGGACTGGTCGGTGACCATTGCCCGTGAGGCGAGCGATGGCGTAGTAGTCGTTCTTCCCCCGGATGTGGCAGAAAGTGAAGGTGGCATTGCCGGCGGCGCCACTCGCAGCGAATCAGTTCGCCACGGCTTGGCAGCCGTGCCCAAGAATGCGACCATCATCTGCGTGCACGATGCGGCGCGACCGTTCGCGAATGAAGACGACTTCGCGCGGGTGATTGATGCGATTGCCAACGGCGCCGATGGTGCCGTACCGGCGATTCCGGTTGCCGACACCATCAAGGTGGTCGACGACACGGGCCAAGTGATTCGCACCCCGTCGCGCGGATCGTTACGTGCGGTGCAGACACCACAGGCATTTCGTGCCGAGATGTTGCGGCGCGCACATGCGTCGCGCGGCGAGAGCACCGACGATGCTGCCCTCGTCGAAGCGGAGGGCGGCAAGGTCGTTGTCGTTGACGGTGATGTATTGAATCGCAAGATCACCACGCGTGACGATCTCGAGTGGGCACGCTCCCAACAGCGTGGAGGGCAATGAAGCCGCAGGGCAAGATTGTCGTGCGCACATGACCACCATGCGCATTGGTCAGGGTTTTGACATTCACCGATTTGCCGACGATGATCGGCCGCTCGTGCTTGCGGGCGTGCGCTTCGCAGGCGAGCGCGGCCTGCTCGGGCACAGTGATGCCGACGCCGTTGCGCATGCGGTGAGCGACGCACTGCTTGGTGCGGCAGGTCTCGGCGACATCGGTCAGCACTTTCCGGATACCGACCCGCAGTGGAAGGGTGCCGACTCGATGCAGATTCTGCGCGCGGTCGTGGAGAAAGTGCGGGCTGCAGGGTGGAGCATCGGCAACGTTGATGTAAATGTCGTGTGTGAGCGACCGAAGATCGCGCCGCATCGCGAGGCGATGCAGAAAAATCTGGCTGCCGCACTCGACGCACCTGCCAGTGTGAAGGGGCGTCGCGCTGAACAGTTGGGCAGCATCGGTCGCGGAGAGGGCATCATGTGTCTGGCCGTGGCGTTGCTTACGGCATGACGCGTCGTCGACCACAGCGCGGGAGACCGCATGGCCCGCAACATGATGCAAACAAGGGTGCACGTCGCGGTCAGCGCAGCGATGTGCGTGACAGCCGACCGCCGCGACCACGCAACGACGACCGCACGCTCGGCGGTGAACAAATCGAAGGACGTCAGGCAGTTCGTGAGTTGTTGATTGCGTCTCGCCGTGCGGTTCGTGAGATTTTGATCGCCGACGACAGCGACCGCAACCCGGTAATCAACGAGATCATGGATCTTGCTCGCTCGCAACGTGTCGTGATGCGACAGGTCGACCGTCGTGATATCGACGAACAAGCCCGCAGTGAGGCGCCACAGGGCGTGATTGCGTTTGCCGCCCCGCTCGAGGAAGTGTTGCTCGACGAAGTGTTGGCCGGTGCTACCGAGAAATTGTTCCTCGTAGCGATTGATGGCGTCACTGACCCGGGCAATCTTGGTGCAATTTTGCGTTCTTGCGAGGGAGCTGGTGTAGATGCGGTGATTCTCCCGCGGCATCGCGCCGTGCACATCACGCCGAGTGCCGCCAAAGCGGCAGCCGGTGCAGTCGAATATCTCACGATGTGTGTCGTACCCGGTTTGCCGACGGCGATTCAGCAACTCCGCGACAACAATGTGTGGGTTGTGGGGCTCGATGATGCAGCAGACAAGCCAGTGTTTGGTCTCGGTGATCTGGCACGCGAGCACGTGTGTCTCGTGCTCGGCGCCGAGGGCCCCGGTTTGTCGCGACTCGTGCGCGAGCGTTGCGACTTGCTCGTCTCAATCCCGATGCGCGGTGCATTGTCATCGTTGAATGTTTCTGCTGCTGCAGCGCTCGCGACCTATGAAGTCGTGCGTGCACGACAGTAGACATCGTCGTGATTCGCTGACCGCCGTCGCAAAG
>Ga0194131_10009402_pt1 | contig 12356 bp, 13 predicted proteins | sample TA2KigO120mmetaG_FD_148631 | JGI IMG/M metagenome (GOLD analysis project Ga0194131, IMG submission 148631) | Freshwater microbial communities from Lake Tanganyika, Tanzania - TA2015053 Kigoma Offshore 120m | ecosystem: Environmental > Aquatic > Freshwater > Lake | place: Tanzania: Lake... | reverse complement strand
CCGCGTCTCAGCCGGAATGGGCACAGACTTCCCGCTCGTACGATCGACGAAGGCGTGGGTGAAGGTGCCGAACGCCGCCGGCTCGTCATCCCCCTCGGCAAAGATGGCGACGCCATATTCCACCGAGCTCGTACTGATGCGATTCACGCGGAATGCGGCATCCACTTTTGCGGGATAAGCAATCGGCTTCTTGTAATTACATGATGAGGCGACGATGAACCCGATCACCGGCGACTTCGTAATGCTGAGAACGCCGGCCTCGATCAAATAATGGTTGGCGACGGTGTCGAAGAAGCTGTAGTACACCGCGTTGTTGATGTGCTGGTACGCATCGTTGTCCATCCAGCGTGTCGTCATGGTCTGGAAGTACGCGTAGTCGGCGCGAGTCTGTCGGCTCTCGTTCATGGCATTCCTCCAGCGATTCCTCAGTACGCCTGCTCGTAAAGCACGAGGGCGTCGGCTTCGGTGACGGGGCGCGGATTATTGATGAGCAGCCGTTGCTGCAGCATCGACTCGCGTGCGAGCCTCGGCAGATCGCTGCGCGGAATGTCGAGCGCGCGCAGTCGAGTGGGCAGGCCGAGCTCGCCCGCGAGGGCGAGGCAGTGTGCGGCCAGCTGCTCAGCGGCGCTTGAGGCCTGCGTTGCCGCTGGGCTCTGCGCGGTCGCGAGTCTCTGCGCTGCACCATCGCCCACGACGATCGGCAAGAGCTCACGGTACATCGACTCGGCCGCCGGCGCATTGAAGCGCAGCACATGCGGCAACACCAAAGAATTACTGAGGCCGTGTGGGATGTGATAGATGCCGCCGAGCGGGTAGGCAAGCGCATGGACGGCGCCGACGGGCGCATTCGCAAACGCTTGGCCGGCGTACATCGCCCCGAGCAGCATGGCACCCCGCGCGGCAAGGTCGGTCGGCGTCTGGACGGCTCGCACGATATTCCCCGCGAGCAGTCGTAGCGCCTCGCGCGCCAACATATCGGAGATCGTATTTTTGAGCCGCGCACTGGTGTACGACTCGAGAGCATGCACCATCGCATCGATGCCCGTCGCGGCGGTGACCTCAGCCGGCATCGAGACGGTGAGTTCGGGATCGAGCAGTACGCGATCGGCGAGCAGCGTTCGGCTCACCACGCCTTGCTTGGTGTTGGTACCCGTGGTCACGACGGCCACCATCGTCACCTCAGAGCCCGTGCCTGCGGTCGTCGGCACTTGAATCAGCGCCTTGCGACTTGAGCGAACTTTATCGACGCCGTACATGGCATCGAGGGCTTGTTCGTTGCAGAGCAGCACGGCGACGAGCTTGGCGGTGTCCATGCTGCTGCCACCGCCAAAACCAATCACGCCATCGCAACCGGCACGTACCCCGAGCGCGGTGGCCTCGAGCATCACTTCGGTTGGCGGATCGGCCACCACCTGCTCGTAAACCGTGACGCCGACGCCCGCGGCCGTCAGGCTTACGCAGGCCGCCTGATGCATACCGCGTGCGGCGACGCCGCGATCGGTGACGAGCAGCGCATGACGGATACCGCTTTGTCTTGCGAGTTCGCCAAGTTCGCGCAGACAGCCTGCGCCGAAGACGATGTCGCTCGTCGTGCTGAACCGAAGGCTCGGGGTCGGGGGCGTACTCATGACTGCGATGACTGCGGCCTGAAAATCATTTGCGCCGCAAAATTAACAGAAACTTACCGCTGAAACTCGCCGATAATGAGGCATGAGCGACGCCTTCCGTGATGAGGTTCGAGCCTGGCTGCAGGCCCATTGCCCGCCCTCCATGCGCGTCGCGCCACCGGAGATTTCGCATCTCTATGGCGGTGGTCGACGCGCCAAGGCCTGGCACCCCGATCAACCCGCCTGGTGCGCGGCGATGGCCTCGCGCGGCTGGACCGCACCGGAGTGGCCCGTCGAGTACGGCGGTGCCGGACTCTCGCGCGAGCAGGTCGCCATCCTTCGCGAGGAGATGCGACGCATCGGCGCTCAGCAGCCGCTCTTCAGTTTCGGTATCAGCATGCTCTCGCCCGTGCTCTTCAAGTTCGGCAATGAAGATCAGCGCCGACGCTTCTTGCCCGACATCGCGCGCGGCGTCGTTCGCTGGTGTCAGGGGTATTCGGAGCCGAACTCAGGATCAGATCTTGCGAGCTTGATGACGCGGGCTGAGGACCAAGGCGATCACTACCTCGTCAACGGTCAAAAAATTTGGACCTCCTATGGCGATGAATCCGACTGGATGTTCTGCCTCGTGCGAACCAATACCTCGGTACCGAAGCATGAAGGCATCAGCTTCGTGCTGTTCGATATGAGCACGCCCGGAGTAACGGTACGGCCGATCAAGTTGATTAGCGGCGTATCGCCGTTCTGCGAAGTATTTTTTGAGAACGTCCGTGCCGCCAAAGAAAATCGGGTGGGCGAAGAGGGGCAGGGCTGGGCGATTGCAACCTATCTGCTCTCGCACGAGCGAGAGATGATCTCGAGCCTCGGCAAGATCCGTCACGATACCGATCCGGGTCGTCGAGCCCTCGACATCATAGGAACCGATGAATCCGGTCGATTGCGTAATGCCTCACTTCGGCAAACGCTGGCGCGTTATCAACTCGATGCGGCGGCGTTCAGACTTTGGATCGAGCATGGCGAACGGCATCCGAGCGCGAGCGCCGGCATGGGCGCGATGTCCTCGGCCGTAAAGTATTACGGCACTGAGCTCAACAAGCGGCGCAATGAGCTGTATCTGGACATCGAGGGCGCCGAGGCGTTGCTGTGGGATGCGCGCGGTCCGGCGGGTGAGGCCTGGACGCGTAATTGGCTGCGTTCGAAGGGCAACTCGATCGAGGGCGGAACCTCCGAGATCCAACTCAATATCATCGCCAAGCGCGTGTTAGGATTGCCATGACGCTTTCGCTGACCGAAGAACAGGACATGCTGAGTCGCTCGGTGGCGGAGTTCGTCGCCGATCGCGCCTCACTCGCGCAATTCAGATCGTGGCGTGAGCGCACGACCGGGACCGCGTTTGACCCCACGCTGTGGCGCGAGATCGCCGAGATGGGCTGGTGCGGCATCGCCCTCGATGAAGCGCACGGTGGATCGGGGTTAGGCTTTTCGGGGCTCGGTCTCGTGCTCGAGCAGTTCGGACGACACCTCAGCATCACGCCGATGAACGCCACGGTACTCGCCGGTGCGACAGCCATTTCTTTGATGGGCACCGCTGCACAGAAGAAACAGTGGTTACCTGTCGTCGCAAGCGGTGAGCTCACGCTCACGCTCGCGTGGGACGAGGGCGCCCACTTTTCGCCTTGGAGTATTGCGACCCGCGCTGAACGCGTCAGGGCGGGCTGGCGGCTCACGGGTGTGAAGCGACACGTCGAAGAGCTGACGTCCGTCGACCAAGTCATCGTGGTGGCGCGCGAGGCCTCTGCAGGTCGTGAGGGCCTGGCGGTGTTCATGGTGCCGCGCACGGCGAAAGGCGTCAGCGTCGTGGCCACGCCGCGGGTCGATGCGCGCCACTGCGGCACGCTGACGCTCGATGGAGTGATGCTGGACGACACCGCGCGGCTGGGAGGCGTTCAGTCGGGGGCAGGGGTCTCGGCGGCTGTGTCGCTTGAGCGTCTGGCGGGTGTCATCAACGCCGGGCTTGCCGCAGAGTTGCACGGCGTCTGCGATGAGACCTTCACTCGCACCCTCAAATACCTCAAAGAACGTACGCAGTTCGGCAAGCTGATCGGCAGCTATCAGGCCCTGCAGCATCGTGCGGCGTACTGGTTCGTCGAGTTGCAGCTCGCCCGAACCCTCGTCCAGGAGGCCCTGCTCGCCCTCGATAAAGCCTCTGACGCAGAGGGGTACCTCGAGGCCGACCGGCTCTCAAGCATGGCAAAGGCGAAACTCTCTCAGGTGGCGGAGCTGTCGACCAATGAGGCGATCCAGATGCATGGCGGCATTGGCATGACGGATGCCTTCGACATCGGCCTTTATATTAAGCGCGCGCGCGTTCTGGAGCAGGCCTACGGGGATCAGCACTATCACCTCGACCGACTGGCTGCCCTCGAGGGATATTGAGCGGACGGCTTGTGATAGGATTCTCGGCTCCCGCGGCGACGCGCCCGTAGCTCAGTTGGATAGAGCGCATGGCTACGAACCATGAGGTCGGGAGTTCGAATCTCTCCGGGCGCGCCAGTCTCGAGGAGGTCTCCAGTATCAGATTGATATCAACATGATATCAGGTTAAAGTCGACGCCTCAGAGCACGGTCCGGGCTCTCCTATCAAGAAGCGAGCGTCGTCCATGTCATCACCCTCCCTGAGTCCATCCCTTCCCGTCAGCCAAGAGCGTGAAGTCACCGTCATTAGCGGTTGGCTCGCGCTTCCGATCGTCATCGCGATTCTCCTCCTCGGTATCGCCGCCTGCGTCGGGGGAGCGCTCGTCGATTCACCGGGGCTGCTCGGCATGGGAGTCGCGCTGATCGTCCTGTTCTTCATCTCCCTTTCGGGTTTTTTCACTCTGCAGCCGAACGAGGCTCGGGTGCTCGTGCTCTTCGGTGACTACAAGGGCACCGTTCGGAAGGAAGGGTTCCACTTTGGCAACCCGTTCTACTCGAATGGCAGCACGAATTACTCAATCAATAAAGACAGGGCGGCGACCGTCGCGGTCAAAAAGAACCCACGCATGAAGATCTCACTGCGTTCGCGCAATATGAATGGTGATCGACTGAAAGTGAACGACAAGCAGGGCAACCCCATCGAGATCGCGGCCGTCGTCGTGTGGCGTATTCAGAACACGGCTCAGGCGATGTTTGATGTGGATGACTACGAGGAATACGTGCGGATCCAGTCGGAGTCGGCGGTCCGTCATCTTGGCAGTCAATACGCCTACGACCATGGCGAAGAGCACGAAATCACCTTGCGCAGCGGCACGGATGAAGTGTCGGAGGCCTTGCAGGCCGAGCTGCAGACTCGCCTCGCGCCGGCTGGCGTCATCGTCGAAGAAGCGCGTCTCACGCATCTCGCTTACGCGCCAGAAGTGGCGCAAGCGATGCTGCGTCGACAGCAGGCCGAGGCCGTACTTGCGGCGCGACAAAAGATCGTGCAAGGCGCAGTGAGTATGGTCGAAATGGCGCTTACCGATCTCGCCCGTCGCGGGGTGGTCGAACTCGACGCCGAGCGCAAAGCCGCGATGGTGAGCAATCTCATGGTTGTGCTCTGTGGCGACTCCGAGGCTAAGCCCGTGATCAACACCGGTACGCTCTACAGCTAAGGCGACCGCCGAGTCTCTCGTGGCCGAGCGCAGGTCGTTTTTGATGCGGATCGATCCCGCGCTTTGGCGCGAGATCGAGCGTTGGGCAGCCGATGAGCTGCGCAGCGTGACTGGTCAGGTGGAGTTTATTCTGCGCGAGGCCATCAGACGGCGAGGGGTGACGCCCACGGAGTCCGACCCGACGGCTGTTAAGGACGCCTCGCGCGACACATAAGGCGGGGCACCGGACGAGACGACAAACGAGAAGTGAAAACGCTTTTTAAGACTGCGGTCTCGTGAGGTCTCATCAGGCGAGCGTGTGGAACACGCTTTGGACGTCGTCGTCTTGTTCGAGTTTGTCGATGAGTGCGAGGACCTCGGCGGCATCGGCCTCCGGTAGCCCGGTGGAGGCCATCGGAATGTACTCGTGCTCAGCTTTGAGCGGAACGGTCTTGCGCGCTTCAAGCGCATCCTGAACGCGACCGAAATCTTCGAAGGCGCAGCGCACGACCAGTTGAGGCTCGCCTTTTTCGCCCGTGCTTTCGCCCATTTCATCGAGCCCGTGATCGATGAGGTAGAGCTCGAGGTCATCTTGGTCGATGCCGGTGGGATCGAGTCTGAACACACCCATCTTGCGAAACATGAACGAGACGCTGCCGCTCGTGCCGAGGTTACCGCCGCCTTTCTGAAAAGCATTGCGGACGGTGGCGACGGTTCGTGTGGGGTTGTCGGTGGCCGTTTCTACGAGTAGTGCGATACCGTGCGGCGCGTAACCCTCGTAGATCACGGTTTCGTAATTCGTGGCGTCGCGACCGGAGGCGCGCTTGATCGCCGCCTCGACCTTGTCCTTCGGCATGTTAATTGCGCGGGCGTTCTGCAGGATACGACGCAGCGTCGGGTTCGACTGCAGGTCGGGACCCCCCGACTTGACGGCCATGTTGATGTCTTTGGAGATACGCGCGAATTGTTTAGCCATCTTGTTCCAGCGAGCGAACATGGTGGCCTTGCGAACTTCGAATATGCGACCCATAACGCCGCGATGGTAACCGTCAGAGTGTGGGTGGCGCCATTGGGCGTGAGGCATCTTCGCCTGGCGTAAAGGTATCGGAGCGGTTTAGGGCCCCTTCGGTGGCCTTGAGGAGTACGACGATACCGATACGTCGATTAATTGGGTTACTCGAGTTTTGGGTATCGAGACGAACATACGAGGACGTACCGACGACCCAAGCGACTTTGTCGTCGGCGACTGCGGCCGGTGTGTCCACGATGCCAAGCACTGCGGCGATGATGCCTAAGCCCGGTAGGACGTCGGCCACTTGTTACGCCGTATGAGCGGGTTCGCACGCGTCGTCATAATGGGTCTAAAGTTCGTAGTCGAGTAGGGCTTCGAGCTCGTTCGGACGAAGATTGCCACCGACCATGAGGCGCACGCAGTCGGGGATGAACTCGATAATGTGATCGTGTTTGGGGACACTTTGAGCACACCGGACCTTTCTTCGGATCAGAAATATCATTTTCAATAATAAGGAGGCCCTCTCTGTGAGATTTGACGAGCAGATGGAAGACAAGCTTGAGCAGCTCGACATCGACCTCGCGCGTATACGGCAGCGGTTTGAGTACGCCGATCGCCCCTGCGAAAGCCGCTTTACACGTTTGACGGAATTACTCATGGTGAAGGCGCCGAGTGCGGCACCGATGATGACCACGATTTCGGGGAGGTGCCAGATTAACAAAAGATTGCCGCCGGCCATCAGGAGGCCGATGACCACGGAGAGGACTGTGACGACGGATCTAGGCAGCGCGATCGTAGATCTCGATCGTCGAATCGCCCGGGTTGTCGGGGGGCTGCAGGTAGGTTCAAACTGGAGCAATCAGGCGGTCGCGCGGCACGAATCTGCCGAAGCGGTAAAGAAGCGGTCAACAGGAGAAAGACATGTACGATTTCTTTGGTTATGTCTCGGCGCTGCCGTACATGTTGGGCCTTGCGGTCATCGGCTGGCTAATTTCGCTCCCGCGCCGCAACGTCGATGTGGTCGACTCACTTTGGTCGCTGATGTTCCTGGTCGCCATCTTCATTTACGCAGGATTTCCGCCTGAAACCGTACGTGGTCGGCTGCTGTTCGTGCTGGTCACGATCTGGGCGCTGCGCCTGTCCATCTTCATCACGGCTCGCAACTGGGGTCATGAGGAGGATCGGCGCTATCAGACGATTCGAGCGCGCAACCAGCCGAACTTTGCCTTCAGCAGTGTCTATCGTGTGTTTGTGTTTCAGGCGGTACTCGCTTGGGTGATTTCGATGCCCTTGCACGGTGCGGTCGGTAGCGAGGCGCCGCTCGGCGTACTCGACTACCTCGGGCTCGCCCTTTGGATCGTCGGTTTCCTGTTTGAGGCCGGGGGAGATTGGCAGTTATCACGCTTCAAACGTGACCCCGCGAATGCCGGTAAGGTCATGGATCGAGGCTTCTGGCGGTACACGCGTCACCCGAATTACTTTGGCGACTGCGCCCAATGGTGGGGCTTCTACCTCATCGCCGTCGCCGCAGGCGCTTGGTGGAGCATCCTCGGTCCGATTCTGATGACGGTTTTGTTACTGCGGGTGTCGGGTGTGGCGCTACTCGAGAAGGATATCGGCGAACGTCGTCCGGCCTACGCCGAATACATTCGGCGCACCAACGCCTTCATCCCGGGACCTCGTAAAGACTGAGTTCTCAGCCCGACTCGGTCTCTCGCGAGGCCCGTTTGCGCTCGTGCTCCTTCAGGAAGCGCTTGCGCAGGCGGATCGACTCGGAGGTCACCTCGACGAGTTCGTCCTCGTTGATGAACTCGACTGCATATTCGAGTGACAAAGGAATCGGCGGCGTCAGCAGTAATGCGTCGTCCTTGCCAGCCGCGCGCACGTTGGTGAGCTTCTTTTCTTTGATGGGATTTACGACCAGATCGTTGTCACGGCTGTGAATGCCGATGATCATGCCCTCGTAAACCTTTGTGCCGTGCTCCACGAAGAGGCGACCGCGCTCCTGCAGCGTAAAGAGGGCGTAGGCCACGGCCGTGCCCTCCTCGTTGCTAATCAGGACGCCGTTATGGCGCTCCGGAATTTCGCCCTTGACGACGTCGTAGCCGTCGAAGATGTGGCTCATAAGTCCCGTGCCGCGAGTCATGGTCATGAACTCACCCTGAAAACCGATGAGTCCCCGAGCCGGGATGCGGTACTCGAGTCGCACACGACCCAGACCGCGACCCGTGGGGTCGCCCTCGACGGTCATATCGAGCAACTCACTGCGTCGCGTACCGAGCTCAGACATGACACCACCCTGATATCTCTCGTCGATATCGATGGTGAGTGCTTCGAAGGGCTCCTGCGTGACGCCGTCGACGACGCGTTTCAAAACCTGAGGTTTGCCGACCGCGAGCTCGTAACCCTCGCGTCGCATATTTTCGATGAGAACGGTCAGGTGCAGTTCTCCGCGACCCGAGACGCGGAAGATATCGGCCTCGTTCGTATCCTCGACTCGCAAGGCCACATTGCTTTGAAGCTCTCGGTGCAAGCGATCGCGGATCTGTCGACTGGTGACGAACTTACCTTCACGCCCAGCAAGGGGCGAGGTGTTCACTTGGAAGGTCATCGAGAGCGTGGGTTCGTCGACCTTGATCGGCGGTAGGCCTTCGGCGTTTTCGATGTCGCACAGCGTGATGCCGATATTGACCTCGTCGAGGCCGGTGACAGCGACGATATCGCCTGCCGACGCCTCGTTGACCGGGATGCGCTCGAGACCGCGGAAGCTCAGGATCTGTCCAATCTTACCGCTACTGCGCTCTTCATCGCCCCAGCACAATGCGACATTACGACCCGACTTGATGGTCCCGCGTCGGATGCGGCCGATGCCGATGCGTCCGACATAGGGGTTGTAGTCGAGCTGGGAGATTTGCAACTGCAGCGGGGCGTCGACCTCTGTCGTCGGTGCCGGCGCGTGGGCGAGGATGGCTTCATAGAGCGCCGTCATGTCCGTCGCAGGCTTTTCGAGATCGGCCGTCGCCCAGCCTTGTAGCGCCGAGGCGTAAATGATGGGGAAGTCTAGCTGCGAGTCACTCGCGCCTAACTTGTCGAAGAGTTCGAAGGTTCGATCGATGACCCAGTTGGCGCGCGCGCCGAGTCGATCCACTTTATTAATGACCACGATGGCCTTGTGCCCGAGGGCGAGCGCCTTGCGGGTGACGAAACGCGTTTGGGGCATCGGGCCTTCCACGGCGTCGACGAGCAGCAGCACGGAATCGACCATGGAGAGTACGCGCTCGACTTCACCACCGAAGTCCGCGTGGCCTGGTGTGTCGACGATGTTGATCCGGGTGCCCCGGTACATGATGGCGCAGTTCTTCGCGAGGATGGTGATACCTCGCTCGCGCTCGAGGTCATTTGAATCCATGACGCGTTCGGCCACGCGTTCGTGCGCCGCAAAGGTGCCCGATTGCTTTAGGAGACAGTCCACGAGGGTGGTCTTGCCGTGATCAACGTGGGCAATGATCGCAATGTTACGAATCGGACGTGCGGTAGACATGAGGGGGGTAGGGCGTAGTCGCGGCGGGTAAAAGGCCGCGGAGCGTACCAGAGCCGCGCTGTGGTTGCGACCGCGATACAGGTTCAGCGTAGAATCTATATTTTGTAGGAGAGACTCATGACCCCGATTCGCAGGGTGTTCGCGCATGTCGTGTTGGTTGCATTGGCGGTGGCTCTCGCGGGGTCCAGCGTGGCCTCGGCCCAGGATGCTCGAGCCGCTCAGCAAGTGAAGCTTCGTCAGTCGGCCTACACCGTGCTCGGAGCGCAGATGGGACTCATGGCCGCACAGGCCTCGGGACGTGCGCCGTATGAGGCCAACACTTTTCGTATCGCCGCCGAGCGCGCGGCGTTCATCGCCAGCTATGTGCCGGAGCTCTTCCCGACCGGCTCGATCACGCCCAACAGTAAGGCGAAGTCCGAGCTTTGGCAGCAGCAGGCCGAGTTTCAGCGCTTGATGCGCGACATGCAGGCGAAGACTACGACGCTTGCGACTACAGCGCGTGGCGGCGATCTCGAGGCGATTAAGCCGGCGTTCGGCGCGGTTGGCGCAAGTTGTAAGGCCTGCCACGATAAGTTCAAGGCCGATTAAGATATTTGAGCATCGAGGGCAAGACCGATCGGGGTATTCATTACCGGGTATCGGGGCGTAACCACGCTCCGGCCTTAGCATTGCTGCATCCGCTCGGCGCGAGCAGCGGAACGTGGCAGCCCCAGCTTGCTGAGTTCGAGCGCTTTTTTCAGGTGGTTCTCGTCGACTTGCGTGGGCACGGCGGCTCTCATCTAAAAGAAGGTGCTCCGCGTGCCTGCACCGTCCAAGATTTGGCGGACGATGCGCTCGGTGTGCTCAATACCTTGGGCATCGATCGTGCCCATTGGTGCGGGTTATCGATCGGTGGCGTGATTGCGCTGCAGGTGGCGGTGATGGCGCCTCGTCGCGTGCTGCGCCTCGTGCTCGCCAATACGGCGGCGGTGTTTTCGCCCCCATCGATGTGGGATGAGCGCATCGAGACTGCGCGTACGCAGGGGCTCGCCCCACTGTTGGCCGCGATTCCCGAGCGCTGGTTTTCGGCCGGCTTTCGGGAGCGCGAGTCGGAGGACGTCGAACGCATCAAACGCCTTTTGGCCGATACGCAGGTTCAGGGCTATATCGAGGCGTGCTCGGCCCTGCGTCAGGTCGATCTGCGAGCCCGACTCAGCGACGTGCAGGCACCGACGCTCGTTATCAGTAGCGCTCAAGATCTCTCCACGTCGATCGAGCGGGCCGAGGAGCTGACAGAGGGTATTTCGGGTGCGGATCTGCTCGTGCTCGATGCAGCGCATCTCTCCAATGTCGAACAGCCGACCGAGTTCACCACGGCCGTCGTCGACTTTTTGCGCGATTGATCGTAGCGTGAAAGCCGATCTCTCCAGCTCTTACCTTCCGTTCTGGATTGGCGGCGCCATACGGGGTCGCTTGCGGCGCGATGTCGCGCAGGCCCTGCCTGATTTCGAGGGCATTGAGGTGGCCGATATCGGTCTCAAGCTTCGCGAAAGAGGGTCATCGAGATCGCGACGTAGTCGGGCGTTACAAGCGCTTGCCGTTCACTTGCGAAAACTCGGGTGTATCGCAGATTGGCGTAATGAGCTGTCGGCGTTACTCGATGACTCGGGTGTCGAGATCGCTCGATGCGAGCGTGGTGCGTTTACATCGCTCGGACTTCAAAATCGTGCGGTACACGTCAACGGCTATCGTGCGGATGGTAAGATCTGGGTGGCGAGGCGTAGCGATCTCAAGCGAGCAGACCCTGGCAAGCTCGACAATCTTGCGGCCGGCGGTGTGTTAGCCGGTGAATCTCCGCGCCGCACGGCGCTCCGCGAAGCGTGGGAGGAGGCGGGCGTGCCCGCAAGTCTCGCGCGTCGAATCGATTTTCCAGGCATGGTGATTCGTAGCGTACGTGAAACGACTTTCGGCGTGCACGATGAGCTGGTCATCGTAGCCGATCTCGATCTTCCCCAAGACTTCGAGCCTGCAGGGCGCGACGGTGAGGTCAGCGAATTTCTATGTCTTTCGACGAGAGAGGCCGAGAACGCACTCAATCGCAGAGAGTTTACGGTCGAGGCGGCGCTCGCGCTGCGGGAATCTCTTGAGCGGCGAGGCGTTTCAACGCATCGCCCGTGACGCGATGGGGCACCCATTCGGTGAGGCCCTGCGCTCCGAGTGATTCATAAAACTTCCGAGCAGGCGTGTTCCAGTCGAGGACAGACCACTCGAGGCGAGCGAGATTTTCTTTGACGCAGCGACTGGCGAGGTTCACGAGTAATGCCTTACCAATGCCGCGACCGCGCCGCGTGGGACGTACGTAAAGGTCTTCAAGATAAATACCGTGCCGTCCACGGAAGGTGGAGTAGTTGTAGAACCAGAGTGCGAACCCCCCAATCGTGGTGGTGCTGCCTTCGGTCCACTCGGCGACGTCGGCAAACACTTTCGCCGAAAACTTTCCCGCCTGAGGGTGGACGAGTGGGCCGAAGAGGGCGGCCTCGAGTGACGAGGCGGTCGCGTCGACCTGATCGAGCAGCTTTTCGTAGTCGGCAAGCTCGCGGATGAGTTCG
>Ga0194131_10009399_pt1 | contig 12364 bp, 16 predicted proteins | sample TA2KigO120mmetaG_FD_148631 | JGI IMG/M metagenome (GOLD analysis project Ga0194131, IMG submission 148631) | Freshwater microbial communities from Lake Tanganyika, Tanzania - TA2015053 Kigoma Offshore 120m | ecosystem: Environmental > Aquatic > Freshwater > Lake | place: Tanzania: Lake... | reverse complement strand
TGCAGGTATTTTTGCAATAGCGCTATACATCATGGGTTTAGGCGGCAAATATCTATACGAGATTTATGAATCTCAGAATCTATCTGCATATGATACCATGAGTGTAATTGGCGCTACTAGATTACAGATAGCAAAGTATGTGACTATTCCAGAAGCGCTTCCATACATAAGCAACCAGTACCTCTTTTTGTTATCATACAGCATAAGAGAGTCATCAATTCTTGGACTTGTAGGTGCTGGCGGAATAGGCTTTTACATAATACACCACCTTGAAAGCCTAAATTATGGAAAGGCAGCACCGTTTATTCTTGCAATATTATTTGTAACACTTGCAATGGACTATGTCAGTACAAGGTTACGAAAAAGACTAGTACAGCAGTAATTCATTATAAAAAATTATAACTTCTGAGCTATTTTATCGCGAGTTAGATCTACCAATTCTTCTCGTCGTAGCTCCAAAAACGCATTGTTTCCACAGGATATAGCAGGTGGAAACCTACTGAATTTTTCTACCTGAATTAACTCGTCATGTTTTTGCATACACAAACTATTATCTGCATGTTTTATGAAAACATAAAAACCAGGAATTGGACACAACATTCCTGTTTTGTACATGTTAATTTTTTGACAACAGCGAGAGAACAGGCATAGCATCCCATTTGTACATATAGCACTCAAGAACACCTGAGCATGCGTCACCATATTTTGATAAAAGGTTTTTTGCTTCTTGCTCTGTTGCTTCAAATACTGTCATTGCAGTTTTGTTGTCATCAAATGGACCTGACCACATTATTTTTCCTGCGGAATGCCATTCATCAATCAAGTTTTTGATTTGTGGCGTTATACGACTCAAATCTTTTTCTTGAATATTTTCTTTCAAAACACTCACAAGAACCCATGGTGTTTTAATAATTTCTGTCTGTGACATGAAAACTGGTGCATCTAATCAAAATTAAGACTAGTGCTCATTTTATTGTGATATTTTATGATCTTGGAATTACAAGTATTCTTAATAGCAATTTTTCCATACAATGTATGATCTTTGCGTGATCAAACTAGAAATCCACATGCATGCATTGATCACGTCATGGCAAGTCGGGCCACAAGCTGTAATTGGCTATATTTACGCGTAAATTGCTATTGGCATAAAGAAAAAGCTTGATTCTGCCGTGACTGAATTTTTCTCTAGTTTGGAATTAGATGGAGTATTGGAACTGAGTTGTGTATGCTTATTTTGGCCATGCGGATTCTACTTTTGTAGAATTTGATTCTCTTTCCATGATCTGTAATCCAATACTTGGCAACATAAACAAGTGAGAGTTTTTCCAGACTTTTTAATTTGTTGTAAACAGTACTAATTGGAATCTTGTATGCACGGGATAATTCATCAGCAGTTCGTGCTTCTCTAACGATAGAAAATACAATGGTTCTTGACTCTGCATCAGCTAATTCCTCGACAATTTTCTGAGTTATGTCGTATTTTGCAAGCTGAAGAACTGTAGGCTTTTTCTTCACTATTTTCTTTTTTATTTTTGTAATTTAAGAAAAATGTTAATTCCAAAATCGTGTTATAACAATAAAGAATGATGAAATTTATTGTATTTTATGAAAACTAGTACAAACAATCCTAACAACAAATCAATGCATCTATTTATGCCTCCAACTAGCATTCTATTTTTATTGGACTAGTAGATCATTTTTCTATGATGAAATATTTACTCTTGACTTTTTTGATAGTTTTTCTTATTTCACAAAATCAAATTTATGCACAAGAGTCATACATGTTAAATACTGATGATCAAACATTTGAGGTAAGATATTCTCTTGATGGCCAGGTCATTGCCATGGCAATTGATCATGAATTAAACTCGCTATTGATTGGGATAACTGAAATAAAAGATTCCGCTTTTCAAATTACACTTCCACAAGATTTGATTTCAGCAGAAAATAACGAGTATGTAGTTCTAGTAAATCAAATCGAAGTTGATTATAATGTATCTAAACAAGGTGACACAGTTACACTATCATTTTTTGTTCCAGCAGATTCAGAAGAAATTGAAATCATAGGAACACAAGTTATTCCTGAATTTCCACTAGGGGTGCTATTGATATTTGCTACAACGATTGTAGTAGTGACACTTGTAACAAAAATGAACAAATTCAGAATCAGGTAACTATATTTTCAATCTTGCTTGCCTTTTCTGCCTCTTTTACCTCACGAGCAATTCGTCTTCCCATACTCATTGGCTCATCATAAATCAGTGTAGTATATGGTGAACCTTCCATGTAGATATTGGTCCCAGCTACAATTCTTGCAGAAAACTCAAATGTTTTGAAATTTGCATTTTCGTCATAAACACCTTCTATACAAAATGGCCCGTTCATACCTGGTGGAACAAGTTTTTTTGCCGCCGCAACAAAATTTTCACTCATAGAATACACTTTATCTAACAGCGATTCGCGCAAAACCATTGGACTGTTTCCAATTATATTAAACGATGGAACATTATCAATATCCATTTGTTCTTGTGCAGGAATTCTAGCTAATCCTTCTATATCTGATTCGTGTCTTTGATCAATTCCAAAAAATTCGATTTCCTCTTTTAATGGAGAGTAAAAATATTGCAAATATGCCAAAACGCCAGAGACATATTCTTGTAGATAAAGATCAGAATCTCCTTTTATGACTCCATGTTTGATTAGATTGTCACGCTTTTTCTTGTAGTCTTTTTCATTTGTTGTAAGAAAGTATCCTTTTCCGCCTGCTGCACCATGACGTTTTGCAATAACTAGTCTATCGATTTCTTTTGGACTGGCGATTGTTTTTGGTACATCAAGATTTGCCTCTCGCATTAGTTTTTCTTTTAGTGCACGATCAGACTCCCATTTTAGGATGTACTTGTTTCCAAAAATTGGTGTTTTGATTGATTCAATATCGCTTGAGCTCATCTGTGCAATTAATGTGCCATGCGGTACAAGGATTGCATTGTTTTTTTCAAGAATTGATGTACATTTGTTGTCTAATATTTCTCCAAATGAATCAACTAGGACAAGCTCATCAATAAAGCCAAATCTACGATATAGATTTTCCCGCTTTTTTTCAGAAACAAGTATAGTTTTTAGACCCTCGTCTTTTGCGCCTTTTAGAACCTGCAGGGCGCAATGTGAACCTAGAGTAGCTATTGCGGCCAAAGCGATACAAAAGCTAGCAAATCAACGTCTTAAGAAGGTTGCAAATGAATGCTTGATATGTACTCGAATACCTCATCTATAGCTGAATTGAAATGATAGGTTTGAGATCTTCAGGAACAGATTTTAGGATAAAATCAATCATTGACTGGTTTTGAGGGATTTCCTTGTTCATTATGAATTGAGTATACTGCAATTGCGTTTGAAATTGCAGCTATTGCCTTTTCTCTTTTTTCTAACATGAATTAATCGTCAAATTGTAATAATTTGTACTTTTTTAACTAAAAACAAAGGAAATTAAATACAGTGAATTTTCCAACTATGTCAAGCTATGATAGATACTGATTTAGGAAATTTACGCAGAACCCACTATTCAAGTGAGCTTGATCCATCAAAAGAAGGAAAAGATGTTACTGTCATGGGATGGATAATAAGTGCAAGAGGTCATGGAAATATTTCATTTGTAAATATACGTGATAGTCAAGGCGAGATTCAAATTGTTGCAAAGGCAGGTGATTGTCCTGATGAGCTCAGAGAAAAACTAGCCAGGCTAAAAGAACATTCGTGCATTGGAGTTGTAGGTAAGGTAAAAGCATCAAACAAAGCACCAAGTGGAGTAGAAATTATCCCAAAAAAGCTACGCGTATTTTCTGAAGTAGAAAAGATTCCACCATTTGAGCCACATGCAAAGACTGTAAAAAACATAGATACTAGATTAGAAGTCAGGGCAATTGATCTAAGACGAGATGTTTTACAAAAAATATTTCTTGCAAGAAACCAAGTTCTAAAATCCATTCGCGATTATTTTTATGAAAACAGCTTTGTTGAGATAAACACGCCAAAAATGATTGCAACTGCAACAGAAGGAGGGGCCGCACTATTTCCAATATTTTACTATAACAAAGAAGCATTTTTGGCACAGAGTCCACAGCTTTACAAAGAACAGCTTACGATGAGCTTTGAGAAAGTGTTTGAGATTGCACCAATATTTCGTGCAGAGCCATCAAGAACCAACAGACATCTATCAGAAGCAATTTCAATCGATATGGAAGAAGCATATATCAACTATAACGACATCATGTCAAGAATAGAGCAAATAATTAAAAAATCAATTAAAACAGTTCAAGAATTTGCAAAATCAACTAACACAGAATTCATAATTCCAGAGATTCCAGATAAAATTCCACAATATTCCTATTCAGAACTGATCAAAAAAATGCAAAGTGTAGGGACAAAAACAGAATGGGGCGATGATCTTTACCCATCAAACCTGAAAAAAATCGGATTAAAGGGATTTTATTTTATTAAAGACTGGCCTCTTGCACCAAAACCATTCTATGTAAAGGCAAGCCAGACTGATCCTAAAATCTCAGAATCATTTGACCTAATGTTTGATGATTTAGAATTATCATCAGGCAGTACAAGAATTGAAAAAAGACAAGAGCTTGAAGAGCGAATGAAAAACAAGGGAATGAAAACTGATGCATTTGAGTACCACCTAAGTGTCTTTGAGTATGGAGTTCCACCTCATGCAGGATGTGGCATAGGTCTTGAAAGACTGATGATGGCACTAACAGGCACTGAAAATATCAGAGATACAACATTTTATCCACGTGATGTTGACAGATTAACACCATAAGGTGAGATATTGGTTTCAAAAGAAGAGATAGAGCATGTTGCAAAATTAATGAGAATAGAGCTTGATGATCATGCTATACATATTGATAGAGTACAAAAAATGATAGAATATTTGGACATACTGGATAGGGCAATAAAAGAGATTACAGAACCACTCATAGTAAATGAACAACCACTTGAAAACTTGCGTGAAGATAAATATGAACCATATAACGATAAACTCATCGACAAGCTAAAACATTACAAAGAAAAGTTCATCAGAGCCCCAAAGATGGTTTGAGTTGAACCTAGGTATTTCTGCTCTAGAGTATATTGATGCAATAAAAAATGGCGATTTTACAATCGAAGAGTTTGTTTCTGAAACATTTGATCGAATCAAAAAAGTAGATGACAAGCTACATGCATATCTATCATTAAATGAAAAAGCACTTGATCAGGCAAAAGAGCTAGACAAAAAACGCAAAGCAAAAGAAAAGATTGGTGCCTGTATGGGAATGTCAGTTGCAATCAAAGATAACATATGTGTCAAAGATACCAAAACAACGTGTGCATCAAAAATGCTTGAAAAGTATGTTGCGCCATTTGATGCAACTGTAATAGCTAGATTACGTAAACAAGATACGCTTTTTATTGGAAAAACAAATCTTGACGAATTTGCCATGGGTGCAACTACAGAGTTTAGTGCATATGGGCCAAGCAAAAATCCATGGAATCCAGAATATGTGCCTGGAGGGTCATCAGGCGGAAGTGCGGTTGCCGTTAGTGCTCTTGAATCCATTGCGTCTTTAGGCTCAGATACAGGAGGATCTGTAAGAAATCCTGCCAGTTTTTGCTCAATAGTTGGCCTCAAACCAACATATGGCCTTGTTAGCCGATATGGCTTGATTTCATATGCAAATAGTATAGAACAGATTGGCCCGATGGCAAGAACTGTAAAAGATACAGCGTTTCTTCTCAACATAATTACAGGAATAGACCCAAACGACAATACTACAGTTGACAACCATGGCGAGGATTATTTAAAAGACATCGATGCAGGAATTGATGGAAAAAAAATTGGAGTGATTTCTGAGATGGTTGGCAAAGGAACTGATAAAGAAGTTTCTTCTGCAACAAAAAAAGCACTAGCAAAGTTTGAAGATCTTGGTGCAAAATGCGAAGAAATTTCTATTGATATGGTAGATTATTCTGTGGCATCATACTATACAATTACCTCAACTGAAGCTGGAAGCAACTTGGCAAGATATGACAATCTTCGTTATGGATTTGATTTTGATTTGGAAGAATATGAGTTTAACTCGTACATTTCAAAGGCAAGAAAAAATTTTGGGCCGGAGGTAACAAGAAGATTAATCATTGGCGGATTTGTTCCATCTACAGGACATGCTGGAAAATATTTTCTAGAAGCATTAAAAGTAAAAAGTAGGCTAACAAAAGAAATCAACTCTGCATTTAAAAAAGTAGATTATCTTGTAGCGCCAACGGTTCCAGTTTTGCCATTCAAGTTTGGCGAAAAACTAGATGATCCTGTTGCAATGTTTTTAATTGATTTTAATACAGTTACAGCAAATCTTACAGGAAAGCCTGCAATTTCTGTACCATTTGAGATATCAAACGGCTTGCCAATTGGAATTCAAATCATTGCAGACTCGATGCAAGAAAAATCACTTTTTCAGGCAGCATATGCTCTTGAGAGTACAACAAATCTTCCAAAGGTGCCTCTATGACAAAGATTGGGCTTGAAATCCACTGTCAGCTAACTAAACTTGAAAGCAAGCTATTTTGTTCTTGCAAGGCAGATTATCGAGGATTTGAGCCAAATACAAACATCTGTCCTGTCTGTATTGGCTTGCCAGGCTCGCTTCCAAGGCTAAACAAAAAGGCAATTGAAAGGGCCACAGTTATTGCAATGGCGCTAAACTGCCAAACACCACAAAAAATTGCGTTTTTTAGAAAAAACTACTTTTATCCAGACTTGCCAAAAAACTTTCAAATCACACAGCTAAACATCTATGGCCCAACAAGCATAGGCCAAGAAGGAAAAATCAGCGTAGAAGGAAAAGAAGTTCGGATACGAAGAATTCAGATTGAAGAAGACCCTGGCAGACTAATTTACGAGGGAAGTTCAGAGCGAACACAAATTACGCTTGTTGATTATAACCGTGCAGGAACTCCACTTGTTGAAATTGTAACAGAACCTGATTTTGAAAATCCAAAACAAGTTAGGTTATTTTTGAACATATTATCTGATTTACTTGAAAACTTGGGAGTGTCAGACCCATCACTTGAAGGTGCGATGAGGGCAGATGCAAATGTCTCAATTGAAGGTGGTTCTAAAGTTGAAATTAAAAACATCAATTCTTTTTATGATTTAGAAAAAGCATTACAGTTTGAGCTGACAAGGCAACAAAGTCTGGCTGAGCGAAAAATTGAGATAATTCAAGAGACGCGCCACTGGGATGATAGAAGAAAGATTACAATATCTGCAAGAAGCAAAGAAGGCGAAGAAGACTATCGGTATTTCCTTGAAGGGGACATACCATGGGTTGTAATTGACCCACAAATTGTTGCCAGATTAAAAAAAGATATGCCAGAGAGTATAAGCTCAAAACGAGAGCGCTACATCAAAGACTTTGATATTCCATCACAGGTAGCCGATGTTTTATCATCAGACAAGTTCTATTCAGATTTGTTTGAGCAGGCACACAACAAAACAAATGCAAAAGAAGTTGCCAATTTGATTACAACTGATCTTATGGGATTTGTTGATACAAAAGAAAAAAGAAAAGAATCAAAACTCACTGCAAAACATCTTTCTGATCTTGCAAACGCAATAATTGAAAACAAAATTACAAGAAATTCTTCAAAAACTGTACTTCAAACCATAGTAAAAACTGGTAAATCCATATCACAGATAATTTCCGAGTTTGATTTGGGTCATGTTTCAGATGAGAAGGAGCTAACTAGAGTAATAGAGGAGGTAATAAAAGAAGAAAGTAACGCAGTAGAAGAGGCAAAACAAAAACCAGAAACAATTAACTATTTGGTTGGCAAGGTAATGAAAAAAACAAAAGGAAAGGCAGATGCTACCCTTACTCTTAATCTATTAAAAAAGAAAATAGCTGAACAGTAACGTAGTTATTTTGCAAGTTTTTTTATTTCATGCGTAACCATGGGCAAAAACGCACCTACATCTGAGACTATTCCTAATGCCTGCCAAGTACCTCTGTCCATGAGCTTTGTAACTGTAGGTTGATTGATGTCAACAACTATTACCTTAACATCTGCAGGTAGCATGTTCCCAGTGGCAATTGAGTGAAGCATCGTAGATACCATGATTACCATGCTTGCACCTTTTAGAACATCTTTGTATTTTTGCTGGGCAGTTGAAACATCTGTTATGACATCTGGCAATGGTCCATCATCACGCAAAGAGCCAGCTAGAACAAAAGGCACCTTATTTTTTACACACTCGTACATGATTCCTTTTGTCAATTTTCCACTCTTTACCATATTTTCAATAGAGCCTGCTTTGAAAACAGAGTTTATTGCCTGCATGTGGTTTCGATGTCCACGTATAGCTAGAGTACCATCATGTACATTCATTCCAAGCGATGTTCCAAGTGTAGAGTATTCTATATCGTGTACAGCAAGTGCGTTTCCTGCAAGCAGGGCATTTATGTAACCTAGCCTGACAAGCTGAGCCACAGCATCTGCTGCGCCAGTATGTACTATGGCAGGACCGCCAACTAGAACAATTTTTCCTCCTTGTTTTCTTGTCTTGTAAATATCTTCGGCTACTTTTCTTGCAATATGTTGTGTTGGACGCTCACTTGAGCTGCTGCTACCCATAAATTGAAATACATTCATTCCTTCTCTTGGCCTTGCAGGGGGCAAGATTCGGATTCCTTCTTCCTCTACTACGATTTTGTCTCCTTTTCTAATGCTTCTTATTGGTACGCATTCAGCTTTATTTGTTCTGACTACAATACACTTGTCCATCATAATATTGTCTACATCAATCCAACGTCCTTTGTAGAAAATTTGTGTATGGTTATTTGTTGTGCTATAGAAATCCTCTGGCATCACCATGTCTTTTGTGGCAGTCTTCAAGTTGACCTCTTTTTGTATTTTTGCAGTAGCGCCTTCGCGGTAAACTAGCTCAAGTATGTCTTCTAGATGTTTTTTTGATTTTCCTTGGATGCGTAGTTTTGCATAGCTTGCATCTTTTTTTCTTCTCCCAATTCTAATTTTTAGTACCTCAAACTCTCCGCCAAGATCCATGATGCCATCAAAAATCTTTGTAAGTATCAGAGAGTCAATTAGGTGCCCTCGTACCTCTACTTCTTGAACAAATTTACTCATATGATAGGTATAGAATAATGTGTTAACTTAAAAATTGCGAATTGGTTTGAGCGTGTTTTTATTAAAACGAATTATGAAATTTATCTGTCTATTCGTGTCTATCGACTTGGTTCATCTCAATCCATTCTGGTTTTAGCGAGCACTCTTTACAAATATGATAAATGTGCTCATCGTTTAGAAATCGTCTTACTATGATCTTTGGATTATCATCCAAACACTGTCTATGTGTTTCTTCAGAATCCACTGGACATGTTTAGTGTTATAATATTTATGAAATTATACATCTACACAGGAAGTGACACATTGCCTTTGTATTGAGGCACATTTTCTGATTCCAACATTTTCACAGTCTCATCTTTTTGTTCCTTGCTTAGTCCCTGAACAAGTGCTTTTGATATGCCATTTTTATCACATAAAACAAGAAGGTATCCGCTAGTGTCAGTTAACACAAATCCAGATGATTCATCAACAATTGCATACAGATTCTCTTCTCCAACAGGTTCCCAGACATTTGTTTTGTTATCCCGCAGCGCTAATGCAGGCATGGCCTTGCCATTTGCAAATTTGTTTAGAAAATCTCTTGCTTCTTGAACTCTTTTTTGGCCTATTTTTAGAGCAGCAAAATATTGCATGATTAATGATTGATAAAATTAATTATTAAAATGTATGAAAGATGCCAGTCTGATTAAACTTCGAGTTTTTTTAACAGTTTAGTAACAATTTTAGCATTTTCTGTTCGCTCATGCATGATTTTTTCTAGTCTATTTTTGTTAATTGGTCTTTTCTTGTTCTCAATTATTTGAAAATACTCTTCATCCAAGTCATTATTTGCTTGTAGTCTTTTTATGATTTCAAATAATATTCCAATGACTTCATTTTGTGCTTCGATTAGCTCGTCTTTGCTTGCATCAGACATTTGTATTTGTTAGATTAACTGTATTTCTTATAATTTTATTTAAAATCTTACGCAAATACTCATTTTTGATTTCTTTGTCTGCAGTTTTTAAAAATTCCACAATCTTGTCTTTATCGTATCCTTCTTCAAGATATTTTCTTGCTTGAAATGCCATCTCAAGTCTGTCTATCTCATGCACAAGCTGAGCTTCTTTTGTTTTTGCTTCCTGATATTCATTCCATATCTTTTCATATTTTTTAGATACAGTCATTGGAAGGCTAGACAAAATTTCTTTCATTGCGTTGTTTTCAAGCTTCTTTTTTTGTTTTAGCGACATCTCATCAGGAGTATAATCCCCGACAAGTGATTCTGCAAGATCATGAATCAAAGACATTGTTGCTACCTTTTGCACATCTAGTGTCTGAAGTTCAGCCAAAACAACTGACATCAAAGCCATAGAATAAGTGTGGTCAGCGACTGATTCTGGCTCTTTAATGCCTACCTTTTTAGTCCAACCTTTTCTGTGAATACTCTTTAAACCAATAACCTGATCAAAAAAGTCTTCTAGCAACGCTAGAATTTCCTAGTATCTCCCTCTAATAATCCTGAGCCATGATGGATTCTATCTATATGTTTTGAAAGCTCTTCCTTGCTGCTGAATTTAGAATCGCAATAAGGACACGTGGATTCTGTCATGTGGCTAGTAAATATCATAGAGTATTAAAGCGTTCGAACAAGATAAAAAACAGAAAAACCAGATTGAATAATGAAGATTTATACAAAAACAGGTGACGATGGAACCACTGGTTTACAGGGAGGAAGTAGAATTTCAAAATCAAATCCACGCATTGCCGCATATGGTACAATCGATGAAATCAATTCTTCATTAGGTATTGTTCTCTCTAGTAAATTAGATAATGACATTAAAGAAGTTCTAACAAAAATACAAAATGATCTATTTGTGGCTGGTTCAGATTTATCAAATCCAGATATGACAAGCTCAAAAAACCGAATTACGGCTAAAATGGTAGAGTATTTGGAAAGCAAAATTGATCAATTTGAAGAAGAGTTAACATCAATTACGAAATTCATTCTGCCTGGAGGTCATCCAATTGCTTCCCAAGTTCATTTTGCAAGGGCAGTCACGCGAAGAGCAGAAACCATGGTCATTGCATTATCAGAAAAAGAAAATGTAAATGCTGAATGTAAAAAGTATCTAAACAGATTATCTGATTTACTGTTTGTTTTAGCTAGAGTGGTTAACAAAAGAAACAAAATAACGGATGTTTTTTGGAAACAGTAAAAGACACACTTTAATTGCTCAGCTATAAGACCATTCGATGTGCCAGGGTAGCTCAGCCCGGGAGAGCACTCGGCTGAAGACCGAGCTGTCGTGCGTTCAAATCCCACCCCTGGCACCATACTTAAATTTAAATACATGAGCAACTTCTCATCAAGGTCAGTCATATGTCGAGGAAAAAATCAGTAGAAAAGAAAACAAAATTAAAAAAACAAACACCTGAAAAAAAATCAGCTAAACCAAAAAACAAGGCTGCAAAACAATCAAAATCAAAATCAAAAACAAAAAAAACAAAGCGTGACGAGTCTGCAAGCGATGATGCAGGCATAGTTGTTATCGAAGATGACTTGACAATTGACAAAGAAGCAGAAAATGAAGAAAGAAGAGCATATTTGGAAGAAGCAAGGTCTCAAGAAGCGTTTGACTAGCTTGAATTAAATCATAGATTATAGAGTTCTATACACTAAATCTTTATCAGTTGTAACTTGTTATAATTAGTATTGCGTGCATTATGCTTAATTGCTGTAAAACCAGGTACTGTAGATAGGGTTTTACAGTCAGTAAAAAAGAAACGTAAAATTGTGCGTGAAGTTATGGTTGTAACTGGCAGAGCAGACATCTGTGTAGTGCTTCAAGGAACCATTGATGAAATAAACAACATGGTAATTGAATTTAAAAAAATAAAAGAAATAGTAAATACTGAGACATTGATTGAAGTTGAGGTAAATTTGGGATGGTAAAAGCAGTAGTTTTGGTAAAGTCTCCAAAAAAATTAATTGCCGCAAGACTAAGAATGATAAACGCTATTTACGATTCATTTCCAGTAAGTGGGCAGTTTGATGCTGTCGCTTTGATTAAGGTAAAAGATCTTTCTGAAATAAAGGATGTAACAACTGAGATTCAGCTGATTAAAGGTGTAGAACGAACTGAAACGATGGTTGAAGTTCAGTAGCAAAAAGGATTTAATGAGTAAGCTA
>Ga0194131_10009397_pt1 | contig 12367 bp, 13 predicted proteins | sample TA2KigO120mmetaG_FD_148631 | JGI IMG/M metagenome (GOLD analysis project Ga0194131, IMG submission 148631) | Freshwater microbial communities from Lake Tanganyika, Tanzania - TA2015053 Kigoma Offshore 120m | ecosystem: Environmental > Aquatic > Freshwater > Lake | place: Tanzania: Lake... | reverse complement strand
ACACGACTGCGTCCCCCTCGCCCGGCAGCCGGGAGCGCCGCCAGCCCGGCACCCGCCTTCACGCCGCCGGCCGACCCGCCCGCCTTCACCGACCGACCGCCCGAACCGCGGGCGCAGGTCGCCTCGAACCCAGTTCCCGCACCCGCCTTCAGCGCGCCGCCCCCGCCGCCATCGGTGATGGCGACACCGCCTGCACCGCCGCGGGCATCCTCTCCTGCGCCGATGGCACAGGTCGCGCCACCCCCGCCCGCTCCGCCGCAAGCATCAGCCCCACCGCCGCCCGCGGTCGCCCCGGCACGCCCGGCCGCAACACCGACCCCGCCACCGCAAGTCGCCGCGGCTCCAGCGCGCCCGACGCCAGCGGTGGCACCGCCCACGCCGCCGCCGCAGGTCGCCGCTCTGCCGCCCGCCGCTACCCCGACCGAAGGCCGCCTCGGCCGCATCGATTTCGGATCCGGCGTCGCCGATCTGCCGGCGGACGCGCGCGTCGCGCTCGACAAGGCAGCCAGTGAGATGAAGCAGGACGAGTCCTCGCGACTGCAGATCGTCGCTTACGCCACCGGCGGCGATGAGGCCGGCAGTCAGGCCCGTCGTCTGAGCCTGAGCCGCGCGCTCGCCGTGCGCAGCTATCTGATCGAGCAGGGGGTACGCAGCACGCGGATGGATGTCCGGGCTCTGGGCAACAGGTCGCCCGACGGACCCGCCGACCGCGTCGACATGATTATCGTGCGCCGCTGACCCCCGGCACCGCGTTCCGCGGCACCGGCCCGAACCAGGAAATCCTGCGCACCGCGATGACCCGACCCCACGCTTATCTGCTGCGGATGATCGTCTTCCTGGTGGCTGTTGCCGCGGTTGCGGTGGCGCTCTGGCCGGGCCTGGCTTTCGCCTTCTACGCCCACGTCGCGCTCAACGTCATGATCCTCGGCGTGCTGGCTCTGGGCATCGCCTACAATTTCCGCCAGGTCATCGGCCTCTTCCCCGAGGTCGCCTGGATCGAGCGCTATCGCCGCAACCAGCCGGGCCTCTCGGCGCAGGAGCTGCCGCGCCTGCTCGCACCGATGGCCACCATGCTGGGCGAACGCAAGGGCCGCATCAGTCTCTCCGCCGTGTCCATGCGCACGCTGCTCGACGGGCTGGGTTCGCGCCTCGATGAATCGCGCGATATCTCGCGTTATCTCATTGCGCTGCAGATCTTCCTTGGCTTGCTCGGCACGTTCTGGGGCCTGCTGGAGACCGTGGCTTCGGTCAGTGGCGTGATCAGCACGCTATCGACCTCCAACGACACCGGCACGCTGTTCAACGAGCTCCAGGCCGGCCTCAAGGCGCCGCTCTCAGGCATGGGCACGGCCTTCGGCACCTCACTCTTCGGCCTCGCCGGCTCGCTGGTTCTCGGCTTCCTCGATCTGCAGGCCAGCCAGGCGCAGAACCGCTTCTACAACGATCTCGAGGAGTGGCTCTCCAGCCTCACCCGCCTGTCAAGCGGCGGCCCGATGGCGGAAGGCGAGCAGCCCGTGCCCGCCTACATTCAGGCGCTGCTCGAGCAGACTGCTGACAATCTTGAGTCGCTGCAGCGCACGCTGACACGCGGAGAGGAAAGCCGCAGCACAGGCACCCAGGCACTTACCTCGCTGGCCGACCGCCTGTCCCAGTTCACCGATCAGATGCGTGCCCAGCAGGCCCTGCTCGCCCGTTTTGCCGAGAGCCAGTCGGAGCTCAAGCCGATGCTGATGCGCCTCGCCGACGTCGCCAACAAGGGCGGTGGCGCCGGGGGCGTGCCGGCCATGGACGAGGCGACGCGGACGCATATCCGCAACCTCGATACCCACATGGCGCGGCTGCTCGAAGAGACCACCGCGGGCCGCGTGCAGATGACCCAGGATCTGCGCAACGAGATCCGCCTGCTCGCCCGCACCATCGCGGCTCTTTCCGAAGAAGCCCGCTAAGCCCCACATGGCTCGCGCCCGTACCGGCTCGCGCACTGTCGACATCTGGCCCGGCTTCGTCGACGCGCTGGCGACGCTGATCCTGGTCATCGTCTTCGTTCTGATGATCTTCACGCTCTTCCAGTTCTACCTGAAGGACGTGATCTCGAACCGCGACGACGCTCTGGCCCAGCTCTCCTCGCAGATCGGCCAGCTCGCCGACCAGCTGGCCCTGGAGCGGCGCTCGCAGACCGAGCTGCGTCAGACCGTGGCCCGTCTGACCGATGAGCTGCGCGCTACCGCCTCCGTACGCGAGCGGCTGGAGCAGGAGCTCGCTGCCGCCAGCCTGCGTGCCGCGTCCGGCGACCGGCGTGCCGAGACCGCGGCCAAGGAGCTGGAAGATGCATTCAAGACCATCCGCGCCGACAAGGAGACGATCGAGGCGCAGCTGCGCGAGCTCGACGCTTTGCGTCGTAACATCGAAACCTTGACCATCCTGCGCGATGAGCTGGAGAAGAAGATCGCCGAGACGGGTGGCGCGCTTGCCTCGCAGCGCAATTTGACGGCCGACGCCCAGGCGCGGGTCGACCTGCTCACCCGCCAGATCAACGCCCTGCAGGAGCAGATGGCCCGGCTCAATGCCGCCCTCGAGGCAAGCGAGGATAAGCAGAAGACCAGCCAGGCGCAGATCGCCGATCTCGGCCGCCGGCTCAACCTGGCGCTGGCCTCGCGCGTCGAGGAACTGGCGCGCTTCCGTTCCGAGTTTTTCGGCCGCCTGCGGCAGGTTCTGGGGGAACGCGCCGATTTGCGCGTGGTCGGCGACCGTTTCGTCTTCCAGTCCGAGCTGCTTTTCCCCAGCGGCTCCGCGGAGCTCGAGCCCGAGGGCCGCGAGCAGATGGCGCGCCTGGCCGACGCTTTGGCCGAGATCTCGCGCCACATCCCGAGCGACCTGCCATGGGTCTTGCAGGTCGACGGCCACACAGACCGGCGGCCGATATCAACGGCGCTGTTTCCTTCGAACTGGGAGCTCTCGACGGCGCGCGCCGTCTCGGTGGTCAAGTTCCTGACCAGCCGGGCCATCCCGGCGGAGCGGCTGGTCGCGGCCGGCTTCGGCGAATTTGCGCCGCTCGATCAGCGCGACGACGAGATCGGCTGGCGGCGCAACCGCCGCATCGAGATCAAGATCACCAGCCGCTAGAGCATATCCCGGGTAGCTGGAATCGGCTGCGTTGCGTTGTGGCGCGGCGATCCGCCAGGAGCCGGCCCGAAGGCGATGCGGATCCATCGGCGAGGGTCGGCGACGCCGCGGGCGCCCGCCACAGCGCAACCCGAAGGGCCGGGGGAATTTGCGCCGCGGGTTCGTCGCGGGGCTTGCCCGTAGTTCCGGCTACGCGCTTCGCCCCGCCCCTGCCCGCGACGTAAATTCCCTCCGGCGCAGCGTTTCCATCTACCCGGGATATGCTCTAGCCGGAATTCGTCCAGCGATACCCGTAGCCGGGCCGGTTAACGATCTGGTCAAAGCCGGGATCCGCCTCCCGAAATTTCTTGCGTATCCGCTTGATCAGCGCCCGCACGTTCGCGCGATAGCCTTCGTCGCCCGCACCCGCCCGAAAGCCCTTGCCGTGCAGCAGGTCGTATATCTCGCGGTATCCCGTATCGTGTCCTGACCGCTCGACCAGCAGCTGCGCCACTCTGTACTCGGAATGTGTCAGGTCGACCACGCGGCCCCGCCAGAGGGCGCGCTGCCGGCTATCGTCGAAACTGCAGGTCGCCGGTGCTTGACCGTCAGAGGTGCTGGCCATCACAGATCTCGCGCATGACAACCCATACGCCATCGGCGATTCGCATTCCCGAGAAAAAAGAATCTAGCACATGAAAGGCTGCCGGAAACGGCTACGCCGCGCCTTCGGCCGCCGCAAACTGCAAAGCGGCAAGCCGCGCGTAAAGCCCACCTTGCCGGATCAGCACGTCGTGGGTCCCTTGTGCGACGATACGGCCCTGGTCGAGAACCACGATGCGGTCCGCCTTAAGCACGGTCGCCAGGCGATGGGCAATGACGACCACCGTGCGGCCGTCCAGAAGGCGATCCAGGGCCTGCTGGACGAGGCGCTCACTCTCCGCGTCGAGCGCGCTCGTCGCCTCGTCGAGCAGCAGGACGGCGGGATCGCGTAGGAGAGCGCGCGCGATGGCGATGCGCTGCCGTTGACCGCCCGACAGGCGCACGCCGCGCTCACCCAGGTGCGTGCGGTAACCTTCCGGAAGACGCTCGATAAACTCAGCAGCAGCAGCGGCCTCGGCGGCGCGCCGCACGTCCTCTTCCGACGCCCCGGGCCGGCCATAGCGGATGTTCTCGAGGACGTCGGCGGCGAAGATCACGGTGTCCTGCGCGACAAGGCCGATGCGGCTCCGAATCTCCGCCGGGGCCGCAAGCCGTAGATCGACGCCGTCCAGGCGCACGGTCCCGGCATCGGGATCGTAGAAGCGCAGCAGCAGATTGAAGAGCGTCGTCTTGCCGGCTCCCGAGGGGCCGACGAGTGCAACCGTCTCGCCGGCACGGATGTCCAGCGACACGCCGCTCAACGCCGGCCGGTCGCGGCGCGAGGGAAAGGCGAAACTCACACCCTCGAGAGCAATTTCACCGCGGGGCGGCTCGGGCAGTGCGAGCGGATGGATCGGTGCGGCGATCAGCGGCTTCGTGTCGAGCAGCTCGAACAACCGCTCGGCGGCGCCCGCGGCGCGCTGCAGGTCGGCGGCGAACTCGCTGATCGCGCCCACCGACGCCGCCACCACCACGGCGTAGAAGACGAAAGCCGAGAGCTGGCCCGCCGAGATGCGGCCGGCGATCGCATCATGCCCGCCGATCCACAGAATGACACCGACCGCCCCGAACACCAGCAGCAGCACCAGGCCGATCAGGCCGGAGCGCGTGCGGATGCGCCGAGTGGCCGAGTGGAATGCCGTCTCCACCCGGGCGCCGATACGCGCCGACTCGCTGGCCTCGCGGTTGAAGGCTTGCACCGTGCGAATGGCGTGCAGCGCCTCGTCGATGTCCGCGCCGGCATCGCCGAGCCGGTCCTGGCTGTCGCGTGACAGCGCCCGCACGCGCCGGCCGAAGGCGATGATCGGCACCACCACAATAGGCACGACGAGAAAGACCAGCCCGGTGAGCTTGGGCGAGGTGATGGCCATCATTGCCGTGCCACCGATGAACATCAGCACGTTGCGCAGGGCCATCGAAGCCGAGGAGCCGACGATGGTCTGGAGCAGGGTCGTGTCGGTGGAGATGCGCGACAGGATCTCCCCGGTCCGCGCGTTCTCGAAGAAGCCCGGCGACAGGCGGACCACATTGTCGAACACCGCGCAGCGCAGGTCGGCCGCCACCCGCTCGCCCAGCCAGGTCACGAGATAGGCTCGTGAGGCGGTCGCTGCCGCCAGCACGACAACCACTGCCAGCATGCCGACAAGGGCCTGGTCGAGCAGCGTCACGTCGCCGGCGACGAAGCCACTGTCGATCAGCCAGCGCAGGCCGCTGCCGAAGACAAGCACCGTCGAAGCGGCAACGGTCAGCGCGACCAGCGCTGCGGCGATACGCCAGCGATAGGGCCGCAGGAAGGCAAAAAGGCGGCTGAGGACGCGCAGGTTGCGTCGTCCCGTGCCGCGGGCCACCTGTCCGACGTCAGTCAAAGGCGATGTCCCGGCCGGTCGCGGCGGCCAGCTCGGCCGCCAGGCGCTCCACCAGCGGCGGCCCGCCGCGGGTGGAGCGCCAGCTGCGCGACGCTTCGTCGTAGTCGAAATGCGCCGCACCCGAGACTGGCGACGATAGCCAGAGCTGCCGTGTCGGCGCGTGTTTGTTGATTACGTACTGGCGGCCATCCTCGAATTCGAGGGTCAGAATGCCGCCGCGCAGCTCGGCGTCGATGTCGTCGCCCAGCCTCTCGTCGATCGCGGCGTAGAGCCGACCCAGCGTGGCTTCGGCCGCTGCTTGAAAAGCGCTCTCATCCATGCTCGAGCCGTACCGCGTAATAAATTGAAATTGCAATAAGATTCGTCGGCGCGGCGCGCCTTGATCCGTTCCCCGGTCTGGGCTATAAGCGCGCCTTCCTTTTAAGCCTTTATGCCCGCCGGAGCGCCGTCATGAAAGCCAAGATTCACCCGGATTATCACGAGATCAACGTCGTGATGACCGACGGCAGCACGTTCAAGACGCGCTCGACCCTGGGCAAAGCCGGCGAGACGATCCATCTCGACATCGACCCGAAGACTCATCCGGCGTGGACCGGCCAGCACCGGCTGGTGGATTCCGGCGGTCAGGTTGCCAAGTTCAACAAGCGCTTCCAGAACATCGGCATCCCGGCGGCCAAGCCGGCTGCCGCGGCAGCCGCCAAGAAGTAAGCGCCCAGCGCTCACGAAAAAGGCGCCCTCGCGGGCGCCTTTTTTGTTTGTCCCGCCGACTCGCTCTCAGGTGGGACTGGCCGCCGCACGACGTGCCAGCTCATCCAGCCGTGCCACGCGCACATAGAGCCGCCGGCTCTGATCGAGAAGCTCGATGAGGCGTGGCGGCACGCCGCTGACGGCACTGTCGGTCTCCGCGAGGCAGACGTCTTCAGCCGTCAATCGGAACTCTTCGCCGGCCGCCCGCTCGCGGCTGATCTCGCCCTCGTGTACGGCGCGCTGTGCCAGCAGCCAGGCCATGATCTGGGTCAGACGCGTCGTGAGGCGCATGGCTTCGCAATTCAGCCGCAGACGTTTGATCGGTTTGAGACCACGGGCTTCCGCCGGCTGGGCATTGGCGAGGTAATTGCGAGAGTCGACCAGCAACACCATGGTCTCGTCGTACGTCTTACCGAAGAAGCGTGTGGCCGTTTCCATCGCCGTACCTGTTTACCGCCGACTCGCCCGCGCCGAGAGCCCACCCCCAATCATCCGCGGGAACCGTGAGGTTGCCAACAGAGGGTTAAGGGACCGTTTGGAAGACGTTAACAGTACGGGAGCGCTCTTGAAGTTCCAGGCAGCCTTCTTATGTCATGAATCGACCGGGCGCCGCTTGCGGGTTCGGTCTGCAAATCAAGGGTTTGACCCAATGTGGGTGGACCCGCTTCAACCTGTTGCTCAATGGAGGACAGACATGACGTCGTTCGATTTCTCCCCCCTATTCCGCTCGACCATCGGCTTTGACCGCCTTGGCCGCCTGTTCGATCAGGCACTTGTCGACGAAGGCACGAGCTACCCGCCCTACAACATCGAGAAGACCGGCGAGGACGCCTACCGTATCACCATGGCGGTGGCTGGATTCGGCGACGACGACATCTCGATCGTGGCGCAGGAGAACACGCTGAGCGTCTCGGGCAAGGCCAAGGCCGTGGAGGAGCAGAGCGAGTTCCTCTACCGCGGCATCGCCGGCCGCGCCTTCGAGCGGCGCTTCCAGCTCGCCGACCACATCAAGGTCGTCGGCGCCCAGCTGGTGAACGGCCTGCTGCATATCGACCTCGTCCGCGAGGTGCCGGAGGCCAAGCGGCCGCGGCAGATCAAGGTCGAGGTGGGTGCTCCGCGCACCCCGATCGGCGCCAAAGCTGCCTAAGCAGCACGCCTCAAGAGGCGCATCGTGAGCTTAGGGGCGCGGCTTCGGCCGCGCCCCTTCGTTTTTCTCAGATGATCTCCGCCAGCGCGTCGATGGTCTGATCTGGCTGCTCGACCATCATCATGTGCCCAGCTCGCGGCAGCACGACCGTGCGCGCTTCGGGAATACGCGCGGCGATGTCTCGTGCCGCACGCGGCGGGGTCATGCGGTCGGCCTCGCCCAGCAGCAGCAAGGTCGGACAGGTCACTTTCGCCGCGGCATCGAGCGCGCCCATGTAAGCGTTGCAGGCGGCGAGCCCCGCCGCCAACGTCCCATCCGGGGCCCGCTGCAGCAGCTGCACGCCCGAGCCCAGCATCCAGATACCCGGCGCCTTGGCGCCACCGACATGGGCCCGCCGGCCGAAGCCCCAGGACGCGACGAGATCGGCAGCCGCATCTTCGTTGGCATCAGCGGCTTTCTGCAGATCGGGATGCACCGGCATACGCGCCGCCGCGCCGAGCAGACCTAACGCCCAGACCCGCGCCGGCGCGCGCGCCGCCGTCTCCAGCGCGGTCAGCGCCCCCATCGAGTGTCCGACGAGGGCGGCGCGCTCCACCTTTGCTGCGTCGAGCAATTGTACGACCCAATCGGCGAGCTCGCCGATCGAACGCAGCGCCGGGCCGGCCGAACGGCCGTGCCCCGGCAGATCGACGGCCAGCACGCCGCGCCCGTGGTGGGCGAAAAAGCGCGCCTGCAGCATCCACTCGGTGTGATCCATGCCGGCGCCATGCAGGAACACCACCGTGGGATGGACCGGATCGAAAGGCCGTCCACCCGTCGAGACGAAGGCCTTGCGGCCGGCGACGCTCAGCTCCAAGGGCTCAGCCCTTCCGCGCGGCGTGCAACGCCTGGCCGAGATCGTCGATCAGGTCGCCGGGATCCTCGAGACCGACCGAGAGGCGGATCATCTCCTCGCCGACGCCGGCGGCAGCCAGTGCCGCCGCGTCCATCTGCTGATGTGTCGTGCTCGCGGGATGGATAACCAGAGACTTGGCGTCGCCGACATTGGCCAGGTGCGAGAAAACGCGCAGCGCCTCGATGAACCGCCGCCCGCCCGCGCGGCCGCCCTTGATGCCGAAGCTGACGATCGAACCCGCCCCTAGCGGCAGCAGCTTCGCCGCCAGCGCGTGATCCTTGTGCGTCGGCAGCTCGGGATAGTTCACCCAGGCAACATCCTCGGAGGCGGCGAGGAAGGCCACGACCTTGCGCGCGTTCTCCACATGCCGGGCCATGCGCAGCGGCAGGGTCTCGACGCCCTGCAGGATGTAGAAGGCATTGGCCGGGCTCATCGAGGCGCCGAAATCGCGCAGGCCCTCGGCCCGGGCCCGCATGATGAAGGCCTGCGGCCCGAACTCCTCGGCGAAATCGAGGCCGTGATAGCCGGCATAGGGCTCGGTGAGCGTCGGAAACTTGCCGGAGGCCTCCCAGTCGAACCGGCCGCTGTCGACCACCACGCCGCCGATCGCCGTGCCGTGGCCGCCGAGCCACTTGGTCGCCGAATGCATGACGATGTCCGCGCCCCATTCGAAAGGCCGGCAGAGATAGGGCGTGGCGAAAGTCGAATCGATCATCAGCGGAATTCCCGCCTCGTGCGCGATTCCCGATACCGCCTTGAGATCGAGAACCTCCAGCCCCGGATTACCCAGCGTCTCGCCGAAGATCAGCCTGGTCTCGGGCCGCAACGCCTGCTTAAAGGCGGCGGGGTCGCGAGGATTGACGAACGTCGTGGTGATGCCGAAGCGCGGCAGGGTGTGGGTGAAGAGGTTGTGCGAGCCGCCGTAGATCGAGGCGGACGAAACGATGTGCGCGCCCTGGCCCATCAGCGTAACGATGGCAAGATGCAATGCCGCCTGGCCGCTGGCGGTGCAGATGGCCCCGACACCGCCCTCCAGGGCTGCGATACGCTCCTCCAGAACCGCCACGGTCGGGTTGGAGATGCGCGTGTAGATGTGGCCAGCGCGCTCCAGGTTGAACAGCGAAGCCGCGTAGTCGACATCGGGAAAGACGTACGACGTCGTCTGGTAGATCGGTACCGCGCGCGCCCCGGTGACCGGGTCCGGCTGCTGGCCGGCGTGCAGGCTGAGCGTGTCGAAACGAATGAATTTGGGGTCGGGCATGGCGAGCCGGGAACTGACTGGTTAATGGCAGTGGTAGCCGAGCGCCGGCGTAAAGGAAAGCTGCGCGATTGGAATCGCTCAAAAATTAAGGGCCGCCTTGACGGCGGCCCTGATTATTCTGGTCCCTGTCCAAGTCGGGTCAGTCCCGCAAAGGGACGTTTTCGACTCATAGCCATCGCCTCCTGAGGCGTCAAGCGGACGCTTGCCCCTGCGGGATCAGACGCCCGAGCGCAGGAGGCCTGCCTTGGCGAAGCCATTGCCGCGATAGGCAGGCCCGACGAGAAGATTGTGTGCCGTCGCTGCATCGGCGCTCACGCCACGACCGTCGAGATAAAGCAGGCCGAGCGCTGTCGCCGCCGCGTCGCTGCCCTTCTCCTTGGCGATCCGATACCAGCGGGCGGCGACCGCACAATCGGCGGCGAGGCCGAGCCCACGCTCGTGGATCATGCCGAGGACAAGCGCGCCGCCGGCGTCGCCCTGCTCCGCCGCCAGGCGGCACCAGCGCGCCGCTTCGGCGAAGTCTCTCTCGCAGCCGACGCCGCGAAGGTAAAGCATGCCGAGATTGGACTGGGCCACAGCCAGCCCCTGGACCGCCGCGGCTTTCGCCCAAGCAAACGCCTTAGACGCATCTGCCTGGACATCCAGCCCCTCGGGATAGAGTAGCACCGCGTTGGCGTTCGGCGGCAGGGTGTTGCGCTGGCTGGAGAGGGAGGCGATCTCCGCCATCCAGGCGGCAGCCGGCCCACGGGCCCGGGCGCCGTTGAGGTAGAGCAGGCTGACCATATGCTGGGCCTCTGCATGCCCCTGCTCCGCCGCGCGTGACAGCCATTTCAAGCCGACCGACGGGTAGTGCATCGTCTCATGGCCGCGCGCGTAGGCGAGACCGAGCTGATATTGCGCCTCCGCCTTGCCGCTTGTGGCGGAGAGGAAGAGCTTGTCGAACGCCAGAGAACCGTTCGCCTTGCGGCCCAGCAGGCCGGCAACTGCGCGGCGGATTCCGCCGGGCCAGCTCATGGCTCGCGCATCGCTTCGTTGAGGCTGCGATGGATGCCGTGCGAGACGTAGGACAGCAGGCTGCGCGTGCCGACCTTGATGTCGGCCGTCACCGGCATGCCTGGCATCATGCGGAAGCCGCTGGGCACGTTGTGCAGATCGGCACGCTCGATAAGGATGTTCGCCTTGTAGAAGGGCCGCACGGCCGTTTTGCCGTCGTCCCCGCGCGTGGCAAATGCGTCCTCGCTGACCACCTGGAGTCGGCCGGCCGCGGTGCCGTGTTCGAGGTAGTTATAAGCCTCCAGCTTCACGGCGACCGGGTCGTTCACCCTGACGAAGCCGATGTCCCGGGCGTCGATCGACACCTCGGCCTCGATCTTCGCGTGGGCCGGAACCAATGTGAACAGCGGCAAGGCGTCGGACAGCACCGAGCCGACAGAGAGCTTGGCGACACGCTGGACGATAGCGTCCGTCGGTGCCCGCAGCTCGACGAGGTCACGGGACTTGCGAGCCTTAGCCAGCTGCTTGGCTACCGCGTCGCGCGCCGTGCGGCGCTGGATGAGATCGAGGTTCGCCTGGGTGCGCCACTGCGCGATGAAGACCTCGCGCTCCGCCCGCGTGGCGGCCAGTTGATGCATGGCCTCCTTGGCAGCGTGCATGCCGTGGTCGAGATTGCGCAGAACCTCCAGCCGCTGGTCCATGGCCTGCAGCAGAGTGAGCCGGCTGCCGTATTGCTGCTCAGCCAGTTTCTGCCGCATGCCCTCGACCTCGGTCATGATCTTGGCACGCTCGCCGAAGCGCTTCTGGTCATTGGCCAGTCTGGCAATGGTCGCCTCCTGCTGGGCAATCTTCGAATCGAAGCTGCGCAGCTGCTCGGCACGCTGCTCGGCGCGCTGGGCCATCAGGTTGACCTGGGCGGCGGCGTAGCGCTCGGACAAGCCCGCTATCAGCAGCGGTCGCTGGGCCAGTTCGGCATCGAGCCGGGCGATCTCGGCGTCGAGGCTCTCGATCTGTACCTCGAGCTGCGCCACGTCGGCCGCGGCGAAAGTCGGGTCGAGCGTCGCCAGCACGTCGCCGGCCTTCACCCGGTCGCCTTCGCGGACGTTGATCGAGCCGATGATCGCCCGGTTCAGCGCCTGGACGATGATCGTCGGCTCGCGCGTCACCAGCTGGCCGGTGGCCGTGACGACACGGTCGATACGTACCTGCGAGGCCAGGAGCACGCCCAGCGCGACGCAGGCGGCGAGGATGTAGAGCGTCAGCCGGGGGAGGCGCGGCTCGCTCTCGTGAGAGAGGGCATGGGACTCGGAGCTGAAGCTGGCGACGATGCGGTCGGTCCAGTCAGGCCGCGACATGGGTGTCCCTCGTCTCAAGGTCGGCAGCGACGGCGTGGCGGTTCTGCTGGCGCCACAGATGGCGGTAGATCTCGCAGCGCGCCAGCAGCTGATCATGCTTGCCGAGATCGACGGCCCTGCCCTGGTCGAGGACCAGGATGGCGTCGGCTACGACCAGCGACGACAGGCGGTGCGAGATCACGACCACCGTCCGGTCCTTGGCGATACGCGACAGGTTGGCGTTGATCATCGCCTCGCTCTCCGGATCGAGGGCGCTGGTCGCCTCGTCAAGGATCAGCAGCGGCGGATTGGTCAGCAGGGCCCGCGCGATGGCGATGCGCTGACGCTGGCCGTCCGAGAGGTTAGCCGCCCCTCTTCGAT
>Ga0194131_10009394_pt1 | contig 12369 bp, 25 predicted proteins | sample TA2KigO120mmetaG_FD_148631 | JGI IMG/M metagenome (GOLD analysis project Ga0194131, IMG submission 148631) | Freshwater microbial communities from Lake Tanganyika, Tanzania - TA2015053 Kigoma Offshore 120m | ecosystem: Environmental > Aquatic > Freshwater > Lake | place: Tanzania: Lake... | reverse complement strand
TAAGCGAGTTCAATTTGTACCCCCCATTGAGCAGGTACAGTATATTAAACGTAATGGGGCACGGAATTATTCCCGACACCCCATTATGATTTTAATTTATAGATGATCTGCTGCAGTTCCGCCACCAGAAGATTTCTTCTTTTTGGCTGGAGCCTTCTTCTTTGAAGCAACCCTTTCAGACAACTTCGTAAGTTCTGTCTCTACAACTTTTGCAACCAGACCGAATGCAGGATCTTTTGGATTAACTGCTCTAAGTGCTGGACCTGCTACGGCAATAACGCCTGCAATCAGCAAACCTTGTAAAGTAACTCCGCCATCTGCATTTGCAACATAGGTTGCTGCAGCGACTGCAAATGCTCGTGCATATGATTCAAGCACTGCCTTTTGTGTTTTCTTTAGTTTCATTTTTCCTCCTAGGATATGAATCTAGTTATGGCATCGTAACCTAGCCATAGTCCAATTATACCAGCAACGCCAGCAAACACTGGAGGGGCTGGAACTGGAAGTTTAAAGGCTGCAAACATAACGCCACAGCCAAAACCTGTTAAAACTGAAAATATTATTTCTTTCATAGTTCATTTTCCTTTATCTTATCAAGCAGGGTGGGCAGGGTTACTAATGTTCCGCAATCTGCACAGGTACCATCTAAAAAATATAAACCTATTTCATAGTCTATTGGATCAAACTGAACCACTGCGTTTAAAAAAACACAGCCACAGTTTGGGCACGAGCAAGTTGGAATTCCTCTAGCGTCCATCTTTAAAACTTTCAGCGTCTTCTTGTTCAATAATAAAAGTATTAGTTGATGTATATCTATATCCATCTATTATGGTTTTTACTTCATGAGTATATGTTGGGTATGCAGGAAATATTACAAGAGAATTTTCTTTGGGTTTAATAATTTTATTTAAATTAGTAAAGTTTAATTCTCCTCCACTATAGTTATCATTTATATAAAATAGTGCTGCAAACTGAAATTGTTTTTTAATCTTTAAATCAGGCTTAGAGTTTACATCATCAGAATGTGGAAGCATAGACATTCCAGGTTTCCATAAAGTAATACTATATAATGTTGATTTAAGTTTAACCTTTATATTATATTTTAACTGTATTTCTTTTTTTGCAACAATAAAAATTTTTTCTAAAATTTCCATTGTATCTTTATTCATTTCATTATTAAAGGCTATTCTTTTATACCAAAAATTATTTGGATCTTTGCTTCCACTAAGAAATTTTAAATTTTTACAATCCAGCAAGAGTTTACCGTGATCCTCTTTACCTATTACATTTTGTATTTCTATAATATTATCTGATGAATGACCCATTTTCTCTATCATCAATAACTTATCCATTGCTCTCCTATTCTTATATTAACTAATTATATCAGTCGTTTGGAATGTCTTCTGGATATATTTTTTTTAATTTATTAAAAGCAAATCTTATTTTTTTAATTGAGTCCTCACCTGGATTGATTAATTCATTCTCAATTTCTGATTCAAAAATTAAAAGAGATTTATGTACATCCTCTATATATTTATAGGCAATATCACGAGTTTCATTTAAAAAAGAAAACAAGTGCTCCTTTTCTGGTTGATCTATTTGGTTAAACTTTTGTTGAATAAATTCAACCTCTTTTATTGTTTTATCTAAAGTCAAAATTAATTCTAAATTTTTATTTTTTAGTCTAATAATTTGTATACATAGTACAAAAAATACTAATACAAAAAATACAAATAGTATAAAATCAAACATTTCTGCCCTCGTGTGTGGCCCAATAATACTTGCATGTAGAGCAGCATGGTTGATTATAAATACTATGTTTTGCATGAGCAAACTTTGCATAATACATCGGATCTTTATCAAATAAACTAGCCTTGTGTGTAGTGATTACACGCATTATTTTATTGGTATCGTACCAAAAAGATGGCACATTAGTTCCCCATTGATTCCAACATTGATCTTTAAGCCTATTAAGATTTGCTTCATTGTTCTCTGTGCGAATACCTCGATTACGAGCCTCACGAATCATAGCCTGTACATATTGCCATAAACCACGCTCATAGTCTTTCCACATAAGAACGGCTGGATGATTGCGCCAACCACCAGTAGGGGATTTGCCAGAAAGTACATTTAAAATTTGGTAGCATTCTAATATTTGCTTATTTAAACGTTTGCTGTCAAGCCAACGAGCAGTCGTGACTGGATTTGCTGATGGTAAAAATGTCTGCATTATTCTTTAGTCGCTTTACGAAGTAGAGTTGCTCCTACAAATGTAGAACCAGTGAAAATAAACCTCATAGGAAAAGTATACCTGAATCCACTTGAAACTTCACATACTTCGTGAATATAGTTTTCGTTACCAGGAAACATAACTAAACTGTTTGACTTAGGTTTAATATTTACGCCATAGTCTGGGAAAGATATTTCTCCTCCGTCATAGTTGTCATTAATATAATACATACACACAATATGTTGATGTTTTTGAGAATCTGTATCTACATGGGCGCTCATTTTACTGCCCTTGCTCCATTTTGTTAAAATGTAAATTGGATATGTTTGAAATGCACCAATTTCAAATTGACTGCTTAATTGTATATCGTAATAATCTGTACCTTTTAACTCACCAACTTGACATACTTTTTTCAAAAATTGAATAATGTTTTCTGGCATTGATTCAGACTGAAGTCTTTCAGTGCTCCACGGCTCTTTTATCCAGGGCATCTGATCAGAATTATTTACAAAATTAAACAATACTTGATGTTCTTCATCAGATAAAATATTTTCTACAATATATATACTTTTTGCAGAACTTCCTAATTTAGCAACACTTTTTAAATAAATTTCATCTTTTTCTAAATCTAAAAATTTTCTTTGTGCAATAACTTCTTCGTTCATTACTCTACTCCTCCTTCTCTAACCAACAGAACAATAGCGCCGTTGTCCTCAAGAGCCTTTTTGACCCTTACCATATATTCTACAGCATGACGCTTATCTTCTTCGGGTAAACGCATAAACGTCTCTTCATTGGCCTTGACAGTAATAAAGTTATCATTGTCTCTTAACTCTAATATAAAACCTTTGGGGGCAAAATGATCTAAAGACCTAAAGGCTTTACGCATGGCTTCTGTATACATTATTTTAGGTCCTCGTCAAGCGTTAGATGTTTCCACGTATTGGCCCAATCAGATGAAGTTTTATGACTGTTAAACTCTTTTGATATTGCACCAGATTCTAAATAAATTCCGCCCCAAACCCCGTATTCTTTACTAGAAATACCAACGGCAAAACATGTTTTAGAAACAGGACAATTTGAGCATAACAAATCTATTGCAGGCCTTAAGGCCAAATCTTCTTCATATTTGTCAAAAAATAAATTTGTGTCATACTTAAGACAAGATCCCTCATCCTTCCATTTTAGTTTGTGCATTATTTTCTATAAACCTTTCTGGAATATCCCATCCGTCTAGGTTGGGCTCAAACCTTTTGGTCATATACCAGGTCCCATCAATAAACTTACCATATTTTGAAGTTCTGGCTTTATCAGACTTGTACTTGTTTATAACTGACCAACCATCCCAAAATAAAGAATTATTGTTTTTAACAATACTGTCCATTTGTTCTAACGTTTTAATTTTCATTTTTCTCCTAGTATCTAAATATTCCAACTTCAACATTGTTTGATTCTGCTTCTGACACTAACTTAGATGCAGGTTCTTTTGGCTTAGACAGGAAGGCAAAATACCCCAAGTCTTTAATATTTTGTTGTAGCCAAGAAGGCGCTACCTTAAACATTTTAATTTTTTTACCACGTGACCTCATTCCTTTTTCTGACACATTTACAAATTCCATTACCATAGAATTTATTTTGGCTGGCCCAGCAGTATATATATAAAACTGATTGTCTGTATCTGACATGCCAGAAAGAGCAACGCCCATGGCACGAAGGAAAACCTGGTAGTCATCAAAACTACTGGTACCCTGAACCCCCACGATCATCAAAAGCCCCTTCTCTTAGTCTATCAAGGATAAACATCATTTTATCTAATTGTACACTATTCATTGACATTGTGTCAACTACTCTAGTGGTGTCTTTATCGACATTTCCATCAATTCTAACGCTTGCTGTATAAAAAGCATTATCCTTAATCCAATAGGCCTGATTATCCATTATTATGACCCTTATATTTACCTTAGAGTTGTGCACCTTAGATTGTGTCTTAATGTTAGGCCTTGTATTTATTTCTAAAATCATACTTTTTAATAAATAATGCTTACGACTTTGCCTAGGCTTTAGTTGTGTTTTATTAAACTCATAAAAAATATTATATTTATTTTGCAATTTTGTAACAAAAAACACACCTACAATTGCAACACAAAATCCTATAACGTATTCCATAGTTTCACCAAGGCCATTATACTACTATCTTAAAAGATTTCTTTTTATTTCCTTTAAAGTGTGACCTAAGTCTTCGTCAAGCCTCTCTATTAAAAAATTATCAAACGCCTTTTCTGTCAAATTTACTAATGGATTTTCATCCATTAAATTCATAGTAATCATGTCAAGTTCCCATAATTTCATAATATGATTACTAAACATATTGCTTACTTCTCTATGTAAAATAGGGTTTATTTCTTTTAATTTTTTAGTAAAATTATACAGCATTTCACCAGTTTCTGAATCAATGCCCACAGGCTCTAGCGCACCTGCTAAAATTAAACTATCTATATCACTATACTTTTCCATTGTTTGCTTTTCCTCTTTGCTTGGCAAGAGCAGCAAAATCTTTTACCTTGGTCTCTCCAAGATAGCCCCAAGCATAACCATCTTCAATCATATGGTCATTAACAGATACAGTATCTCCGTTAACATAAAGCCAGCCAAGAATTCTGCCATACTTCTCAGAAGAATCTGGTTTTTCAGTTTTAATGATTACTAACTCTGCGTCTTTTAATTTTGTTTTAAGATATTCTTTTGACTCAAGGCCAAGGGTTTTTTCAAATTTATCCTTAGTCCGTGATTCTGGAGTGTCGATACCAGCAAGGCGTACTCGTTGGGAGAAGGACACATTGAACCCAAGATCAATTTCTACATCAATAGTGTCTCCATCTACTACGCCCGTAATTTTTTTTACCCTATATTCGTACATTAGTTCTCGCTTCCAACTCGATTTTCAATAAGCCGTTCTCTTTCATCTACAATCTCTAATGCAAATTTCATCATATTGTCATACCCAATTGCATTGTCCATTGCTTTATTATAGTGATGACCACAAAATAATAGGTCAGACCCACCTTTTCCAATCACCTTTACGTAAGCCCGAGAGGAGCAACGATCACAGCAATCTGTTGCATCAAGAAGCCATACCTTTTCTTTTTCCCTGCTCTTTAGCATACTAAACATATTATACCTTTCGATTATCAGTTTTATAAAAACCAGAGCCACTGAATGTGACTCCTATATCTGAGTATACACGAACTAAAGGCTTATTGCAAATCTCGCAGGTATACCCTGGATCTTCATCAGACATTGCTCTAACCTTTGTATATCGTACAGCACATGCCATACAATCATATTCGTATGCTGGCATTACTTCTTCTTTGTTTTAGCCTTTACCTGCCATACAGGAAGTTTTAATTCATCTCCAGACCACTCATAACCAAGTAGTTTAACTACAAACTTAATGATTTTAATACGCATTATTTAAACCTCCTCAATTTAGGGATAATGTTCCAAAGTCTTTCATGCCAGTAATATGAAATAATTTCCCAGCCCAAGTATGTTAAAAATGCCAAACTAAGGGGTTTAAAATATTCATATTCCCATTCACCAGTAATTGCATATACTGCTGCAGAAAATATTAATGTTGCAACAGTGACATGAAATATTACAAAACTAAGCGCTTTTGCAGAACTTCTTTTTCTTGATTCCATAATTCCCCCTGTTTATATTATAGCACCTTACCTGCAGATTGTAAAGTTGTATGTATTTTCCCATGCCATGATATCTTTTTCATCATTTAACAATGGTTGCCCCTTTATGTTTAGACTTGTATTTAACAATATTGGAACTCCAGTCATGGCATACCAATTAGACAACACTTCGTATAGGCCTGGGTGCTGTCCCTTATTTACTGTCTGCACCCGTGAGGTACCATCTTGATGAACTACGGCAGGAATTTTATCTGGTTTTAAACACTTTACAGCATACTGCATATATGGTGATGAAAAGTTCATATCAAACCATTTATGTGCATGCTCTTCCATAACAACTGGCGCAAAAGGTCTAAACAGTTCTCGCTTTTTAATAAGATTAACTTTATGTTTTATAAGAGGATCTCTGGGATCAGCAAAAATTGATCTATTTCCCAAAGCCCTTGGACCATATTCTGCTCTTCCTGTTGCTACTGCTGCTATCTTATCTCTAATTAAACTAGTAATAATTTGAGTTACTGGATATTCCCCGCTCAAATCGTGTCCAAGGTACGGGCTTTGCCAATTTAGATGCTTTCCATAAAGTGCTGCTGCTGCACCAAGAGATGATCCAGCATCTCCAGGATTAGGCATAATCCACACATCGTCAAACATCCTCCAAAGCATTGTGTTGGCTGCACAATTTAATGCACATCCACCCATAAACACCAGATTTCTTTTGCCAGTAAGTTTTTGTGCCATTGCCATAAAGTTTACTAATCTATTTTCATATACTTTTTGCGCTGCTGCTGCAATATCAAACTTATCTTGTTCTGTAATTGGCACATCCCAATCTAAGATTCCTTGATGAAAGTTGTATTTTTGTTTTTGTAAATCTGGAAAATATTCGTTTACTTTAGAAAAATATTTTACCCAGTCTCCAAATGCAGCCATACCCATAAATATATATTCTTCTTCATTAGGCTTTAGCCCCACCAGTTGGGTGAATGCTGAATAAAACAATCCAAAACTAAAGGGGTAATTTTTTTTATAAACAGACTTTATATTTGAACCTTCGCCCACCCAAATACTTGACGTATTATATTCCCCAATAGCATCTAGCACAACTATTACTGCATCATCAAACTTACTTGTATAATATCCAGCGCAAGCATGTGAATAATGATGGTTAAAATATTTAACTGGTAGACTTATTGGAATATTTGGCTTCCAGTCTGCAGCCCCGCCCCTTAAAAATATGCGAGATCTTTTTAATTGCGGGTGTTCATAATATGCTATATGTGTTGGCGTTCCATAATTAAGCATATCTTTATATATATCTTTATTGTTATACCAATCGTTTTTCTTTTTGCTATACCTTTCAGCGTGAGCAGCAAAAAGTATATCTCCATCTTTAATTAAAGAAATAGATGCGTCGTGAGATGTCTCATTAATTCCAAGTATTATCATTTAATACATGTACCTTCTGTTATGACCTTTTTTATTTATTTTACGAATTAAAAAATAAAGTCTAATTTTTTTAATTATTTTTTTCATTTCACTCCTCCCCTGTAGAAAAAATAGGCTGCCTCATATTATGATACCAGTGTGGTAAAGAATACCTAAAGCCATTAGTTATTGGACGAACCTCATGAACGTACAAAAAGTTTGACGGAAAAAATATAATGCTTCCTGCTGGTGGCTTTAATGATATGTTAGAATTTGCAAACTCTATCTCGCCACCTTCATAGTCATCATTAAGATAACTTACAGTAGACAATATTCTGCTACTAACACCGTGATCTTGATGAGCAGGAAGAAACCCTCCCGCTTCATATTTTAATAAATGAATACTAAACTCTCTGTTTTTTATATTTTTACCACAAAATGGATAAAGAACATTTGCATAATGATTAGTTGCAAAATCTAAAGATTCATATAGCCTTTTAGATATGCTTACTTGTTCATTAAAATAATAATCGTTTGCATTTATAACATGTCCTGGCGGGAAAAACTTTTGCCAACAAAAAGTTTCCATAGTCTTAGCACTTTCATTTTGCCAAGCAATCCAAGGCTTTACATCTGTAAACGATGAGCCGTGTTCGCCATCACTATATCTTTTATCTAAAAGATTAACATCATATATAATTTTTTCAGGATCTTTTATTGCATTTTTATATAAAACTAATCCCAAATCTAAAATTTCATAATTTAACAAGAGGGTAATCACCAGCCTTCCACGTACCTGGATTAGGATGATAGTCTGGATCTGAATGTTGTGGAATACTTGTATGCATATACAATGCAGTAAAACGATGACCACGAGTAACTGTAGTTATTCCATGTATATATTCTGTTCCAGCACTTGGAAAAAATACTGCTGAGTATTGCTTTGGTTGATATTTAAAATCTTGATTTGGAAAATATATAATTCCACCCTCATATTCCTCTTCATTGTTTAAATATACAATTGTACTAAACTCGATAAATGGCTCTGGACCCTGTGCATCTATATGCAAGTCACCCTTACCACCCGTAGTCCAGTGTGCCCCAAACCCTTTAAAAACATATATATCATTTTTAAAACCATTTAATGCTTTATGCATTTCATTTGATTTATGACCATACTTAATCATTATGTCCTGTACGATTTTGTTATATGGTAATGAGGTACCGCCGTATCTGTCGGAATAATACAATGGATATGCATTTTTTTCTGCTTTAGGATTTAATTGTTGATCAATTAATGTGTTTGCATCCTCCGATGTAATAAAATTTTCTATAATTGTTATTCTATGCATAGTTATCTCCCATTAAATTATACTAGGTTATTTGTATACTGTTATACCCTTTTAAAAATCTTGGGGCGTCCATTTGTTCAAGACTACTTTCATAATTAATATAGCCAACATCGTCAATTTGATAAGGCATTTCGGCTATATCTTTAATAAATATGCCATGAAATAATTCAAATTGTTCATTATTTTCTTTTTTAATAATGGATAACATTTTATTATACCCATGATTTATTGAAAATGCTTTATAGGTATTTTCATTTTCTTGTATTGTTTTATTATAAAAGTCACTTGACAATGAATATATGGAATATCCTTTATTTACAAATAATAAAGAGGCAAACAGATCTTGTCCTATTTCTTTTAAATTTTTTAATTTGATTAAAATCATTGCATCAATTTGAGAACAGAATAATAAGTCCATATCTATATAATTTGTTTCTTTTATTGAGTCAGAATAATGTCTATCTACAAGGACATAAGATTTATTTATAGATAACTTGGGCACTCCAAAGCCAGAAATTACTTTTTTCTTTTCAATATTAGAAAGAAGATATACGTCCCACTCATTCATTAAAGATACATTTGGATTTATTTCTAAATAATATTTAGAATTGCTGTAGTGCAATAAAGCCATATTTCTATAATAAGTAACAGACTTAGTATCATCCCATTTAATATGGTTGTATATAACATTGGCATTTACTTTTTTGAACAAAAAATCTCTATTGATATTGTTTTGATCATAAATATAATAACTTATATCATTGCTATTGCTTTGTTTATTTATTATATCCTGTAAGTTTTCTAATAAATTTTTATTTTTATAACTATAAATAAAAACTTTTATAGATGTCATATTATACTAATGGTATCCAGTGCTGCTGCTCTGGGGACATCTTTATACTATTAATTGGTGCAATATCATACGCCAAGGTAATTCTTGGTCCATCCCAATCCCAATCGGCCATTGCATGAGGATGTCCCATTTCAGAAAGAATAAGTCTATTATCTTTATTATGATTTTCAACAATTAAATCATCTTTGTTTTCTAGTTTATAAAAAGTAGATGAAGGCTCTGCTTTAATACAGTAATATCCGTGCCAGAATGGTGCCCAGGGACCGCCGTGGTCGTGCCAGTTTAACTTGCCAACTTTACGATCATTAATATTAAACCATCCCTGAATGTAATATTTTTGTTTTTTAAAATCTACGCCATAATAGTCACAGGCCTCCAAACTTAAGTCTTTTACAGCAGAATAAACATTGTAAATTTCTTCAGTATAAAATTGAAAAACATTGTACTCTGTCCATTTAACAGTAGAAATGCTGCCAGACTCGATCCAAAACTTATCATGCTTTGATCCAACTGGAGACACTCCACGCAAATTTGCATTTTGCATATCTTTGTAAACTTGAATTAAATGATTTGTCATTTTATTTAAATCATTATCTAAATATTTTTCAAAAAATTTATGTGGTTTATTGTAAGCCTTTGGCTTATCATAAATATTGTGACCTTGCATTTTTTCTCCTTTAACGATTACTATCCATTATACACTACTAGTAATTTTTTCTTTGCCAAGTAGATTGCTTGTAATGTGCTGTAATATGTGAACGTCTATTTTCTTCTTTTATTTGATTTTTCCAATAGGTCTCTTCAGAATAATCTAGGTCTAGAGACCAATCTTCTCTTTTTATGGGTATCATTTGAAATAGTGGTGTTCCCTTTTTTATAATTCCCTCAAAACCTCTTTTAAGAAAAAATGAAAAAAATACTGGTAGCCCCCAAATATCACTATCCACTATGCCAGCAGGACTATAAAATGGCAAATCGTATCTGTTAAAAGGATGTGTTATTAAAAGAGAATATCCTGGCGGTGTTTCATAATACCAAAACATTTTCCATCCAAAATGTATGGGGTAGCATTCTGCTGGAATAGCAAAATCTACTGTAGGCCTAGTATCAATTAATGGAACTTGTGTTTTCCAAAATAAAGATGGCTTTTCATTTTTATCTATTACAACCTTTACGTCTTCTGGCAATGTTTGAATATATCCAGAAACCATAGCGTCCATTAAAGGATTGCAAAGTTTTGTAGACACGTCAGACCCATCCTGACCACGATCATTTACGGGATATAAAAAACTTTTACTATGACTCGATCCATTACGATAACCAGCCAAATCTTTGTACCAATCTGGTAAAACAGAAAGCGCTTTTACTGGAGGAGTGTCATATAAACTATTGTTGTCATTAAGACCGACTGGAGAAAAAATTATTTTATTGCTCATATTCTCTTTCTATCTTATTAATAATTTCTTTATCTTCAATAATTATATCACATATAGGGGTATGAATTGGTATTACTCCGTATGTACGATCATGATATGTTTCAATATAAGTTCCTGTAGATTTTATTAAAAAATGAATCCAGTCACAATTCCAATTTTCTGTATATTTTAACTTATTGAACTTGACCTTTTTGTTTAAAATTTTAAAAGGTGAATCATTAATTTCTTTTATATTTAACTCTAAAGTTTCATCAAAAATCCAAGGTATATAAAATTTATAGACAGCGTTAAAAAAATTTGGTATGGCATTAAAGTTTAATTCAGATGGATAAAATTGTCTTTGCCATGTTTTATCTAAAGCATATAGTCCGTCACTAACTGGCTCAATCCATATTTCTGCATGTGTAAAATATCTTAAATATGCAACATTATTATTTTTAACAAATTCTGGCTTTGGCCAAAAAATTTTAGCATATCCATTTATAGGTTTTAAGATATTGTCATAATATAAACTATGTATGACAGATTCTGATGAGGACCAAATATGTGGCATAGTTAAATTTGATTCTACTATTTCTGTAAAACTTTTATTTTCTGAATTTATCCAAAACTCAGAACCAATTCTATTTTTATTAACTAATCTTTTAATGTCCATATTATATTAAATAAATATTCTAAGTACATGCTCACAAGGATCTCCGCCCTGCTCCCATTCTTCTAGTTCTTCTTCACTCATATATTGAATGCCTCCGTCGTGAGTATGGCAATAAGGCTCGCTAACCCAGCCTCTATCAATGCCGTTACGCAACCAAATACCGAACTCTTGTTCGTCTGGTGACGGATCCTCCATAATAGACTGATTCATATATTTAGTATATACCTACATGCTTATAATGTCAATAGGACCTTTGCAAGTTATAGAATGATTAATAGCAGCATTTACTGCAAGTACCGCTCTTTTTCTTGTGTCCTTTTGTTTTTGGGTTGAATATAATGAACCTAATGCCAGGTCTCCCCCTGAACCCATTGCCAAATAATCTTGTTCGTATTGAGTCAACGACATGTCTGATGCATTGTGTTCATATATTTTTCCACGCACACAAATAATCATTCCAAAATCTGACGATGTGGACGTATCTACCCACCAACCCTCATAAAAATTACGCAAAGCCTTTAAAAATTTACTATACATAAACTTATCAATACTGGCACGACCTTCAAATTCTGGCGGTACAAATAAATGTCTTATTCTATCTCCATCCATTGATCCAGCGTAACCAAACAAATATCCTTCTTTTTTCCATATTTTTGGACTAGAACCAACACTAACTGTACTTTCATCTGAGACAGCACGATCTCCAGCCATCCA
>Ga0194131_10009393_pt1 | contig 12369 bp, 10 predicted proteins | sample TA2KigO120mmetaG_FD_148631 | JGI IMG/M metagenome (GOLD analysis project Ga0194131, IMG submission 148631) | Freshwater microbial communities from Lake Tanganyika, Tanzania - TA2015053 Kigoma Offshore 120m | ecosystem: Environmental > Aquatic > Freshwater > Lake | place: Tanzania: Lake... | reverse complement strand
CTGGTCCTGCTCTCGGCCGACATCACCCCCCAGGGCCGGTACGGGCAGTCCTGGCTGGCCCTCACCGACGAACGCCTGCTGGTCCTCCACCACGACGGCCAGGCGGTCTCCATCCCCCTCCAGCAGGTGCAGCGGGTCCACAGCCGCAACTACGTGGGCAACGGCGTCCTGCTGGTCGAGCTGGCCGACGAGACCGTCGAACTACTGCGCTTCTCCCCCAGCATCTACTACAAGTTCTCCTCTCTGCCACAGGTGGTGAGCGCGGCCCTGGCCGACCTGGGGAAGGTGGCCGCCGATGAACCGCCCCCGCCGGCCCTGCCGGCGGTGGAGCACTGCGCCACCTGTGGCCGCGCCCTGCGGCCGGGAAGCAAGGTCTGCCCCAACTGCATCCGCAAGACCGAGACCTTCTGGCGGCTTTTCAACTACGTGCGGCCATACAGGTGGAAGGCCCTGGGCGGTTTCCTGCTGACCCTGGCCCTCACCGGCATCAGCCTGGTCCCGGCCCAGTTCAACGCTTGGCTGCTGGACAACGTGCTGGTGCCGGATTCGCGCGCGCCCAACGCGAGAGACCTGCTGCTGGTTGCAGTGTTGGGGCTTTTGGGGGTGTACGTGGCCCGAGCTCTGATCGCCGGGGCGCGCGTGTACGCCCTGGGCTGGCTCGGGCAGCGGGTGATCTACGATTTGCAGACCGAGGTCTACAACTATCTCCAGTTCCTGGCCCTCAGCTTCTACAACAAGCACAGCACCGGGCGGATCATGACCCGGGTGACCAGCGACACCGAGCGGCTGCAGGAGTTTATCACCGAGGGTTTCCAGGAGATGGTGATCTCCATCCTAACCCTGGTGGGCATCGGCCTAGTCCTGCTCCTTTACGACTGGCAACTGGCCTTGATGGCCATGATCCCCACGCCCCTAATGGTCATCGGCACCCTCTTCTACACCCAGCGCATCCACTGGGTCTTCCACGGCATCTGGCGCCGTATCGCCTCGCTCAACGCCCATCTCGCCGACACGATCCCCGGGGCTAAGGTGGTCAAAGCCTTTGCCCAAGAGCGCCGCGAGATCGACCGCTTCGACCGGCGCAACGCCGAGGTGCGCCGGTCGCGCATGGAAGCCACAAAGATGCGCTCCTTCTTCCTGCCGGGCATGACCTTCATCACCTCCATCGGCTCGCTGATCATCTGGTGGTCTGGGGGCAACAAGGTGCTGGGGGGCGATTTGAGCGTGGGGGAGCTGCAGCTCTTCATCTCCTACATGACCATGTTCTACCAGCCGGTGCGCGATCTGTGCCTGCTCTCGGAGCGGCTGCAGAGCGCCGCTACTAGCGCCGAGCGGGTCTTCGAGATCCTCGACACCCCCGCCGAGGTGGCTGACTTCGACCAACCCAAGGACCCCGGGGTGGTGCAGGGGGCGGTGGAGTTCCAGCAGGTCAGCTTCACCTACGACGGCTCGGCCCGCATCCTCGACAACGTCAGTTTCGCGGTGACGCCGGGGGAGATGATTGGCATCGTCGGGCCCAGCGGGGCGGGCAAGTCCACCCTGGTGAACCTGATCTCGCGCTTCTACGACGCCACCGATGGGGTGGTGCTCCTCGACGGGAGCCCCGTCCAGGATCTGGCCCAGCAGAAGCTGCGCGCCCAGATCGGGGTGGTGCTGCAGGAGCCGCTGCTGTTCCAGGGCAGCATCGCCGACAACATCGCCTACGGCAAGCCCGAGGCCAGGCGCGAGGAGATCATTGCCGTGGCCCGGGCTGCCAACGCCCACAAGTTCATCATGCACTTTCCGGACGGGTACGATACCGAGGTGGGGGAGCGGGGGGCGCGCCTTTCGGGGGGGGAGCGCCAGCGCATCTCCATCGCCCGGGCCCTGATCAGCGACCCGCGCATCCTCATCCTCGACGAGGCCACCAGTTCGGTGGACACCCAGACCGAGTACGAGATCCAGGAGGCCCTGGGCCGGCTCATCGCCGGGCGCACCACCTTTGCCATCGCCCACCGGCTCTCGACATTGAAAAACGCCAACCGGCTGCTGGTGCTCGACCAGGGCCGCATCGTCGAGGTGGGCACCCACGAGGAATTGCTGTCCAGGCCGGAAGGTCTGTACCGCAAGCTGGTGGACATGCAGACCGAGATGGCGCGGATGAGGGCTGTCTGAGATGGAAGACCGCGGCCACAACTACGCCGACCACCTGCTGGACCCAGGCCAACTGCGCTTTGCCCGCTCAGTGCGGGGCAACCTGGTGGTGCAGGTGGGCGGGCAGGAGCATCAGGGGGTGGAGGTGCGGCGGGCCTTTCCGCTGGAGGCGGCCGACCGCTACATCGGCTTCTTCCTGGCCGACGGAGCCGAGCTGGGGCTGCTCGAAAACCCGGCGCTGCTGGACGCCCAGAGCCAGCAGCTTCTGCGCGAGGAACTGGACAAGATCTACTTCCGCCCCGTTATCACCCAGATCCACGAAATCGGCGAGGAGTTCGGGGTGGTCTTCATGGAGGTGGAGACCAGCCGCGGCCCGCGCCGGCTGGAGATCCGCGGCATCCGCACCAGCATCCGGCCCTTCTCCTGGTACCGGGCGCTGGTCGAGGACGTGGACGGCAACCGCTACGAGCTGCGCGACTGGCACCTGCTGCCCAGGGTGACGCGGGAGATCCTGGGTCTGTGAGGCCGGGGCCTCTCAGCCGGCGATCCCCCCACTTAAACGCGCCGGATCGAAGGCCGGGTCCACCTGCCCGTTTCGGCTGCACGCTTCCTAAAAAATTCGGCGGTGCTCGGCGCCCCCGGGGGTCTGCCACTGGATGTAGGCGTCCAGCCGGCGATTGAGAGCCTCCTCCCGGATGAAGGGCTGGGCGGCCTGATGGGCCTTCCGCTCCAGGTGGCAGGCCTGTCCAGGGCTCAGGCGGGGCACGAGCTGGAGGTAGTTGGCGGTCAGGTGGGGCAGCACCATACAGTAGAGTGCGAAATGCGCGCCGATCTTTCCAGGGACAGGCCCCGGTAGCGGGAGGGAGGGCGGTTGCCGAAAAGGGCGGCCCACTGGTATACTGCTGAGCCTCTTCCAGGTGAAAGACCGGGTTGATCGTGGTCCGCCATTACAGGGACTGGCGTTCCCCGGCTCCGCTGAACACCCCAAAGGAGACCAAGCGGTGGTCGGCGGTGGCCCGGTAGACCTGGACCTTGTGGCGCGGGGTGTCCTCCTCCTCGGCCTTGGCAAAGACCTCGGCCGAGGTCGCGCCCAGCACCTCGGTGTGCTCGGTATAGAAGCGGCCGTCGGCCAGCGACAGGAGCAGGTGGGCCAGGTAGGTATTGACCTCCTCTCGTCCCCGGCTGAGTCCTGGTCGGTGTCCAGGCGCGAACACAGGAAGGCGTTGAGCATGAAGAAGAACGTGGTCTTCTGCTCGCCGGTCTTCAGGTCGAGACAAGCGACGTCCGGCAAAAGCGCTCAGGGGTCTTTTTCCCTGAAGCTGGCCAGGTGCGGTGGGGATGTCCACAAAAAAGAGCGAAGTGCCCCGCAGCCAAGGCAAAAATCAGCCGGCGAAGTAGGCTTTCATCTTCTCCATGCCGAGGCGGGCCACCTCCTCGGGGTCGCATTGCCACAGGGCGGGGTTGAAGAGTTCGAGTGAGACAAAGCCCCGGTACCCCTGCTGCAGGGCCAGGCGCTCGATCTCCTTCAGCGGCCCGACCCCATCGCCGGGCAGCACCCGGTCCTCGTCGGCCTGCTGCCCGACCGGCTTGGTGCCGGGCACGTCGTTCCAGTGCCAGATGGCCACCTTCCCGCCGGGCACTAGGGCGATGTCGGCCAGGGGCGAGCCGCCGCGCAGGATGTGGAAGGGGTCCATGATCAGGCAGGCGTCCGGGTGGGCGGCGTCCTGCACGATCCTCCAGCCCTGGGCAATGGTGTAGACGCTGCCGACGAAGCCCAGATACTCCATTGCGGGCGTCACCCCGTGCTGGCGGCCCAGTTCGAGAAGTTCGCGGTAGTGCGCCCCGCCTGCGGACAGGTCGCAGGGGTCGGTGGCCGGGCTGGCGATGAGGTGGCGGGCGCCCACCGCAGCGGCCTGCTCCAAGCGGCGCCTGGTTTCGTCGAGGGCGCGCTGGTGGGCCGGGCCGGTGGATTCGAGCCAGCCGAAGGCGGCAATGACCGTGGGCACCTCCAGGCCCTGATCGTCGAGGGCGCGGCGCACCTCGGCCAGGCTGCCGCCCCCCTGCACATGAGCCGTCAGGTCGTCGTTCCACAGCTCGATAGCCCGGTACCCGGCAAGGCCGGCGACGCGGATCTTGTCCATCAGGGAAGCGGGGCGGATGGTGCTGGTGTTGAGGCAGTATTGGAGGGCGCTCATGGCGGTCCTTTCGCAGTGGATGGTCTTGACAGGCTGAAAGCCAAAGGCCGATCTTGGTCAATAATTAACAACCCCAAACAAAATGACCTTCTGGCGTCGCGCGGCTGCGAGGCGCAATGGACTGCGTTGCCCTTATTGGGCGTATTGGTGATTTAATACGCCTGCTTCGGGCGCCTTGCCCTTGCACCTCTCGCTCGCGCTTTGGCCGACGAATATCCTTATGTCAGGGACTCTAAAGAGCAAACAACAATGGTACACCTCAAGTCCTCCCGCGAGATCCAGAAGATCCGCGCCAGTTGCCGCATCGCTGCCGAAGCCCTGATCAAGGTCACGGAGGCGGTGGCCCCCGGGGTCACCACCCTCCGGCTGGACCAGGTGGCCGAGACCTATATCCGCAAGCGGGGTGGGGTGCCCAGCGCCAAGGGCTACAAAGGCTACCCGGGCAGCATCTGCATCTCCGTCAACGACGAGGTGGTCCACGGCATTCCCGGCGAAAGGGTGTTGCAGGAAGGGGACCTGCTGTCGGTGGACATCGCCGTCAAAAAAGAGGGGTACCACGGGGATATGAACGTCTCCCTGATCGTGGGGGAGGGCAGCCCCCAGGCCCGCCGGCTGCTGGAGGTCACCCGCCAGGCCATGGAACGGGGCATCCGGGCCGCGCAGGTAGGCGAGCGCATGGGAGATGTGGGGCACGCCATCCAGAGCTTTGTGGAGGGCCAGGGGTTCTCCATCGTGCGCGACTTCTGCGGCCACGGCATTGGCCGGGCCTTCCACGAGGAGCCGCAACTGCTCCACTTCGGCCGCCCGCACACGGGCTGGAAGATCGAACCGGGTGCGGTCTTCACCGTGGAGCCGATGGTCAACCAGGGCGGCCCGGAGGTGCGGGTGCTCGACGATGACTGGACCGCCGTCACCCTCGACGGCTCCCTATCGGCCCAGTTCGAGCACACGGTGGCGGTGACGCCCGAGGGGCCCAAGGTGCTGTCGCGGTTTGAGGATCTGCCATTCTAGCCCTTGCACTTTCGAGGGCTTGGCGTATATTTGCATCCCTGGTCCCCCAACAGGAAGAGAAGCGCCATGGAAGAAGAGAGAATGCCGCCGGTGGCCGGCGGCGGCGAAGAAGAAGAACTTACCGACTTTTCCTTCGACCCCGGGTCGCAGCGCGAGTTGGACGTGGAAACCAAGTGCTGCCTCACCGGCGAGAAGGTGGGCAACAGCTTCAGCCGCTTCCCGGATTACACCACCGGCACAATGATGGTGATGTCGAAGAAGGCGATGATCGAGCACCTGCGGGCCGGCACGAGCCTGCAAAAATTCCGCGAGGTGCTGGTCAAGCGCCATGGCAAGGGAATTATAGGGGAATACGCCAGCTAGGACCGGCAACAGTCAGATGCCAGAGGGGTGATCCGCTGCGGATCACCCCTCTATTTTTTTGCCGTCCAGCAGGGCCTGGATGTCCTGGGCGAAGGCGGCGTAGGAGCGGGCCCCTTCGTAGACCTTGCGCACCTGGCCCTGGGCGTCGATGAGGAAGGTGGTGGGGATGGCCGGGAAGGCGCCGAAAGCCTGGTAGAGTTCCATCTTGCTGTCGAAGTACACCGGGTACTCGATCCGGTACTGGCTGAGGGCCTGGCGCAGCTTGGCCTGGATTTCCTCAAAGGTGCCGCGGTCATCGATGGAAATGCCCACCACCGCCACCTTGCCGGCGTCGAAGTCGCGGTGCAGGCGAACCAGGTCCGGCAACTCGCCCCGGCAGGGGGGGCACCAGGTGGTCCAAAAGTTGAGGAGCAGGACCTTGCCCTGGTAGTTCTCCACCCTGAAACCCTCGGCCAGGGGGAGGGGGGCGTCCTTGGCGGTCTGGGGAGGGGTGTTCTCGCGCGGGGCGCAGCCGGCGGCCAACAGGGCCAGAAACAAGGGAAGGAACAGGCGCATGAGTTCTCTGGGGAAGGGGGGATGTCGGTGAATTTAGTGGGCAGCAGCGGCCTGTCAATCGGCGGGGGCCGCGCTGCGGGAGGGGTAGCGCCGTTTCTCGCGGGGGGCCGAGGGGGTGGGCAGGGTCCTGGTCAACCAGGCGGAGCGCGGGCCTATGAGGGCTTCCACCGCCAGGATCAACTCGTCGCAGGGGTTGACCTTGATGCTGCGCGAGCGCACCACCGCGTCCTTGGTGCCGCCGTTTTTCAGATGCAGGCGCAGCTCACAGGGCCCTAAGAAAGAGTCGCAGATGCGGCGCAACTCCACTAGCAGGTCCGGGCGCACCTCCTCGTAGGGCAGGGCCAGGTTGAGCGAGCGGGTCAGTTTTTCGCGGGCCTGCGCCATGGGCAGGGCGCTTTCGGCCTGGATGCTGAGCCGGCCATTGCGCTGGGAGATTCGCCCCTCCACCATGATCACCTGGTCCTGGACCAGCAGGGCGCGGTGGGCGCTGTACGCCTCAGCGAAGAAGGCCACGTCCCCTTTGCCCGAGAGGTCTTCAAGGGTGACAAAGGCAAAGGGCTGGCCGCGCTTGTCGGTAAAGGTGCTGATGCGGCTGACCAGGCCGCCTACCCGGATCGGGGCGCCGTCCTGTTGCTGGTCCAGTTCGGCCAGGGACTGGGCTAGGTTCTGGTCCAGTTCGGCCAGGGACTGGGCTAGGTTTTTCAGGTCCCGGGTGTAGCGGGTCAGCGGGTGGCTCGACAGGTAGAGGCCCAGCAGTTCGCGCTCCTGGGCCAGGAGCTGGGTGGGGGTCCATTCCTCGGTCTGGGGCAGGGCCAATTGCTCTACCACCGGGGCAGGGTTGTCGTCCCCACCCAGGGAGAAGAGGCTGATCTGGCCGCGCTCCTGTTCCTGCTGGGCCTTCTGGGCGGCCTTAAGGGCCAGGTCCAGGCCGGCCAGCAACTGGGCCCGGTGCCCGCCCATGCCTTCGAGGGCGCCGGCGCTGACCAGGGCTTCGACGGCGCGGCGGTTGACCAGGCGCGAATCGAGCCGGCGGCAGAAGGCGAAGAGGTCGGCGGCTGGCCCTTCGGCGACGCGGGTTCCGACGATGTTCTGGGCGGCGCCGGCCCCCACGTTCTTAATGGCGGCCAGGCCAAAGCGGATGCCCTCGGGGGTGGGGGCGAAGTTGAGGGCGCTCTCGTTGACGTGGGGGGGCAGCACCGACAGGCCCATGCGCCGACACTCGTCCAAAAGCACCGAAACCCGGTCGAGGTTGCCCATCTCGGTGGTCAAGCTGGCCGACATGTACTCGCTGGGATAGTTGGCCTTGAGATAGGCGTTCTTGTACGCCACCTCGGAGTAGGAGGCCGCGTGGGAGCGGTTGAAGGCGTAGCCGGCAAAGACCTCGATATCGCTAAAGAGTTTCTCGGCGGTGCGCCTGTCCACCTGATTGGCCCGGCAGCCCTCCATGAAAGCCTGCTTCTGGGCGGCCATCTCGTCGGGCTTCTTCTTGCCCATGGCGCGGCGCAGAAGGTCGGCCTGGCCCAGGGTGAAGCCGGCCAGTTTCTGGGCGATCTGCATCACCTGCTCCTGGTAGACCATGATGCCGTAGGTGTCGGCGAGGATGGACTCCAGGGCGGGATGGTCGTAGGCCACCGGCTCGCGGCCGTGTTTGCGGGTGATGAAGGCGGGGATATAATCCATGGGCCCGGGCCGGTACAGGGCGTTCATGGCGATGATGTCTTCGAGATTATCCGGCCTGAGCTGGGCCAGGTACTCGCGCATGCCGCCGCTCTCGAACTGGAAGACCCCGATGGTCTCGCCCCGGCTGAAGAGGTCGAAGGTGGCCCGGTCGTCCCAGGGGATCTGGTTCAGGTCAAAGGCCGGCTCGCGCAGGCGGATCAGTTCCACCGCCTCGTCCATCAGCGAGAGTTCCTTGAGCCCCAGGAAGTCCATCTTGAGCAGGCCAAGGGCCTCGCAGGTGGGCCCGTCGAACTGGGTGGTGATCTTGCCGTCCTTGGGGGCCTTGTACAGGGGCACGTAGTCGGTCAGGTCCGAAGGGGCGATGATCACCGCGGCCGCGTGTACCGAGGCGTGGCGGGAGAGACCCTCCAGCTTGCGGGCATAGGTGAGGAGCTGGCCCTTCTCGTCCTTGGCCTCGCTCATCTGCCTGAGTTCGGGCACCTGGGCTATGGCCTTGTCCAGGGTCATCTTCAGCTCGCCGGGCACCAGCTTGGCGATGCGGTCCACCTCGGGCAGGGGCACGCCCAGCACCCGGCCCACGTCGCGGATCACCGCCTTGGCGCCCATGGTGCCGAAGGTGATGACCTGCGAGACGTTGCTCTCCCCGTACTTATCGACCACGTAGCGGATCAGCCGGTCGCGCCCGGTATCAGCGAAGTCGATATCGAAGTCGGGCATGCTGATGCGCTCGGGGTTGAGGAAGCGCTCAAAGAGCAGTTTAAACTTGATGGGGTCAGTGTCGGTGATGCCGGTGGTGTAGGCCACCAGGCTGCCGGCCCCCGAGCCGCGGCCGGGTCCCACCGAGATGCCGTGCTGCTTGGCAAACTGCACGTAGTCCTGGACGATGAGGAAGTAGCCGGCGAAGCCCATCTTGGCGATGACACCCAGCTCGAAATCGAGGCGCTGCTGCAAGACCTCGTCCACCTTGGGGTAGCGCCGGTGCAGGCCCTCGGTGGCCAGGTGGCGGAGGTACTGGTCGGGATCGGTGTATCCGGCCGGCAGTGGGAAGACGGGCAATTTGGTCTTGCCGAACTCCAGCCTGAGGTCGCACTTCTCGGCGATGGCCAGGGTGGATTCGAGGGCCTGGGGCAGGTCAGCGAAGAGGCGCTGCATCTCCGCGGGCGATTTCATGTACAGCCCGTCGGGATAACACATTCGGTTCTTGTCGGCGATGAGCTTGGCGGTCTGGATGCAGATGAGGGCGTCGTGGGCGTCGTGGTCGTCGGCGCGCAAAAAGTGGAAGTCGTTGGTAGCCACCAGGGGCAGGTCGAGCTTCTGGTGCAGCTTGAGCAGCCCTTCGTTGACCTTGGCCTCGATGTCGATGCCGTGGCGCTGAATTTCCAGATAAAAGTCGTCCCCGAAGATATCCATCAACTCCCGGGCGGCCTTCTCGGCCTCAGCCAGGCCCTCGCGCTGGATGAGGTGGGGCAGTTCGCCACCCACGCAGGCCGACATGCAGATCAGCCCCTCGGCGTGCTGGCACAACAGCTCTTTGTCGACGCGGGGGTTGTAGTAGTAGCCTTCGAGATAGCCCTTGGAGACCAGCTTGATGAGGTTCTTGTAGCCGGTGGCGTTCTTGGCCAGGAGCACCAGGTGGTTGGAGCCGCTGTTGATCCCCCGGGCCGGCTTGCGCAAATGCCGGCTCTCGATGGCCACGTACACCTCGCAGCCAATGATGGGCTTGATGCCGGCATCTTTGCAGGCTTGGTAGTGGGCGATGGCCCCGAAGAGGTTGCCGTGGTCGGTGATGGCCAGGGCGGTCATGCCCTGCTCCGCGGCGGCCTGGGCCATCTCGTCGATGCGGCAGCCCCCGTCGAGCAGGCTGAACTCGCTGTGGCCGTGGAGGTGAACAAAATCAGCGGTGGGCATGGGACTCTATACAGGTGGAGAAACGCCAGAGGACAACAAAAGTCTTCAGCGCAACCCTCGCCGGGGGCTGGTGCCAGCAACGCGATGTGGGGGGAGTACGGCGTCTAACTTAGGGATTTGAAAAGCAAAAGTCAACGATAGAAAAAGCCCTTTTATATTAATGAAACAGTCGCAGTTTTTATCCTATTTATCGAGCTTTCTGGCCTTCAGCCGGAGCAGCGAAGTCCAAAACCTTTGCGGGTGTAGAGGGTCTCGGCCCTCTGTCTGCTCATAGGCCGGGCACATATGGGGCCGGCGATTGCTCCGCCCTCGGCCCCCCTCTATATTGACTTGGTATGGCGCTGAAGATCGTCGTCGTGGCCGGCACGCGGCCCAACTTCATGAAGGTGGCCCCCATTCTGGCCGAATTGCGCCGCTCTCCAGTGGACTTCGCCCCGCTCTTGGTGCACACCGGCCAGCACTACGACTACCGGATGTCGCATATCTTTTTCGAGGAGTTGGAGATGCCCGCCCCCGACTGCTACCTGGGGGCCCAGGGCGAGGGGGCCTCGGCCCAGACCGCCGACATCCTGCTCAAGTTTGCCCCGGTGCTGGCAAAGGAGCGGCCCGACCTGGTGCTGGTGGTGGGGGACGTGACCTCCACCCTGGCCTGCATCCTGGCCGCGGCCCAGCGCGACCTGCCCGTGGCCCACGTGGAGGCCGGCCTGCGCAGCGGGGACCGGCGCCTTCCCGAGGAACTCAACCGCCTGGCCATCGACGCCCTCTCGGACCTGCTCTTCACCTACTCGGCGGATGCGGACGCCAATCTCCTGGCCGAGCATGTGCCGGCCACCAGTATCTTCCGGGTGGGCAACGTGATGATCGACACCCTGCTGCGGCTGCGGGAACGCGCACAGGCTTCGGCCATCCTGCGGGAGTTGGGCCTGGAGCCGGGCCGGTACGGCCTGGTCACGCTCCACCGCCAATCCAATGTAGAGGATCCGCAGACCCTGGCCGGTATCCTCGACGCCCTGGCCCGCATCGCCCGGCGCCTGCCCCTGGTTTTTCTGGTCCACCCGCGCACCCGCAAGAACGTCGAGCGCTTTGGCCTGAGTCCCCGCCTGGAGCACACCCCGGGGCTGCGCCTAACCGAGCCGGCAGGGTACCTCGACATGTTGTGCCTGCAGGGGGCGGCGCGGCTGGTGCTGACCGACTCGGGGGGTATTCAGGAGGAGACCACGGTGCTGCAGGTGCCTTGCCTGACCCTGCGCGAGAGCACCGAGCGGCCCGTCACCATCACCCAGGGCAGCAACACCCTGGTGGGCTGCGACCCGGAGCGCATCGTTGAGGTCGCCCTGGGGATCCTCGACCAGGAGGAGCGAAAGACCTACCCGGTCCCCGACTTGTGGGACGGGCGGGCGGCCGGGCGTATCGCCGAGGTGTTGCGGCAGGGCATTAGAAGGAGGTAAAGAAGATAAAAAAGATAAAGGAGCAGATATGCGCCTACTGATCACTGGCGGGGCCGGTTTCATCGGCTCGCACCTGTGTGACTACTTCCTGGAGAAGAACTGCGAAGTCATCTGCATGGACAACCTGCTCACCGGCAGGGCCGACAACGTGGCCAGGCACTTCGGCAAACCCAAGTTCAGCTTCATCCAGTATGACGTCACCAACTTCATCCATGTGGACGGGCCCCTGGATTTTATCCTCCACTTTGCCAGCCCGGCCAGCCCGCCCGACTTCGAGCGGTTGGGCATCCGCATCCTAAAGGTGGGGGCCCTGGGCACCCACAAGACCCTGGGCCTGGCCAGGGTCAAGGGGGCCAGGTACCTGCTGGCCTCCACCTCCGAGGTGTACGGCGACCCCCAGGTCCACCCGCAGCACGAGGACTACTGGGGCAACGTCAACCCCATCGGCATCCGCGGGGTGTACGACGAGGCCAAGCGCTTCGCCGAGTCCATGACCATGGCCTACCACCGCCTGCACGGCATCGATACCCGCATCGTGCGCATCTTCAACACCTACGGGGAGCGGATGCGGCTCGACGACGGCCGGGCCATCCCCAACTTCATCAGCCAGGCCCTGGCCGGCGAGAATCTCACCGTGTACGGGGACGGCAGCCAGACCCGCAGCATCGGGTACGTGGCCGACCTGGTCGATGGCATCCACCGGCTGATGCAGTCCTCGCTCAACGTGCCGGTCAATATCGGCAACCCCTTCGAGCTGACGATGAAGCAGTTGGCCGAGAAGATCCTCACCCTCACCGGCAGCAAGAGCCGCATCGCCTTCAAGCCCCTGCCCGCCGACGACCCCAAGCAGCGCCTGCCCGACATCAGCCGGGCGCGCAAGGAGCTGGGCTGGGAGCCGAAGGTGACTCCTAAGGAAGGGCTGAAGCGCACCATCGCCTGGTTCAGGGAGCACCGCTGAGGGTGGAACTGCGCGAGAACTGCCTGGGCTTTGAACTCCGCGACGGGGAGCGGCTGGTGGCCCTGTACCGGGCCTGCGAGGAATTGCCGCGCAGCGAATCCCCCAAGCCCTGCTTCGC
>Ga0194131_10009391_pt1 | contig 12377 bp, 9 predicted proteins | sample TA2KigO120mmetaG_FD_148631 | JGI IMG/M metagenome (GOLD analysis project Ga0194131, IMG submission 148631) | Freshwater microbial communities from Lake Tanganyika, Tanzania - TA2015053 Kigoma Offshore 120m | ecosystem: Environmental > Aquatic > Freshwater > Lake | place: Tanzania: Lake... | reverse complement strand
CGATCGCGCAGAGGAACAGCACGACGCGCCAAAGCGCGCGCACGGCGCCGCCGTCGGTCCGGAACAGTGATTCGATCGCCATCGCGCGCGCCGTGACGACTGGAGGCGCGCCGACGGTCAGGCCAGCTCGACGCTCAACGCGACCGCGTTCCCGCCGCCGAGGCAGAGCGTGGCCATGCCGGTGCGCTTGCCCCGCGCCTTGAGCGCGTGCACGAGCGTCACCAGGACGCGCGCGCCGCTGCAGCCGATCGGATGGCCGAGCGCGATCGCGCCGCCGTTCACGTTCACGCGGTCCCAGGCCCAGGCCAACGCGTCGCCGTCGGCGAGCGCCTGCGACGCGAACGCCTCGTTCGCCTCGATCAGGTCGTAGTCGCCGATCTTTGCGCCTGTCTTCTTCATGAGGTTCTGCACCGCGACGATCGGGGCGAAGAACAAGTCGCGCGGTTCCGTCCCGCCAGAGGCGTAGCCGGTGATCCGCGCCAGCACGGGCAGGCCGTGTGCAGCCGCGAACGCCTGGCTGGTCACCACGAGTGCGGCGCCGCCGTCCGAGAGCCCCGGCGCGTTCCCCGCCGTGACGGTGAGCTCCTCGGACTTCATGTCGCGCGCGTCCTTGGGGAACGCCGGCTTCAGCTTGCCGAGCGCGTCGAGCGACGTATCCTTGCGCGGGCTTTCATCCGTGGCGATCACGGTCGGGCCTTTCCGGCCCGGAATCTCGACCGAGACGATCTCCGGCGCGAAGGCACCGCCCTCGATCGCGGCGACGGCCTTCTGGTGCGACGCGAACGCAAAGGCATCCTGGCGATCGCGCGTAATCCCGGCCTTCTTTGCCGTGTACTCGGCGTAGCCACCCATGTGGTTCTGCCCAAAGGCGCACCACAGGCCGTCGTGAATCAGGCCGTCCACCATGTTCTGGGTGCCGAACTTCACGCCACCGCGCATGCCCTGGACGTAATACGGCGCATTGCTCATGGACTCGAAGCCGCCGGCGACGATGGCGTTGGCATCGCCGGCCTTGATCGCCTGGGCCGCAAGCATCACGGCCTGCAATCCGGATCCGCACACCTTGTTGACGGCGAATGCCGGAACGGTCGGCGGGATGCCCGCCTTGATCGCGGCCTGCCGCGCGGGCGCCTGCCCTTCACCGCCCTGCACCACGTTGCCCATGATCACCTCATCGAGCGTCGCGGCATCCACGCCGGAGCGCCGGACCGCTTCGCGCGCGGCGACGGCGCCGAGTTCGGGGGCCGTGAGCGGGCTGAGCCCGCCGAGGAAACGCCCGATCGGGGTCCGGGCAGCGGCAACGATAACGGGGGTGCGGGACGAATCACTCATTTGAATGCACGAGTCGAGTTGAATGCGATGGTCGCGCCGATCGACGGTAGCAACGCTTCGAGCGACGCTTCGAGCCAGCGCACGCGCGACGAGCCCCGTTCCGAGGGCAGCCGGGCGTGACCGTAGATGACCTGGTTGAGGAGCACGGCGGCGGCCATCCCCCCGGCCGCACCCACGAGCGCTTTCTGGTACGAGCCGGTCTGGTCGCCGATGTGCCCGACGGCCGAGACACTGGCCGCCGTTGCGACGCCCGCGCCCAGCACACCGGTGACGAACGCGATGTCCTTCTTCGTCCCTTCGGACGCAGTTGGGAGCGCCCGCCCCAGCATGGTGCCGGCATAACTGCCAATGAGGTATCCGCCCATGCCGCCGTAGGCCCCGGCAAGCAGCTCGCCGGTGACGCGGGCCGGTTCGACCGGCGGCTTCTTGTTCGCGCCCTGCGCGACGAGCGGCGTAACCGCTACCGACGCGAGGATGACAGCGATCCCGGCGCGCGATGCGACTGTCCGAGCGGCGGACCGTATCACGAGGTCGCCTGCGCCGGCAGCGCGCGCGTTCGGATCTCGGACCGCACGCGCTCAATGAACGCCTCCACCGCGATCACGTCCTGCTTCTTGCCCTGGCCGCGCTCGCGCAGGGCGAGAGTCCCGGACTCAGCTTCGCGTTTTCCGATGACCGCCATGTACGGCACCTTCATCGTCTCACCGTCGCGAACCCGGTAGTTGAGCGTTTCGTTCCGGTCATCGAGCACCGCGCGCACCCCGGCCGCCTTGAGGCGCGCCGTGACGTCGCGGGCGTTGTCCATGACTTCGTCGGCGATCGGGATCACTCGTACCTGCTCCGGCGCGAGCCATACGGGGAACGCCCCGGCGAAGTGCTCGATCAGGATCGCCATGAACCGCTCCAACGACCCGCTCACCGCCCGGTGGATCAACACGGGCCGGTGTTGCGTGTTGTCCTCACCGGTGTACCACAGGTCGAAGCGTTCCGGCTGGGAGTAGTCGAGCTGGATCGTGCCGAGCTGCCAGCTGCGTCCGATCGAATCGGTGACGTCGAAGTCAATCTTGGGACCATAGAACGCGCCGTCGCCCTCCTTCAGTTGGTACGGCCTGCCCGTGCGGTCGAGCGCCGCCTTGAGCCCCGCCTCGGCCCGGTCCCACATCGCGTCGCTGCCGACACGCTCCTTGGGGCGCGTCGCGAACTTCAGCGTCGCCGTGAGCCCGAACGTGTCGTAATACCCCGTGATGAACCGCACGAGCCGCTCGACCTCATCGGCGATCTGGCTTTCCATCAGGTAGATGTGGCAGTCGTCCTGCTGGAACTGCCGCACCCTCGTCAGGCCGGAGAGCGCCCCGCTCACCTCGTTCCGATGCAGGACGTCGTAGGTGTTGTAGCGCAGCGGCAGGTCGCGGTACGAATGCTTCTTCGCCGCGTACATCAGGTGGTGCGACGGGCAGTTCATCGGCTTGAGCGAGAAGTCATGCTCCTGCGTCTCGTTGTCGAGCACGAGGAACATGTTCTCGCGGTACACGTCCCAATGCCCCGAGATCTGCCACAGCCCCTTGTTGTAGAGCAGCGGCGTCATGATCTCCTTGTAGTCATCGCGCTGCAGCTCGCGCAGGAACTCCATCAGGGTCTTGACCATCGTCGAGCCCCGATCGGTCCAGAACACCGCGCCGGGCGCGAAATGGTGCATCATGAACAGGTCGAGCTGCTTCCCGACCACCCGATGGTCGCGGCGCCGCGCCTCCTCGAGCTGGTGCAGGTGCTTGTCCAGCTCCTCCTTCTTCCAGAACGCCGTGGCGTAGATGCGCTGGAGCATCTGGCGCTTCTCGTCCCCACGCCAATAGGCGCCCGCAGTCGAGAGCAGCTTGAAGTTCTTCAGGTACGACGTGTCCGGGACGTGCGGGCCGCGGCAGAGATCGGTGAACGGGCCGTCGGTGTAGGTCGAGATCACCTCATCCGCGCCAAGTTCGGCCAGCCGCTCGAGCTTGAGTGGGTCGTCGGCGAACACTTTTTCGCCTTCGGCGCGCGAGATCTCCGCGCGCACGAACGGGTACTTCTCGGCCGCGACCTTCGCCATCTCGACTTCGAAGGCCGCGAGGTCATCGGGGGTGAACGGCTGGGCGACCTCGAAGTCGTAGTAGAACCCGTCGGCGATCGCGGGGCCGAATCCGATCTTGGCATCCGGGCGCAGCCGGCGCACTGCCGTGGCCAGGATATGGGCGCCGGAGTGGCGGAGCACCGCGAGCGAGCGCGGGTCGCTTTCCTTGAGCACGACGAACGCGCCGCCGGCGCGCAGCGGCGTCGTGAGGTCCAACACCTCGCCGTCCACGGCGACGGCGATCGCGGCCTTGAGTAACCCCGGCCCTATGGACGCCACGACCTCGCGCGCGGGCGTGCCGGCGGCGACCTCACGGGCGTCGCCGTTGGGGAGTACTAGGCGGATGGTCTCGGACACAAAAATGCGGCTGAATTGGAGGGTCAGTGCCGGGGGTCACGAACGCCTGCAAGTCGTGATCCGGTGGGCCTTTGCAAGCTAACGGGACCGTCGCGGCCGACGCTACGGAGCTGTCACGTCCGGGCCGCCGGGCCGCTAGGTTTCTTCCTTCTTATGAGTAGCGAAAAACAGGCCGCCGAATTGCCGTCGCGCTACGACCCGGCTGCGACCGATGCGGGCCTCTACACGGCGTGGGAATCGGCGGGCATTTTTGGCGCGTCAAGTACCGCGACGAGCCGCACCGGCGGTGCGCGCGATCCCTTCGCGATCGTCATTCCGCCGCCGAACGTGACCGGCGTCCTGCACATGGGCCACGGGCTCAACAACACCGTGCAGGACGTGCTGATCCGCTGGCGCCGCATGGCGGGCGACGAAACGCTCTGGCTCCCGGGCACGGACCACGCCGGCATCGCCACGCAGAATGTGGTCGAGAAACAACTCGCCAAGGCCGGCAAGACGCGCGACGACCTGGGCCGCGAGCCGTTTATCGAGGAAGTGAAGGCGTTTGTGGCCGAGAAAGGCGGCGTGATCCTCAAGCAGCTGCGCGCCATCGGCGCGTCCGCCGACTGGACGCGCACGGCCTACACATTTTCGCCCGAGCTCTCGCGTGCAGTCCGCGAGATCTTCGTTCGCTGGTACGACGACGGCTTGATCTACCGTGGCCACCGGGTCACCCACTGGTGCTCGCGCTGCCTGACGGCGCTGTCGGACGAGGAAGCGGAGTCGCATCCGTCGCAGGGGCTCATGTACCACGTGCGCTACGCGATCGAAGGCGACCCTTCGGCGGCCATCGTCGTGGCCACGACGCGCCCGGAGACCATGTTCGGCGACGTGGCCGTCGCCGTGCACCCCGATGACGACCGCTACCGCGCGCTTGTCGGCAAGCGGGTGATCAACCCGGCCAACGGCATCGCGATCCCGGTCATCGCGGACGCGTACGTGGACCGCGAGTTCGGCACGGGTGCGCTCAAGATCACGCCGGCCCACGACGCCAACGATTTCGACGTCGGCAAGCGGCACGCGCTGGCCATGCCGATCGTGCTGACACCGGAAGGTGCGATGCACGAAGGCGCTGACGCGGCCGGTCGCGTCCCGGCGGCGTACCAGGGGCTCGACCGTTTCGACGCCCGCAAGAAGGTCGCGAAGGCCCTCGATGCCGCCGGCGCTCTGGTGAAGACCGAGCAGCACCACAACGCCGTGCGAAAGTGCTATCGCTGCGACACGGTCGTCGAACCGCGACTCTCGGACCAGTGGTTCGTGAAGATGGCGCCGCTGGCGGCGCCGGCCCTCGCGGCCGTGCAGGATGGGCGTGTCCGCATCCTGCCGGAGCGGTGGGAAGCGGTGTACGTGAACTGGATGGAGAACATCCGCGACTGGAACATCTCGCGGCAGATCTGGTGGGGACACCGCGTGCCGGTGTTCTATTGCGTCGCGCGCAAGCCCGGCACCTGCCGCGAGCATTTCGCCTCCCGCGACGACAACCCACCCTGCCCCGATTGCGGCGGCGCTACGCGCCAGGACAACGACGTCCTCGACACCTGGTTCTCGTCGCAGCTCTGGCCGTTCTCGACGCTCGGCTGGCCGGACAAGACCGCGGACCTCAAGGCGTTTTACCCGACGGACGTCCTGGTCACCGCGCCCGAGATCCTGTTCTTCTGGGTCGCCCGCATGATCATGAGCGGGATGTATGTCACGCGTTCGGCGGACCACCCGGATGGCATCGCGCCGTTTCACTCCGTGTATCTGCACGGCACGGCACGCGACGCACAACACCGCCGCATGTCGAAGTCGCTCGGAAACGGGATTGACCCGCTCGATGTCGTGGGCCTCTACGGCGCTGACGCGCTGCGCTGGACCGTGATCGCCGGAATGGGACTCGGCAGCGACCTCCTGCTCGACCACGAGAACATCGAGCAGAGTTTCTCGACGGGCCGCAACTTCGCCACGAAACTCTGGAACATCGGGCGCTTCCTCCTGCTGCAGGTGGGCGACGAGCCGGTGCGCCACGTCGGCGAGCTGTCGCAAAAGGAACTGACGCCGGCCGACCAGTGGATCCTCGCGCGCCTCCAGGCGGCGGTCGGCGCAAGCGATGCGGCCCTCGGGCCCCCGCGCCCGGCGAACGGTCGCGCATGGGGAGAAGCCGAGCGGCGGCGCGGGCTCCGCCTCGATGAGTTCGCCGAATCCGCACGCGCGTTCGTGTGGAATGACCTCGCCGACTGGTACCTCGAGCACGCGAAGACGCGCCTGCAGCCGGGCCACCCCGAGCGTGAGGTTGCCCGCGCCGTCCTGGTGCATGCGTTCGACCAGGCGCTGCGGTTCATCCACCCGATCATGCCGTTTGTGACCGAGTCGCTGTGGCAACGGCTGCCGGGACACGAACCCGGGACCTGGCTGGCGCGCGCGCAATGGCCGCGCCGGACCGACGCCGCCCCGGACGCGCGCGCCGCCGAGTTCGACGCGGTCCGTGAGGTGATCACGGCGGTTCGCGAGGTCCGCAATGAGTACGTCGTCCCGCCGGTGCAGCCGCTGACGGTCGCCGTCACGGCTCGCGACGCGTCGCTCCAGCGGGCGACCGCCGCCGAACAGGCGTTCGCGGCTCGCGTGGCGAAGATCGAGTTCGTGGATGCGGCGGCGATTCCATCGGCAGGCGCGGCCCGGCGCATTCTTGGCAGCGGGATCGAGGTCGCCGTGTCCCTCGTGGGCATCGTGGACTTCGCGAAGGAACGCGAGAAGCTTGCCACGGAGCTCGAGGGTCTCGAGAAGCAGCTCCAGGCGCTGCGCGGGCGGCTTTCGAATGAGAAGTTTGTTGCCAAGGCGCCGCCCGCCGTGGTCGAAGCGGAGCGCGCCAAGGAGCGCGAATGGGCGCAGCGCGCAGGCCAGCTCGCCGAGAAGATCGCGTCGCTGGGAGGGACGTGATCGCGCGGCCCGCCGCGTGTTCGGCGGTCCGAGCCGCTGCGGCCGTGGCAACGCTCGCACTGGCCGGGGCCATGGGCTGCGCATCCCAAGGCATGCCGCCGGGCGGACCGCCCGACGACGCGCCGCCGCGGTTGCTGGGCGTCACACCCGAGAGCGGGACGGTGCGGACGTCGCCTTCGGCGGTGGTGTTCCGCTTCGACGAAGTGGTGGGTGAGCGACCGGCCGGCGCGAGTTCCCTCGAGCAGCTTGTCGTGATCTCGCCGAGCGACGGCGTCCCCTCTGTCAGTTGGGGGCGTAATCGCATCGCCGTGCGGCCGCGACGCGGCTGGCGTCCGAACACCGCCTACACCGTGACCGTGCTCGCCGGACTCTCCGACCTGCGCGGCAACGCCGCGAAGACGCGGTTCGAGACCGTGTTCTCGACCGGAGCCACGATCGGCAACGGGGTCATTCGCGGCGCGACCTTCGATTGGGCCCTTGGACGGCCGGCCGCGAACGCCCGGGTGGATGCGACCGTCGGCGGCGACACGCTCCTCCGGTTCGCGACGGCGTCGGACTCGATCGGCTGGTTCGCGTTGAGCTCGCTGATGCCGGGCGAGTACCTCGTCCGGCTGTGGCTCGATCAGAACAACAACCAGAAACTCGACACGCGTGAGCCCTGGGACACGGCGACCGTCTCGCTCACGGATTCCGTCCGCACGAACCTCTACGCGTTTGCGCGTGACACGCTTGGCGCGCGACTGGGCGAAGTCTCCATGCCCGACTCGGTCACCATCCGCATCCGGTTCGACCGACCGATCGACCCCGCTGCCTCGATCCAGTTGACGCAGCTGCGGCTTTTCCGGGAGCGCGACTCGAGCGACTTCCCGCTCGCGGCCGTCGCGACCGCCGCGGCTCATGACTCGCTCTCGCGGCGCGCGGCCACCGCGCGCGAGGATTCGGCCGCCCGCGCGGATACGTCGGAGGCCGGGCGCCGCGCGCTCGTGCGGGCGGACTCGATGCTGCGCGCCCGGCAGCGCGACTCGTTGTCGCGCGCCCAGACCGATTCCATCCGCGCCGCTCGCGACACGGTCAAGCGCGTGCCGCCGCCGGTTTTTGCGCGGCCCGTGCCGGCCACGGAGTTCGTGATCATTACCGGGCAACCGGTCGCGCTGAGCGACACGCTCCGCCTGGTCGTCCGCGACGTGCAGGCACTCGCGGGCCCACCGCGGACCGGGGATCGGCGGGTGGTCCGCCCGCGGCCGCAGCCGCGCGACAGCACGCAGACCAAGCGCCCGGGAGGCGGCGTCCGATGACCGACGCGCGCCGGAACCTCCCCGCCGTGAATACGCTGCTGGAGCGCGAGGCGGTCCAGGCACTGGCCCGGCGTGTGCCGCGCGAGGTCGTGGCGGATGCGGCGCGCGCGGTGGTGGAGTCCGTTCGCCGCGGCGCACACGCGCCCCCGCCGTCACCGGCGGCGTGGGACACGGCGATCGCCACCGCCGTCGACCGCGCCCTCGCGCCGACGCTCCGCCGCGTGGTCAATGCGACGGGCGTGGTGCTCCACACGAACCTCGGTCGCGCCCCGCTGTCGCGCGCGGCACTCGCGGCGATCACGGAGGTCGCCGGCGGATACGCCGCGCTCGAGTACGATATCGAGGCCGGCGCGCGCGGCTCCCGCCACGTCCACTGCGCCGCGCTGCTCTGCGAACTCACGGGCGCCGAAGCCGCGATGGTGGTGAACAACTGCGCATCCGCGCTGGTCCTCGCCCTCAACACGCTCGCCGACCAGCGGGACGTGGTGATCTCGCGCGGTGAGCTCGTGGAGATCGGCGGGAGCTTTCGCGTGCCCGCGATCATGGCCAAGGGCGGCGCACGGCTCGTCGAGGTCGGGACGACCAACCGCACCCACCTCGACGACTATCGTCGCGCGCACACGCCCGCCACCGGTGCGTTCCTTTCGGTCCACCGCAGCAACTTCGCGATCGACGGGTTCGTCGCGTCGGTCGCGCCGCGCGAACTCGCAGGATTGGCGCGTGAGCTCGGGGTCCCCTGCATCCACGATTTCGGCAGCGGGTTGCTGCTCGACCTGGCCGACGCCGGCCTCACCGGCGAACCGACGGCGCGCGAGCTCGTCGCGTCGGGCGCCGATGTCGTGGTGATGAGCGGCGACAAGCTGCTCGGCGGCCCGCAGGCCGGGATCGTGCTCGGACGAACGGCGGCCATTGCCGCGATGCGGGACAACCCGCTCGCGCGCGCCGTCCGCGTGGACAAGCTCACGCTCGCGGCGCTCGCGGCCACGCTCGCCGCGTACCGGGATCCCAGCCGCGCACGCCAGGAAGTCCCGGTTCTCCGCGTGCTGACGGCCACGGCCGACTCGGTGCGCGAGCAGGCCGCCGCGCTCGTCGCGGCCTGCGAAGCGCGCGGCGTGCGTTGCGAGATGGTGCCCAGCGAGGCGACCGTCGGGGGCGGCGCCTTTCCCACCGCGCGAATCCCGTCGTCGGCCGTGCGACTCCCGGGGAACGCGGTACAGGTCGAGGCGGCGCTCCGGACCGGTGACGTTCCGGTGATCGGGCGAATCACGGGAGGCGCGGTATTCCTGGACGTGCGAACCATCGCGGCTGATGAGCTCGTGACCGTGGCGGAGGCGGTGGCGCGCGCGGTGCGGAGCGCGGGCGCGTCGGCGACTCCGGGTACGGCGTCATGACGGAACCCACGGGAACGGACTCGGGCGAAACGACCGCCGTCCGTCGCGCACGCGTGTCCATCATCTCGGGCGAGCGCTACAGCGCCGTCATTCGCGAGACGCGGGCCGCGATCTTCTTCGACCGCGACGGCACGATCATCCGCGACACCGGCTACGTCCGGCGGCCGGACGACGTCGAGCTCATGCCGACTGCCGGCGCCGCGCTCCGCTGCGCACACAACGCGCTCCGACCCGTCATCGTCATCACGAACCAGTCAGGGATCGCCCGCGGGCTGATGACCGAGGCCGACTTTGCCGCCGTGCAACAGCGCACGTCTCAGTTGCTCAGCGAGCACGGCGCGTTTTTCGATGGGGCGTACATGTGTCCGCATCACCCGGAGTTCACCGGGCCTTGCGAGTGCCGGAAGCCCGCCTTGGCGCTGTACGAACGCGCAATCCAGGATCACGGTGTGGACCCGTCACAGTCCGCGTTCATCGGCGATCGTTGGCATGACGTGGCCCCGGCGCTGCACTACGGCGGCACCGGCGTCCTCGTACCGTCGCCGACCACGCCGGCCGACGAACTCGAGCAAGCGAAGCTCGCGGTCCACATCGCGCCAAACCTGCTGGCAGCGGTCGAACTCGCGCTCAACGCGCGATCATGAACGGCGGGCCGTGGGCGCCTCCCGGGGACGGGACCGAATGACCGCCCGCCTCGCGGTATTCGTGTCGGGGGGCGGCTCAAACCTCCAGGCGATCCAGTCGTATTTCGACCGGCGCCGCAGTGTCGCAACGGTCGCGCTCACCGTCTCCAACTCGGCGACGTGTGGCGCGATCGCGCGCGCGCGGGAGTCCGGCCAGCCGCACGTGGTGCTCAACGACCCCGGCGACGCTGACCGGATCCTGGGGGTGCTGGGCGACCACCACATCACGCACATCGCGCTCGCCGGATACCTCAAGTTGCTCCCGGCGGCGGTGGTGCACGGGTTTCGGGGCCGCGTCGTGAACGTGCACCCCGCCCTCCTGCCAAAGCACGGCGGCGCCGGGATGTACGGACACCGCGTGCATGCAGCCGTGCTGGCCGCCGGGGAGGGCAGCTCGGGCTGCACCGTACACTTCGTGGACACCGAGTACGACCGCGGCGCGATCATCGCGCAGGCATCCGTGCCCGTGCTCGCCGACGATTCGCCACAAACGCTCGCGGCACGCGTGCTCGTCGCCGAGCACTTCCTGTACCCGCGCGCCGTGCATGCGTTGGTCGCCGCCGCCGTTTCGCTCGACCCATCAGGCGGCGTGAAGCTGACATCGGGCGCTGCCCAGTACTTTTCCGATCCGCCTGCCGGAGTCAGCACACGGCTCGGCGGCTGATCCCCACACTGCAACAGCACCGCCATCTCATGCCTCGCGCACTGCTCTCCGTTTCCGACAAGACCGGCCTCGTGGACTTCGCCAAGGGGCTGGCGGCGCACGGATTCGAGTTGATCTCCACAGGCGGCACCTCGAAGGCGCTTCGCGATGCGGGGGTGGCCTGCCTCGACATCAGCGACGTGACGCGGTTCCCCGAGATGCTCGACGGCCGCGTGAAGACGCTGCACCCGGCGGTGCACGGAGGCCTCCTCGCGCGTCGCGACCTGCCGACGCACATGGCGGCGATCGCGGAGCACGGCATCGCGCTGATCGACCTCGTGTGCGTGAACCTGTACCCGTTCCGCGAGACGGCGGCCAAGCCCGGTATCACGCCGGACCACGTGATCGAACAGATTGACATCGGTGGGCCGTCCATGCTTCGCTCGGCGGCGAAGAACTTCGCCGCCGTGACCGTTGTGGTGGACCCGCGCGACTACACCCGCGTACTCGAGTCGCTCGCGCCGGGCGCGCCGGGCGTCGCGGAGCTTCGGCGCGAACTCGCGGCCAAGGTGTTTGCCCACACGGCCGCCTACGACTCGGCGATCGCGGCCTGGTTCGCCAACCAACGGAACGACGAGTTCCCGGAGCGGCTTACGATCGCGCTTGAGCGACGGCAGGCGCTGCGGTACGGGGAGAACCCGGAGCAGCACGCGGCCTTCTACGTCGAGGGCGCCGGCGCCGGCCTGGGTGCGCTCGTGCAGCACGGCGGCAAGGAACTTTCGTTCAACAACCTGCTGGACCTCGAGGGCGCGCTGCTCGCGATTGACGCCTTCGGCGACGATTGCGCCTGCGCGATCATCAAGCACACCACGCCCTGCGGGCTCGCGATCGCCGCGACGCCGGCGGACGCATACCGCAAGGCGCTCGCCTGCGACCCGGTGAGCGCCTTCGGCTCGGTGATCGCGTTCAGCAAGCCGGTGGATGATGCGACCGCCGCGCTCGTGTCCTCGCTGTTCGTCGAGTGCGTCGTCGCGCCTTCATTTTCGCCGGGCGCCATTGACACGCTCGCGGCCAAGAAGAACCTGCGCGTCCTCTCCGGCGCGCCCGGCGCCTTCGCGCCGATGGACTTCAAGCGCGTTCGCGGCGGACTGCTCGTGCAGGACCGCCCGGCGTCCCAACTGTCCGATGCGGGCTGGAAGGCAGTGACCAAGCGGCAGCCAAGCGGCGACGAACTGACCAACCTGCTCTTCGCGTGGCGTGCGGTCGCGAGCGTGAAGTCGAACGCGATCCTGCTCGCGCAGGGCGGTGCGACGATCGGGATCGGCGCCGGCCAGATGTCGCGTGTGGACGCATCGTTCCTCGCGGTGCACAAGGCCAAGACGGCCGGGCACGATACCGTGGGCTGCGCACTCGCATCCGACGCGTTCTTCCCGTTCCGTGATGGTATTGACCACGCGGCCGCGGCCGGCGTGAAGGCGATCGTGCAGCCGGGCGGTTCCGTCCGCGACGCTGAGGTGATTGCCGCGGCGGACGAACACGGCATCGCGATGGTGTTTACGGGTCGCAGGACGTTCCGGCACTAGCCGGCACGGGGGAAGCAGTACCTTCCAGCGATGC
>Ga0194131_10009390_pt1 | contig 12377 bp, 12 predicted proteins | sample TA2KigO120mmetaG_FD_148631 | JGI IMG/M metagenome (GOLD analysis project Ga0194131, IMG submission 148631) | Freshwater microbial communities from Lake Tanganyika, Tanzania - TA2015053 Kigoma Offshore 120m | ecosystem: Environmental > Aquatic > Freshwater > Lake | place: Tanzania: Lake... | reverse complement strand
AGAGGGAGCAGCCGGGCCGCCGCCCACGACTGGCGTTGCCGGCGAGCCGCGTGACGCGGGGTTGCTCGGGCGCGAGACCAAGGGCGAGGTGGTGCTTGTTCCCCGGTTGCGCGCGGCGTTGGAGAAGTTGAATCCCATGCTCCCGCGTCTGCTGTCGGGGAAAGCTGCGCTCCCTCACACAGCCTCTCCCAGCGGGAGAGGGGAGGAACTGGCGAGCACCTCTGACAGCCGGGACAGAACTTTATGAGCGAATTCTACAACATTTACTGCGACGAGAGTTGTCATCTGGAGAATGACCGCGAACCGGTGATGCTGGTGGGCGCGGTGTGGTGCGCCAAGGCGGACGCGGGCGGTCTGGCCGCCGAGTTGCGGGCACTCAAGCAGCAGCACAACGCGAAGGGAGAGTTGAAGTGGACGAAGGTCTCCAAATCCCGGATGGCGTTCTACGAAGCGGTAGTGGACTGGTTCTTCGCCCGACCGGCGCTGCACTTTCGCGGCCTGGTCGTCCAGCACAAGGAGCGGTTGAACCATCAGCAGTTCAACAAGGGGTCGCACGACGCGTTTTACTACAAGAGGTGTTTGTGCATCTGACCAGCCGAAAGAATCCGGCAACGGGCGAGCGGGAGATTGATCCGATGCGTTCGGCGCGGCTGCCATGGGCGCGTCCGCTGATTGAGAATTCGACCGCCGCCGAAGTGCTGGCGTGGGATTTCGTGGAAGACGATGGCAGCATCAACACCTACGTCTGGCTGCCGGAACACGATTACGCCATCATCATGCGCAAGATGGGCGATCACAGTCGCAGAATTATCACCGCCTATTGGGTGGAGTTCGAGCACGAACGTAGAAAGCTGCGCTGGAAATATGAGCGACGCTTGCCGAGCTAAAAAGAAGGCCGACGCAGAACGTCGGCCCAACTCCTTCTACCATGGGTAGATGAGATGACAAAACTTATACCACGCCTGTCAAATGAGCCAAGCTCGATATTTGATTCGGTCGCAAATGGCGGCGACTTTAGTCGTCGAGGCCGTTGGTCTTCAGCGTTTTGGGTAATTGACGGGTATTTGATGGAATTAGCGCCCACGCCTACACCGAAGACCAGCTTGTCGAACAGCCCGCCATCGGGTTGTTCGCGGAGCTAGGTTGGCAAGTGGCGTTGCCACACCCTCACCCCGGCCCTCCCCCAGCGGGAGAGGGAGTCATCGTGGATGAGTTCGGGTTGCTCGGGCGCGAAACCAAGGGCGAGGTGGTGCTTGTTCCCCGGTTGCGCGCGGCGTTGGAGAAGCTCAATCCCACGTTGCCGCCCGAAGCCATCACCGCCGCCATTGATGAATTGACCCGCGACCGTTCGGCCATGGGGCTTCCGGCGGCCAATCGGGAAATCTACCGGCTTCTGAAAGATGGCATCGCGGTGTCAGTGGCAGACACGGGAGGTTCGGACGCTGAAGGTAGGGCGCGTCACTCCGTGCGCGCCGTTCCAGGTTCATCGCAAAGCGGCGCGCTGGGGACAGCACGCCCTACCAGCGGCGGGCAGACGACGGTCCGAGTGCGGGTGATTGATTCGGAGCAGCCGGCGAACAATGATTTCCTGTTGGTCAGCCATTTCAGCGTCACGGGCGCGCTCTACACCTGCCGCCCGGATTTGGTGGGCTTCGTCAACGGCCTGCCGCTGGTGGTCATCGAGTTGAAGAAGCCCGGCGTGCCCGCGCGCGCGGCGTTCGACGAGAACCTGACGCACTACAAGGCGGAGATCCCGCAGCTCTTCTGGTTCAACGCGCCGTCGGAATGTCGAATGACTAGTTTCGATTGGCGAACTGACTGAACTTCGCACCTCGCACTTCGCACTTCGCACTTCCATTGCGGCGTTCGACGAGAACCTGACGACCTACATGAATCCGCAGAACGGCATCCGGGCGTTGTTTGTGTTCAACATTAATTAGCCTATCCGCAACGTTCACCATGTCTGGAAACTATGTCGTCCAGCCCGCTGCGGCATCGCGAATCCCGCCTCAGCCGCGGAAGAATCCAGCGCGGCCGACACCGAACGTAATGAAGACGAAATTGCCGCAAAAAGGCGCAAAACGCGCGAAAGAAAAACACACGCAGATTTCCCTGAATTCTTTGCGATCTCTGCACTGCGAGACGTCGGAATCGAACATTGTGTTGCGAAGATTTTGGAGCACGGCTGTGTGCGAAGCATCAACCGCAGCATTTCAGATGGCTCTGGTGCGCTGCGGCTGGGGCTGCGACCCCAGCCGCGCTCCTTTGGTTGCGGCTGCGCCGCATTGTGTTCTCTCGCGGCCAAGAACCTGTCGAATCTGAACGACGGTGAAACCGAGGCGGAGATTCAGCCGAAAAGAATGAAAGAAAACGAAAGAGACCCTGCCGTCATGGCCGCGACCTCTTTTCGTCTCCTTTTGTTTCTTGCGGCCAAACTCCTCACCGCCCTTTCGATAATCGCCACCAAGCTTCGGCTCCGTTTCATCTTTTGCCGCCTGTAATAGGCGCCAAGAAAGTTGATCGCAAGCGGCGAGTAATCTTGAGGATTGAACGACGGCATTGTTACGGCTCCGTTCGGCTCATGAGCTTGACTGGCCCGGACGCTTCCGTAACCTTGCGCCATGACTGCTGTCGAAGAACGCCGCCTCAAGAGCCTCTTGAAAGATGCCGTGATCGAGGTCCTCCAAGAACGCCACGATCTGTTGCGCGACGCCTTCCAGGAAAGTCTGGAGGACGTAGCCATGCTGAGGGCCATTCAGGACGGCCAGAAGACTCGGCTCACCAGTCGAAAGAAAATCTTTCAGCGACTCGCCCGCGCGGTGTGAACACGGCGTTTCGGGATTCCTTCGACGCGGACCTGACCGCGATAGCCGACCCCGCGTTGCTGGCCCGAATTAAGAAGGTCATCGAGCAGGTGGAGGCGGCGCGAACCTTCCGGCAGAGGGCTGACAGGAGATTAGGCCAGGGCAAGCGTGCCTGTGCGCGCCGCCCCCGAAAGCGCGACAAAAATGATCCTCGGCGAGAATCCTCACTGGTCGGACCACCAGCCTGCGGCCACTTGATGTGAGCCGCAACAAGACCTGCCGCGCATTGCGAGGAGCGCTTCTCGTATCCACAAACCGCGCATCGGTCTTGTTCAATGCACCTGTCGGGCCATCGGTCATCGGCAATGATTCTGCCTCTCATCCGCCGCCATTGCCAAGTCAGCACTCTGAACCGGCTTTGGCTCCGGGTTCAGCAAAACTTGGAGCGACAGTCTTCTCTTGCTGAGATTCTCGTTCACACCATGCCTTTCGCGCAACCGTGCCAGCTCGGCCAGCGATGGCCCTGAGGTGCCCAAATCAGGTATCCCCAACCTTCGAACCCTCGTGCTGAACGCCTGCATCTCCGCCAGTCGCGGATGGTCCGCAGCCAGAAGGCGCTCCTTGAAGTACAGTAACTGTCCCTCGGCACTGTGGTCGAAAACCTGCACCCAGCGTGTCCGCAGGTTAACCTTGGTCCTGAAGCGTAGTTCCGGCAGCGGTTTACCTTCGAAGTCGTCGTAGGCCAGGAAAGTCACCTTGCCCGAGGCCTTGTGCAGTTTCACCACGTCCGCCTGCTGCACATCGCCGAAAAGCGCCGTGGCGCAACCCACGTAGGCGCGCAACACCGGCGGCAGTTCGATATTCAGCCAAATCCATTCTCCGGTCTCTTACCGCCGAAAGCATACGATGGAAAGCGCTTCAATGGAACTTTGAAGTCAAGCTGAGAGGATCGCGCATATCAAAAACATTCAAGTGATACGAGGAACCTGAGGAACAAGGTTCAATTCGACCGTCTCTGCACTCTTTCAGGAAAACATAGGGTCAGTCCCACATATTGACATTGCTTTGCTAGGCGCTTTTGGGCTTTTGGACCGATAAACGGTTCGACAAGCTCGCCCCCGTCCCCATCTGCAACCGGGCCGCAATCCACTTCAGCGTCATGGTCGTCTCCGCCCGCAGCTAATTATGAGATGTGACCCTGTTTTTGCCGGCGCCCTGCCGATTGGAAATCGGCGATACCGCAGATTGAAAATCTGCGCTACGGTTCTTCGGTCGATCTGTCGTCAATCCCACGGTCTGCACAGTACGTGGCCGAGTGGGATTGGTTCTACCGCATTTGCCCGATCGCAGTTCGCGCGCCGGTGGAGGACCGAACGACGCTGTATCCGCCATCGCGATCGAACCGTCCGGCATCGAATAGCTGCCGAACTACTTCTTCAAGGCCGCATCCACGAACTCGAACAACGCTTGTGTCGCGGGATCGTCCGGGAGGCCAAGATGGTCGTTGAGCTTGTTGTGGTTGGTTTCCTTGGCGCCGAAGACTTTGTTGGGAATGTCCGCGTCGCTCAACACAGCGCCAAGACGCCTCGCCTGCGCGGTGACGTCCGGATGATCGGCCACGTGCAGGATGAGAAACGGCGGGATGCCCTTGCCTTTCGCCACATGCGTGACCGCCGAATAGTCTCGATGCTTCGCCGGATCGTTGCCGAACTTCACGCGGTGCCCCAACTTCGGCATCGGCAGGCCATGCACGCGCAACCGCGTCTCGGCCGTCTCGATCATCGCCGGCACGTCATAGGTGTCGCCGTCCACCGGCACGCAGCCCTTGATAATGCCGAGCGAGAGTCCTTCCGCCTTCAGGTAACGATCGTCGATGCAAATCAAGGCGGCGAGTTGCGCGCCGGCGGAATGGCCCATAACGAGCAGCCGGTTCGGATCGCCGCCGTGCTCGGCAATGTGGTCATGCACCCAGCGCACGGACTTGGCGACGTCGCGGAAGATCGTGACCATCTCCACGTTGGGCAGCAGGCGGTAACCCGTCGAGACGAAGACAAATCCTTTGTCCGCGAAAACCTGCGGTTTGATCATGACGTTGGTCTTGTCGCCCGCCTGCCAGCCTCCGCCGTGAATCCAGAAAACCACGGGCAAATTTTTGGCGCCCGGCGGCGCGTAGATGTCCACCTTCTGCCGCGGATCGCCTGGCTCGGCGTAGGAGAGGTCATGCTTCGCGATAAGTTTGGAGTGCGTGGAGGTGGCCGTTTGTGCGTGGGCTTGCGCGAGACTGAGCAGGGCGAGGAACAGGATGACGTGCGCAGCAAAGTGTTGTTTCATGAGTTGAAATAGTGGAGTTGAGTGGTTGCGGAAGGGAAGGTTCGACTTACTGAGGAGACCGCAGGATAGGCGACAGTTCCTTCCCCCTCACCCCGGCCCTCTCCCCTGGGGAGAGGGAGAATCGTTTGCCGCACTCCGACAAGCTGAGCGTGGCGGATCGGTCGATACGCCGGCCCAGTTCCCTCTCCCTGAGGGAGCTGAGGGAGAGGGCCAGGGTGAGGGGGAACGCAGCGTCCAATAACCAAGCGCTGTAGCTTATCCCATGGACTGCACAGTATGCGGGCGAGCGGTCTCACTTCACGACGGGCCGCAGCGTCATGTTCCGAAAACTCGCGACGGTGTGGTCGCCCTGCAAATAGATCGGGCCGGGTTTGAATGGATCGGACCACAGTGCGCCGCCGGTGCAGCCCAGGATCGGTTTGTTGTCGATGATCTTCTTGCCATTGAGGACCACCGTGACGTGGCGGTCCACGAGCGTCACGTCCATCGTCTGCCATTCGCCGGCGGGTTTTTCGGCGGCCGCGCTGGGGGTGATGCGGCTGTAGATCGCGCCCATGTTGTGGGAATCCACGGGCCGGCCAAACGTGTCCGCGACCTGGATTTCGTAAATGCCGCGCAGATAAATGCCGCTGTTACCGCGCGGGGCGACATTCACTTCGAGCGTGAGATTGAAGTCCTCGAACTCCTGCTCCGTTCTCAGGTTGCCGTAGCTTTTGCGGGGCTGACCTTGTTCCTGGACCGGGTTGTTGCTCACCACACCGTCCTTGACGCTCCACCCGTTTGCGGCGCGCGGGTTGGTCAATTTCCAGCCGTCCAGGTTCTGGCCGTTGAAGAGCTTGATCGGCGCGCCCAATTTAACCTTCGACAAATCCGGCGGCGGCGGCGGCGGCGGCGTGCGTTTGCCCGTGAACTCCGCTTTGTCGAACTCCGGCTGGTTGGGCCGGCTCTTGACGGTCGTAAGCCTGAGATGGTCGCCGCCGATTTTGGCGGTGATGGTTTCGGTGGTGATGACGCCCGGTGTATTTCCGCGTCCGCCGCCGCTTCGCCGGATCAGCACGAGTGTGTCGCCGGCGAGCCTGGCCTCAGCAACCGGTAAAACGCTGCCGCCGCCCCAAAGCACGCTCGCCGAGAGGTTGCCCTGGCTTTCGGTCACGCCGAGCCAGCCGGCGGCCCCGCCCGGAATCGTCAAGGCCCAATGGCCCAGGAAGGGATTCGAGGATTCGGCCGCGCCGGCAAGGCGGGCCGCGATGAGCATGGCTCCGCAAAGAGCCGCGCCGCGTGGGAAAACGAGCCAAGTTTTCGTGGATTTCATCATAAGAGTCCTGAAGTGGTGAAGGTGAGCGTTACGATCCGACGTGATTGATCGATTTCACTGAGTTGGAACAGAATCCTCAAATCCAGCTCGGCACAAGTAAATTTTCTCCCCGGCTGCCCGCCTTGTTTGCTGTGGGTGCGATTAAAAATCTCGGTCAGCGACTCCGATTGACTTCCCTCTCTCCCCGCGAGGAACGAGTGGGGAGAAAGTTGGAGAGAGTTGGGATTGCCGACAGCAGCCCTCAGATCGGTGTACGGAGCAGAGAGGACTGAGAGGGCTGGCGCACTCCAAAACGTGTCGGTCCAAAGACAAGGTTTCTTGGATTGATCGACTTCACGGAACCTGATTCAGTGACATTCGCTAGGCCAACAGAACGCCTTCAATGCTATCGCGCGCAAAGATTACAACTGCGCTCTTGATCCTCGGATCGACCGCTTTTGGCGCAACCAACCCCGGCGCCATGCAGGTTGCGCTGGAACGCCGCTTCACCGAAACGGTGCGGCCCTTCCTCGAAACCCATTGCTTCGCGTGCCACGGAAAGGAGAAGCAAAAGGGCAAACTCGATCTGAGCGTGTATTCAAAGATGGACGCGGTGGCTCAAGACTATCGCCGCTGGGAAATCGTGCTCGAAAAGCTCAAGGCCGGGGAAATGCCGCCGGAGGATGCCCGACGCCAGCCGACGCCCGACCTCCGCCACGCGGTCATCGATTGGATCCAAGCATTGCGCAAATTCGAAGCGGATCGAAACGCCGGCGACCCCGGTCCCGTGCTGGCGCGCCGATTGAGCAACGCCGAGTATGACGACACGGTCCGCGATCTGACGGGGGTCGATATCCGGCCCACGCGCGAGTTCCCGGTCGATCCCGCCAACGAAGCCGGCTTCGACAACTCAGGCGAGTCGCTGGCGATGTCGCCGGCGCTGCTCAAGAAATATTTGGAAGCCGCTCGCGACGTGGCCGAACATGTCGTCTTGAAACCGCAAGGCTTCGTCTTCGCGCCGCACCCGGCGGTCACCGAGACGGATCGCGACAAGTATTGTGTGAAGCGGATCGTCGATTTTTATCGGCGCCAGCCCACGGACTACGCCGACTATTTCATGGCCGCGTGGCGCTACCAGAATCGCGCCGCGCTCGGCAAAGCGAATGCGACTCTGGATGAAGTCGCCCGTGAAGCCCGCATCAGCCCCAAATACCTCACGACGATTTGGTCCACCTTGACCGAAGCGCGAGAAGAGATCGGCCCGATTGCGGCCCTCCGACGGATGTGGCGCGAATTGTCCGCGGCAACGGGAAGCAAACCGGACGCGGTGCGCGGCGCTTGCGAGCGGATGCGCGACTTTGTCGTTCAGCTTCGCCAGAAGCTCAAACCCGAATTCAAAAACCTGACGTTGCGTGGCATTTCTTCGGGTTCGCAGCCGCTGGTGCTCTGGAAAGACCGCCAGTACGCGGCGAATCGGCTGCGTTATAACCGTGAGGCGCTCGAATCACGGAGCGAGTTGAAGCTTCCCGACATTGAACCTCCGAACGTCCCCCTCTCCCGTCCTGCGGGCACCCTCTCCCCCTCCAAAGGGGAGAGGGACGGGGTGAGGGGGTCCGCTCTTGCGGAGAGATTGGACCCCGGATCGGACGCCGGTTTCAAATTCCAGACGGCCGATTTCGGATTTGAGGTCGTTCGTTTCGTCGTTGCCGCGATGACGAATTCTCCCAATTCGCAAGCCGGCGCCTGGGATGAAAAGGGGGCCAACGTCAGGACAAATCACATCGTGATGTTCCACGGAGAAAACGCACTGCGCCCGCGTTTCGAAGCAGCCTTTGAGCGCTTTTGCCGCATCTTCCCTGACGCGTTCTATGTGTCGGAGCGTGGCCGGATTTTTCTCCAGAAGGATGAAGGCGACCGGGGCCGGCTCTTGAGCGCCGGGTTCCATTTGATGGTCGGTTATTTCCGGGATGACGCGCCGCTCTGCGAGTTGATTCTCGACGAACAGGACCGGGACGAGTTGGACGCGCTTTGGCAGGAACTCAACTTCGTCACCTTCGCGCCCATGCGGCAGTACAAGGATTTCATTTTCTTCGAGCGCGCCGAGCCGCCGAGGTTCGCCCAGGGCGCGGAATTCGACTTCGCGCGCTCCGAAGACAAGGACGCGACTTCGGAGGCCAAGATGAAGCAAATGGCGGAAACTTATCTGGCCAAGGCGCGGCGTGTGACCAACTCGGGCCCGGCCATCGAAGCGATCCAACACTACTTCGACAGCATTTCCGCCGACGTCCGCTGGGTGGAACAAGCCCGAAAGGCCGCGGAACCGAGTCATCTCGAAACGCTCCTGTCTTTTGCCCAGCGCGCTTATCGGCGCCCCCTCTCGGAAAGCGAGCGCGACGACCTTCTCGCCTACTATCGTTCGCTCCGCCAACAGGAAGGCCTGGACCACGAAGAAGCCGTCCGCGACGCCATCGTGAGCCTGCTGATGTCGCCGCACTTTCTCTACCGCGTCGATCTGGCTGAGGCAGGTGGTGATTCCAAACTTGGTAAGGACGGATGGGCTTCCCAAGCCCCGCCATCAGCTTCCCCAGAAGGGAGGTTCGCTTCGCGAAACGCGGACCACTCCGTCCCTGATCAAGCCCCGACGCGGCCACACACCGCCAGCGTGGACCGTCCTTCCAGGGATGAAATCAGAGACACGGTGGAACGCGTCCCTGCCGGATTCACGAAGGCGCATCCGTTATCGGACTACGCCCTGGCCAGCCGCCTGAGTTACTTCCTCTGGTCCAGCATGCCGGACGCCGAGTTGCTGGCCCGCGCGGCGGCGGGTGAATTGCGTCATTCGAAAGTTCTCGCGGCTCAGGCCCGGCGGATGCTGCGGGATGCTCGCATCCGGGGATTCGCCACGGAGTTCGGCGGCAACTGGCTCGACTTCCGCCGTTTTGAAGAACACAACGCCGTGGATCGCGAGCGCTTCCCAGCCTTCGACAACGAATTGCGCCGGGCGATGTTCGAGGAGCCGGTTCAATTCTTCGTCAACCTCATCCGCGAAGACCGCTCCGTCTTGGAATTCCTCTACGGCGACTACACGTTCGTGAACGCACTTCTCGCCCGGCATTACGGCATGCCGGTATCTGCGGCTGCGCCGGGCGAGTGGGTGCGCGTTGATGGCGCAAGCCGATACGCCCGCGGCGGCCTGCTGCCGATGTCGGTCTTTCTGACGAAGAATTCGCCCGGCCTGCGCACCAGCCCGGTCAAGCGCGGCTATTGGGTCGTGCGCCGTTTGCTCGGCGAATACATTCCACCGCCGCCGGTGACCGTTCCGGAACTGCCTGCTGACGAGGCAAAACTGGGAGACCTTTCTCTGCGCGAAATGCTGGCCCGGCACCGCGAAGATAAAAGTTGCGCGAGCTGCCACGAACATTTCGATTCGTTCGGGTTGGTCTTCGAAGGCTATGGACCGATTGGCGAGCGGCGGGCAAAAGACCTGGGCGGCCGGTCCGTGGACACGCGCGCGACATTTCCCAACGGAAGCGAAGGAAGCGGTCTCGATGGTTTGCGAAGTTATCTGCGGGCGCACCGGCAAGCGGACTTCCTGGACAACCTTTGCCGCAAGCTGCTAGCGTATGCGCTGGGCCGCACCGTGATGCTTTCGGACGACAACCTCATTCACCAGATGCACACTGGGCTCGCCGCGAACAACTACCGGTTCAGCGCGCTTGTCGAGAAGATCGTCGCCAGCCCGCAATTCTTGAACAAGCGACTGGCGGGTGAAGGAGAAACCACAGATGGACGCAGGGCGTCGTCGCCGCAATGAAAGTAATCAGCAGCCAGTGATCAGTAATCAGTTTTGAGCCATGAAGACCATGCGCAAATCCGTTGATTGGCCCTGTCAATCCCCGCAAACCTCCCGCCGCGCGTTCCTCCGCGGCGTCGGCGTGGCGATGGCGTTGCCCTGGCTGGAATCGATTCCGACTTGGGGTTCTGTGCCAGTGAAGGATGGAACGCCAGGGCCATTCCCCAAACGCTTCGCCGCCCTGTTCATGGGCAACGGCATCAACCCGAAACATTGGTGGGCGAAGGGGGCGGGCGCGGAAATGGAGTTGAGCAAAAGCCTGGAACCGATGGCGCCGCTGAAGACGAAGCTGAACGTCATCAACGGCCTGTTCAATAAGCACGCCACCGGCGTGGGCATTCATCCGGGGCAGACGGGCAACATTCTGTCCGGCGCGTCACTGCAAAAGGGCGCTGTGCTTCGGGGTGGCATCAGCATGGATCAAATGCTGGCCAATCGCCTCGGCCAGGAGACGGTCCAGCCCAGCATGGTCCTGGGATGCGAGCAGCCGATCACCGGTTACCACGAGACGAATTTTTCGATGGCCTACAGCTCGCACATCTCGTGGCAGAACGCGATGTCACCCGTGCCGATGGAAGTGTATCCTTCGCTGGCGTTCGACAGCCTTTTCGAGAATCGCGGCCATCGCCGGACGCAAAGCACTCTCGACCGCGTGAAGGAACAGGCCGCGAGCTTGAGCCGGAAGGTCAGTTCCAACGACAAAGCCAAGCTGGACGAGTATTTGACCAGCGTGCGCGAGGTCGAAACGCGCATTGAGCGGATGCGGGCCACGAAGGAAACCGCGAATGAAAAGGCCAAAGACCGCGGCCCCTCGGTGTTCACGATGAAGCGGCCCGATAACGGCCTTCCCGAAGACATCCGCGAGCACATGCGCTTGATGGGCGACATCATCGCGCTCGCCTTCCAGACCGACAAGACGCGGGTCGCGACGTTGTTGCTCTGCCGCGACCTCTCCGGCCTGTTCTATCCGTTCCTCGATGTGCGGACGGCGCATCACCCCGCTTCTCACGACGACCAATCCGAGGCTTACGAGCGCATCTCGCGTTACTACTGCAGCCAGCTCGCGTACCTGGCTGGCCGGCTCGATTCGATCCGCGAAGGCGATGGCACTTTGCTCGATCACTCCTGTTTGCTCTGGATTTCAAACATGTGGTCCGGCACCAAACACGACAACTCGAAGGTGCCCGTCCTTCTGGCCGGCGGGTTAGGCGGCACAATCGAAACGGGGCGTGTCCTGGACTACTCGAATCAAGGCGACGACCACCGCAAGCTTTGCAGCCTGTATCTCTCGCTCATGGACCGCATGGATGTGAAACTGGACCGTTTCGGCGACGCGGAGACGCGCCTGGCCGGTCTTTGAGTCCCATCGGCAAAGATGAGCAGTCCGAGTGCAGCCGGCCGGCGGTCAAAGAAGGCAAAGATTTGACCGCAGTCGTGGCTTGCCACAAGGAGTAGGTCCGGCAACAGTCTCTGAGGAAATATGATCAGCGCCGCGTTGCTCCGCCGATACTCTGCTCAACCCCACCCGTTCACTCTCCACCTCGCCGACGGGCGCAAGATACGCGTGCCCCATGGCGACCACATTTCAGTCCAGCCGGAGGGACGCGTGTTCTTGCTCTGGAAAGCCAAAGGAAACGTCGAGTTTATCAACTTGACGATGGTGACTTCGCTCCAGGGCCGTCAACTCCCGGACGAAGTCGCGAATTGAACGCGTCCCGCTTTCGCGCCTACGGCTCCGAGACGGCCGGGCGGTACAAGCGCGCCGACGCGCCCAGCGTCGTGTCCTCAATCCCGGCGTGGTGCGCGACGGCGGGGTAGAGAGGCGCATTGCCCGTCACCGCCAGAGGAATCCAGGAAAGCGGATCGGCCGGCTCATGCGTCCATTCCATACTTCATCCGCGTTACTGTGCAGACCGTGGGATTGACGACAGATCGACCGGAGAACCGTAGCGCAGATTTTCAATCTGATGTATCGCCGATTTCCAATCGGCAGGGCGCCGGCAAGTCCCAGCGGGCTCGGACTGGGAGACGCCCCGCAGAATACAATTCTGCGATACGGCAGAGTGCCACTCTGCGCTACGAGCTTTGTCGTCCA
>Ga0194131_10009386_pt1 | contig 12382 bp, 14 predicted proteins | sample TA2KigO120mmetaG_FD_148631 | JGI IMG/M metagenome (GOLD analysis project Ga0194131, IMG submission 148631) | Freshwater microbial communities from Lake Tanganyika, Tanzania - TA2015053 Kigoma Offshore 120m | ecosystem: Environmental > Aquatic > Freshwater > Lake | place: Tanzania: Lake... | reverse complement strand
GCACGCCAGGGGCACGACTAATTAACCATGACCTACGCATGTCCACTCCCTCGGTGTCCTGGCAGATTAACCAACGGCCAACCCTGTCCTGACCCCATCGGCCTACATGCCCTCAACAATGACCATTATAACGCCAAAGTCGCCCATGTTATTTATGGCAAGTACTGGCAAAAGATCAGGCGGCATTTTCTAGCTGATGTTGCTATGAAGCAAGATATGCCCCGTGCGTCATGTGAGGTGTGCTATGCGAAAGGTAGAACTATGGTGCCCGCTACAGAGGTGCATCACAAACAGGCAACGGCGGATCTTCATACCAAAGGAATTGCACTGGCGGTAATTCACGATTACTCTAACCTCCAAGCTTTATGCCATAGCTGTCACATGAGCATCGAGCAAGATATCAAGAAAATGAAAGGACACTGGATTGGGAAAGCTGAAAATAAAAGAAAAAGATGATGTAAGTAAAAACCCATTAGTAGCCTTCATACAGGAATTATCCTCGTACGGTATTCACGTCGCTGACGATGAGCTAATCTACACCGTTATGGCGGTACTAATAGCAAATTGGCTCAATCCTAACAAACCCGTGTGGATGATGCTAGTCGGTCCCGCCGGGTCAGGCAAGAGCTTAGCATTGTCATTACTACAACACCTACCTGAAGCAAATTCCCGTCAACCATTCGGCGTTAAGCGATTATGTCAAATCAAAACGGTAGCGGCGCTATTATCTGGTACCCCAGCCAGGGATAAGGTATCTGGAAGCTCCGGTGGGGTACTGGCTGAAATCCAACGTGGTATGATCTACTGGCCTGATTTCACCGAGTGCCTAAGTATGAACCAGGACTACTTCAAGGAGCTTATGGGGGCACTAAGACAAGTCTACGACGGCGTCTGGACCCGTGATGTCGGCTCCGATGGTGGCAAGCACATTGAATGGAAAGGACATATCGGCATGCTTGCCGCGTGCACAAACGAGATTGACAGCCACAGCGCCGCATTGCAACGTCTCGGTGAACGTTGGATCTATCGCCGCATGCGCCCATCCTCCGGTTGGCAGGAATCCATGGCCGCTATTAGTGGCAGTGGGGACTTCAAAGCGGCGAAGGATGCATTCGCTGCGGTAATGGCGCGGATTGGGTTGGATTATCGCGCGGGGAGGTTAGATGAGGACGTTGTACCACTGGCGGTACAAGAACAGGATAGGCTGATTGATTACGCAAAATGGACAGCGTTAATGAGGAGTAGTGTTAGCAGGGATAGTAAAACGAGGGATATAACACATGTGGGGGCACCGGAACAGCCGCAGAGAGTCAGTACACAATTAGGTTCTATGCTACAAGCGTGCAAGTACATGGAGCTACCGGATAGCTTATCCTGGAACATTGTTAGAACCATCGCTAGGGACAGTGTGCCCCAAGCAAAAAGGTACATGATTGAATACATGGAGAATCGCCAAAATAGGGAAGCTGATAACAGCAACGACGACCTTTGGTACTCATACGATGAACTCACCAAAGTATCCCGCGTTGGCCCCAGTATAATGAAAATGCTCTTAGAGGAGATGGAATACTTTAAGATCATCGCAACGGGCAAATCACGCTTGAATGGTATTAATATCAAACTGCTGTTAGAGGAAAGGACATAGTAGGTAATAAGTAATCATGTTTCCAGATTATAGAAGAGAGCCCAAAACGCCGGTAGATAATGACCGGAGGATAGCCGAGCTATTAATGAACGGTTATTGTCCTTGGGACATGGCCCCAGGAGGTAACCTCGGCCAAATGCATTTATGTAAGATGCCCAACAGGATATGTAATTGCATCAAAGAGATCTCCTCGAACGCCGTGTTGAAAGAAAACGGCGTCACGTTACGTTGGACGCCATTAGGACCAACTATTGAAATCGCCAATGTACTAATAACGAAAGACGAAGGGTATATCTAATGATCAGCGAACTAGAGATTCAAAACCTAACCCCAGCGGACCTCATCCACCATAACGTCCCCGCTAATGAACTACCGGCAAAGTTCCGCAATGCGCAAACCTCCCTCTTGCGGCAAATACGCCGTCACGTAAATCAATCCTCCCGTCGACTAGCATTCCGCCTACCCACAGGTTTCGGCAAGTCATTAATAGCAATGACGGCAGGGGGCGCGGTAGGGGCAGTGAAAACGGTTATTCTGACCCATACCAAGGCGTTGCAGGATCAATACATTAGGGATAACCCAACGTTGGTTAAAGATGGGTTAATGTGTGTAATTAAGGGTAGGGTCAATTACACTAAATGCCATCGCTTCGTTGAGGACCCAGCCATGTGTCATCACAACTGCTATTGTGATTATAGAAAAGCATGGCGGGCAGCGATGCGGTCAACGTGCCAGTATGTTGTTATGAACTACTCCCTGTGGTTGATGGCTAGGGCATCGGTAAAGCGGTTAATCCAAGCTATGTATGATTGTGTGCCTGATACACCTGATGCGCCGACCAGGATGCTGGTAGTAATGGACGAAGCGCATAAAATCAGCGATATCCTCACCGATACGTATTCCAAAGCGTTTACCCCAGCGGCATTCCTACCAAGAGAAGAGCTTCGCAAACCATGGCCGGAGGATTACTCCGTAGCTAACCTATCCAACCTTTGTTTGCTAGCTACACATTGCGATAGTGTCCGGGTACATGATGACGATGATATTGATAGCAAAGGTGACGACATCGATATCAACGATGACGTAAAAGACTTGAGGTTCCTGGTTAAGTTGGGCAATATGAATTCTGATACGGATACCAACTGGGCATTGTGCCAACAGGTCAACTTCCCCTTCACGAAGAAACGTGGGAAGGATAACAAACTCACCTACAGCGATACCTACACAATCTCCCCTATCAACCTCGCACCATTTGCACCACAGCTATACTACACTGACGAAATGAATCAAGAGGAACTAGACCCCATCTACATCCACATGTCAGGCTCGCTATTCCGCTGGGATCTCCCAATTGCACCCGACGTGTACAACTCTTTTCCCGATATCGTCCCTGCTACTAATAGGCCCATGGTGTTCTTGGACAAATCAAATGTGGCTGAGGAGTGGAAGGTCAATATGAGTTATCCGGTATCGACAGAGATGCAGGATAGGTTGAATAGGCTCATTGATTTCTATTGTAGTCAGAGGAAGGATAGGAAGGGTATGATCCATACGGTTTCGTATGAACTATCAGGCGCGATTAATCATGGCGCGGTGGGGAATAAGGATAGGTTCACAGACAGTTTAATTACACAACGGTATAGTCCCGAGCCGCATATCCTTATCGGCCCCAACTTCGTCGAGGGCATAGACCTACCCGACGACCAATGCCGCTTCATCATCATCGCAAAGTTACCAATACCACGAACTGATGGGCTAATCCGCTGTAGGATGCAAAAAGACCCACGCTATATAGACAAAATTGTCGTCAAAGCTATTGTACAGATGATGGGCCGAGGTACCCGCAGCGAAACCGATTGGTGCGAAATCTTCTGCCCCGACGTTCGTATCATTGACTTCCTATCTCGCAACAAGGACCTCATCGAACATATCAGTATGAATGGCCGTATCGAGGAAGGGCCAAAATTCCGCCCTATGGGTACCCCAGCGCCCCCGCCCTCGGGCCGTCCGTCTAGTGCCCGACTACATACTCGAAACAAATACACAATGGGAGATTATAAATAGCATGATAGTTAAAAAGGTTAGTGAGTTGGTATTGGAGTATAACGGCGTGAGGGTGTATAGGAGCGCAGATAATGTCAGCCAAAGGGAGGAAGGACATCACGCTAGCGGTGTGGCTAGTTGGGTAGTCAGTAAGTTACATGGTGTGAGATATACTGAAGACGGTAGTGGGAACAGTGGGAACACAACGTTTATGGCAATGGGATTGCACATGGAGGATGTTATCTTCAGTCAATTTACGGATAACCGTAAAGTGGCTAGGGGTATAAGGCTAAAGGCCTATGTATCTAAATACAAAGGGAGCGAGATTGAAATACACTGTAGCCCTGACGGTCTTAGTACCTGCAATGGCACCGCGACACTTTACGAGTGTAAGATAACCTCAGTATTAGGTCCACTTGTTCCTCAGACAATCCGCCCAGTTAAGTCCATTGTGTTATGGCAGGAATGGTTAGAAGAGCGCCATTACTGGCTATGTCAAATTAAGACATACCTTATTGCCCTACGCTACCATGGTTACCGCGCCTATGATGTTATCCTATTCGTTATGAATATCCGAGGACACAAAAATGGTGCCCCCATACCAGTGCTGAACAAACTAGAGTTAAGGTTCACCAAGCAGGATATAGATGAGTATTATACCTTCCTGTGTAATAATGTAAGTGGTATTAAAGCCCAAGTGGCGCAAGAATAGAGATAACTATGGCCAAGCAATTACCACAACCAACCCCATCATTCTTAATAACCTCCTTTGACGATGAGGAAGATACATTCCTAAAGTGTACTGTCCGAGGTGCGGAATTCACCGGCAAGACACGTCTATTAATGACGATGCCCAAACCACTGTTCATCCTAACCGGGGATAGTAAAACCGTATCTACGGTTAAGGCCTACATGGACCTACACGGCCTAACTCTAGGCGAGGATGTCTACCTCACTCATGTGATGACCAAAAGTAACATCCTCCCCAGTCTCGCTAAGGATATCGAGCAACTCAAACTCAGCAGTTCAGAGAACCTCAACAAATTCGAACAGGCCTTAGAATGGGCCATTTTCAACCCAAGTATTAATAGCATTGGAGTGGATACACTGACCTTTTGGGTTGAGTTAGCTATCCTGGCATATTTTGGCCGCGCGGAGGATAACCTACCGATACGGAGGAGGCCAATGAATAGTCGTATCGCGTTCTTGATGGACGCATTGAAATTATGCGATAAGCACGTCATGTTATCGGAGCGTGAGGGCGAGGTGTGGGAAACCAATGAGAAGGGCGTAATGGCCCCTAACGGTAAGACAAAAAGCCGCACCTGGAAAGACGTGGGGTATTACGTATCCACGCAATTGCGCCTGCATAGTACCAAGCGCAATGATAAGCCCTACTACCTTTGTGATTTCGTCAACTGCCAAACCCGCCCCGGTCTTATGGGCGCATTAGGCAAGTCATCCAAAACAGGTCTGGAAAATGACTCTATAAACTTCTACAATATCATGAGGGTTATTAGTGGCATGAAGGCCGAGAACGGTGATAGTGAAGAGGTCGAGGAGTAGTTAATAGCCATGACGATATGGATAGACAACCGCGTAGGCAGTGCTGAGTTCCAACCCAAATTAGCGACTCTAGGTATGGATGCCCAATTAATGCTCCTCCCCTATGGCGATTTTCAATTCACAGGCAATGGACCTCACGGCCAAGTCGCCGTTATTGTAGAACGCAAAACCTTCCTGGATCTCATTAGTAGCATCAAGACGGGGAGGATATTGGATCAATTATATGGGATGCTAACGTACGGAGATACTGAAGATAATCTCCCCTCTGATCCATATCTACTAATAGAAGGTATCGTATCCCCTGCCATCTCTGTCAAATGCGGCATGCCCATGAACCGTATCTACAACGCACTGATTGCCTACCAGGAAGTTGGCATAAAGTTAATCCACACCACCAGTCCTAATGAAACTACCCACTACCTATATAACATGTTAAATAGATTTCAAAGACCTTGGGAATCTCACACGAGTACCAACGCGCTAATGAAGTCCCAAGACATCCTCGTAGCACGTGATAATCATTTGGTGGCCAGCACTGCTATTTGTACCAAGCGGAGGATTGGATTGGTTGAACGTGTAGCGTTGCAGGTCCCTAGAATAGGGCCGAAGAATTGTGTCAAGGCGAGGTTCTTTAATAATGTACGGGATATGGCAACGGCGAATTATCACGCTTGGGTAAGCGCCGGGTTTACGGAAAAAACGGCAAAGATGATTGTCAGGACGTTGCAGGTGGGGGATTTGGAATAATGGTTACCGTTACCCGTTGCACAGAATGCCAGAACAATAAGCGCCAAGGTGGGTGCAACTTCGTGCCCGGAGATGGTCCCAGGAAGGCTAAGTATATGGTAGTTGGTGAAGCTCCAGGGGAGCGAGAGGAGACAGAGGGTAGGCCTTTCGTGGGCAAATCCGGCATGGACCTAAGGGGTATATACCTCCCATTAATGGGGCTTGACCCCACACAGTTATATATCACCAACGCTGTGAAATGCCGACCGGAGAAGAACCGCACTCCAACTGAAAAGGAGTTCATAGCGTGTAGTGATCTACATCTCAAACAAGAGATCCTGACCATCAACCCCGACGTTATAATCCTACTCGGCCTTGTCCCCATAAAGTATTTCATCCAAAGATACGCCCCCGACAGCGTCCTAAATATCACAGGACAATCCGGCTCACGCTTCGTGTGGTTAGTCGAAGGCAAATACCGTACCGTCTGGTTCTTCTACCATCCCGCCGCTGCCCTACGCGACAAAGCAATACGGCTTGAAATGAACCGCGCATGCAGATTCTTTAAAGACAACACGTCAACACCCCCAACACCCCCAACACCCCCAACACCCCCAACACCCCCAACACCCCCAACACATGCTATTAATACCACCCTACTAAGCACATTGGACGAGGTCAACGAAGCGTTGAGCAATACATATTCTTTGTCTAGGAAAAACCGCGTGTATATCGATACTGAATACGTCGACCTCGAGTGCAAAGGTGAGGAAATTGGCACATGTCAGTTAGAAACCATCCAGTTCTCCACTACACCTCTCAAGGCTTACATGATCCGCACCATGGGCCAACGGTACTCCCCATTAATCCAAGCACTACTGGTATTTATAACAGACAGGAAGATGAACATTGTGGTGCATAATAGACGTGCTGAGCATATGGCGCTGCGTGCGTATAGACAGTGGTTGGACTTGTATAAGTATCAGAACGGTCAGGTTATAGACACAATGTGGATGCTATATTATTTAACATCACATACACAGGGATTGAAGGCAGCGGCAGAGATACATACGGGTATTCACATGGAGGATATCGACCAAGTTACCTACCCGGTGATGTATAGGAAGCTCGGCGGGCTATTGGCCGGGGTGTACGATGAGGCAACGGATAGGAAACAGAAGGGTAAGATAGCCAAACTGTTGTTCCAATGTAACGAGGAATTCAACCCCAAGAAGGTCAAATGGGTACAGGATGTATGTAACCAATTCCCCGCCATTGCTGGCAAAGCTAATATGGATGTCAGTGTCGTAGCCAGGATGGATACTAACAGTGAGGACTTCAAGGCGTTTTTGCGCTATGCGTGTTTGGACGTTCTTATACTGCCCAAACTGTTAGGGAAACTTGAAGAGGAGATGAAAGTACGCTTGGGTTACTGTTCAGATCTGGAACCCTGGGAATAACCATGTTGGATATTGAAATCGACACGCTAGCGAATGGGGTTAGGATGCCGGGTCTACCCGATCCCAAGAACGTATACAGGCTCGATGGTATGGTCCAGCCTCTGTTGGATCGTATGCACCGGGTAGGTATCGGCATCGACCTTGATAGGTTAAACGATATCGGCAATAGAATGTCCACCGATATCCTTCACCTTAACGCGGAAGTACAAGATGCAGTACGCCTTATGAAGAATTTGGACATTGACCCCACCATCGCCCTCAACCAATCCGATGAAGATATTAACATCAATTCCCCTGGGGGTATGGCCGAGATCCTGTTCGACGTATTAGGTTTTGAAAGTACAGAAATGACGGCTACTGGGGGGAGGAAAACGGGCAAGAAGGTCCTCGAGGGTTTGAAGGCAACGTCGACACAGAAGGACGTGTTGCAGATTCTGAATAACATTAGTAGGCTCAAGGAGTTGAAGAAACTAAAGTCAACCTACGTGGATGGGCTAACCAAAAGAGCGAGGAAGCACAATGCAGGCTACTGTAGGTTATGCGATCGAACCCATAAATCAACCCACTATAGAATCCACTCCCGATTCCTGGACAACGTAACCATCACTGGTCGTCTCGCCTCCCGCGATCCCAACCTACAAAACATACCAGCGAGGACCGAGGACGGTAGGCTAATCCGCTCATGCTTCACACCCCAGGAAGGTTATTGCTTCGTACAGCGCGACCTCTCCGGTATCGAACTACGCATCCTAGCACATATGTCCAAAGACCCTGATTTCGTACACGCCTTCACGCACGGTCTGGACCCTCACGCTATGGTGGCAGCTAGACTCTTCAACAAACCAATTGACCAAGTGGACAAACTCCTCGAACGTGCCCCGGCAAAAAACATAAACTTCGGCACCGTGTATGGCTTAACCCCCATCGGCTTCTACGCCAACATGCTCCTAACCTACGCCACATCAGGCAAACCCGTACCCGCTTGGTTAACGCAATCCTGGTGCGAGTTATTTATAGCAAGGTACTTCAAGGAGCGTGAGGGTGTGAAGAGGTTGATTGATACTATATATGAGAAGGTCAGGGCGCATAAGCTCATGTGGAATTTATTCGGTCGGGTGTTATGGTGCCCGGAGATCGATAGTCCTAACAAATCAGTACAAAGTGAGGTATTGAGACAAGCGTGTAATTTCCCCTTCCAATCTGGGAATGCCGAATTGATGCGTTTAGCAATGTACGAGATTAGCTTGGCTACCGTTGGTGACGTGGAAATGGTAGCCAGCGTCCATGATGAATTAGTCATCGAGGTTCCTGAGCACCAAGCTGAGGAAGTGGACGTTATGGCAAAGATGATATTCAATGGCGTGACGACAACGAGGAAAGGTAAGAATCTGTTTATCGTCCCCATTGAAAGTGACGGTAAGATAATGTCGAGATGGGAGAAATAGTAGATGAGAAAGGAAAGGTAATAGCAATGAATGAAATCAACTACATGCCGGATGTACAACCAAGTACTGTCAACGGCGAACAATTAACATTCGACTTCGGCGAATACATCCCCGAGGTCAAACCCAGCAAGGTATACGCGCAATTAGAACAGATGAACTACTACAGAATTGTGTGTACATTAATACGTCGTGTACAACTACTCGAGTCTTGGCTTGCCATGATTTGCGATAGTCAGTCGCACGATGGGGCTAAACTAATGGCGTACAAGGCCCTAGAATTCTCAAGGGAAATGGATAGGGAGTTATACGATGTCTACATCGAAGAAAACAAAGAGTACCTCTAACCGCACCCGTACAGCCCATGCCGCTGCCATTAATAGCATGGTAGGGGAGTTGGTAGAGTTGACCATTGCGGCAAAGAAAGCCAATACGGCGTTATATGCCCATCGGGATCGTTTAGAGGGCATGCTAGCACTGGGGTACAAATGCGAACAACCAGTAGGGCATAATGGTTATACCAAGGTGACCATCTCTTACGACAGGGTGACTAGACGTACACTATCTAAAAAGGCGCTAATGCTCGCCGGTGTCCCTGTGGAAACAATCGAATCGTGTACACTTGAAACCACGCCTATGGTACTGTCAGTAAGATTGTTCACCGATAAGGAGTCAGGCAATAACGAATGGGGAGGTGAGGACTAGACAATGGCCTAGCTATATTAACCGACTTCCCAGTAGTTGCGCTCTGGTTGCGCCCTAGCTATACTAGCTACCGCAGTTGCTACCTAACTAGTTGATGTGTTACCATATTAGTATGGATTGATATTCACATGAATATGGTCGGAAATATGCACATATGAATATGCAAACACTTGCGGGCGTAATTACTGGAAAATTAAGCGTAAATCCAATAGGTAGCGCGTACACAAACATGTACGCTAATCTACAGGGTTCAGACCTAACCATCACACAAATAACAACCGAGTGGGCCGGGTACGCTGCTATAGTGGCAGCAATCACAGCGCTGATAACCACACTGATCAAAGCAAAAGCAAAGAGGGAGTTTACACTAGAGGGCCGTAGGAATAAGTTTATGGACAGGTTGGAAGCAGAAGTGGTAGCGCTCCAAGATAGGTTACAAAAGAGCGACGCAGAACGCCTGAAACAGGTGGACGCATTAGAGGATAAGATAGAGGAGCTTGTGAGAGAGAATACGAAATTGAGAACACAGGTCATAGAACTCAAAGGTAATGTGCGAGATTATGACCAAGGAGTATAAAGGATTATAAATAACATGTCTTCGCCAACGCTAGCAATGCCACCGGAACCTAAGATACCGGTAGGCATGACCGATGTGCAATATGTACTGAATGAGCAAAAGTCTCTTCAGGACCTCTTGAGGCTTACGCACCTGTATAATGACAAGCCGCATAAGTACGGAGTTTTAGGCCCCTATAGCCCAAATCAAGGGTTAAGGTCAGGAGCAATCAACGTAGACTCCATTATACTGCACACCACAGGTGTACCTAAGAAAGGCTTAGCCGGACCCCTATCCCACTTCTTCAAGCCCAAGTCGGTTAGTGCTCATCTAATCACAGGACATCAGAACGACGCCGGTAGGTTATGTCCATGGGTTCAGGTCGTCCAATTTGATCGCGCGGCATGGCATGCAGGGACAGTTGACGCTAATTTGCGCTCAGTTGGCATTGAAACCTGTGGTAACTCAGAGGACCCGGTAATAGAGAATCAATATGTAACCACGGCGTGTTTAGTCGTAATGGTCCGATCTATCTACGCTAACAAACTCAATCTGAAGATTCATAGGCAGGTTGTAGCTACCCGGTGCCCGACAGGATGGAGCCACAATACATTCCTCGACACACTAGCGCAAATTGAATCTACAACTATCAACCTGCCCTATGATTAATCGCAATCGGCACGGATGAACCGATTAGAATATGGGATGGTACACCGGTGAAAAGACGACACTCCGTAGTCAGCATCTTCTGTGGCGCAGGCGGGCTCGACCTCGGGTTCAAGCAACTGGGGTTTGACCTTTTGTACGCGTGCGACTCTGATGCAGCCGCCATCGACTGCTACTCGCGCAACATTGACAAGCGGGCGTTTGTCCGTGATGCACGCAGCAGCGAGTTCCACCGCGAAGTTGCGGCTCTGGGCGATTGTGACGTGGTGGTTGGCGGCTTCCCCTGCCAAGGCTTTTCCAAGGCAGGCCCCAAGCAGGCGGATGACGACCGGAACCCACTCTATCTGGAAATGCTGAGAACCGTCGAGGTGCTTCGGCCCGTGGTTTTCATCGCGGAGAATGTCGACGGCCTGTCCCAAAACTTCGCTGGAGCATTTCTTGACCGAATTCTCGCTGATTTCACTGCCTTGGGGTACTCCGTGGATCACCACCTCTTGGACGCCGTCTGCTTCGGATTGCCCCAGTACCGTCGGCGAATCTTCTTTGTTGGCGTGCGGACAGACTCCGAGAGACGGTTCGAGTGGCCAGCGCCAACGCACCAAGCTGCTGTTAGAAACGGCGAGTTCAAGGTCGACTATGCGCCGACCCTCTGGGATGCATGTGATGCGCCAATGCTTCGGCCACGAACGATCCGTGATGCGCTCAAAGATCTCGTCGAACTCGACCCGGCAGTTCCGGATCACGTTATTGAGAAAAACTGGCCTTCTGCATACAACATGATCTTTCCACACATTAGGCAGGGTCAGAAGCTCTGCAATGTTCGACACGCCGAATCCTCTGTGTACACTTGGGAGATCCCTGAGGTCTTCGGAGAAGTAAGCGACAGAGAAGTCCGAGTTTTGTCAACGATATCCAAGCATCGGCGGCACAAGAAATACGGCAGCATCCCCAATGGAAACCCTCTTCCATCGGAGGAGATTGAGAAGTTGGCCGGACTTGATAGAATCGGTCCGGAACTAGAAGCACTGCTACGCAAGAACTACCTTAAGAGGATTGACCAGCGTTACGACCTCAAAGGCGCGATGTTCTGTTCAGGTATATTTAAGCGTCCGCAGTGGGATGAGCCAGCACCGACCGTGCTCACTAACTTCAACAACCCGAGGTACTTCATTCATCCGCTCGCAGACCGTCCGTTCTCTCTTCGCGAGTGCGCGCGCCTGCAGGGATTCCCAGACGACTTTCGGATCCTGGGAGAGAACGTCGATCTGTCAAGCGGATATCGACTGGTAGGGAACGCGGTCCCCCCTCCGCTCTCCGCGCTGTTTGCTCGGAGTGTCCTGAAAACCATCGCCGAGCAGCAGACTCGGCAGGAGTTGATGCATGAGGTTGCCTGAAAGTTCCCACTACCTATATGCGTATGGAGCAATGGGTAGCGGTAACGCCTATGCTCGCGCGGTAAGGCATTTCACGAGCTGGACCGCCACAGCGAACGCTACAGGTGGAGGAAAGGCGTTGCCAACTTGCCGGTAGGCGTTGGTCTTTTTACCCGCAAACCTCCAATCGTCTGGAAATC